>Ga0302178_10003232_pt1 | contig 12391 bp, 17 predicted proteins | sample I_Palsa_E1_3_FD_198790 | JGI IMG/M metagenome (GOLD analysis project Ga0302178, IMG submission 198790) | Peat permafrost microbial communities from Stordalen Mire near Abisko, Sweden - I_Palsa_E1_3 | ecosystem: Environmental > Terrestrial > Soil > Palsa > Peat permafrost | place: Sweden... | reverse complement strand
GCCCCCAAGCATGAAAGCTCCGTAGGGCAGAGAATCATCGGTGGCGCACAGGACACCAAAGACCGCAATCTCAATGGTGGCCCGACCCCGTGTATAACCAGGCCTACCCGAACTGGCTCGCACCCCAAACAGTTGCGCGGTTTGTCGCCGCAGCACGAACGGTAAAGAGACCCAGACTGATTGAGTCTGAGGAGTTTTCCAGTTCATCGATGCCCTGTGCGCCACTTTTATTTTAGCCAAAGGAGGGTGACATGGAAGGACTGTCTCCGCTTTACCGACGCGTGGCCGGCATCGATGTCCATAAGATGCTGCACGTGGTCACGCTCATCATTGAAGAGCCTGATGGCACCATCAAACAGCAAAGCCGCGAATTCGGCGGTTTCAAGCGCGATTGCTGTGCCCTGACGACCTGGCTTCTCGAGTCGAATGTCGAACTGGTCGTCATGGAAAGCACCGGCATCTACTGGAAAAGTCTCTATGCCCATCTGGAGCGCGCCGGTATCCAAGCCTGGGTCGTCAATGCGCATTTCGTCAAACATGTACCGGGCAGAAAAACGGACATGAACGATTCGCAGTGGCTAGCGGTGCTGGCGCGCTTCGGGTTGGTGCGCGGCAGCTTCATCCCGCCTCAGGATTTGCGCGAACTGCGCCTGGTGTCTCGTTACCGGCGCAAGCTCACTGCCATGCGCGCCAGTGAAATCAACCGGCTTCATAAAATCCTCGACGATGGCGGAATCAAACTCGGCGGCGTCGTCAGCGACATCAACGGTTTGTCGGCACGCGCAATGGTAACCGGCCTAATCGAGGGTAGATCGATCACCGCGCTGCTCGATATGGCCCGCGGTAGACTCAAGCTCAGACGCGACGATCTACAAGCCGCCCTCGATGGCGAGCTGAGCGCGCGCCATCGATTGGTTCTTGAACACATTCATGAGCACATTGAAATACTCGAGCATAGTTTGGCTGAACTCGACGCCTATATCCTTGCCGCCATGGCTCCCTACCAATGGGCGCATCGCTTGCTACAAACCATACCTGGTATCGACCAGATTGCGAGCGCCCTGATTCTGATCGAAATCGGTGACGACATGACGCGCTTTGGCAGTGCCGACCGTCTCGCTGCATGGGCTGCACTCTGCCCTGGGAACAACGAATCCGCTGGCAAACGCAAATCAGCGCGAATCGGCAAAGGTAGTTCAGTCATCCGTTACATCATGTGCGAATGTGCTAACTCGGCGTGGAAGACCAAGAGTTCGCTGGCGGCCAAATACAGAAGTCTGATGGTACACAAAACACACAAAACCGCGATCATCGCGCTTGCCCACAAGATGATGCGGTTGATCTTCCTGCTACTGACTCGCAAAGTCGCGTATCACGACCCGCAGATTGACTATGAGGCCATCAGTGCCAAGAAAAACGCGCCGCGCTGGATCAAACAACTGAAGGTGATAGGCCAATGGCCCAATAACGCATCTACGTCTGCTACCACGTAGAGATCGCTACAACGAGGGGTCGGGCCTAGCGACATTTTTACTCGCAGCCACGCGAGCGGGAATCCGCATGCCCATGCTACCCAGCTTTCACGGTAAGGAGATGGGCTTAGGCGGGTCGTGTCGGAACAGACGGCGATGCAGTCGGGTATGGCGCCGCTCTATAGCTTCGTCCGGGATTTGCCGATGATGCACACCCGACCCTCCTGTCAATGAGCCGATATACCGATGGTCAACCTGACGTGACGGGACTTCGCGTCATGCCAGATGACGAGTGCGCTCATCAAGCGCTGGCACATGCGATGCCTGCGCATTACGCATGCATCATGCTGTCACAGCCAATCTTCAAGACGGAGACTGTATACGCGAGTGTTACTGATTACTTCCGTTGGTTTGCCAGCTATAGGCCGGAATGCGATGCGTCAAGGGCTAGCAGTAGGGCCGTCTGAGTAACGAAATAGAGAAAAGGGACTGTTCCGTACTCCTGATTTCTGCTGGAAACCAATCTCTGAAGCAGTTGTCGCGGATCCTCGATGAGGGCGAAGAGGTTTCGACTGCAGTCGCGTTTCTTGGCGAGGGAGCCGAGCATCGATTTAAAGGGCTAGTCAAAACCGTAAGGGTGCTGTGTAACCTCATCGGCTGCGACGAATGAACGCTGGCCCGCTACATACGCGCCATGTGCTTCACTTGAGACTTTACCACCTCCAGTATGCGGACGGGGATCACAGACATCGCACTCTCGATAGCTCAGAATGAGGAATGACGGCGTCGCAAAACTGATAAAACCCGCAACAATCAGGGTATAGCGGCGGTTAGAAACGGTAGCCCATGTTAATAGCCCGAGCGCAACGATGACGCAAGCCACGATGTGTCGAGGCCTCAGCGTTTCACCGAGAAATAGTCGTCCAATCAGCGCTCCGAAAACGACACTCGTTTCCTGGATCGCCGTAGACCTGTCCCGGTTCGCCATTTCTATAGGCCGCTACAAGAAACACGCTGTTGGCGACCTGAAAGGCAGGCCAGGAGGACTAACATACGGCCATAAGCAAAAACTGGGAAGAGTTCGCCAACGGATGCAACGGCCGATCATGCGACGAACACGATAGTCGCGGGAAGGTTCTTTATTTGACTGAAGCCGGCGTTCGAATGCCCCCCTGAGAGCACGGTCGAATGGTCTCATGCGCTGACGCATAGATCGCCTCACAAGGGACGGTCGCTACTTGGTTCCGGCCGTCGCACTGTCGGCGGGGCCGCTGGACAGCGGTGGTATCATGCTTTCGGTGCTTGGCCTCCAGCGTTACGCGCAGATCATCTACGTCGGCGACCCCTGTCAGCAAATCTACGAATGGCGCGGTGCGGTCAATGCAATTGCTCAGATCGAAGCGCCCGAGTGTTCGCTCACCGAGTCCTTCCGCTTTGAACCGACGATCGCGGCGCTCGCGAGTCGTATCTCGTCGCTGCTTGGCGAGCACACGCCTATTCGCGGCCAGAATTCCATCGGGTCTATCATGGAGGAGGATCCGCGCGTTTCACCACCCGTCGATGCCATCTTGTGTCGCAAAAACGTGACGACGATCTGGCACCTGGCTGCGGGCGTTGAAGCGGGTCACAAGCCGGCAAATTCGGATGAGTCCGAGAGAGATCGTCGCGTTCGCTGACGGTGCCGATCAGTTGCTGGCTGGCAAGCGAGCATTTCGGCAAGCGGCATTTTCGCTATTCAAAGCATGGAAGGGCGCTCAAACTTTTGCCCAGGGCGCGATCGGCGCGACCTGGAACCGATCGTGCGAATTGTCGACGAGTGTGGCACCGGCTCGATCTGCGGGAGCTCGCGCGACGCGTTACGCCCGGGGCAAACGCCGACTACGTGATCTCGACCATGCACCGCGCGAGGGGCTGCAACGGAAACGGGTGACGGTCGCCAACGGTTTTCGCTTCCAGATTGTTGACGGGCGCCTGTCGCTAGACGAGGACGAGATGCGGCTGCTCTACGTGGCCGTGACGCGCGCACAGCATGTGCTGGGCGCCTCCGAGCTACGCGAAGAGCTTTTAAGGCTGTTCAACTTGCGTCGGTGAACACACCCGCATGCTCCGCGCCAGCGTGGCTCTCAACGCCGTCGTATCGTGTTGCTGGCGGCGAGCGCCAATGCATACCCCGTAGTAACACCGCGATCGAAACGGCGTCTACTTGGGTCGCTTCAGGAAACGAAAGACAAAGCACGGTAGCAACAGAACGGCCGTCGCAAATCGACCCTTCTGAGACATTCGTTGGTGGATCCAGTGAACGGCGGGTTCCGGTTGCACAACCGCCGTTGATGATGATTGACCTTGGACACGTCTTCGACCGTATTGGCTTGTGATGATCGCCTTCTGCTTGTGCGAAATATTCCGTAACTGCAAATGCTGCTACCACCTTTCGTTTCTTTCCCTCACAGGATCCTTCCTCGTCGATACTGTCAGAAAGATCATCGACAATGCAGTGTCCACAAACCTTTTCACGCTGTATTACGGTTTTGTTAACCAGTGCAGATTCAGATCCTTCGACAAATGGATGAAACGATTCATGCCGACTGCATGATAAAACGCTGAAGCGTAAGCTAAATAGAAAATGGAAAACGAGTCGATCTTAGGGAATGAAAGAAAGCTGTTGGTTCTGCAAACCGTCAAAGCGAGCTTTCTCTATATTTGGTGGCAGCGACGGTCGCTCATTTTGCCTCTAATCGTTCTGGTGCTGGTTCAACTACTCACGGGCATGTTTATGCTCTGGTTGTTGGCATCGGGTATCGCTGCCAAGTTTCCAGGGGGTATTGGCCGTCTGGCGTTTAGTGCTTGGATCCCTATGTGGATCTTGCAACTTTCCTTTATGATCGGACTGCAACGCAGGCTGCATCTGGGTCGACCTGAGCGCGGTTTGCGCGTGTTTGTGCTTGACCGTACCTTGCTCCGCAGCATACTCACCGTTGTCAAGGTGCTACTCTGCGTCAACCTCGTCCCGGCTGTGCTGGCGGCGGTCGTACTAGCGGTAAGCGTCATGCTCTTTCACCCGCGGCGCATAGTCCTGGTCATAGCCCTGATAATGGTCGCTTGGCTGATTATTTTCATGATTTTGATGATGAGGTTAATCCTCGCCGTTCTCGCAGCGGCCCTCGATAATAGGAACTGTCTGTCATTGTCGTGGCATGCGATGAAGGGTAATTCGCTGAGGATATTTTGTGCGGGGATTCTGATCAACGGTCCTTTCGTCATTGTGGGTTGCCTCCTTGCATGGAGGCGGCTCGAGAATGTGGCGAAATTTTCCCCAAGCACACCCTTTGCCGTCGATTTCACGGATATTGGCTCCCTGATGTCGTGGTTGTGTAGCGCGGCGCTTGGCACCATCGGCTTGATTGCAACCATTGTTATGCTGTGTATCGCCTACGGTAGCCTAGCTCGCGACTCCACTAGTGGCACCTCGCCGGCAGTGCACCACCCGGAGTTATAACGCGACTTGTTCGTTTTAAGCGACAGAACTTATAGGAGCAAGCCGCTTAGGTTTTCGTTCGAAGGTCCGGAAGTGCGCCGGTCGAGTGTTGAGCGAAGCGCGCAGTGAATAGTCATCGCGGGCGCAGTCGGCGAATGAGTTGCGGTGAAGATTGGTTCTCCGGAGCAGCAAATTGAACACCACGTCAAGCGATTGCGAATGCTCCCTGCAAAGCTTGCCGCCAATGGCTCGTTTCCCCCGCGCTAGGGGCATTCAGGCTGTAACTCCGAACGCGACGCGAGAGTCCATTCCTGGCCGGTCAGCGTCCGAGTGCCGACCGGCTTCACGTCATCAAACGTCGGTCTGCTCGGCCATCTCGAGCGCGTCGTCAACCTCGATGCCGAGATATCGGACGGTACTTTCCAGCTTAGTATGGCCAAGCAGCAGCTGAACAGCCCTCAGATTTTTAGTACGTCGGTAAATCAAGGACGCTTTTGTGCGACGCATCGTGTGGGTCCCGTAGGCCGTGTCGTCAAGCCCGATCGATTTGATCCACCGATGGACGATGCGTGCGTACTGGCGGGTCGAAAGATGTGGCGACGCATGTATCCGACCCGGGAACAAAAAATCGGATGGAGACAGGGCTGCCGTTTTGATCCAACTTTCCACGCTCTCGCGGGTCTGCTCGGTGATCTCGAATTGTACCGGCTGCTGGGTTTTCTGCTGCATTACGGTCGCTCTTGGCGCCACACGGGTGCCTAGGCAGATATCGCGGACGCGCAACTTCGTCAGGTCGCACGCTCGCAGCTTGCTGTCTATTGCGAGGTTGAACATCGCCAGATCACGGGTCTTTGCTCCCAATTGCAGTCGAATCCGAATGGCCCATATTTCCTTGAGCTTCAGCGGCAACTTCTGCCCGGTGAGCTTGTCTTTATTCCAAGGGACGCGCGGCGGGGTGTTGCTGACGGTCGCTTCCATGACAACTCTCCTTTCAGGTGAAGGGAGAGTTAGTGTGCGCCGATTGCCCTGAGGCGAGACCGACCCTCGGTCATTCGATGGTCCCTTAAGCAGACAGTCATGAGGCTGCCCAAAACAAACTTGCGGCCCTACAATCCTTCAATAATTATTTGAGACGAGCAAACAATGGCCACAACTTTACCCACCGAACGAATGGACGGTAGAAGGCTAATTGCTGTTTTCACGATTGCCATTGCGTGCGTCGCGGGTTTTCTTGCAATTTCCTGGGGCAAGGAAGTTTTGACTGCACATCAAGCTATGGCATGGCCAACCGTCCAGGGAACTGTCCTCGTTTCTAAGACCGACACGTGCGCCAAGCGCGCCGGCTTTGCACCCGATGTACGCTACACGTACTCCGTAGCCGGACATATCTATGAAGGGTACCGTATTGCCTTCGGACCTCGTAGTTGCGGCTCAGAACCGCGAGCCCAAGGCATTGCGGCACGTTATCCAGCTGGACATATTACTGTCTGGTTCGATCCTCACAAACCCGGGGAAGCAGCACTCATGGTCGGCGACGTGTTGCATGAAACACGGTCCAGCATTTATTGGTCAACCGCCGTCTGCGGCGCTTCCCTGCTGTTAACAATTTGGTGCTTGCGTACGGCCGTGAGAACTGAGCGACGATGGAAAGCACAGGGCCTCTAGTGCATCAAGCTCGGAAAAATCAGGATCGCCACTAGAATCTCTGCGACGAACACGAGAAGCGCGCCATCTGAAAGGCATGAGAGGTAGGTATCGCCTAGTTCACGGTGGCCCCTTCTTAATACAAAGCCGAGCGCTGCTCTGTTTATGCCATATCGAGAAACAGTGGGCCGGCCAAGGCTTTCATATTCTTGTAGATGTTTGTTTTTGAGACGATTAAAGAGTGCCGAAACAATCGACATCCACAAAATCCCAAGAATGAAAAGCGGGAACAGTATTGTTCCCGGGGAATGATTAAGCATATTTTTGCTATCCATACCTGCCATACAGTGTCGTTGAAAAATCCGTATTCCTACCCGTTCATCGCTTGATATGCAAATGATTGTCCACCATCTTCGTAGCCGAGTCGAATGACCGAAAGTGGCCGGTCAGAGACCCCTGCCTAAACCCGCTCAGGGTGCTTTCGCTTCCACGCGCTGCTTAACCGCGTTATTCATCGCCTTAAAGTTCCGCTGAGTTTCTTCGATTACGTCTTCTGTCAACCGGCCGACGAGCAATCCTGAGAAAGACTCTGTCTGCTCAAGACGCGTTCCGTTTGGCACTGCTGTGAGATGGATGCAATGCATACCGTCGAAGATGCCCCGAATCCATACACGGCCAAGCCAGCAGAGGTCTTGTTCAGGATGAACGAGCAGAACAGTAGGCTTGAATACCATCGAATCCGGTCCAGTGCCTAGCGTAATGCGGATTGTTGCTCCTACCCTGAAGTCGCCGTCAACCCGAGTAATGAACGGATTCCAATCACGATATGCGGCGCTGTTCGATACGACTTTCCAGACATCAGAAGGCGGTCGGTTGATAAGAACGTCAGCGTCCGCGCTGCTGTCTTTGTGCAGGAAAAAAAGTGCGCCAATTATGACGACGACACTAACAACCATGCCTTTTAGCAGCAATCTCCGTACGCCCATATTCGCCCCGTAGTCGGTTGCAGGTGCATCGCCGTATTCTTGAACACGCAGATCGTTGACGATCTACCCAAGGGTGTCGAACGTCCGAAGGCGGCCTGAACGCGGGCCGGCGAAAACCGGCTGGAGCGATTTATCTCCTACGGCCACACGCGTCGCGCCGAACCATCGCTCAGTTGCTTTTTTCGCCGCGACCTAAATTGAGGAGCTTACGTGACTCCACTTCTCACTTGCCTACGCTGGACCGTCAGACTTAACATCGTCAAAATCGACGAGCGCTTCCTCTGTACCGTTCATATATAGACGCTTTTTCTTTCTCGGGTAATCGCAAACATCCTGCTCCAGATTTGTTCTCGCAGAAAGCATGACCAATGGCTCATCGCCCGTATTTACTATCGTGTGGGCTGCACCATTTTTGGGGAATCCGAGAAAATCCCCGCCACCAATGACGTAACACATCTCTTCAATAATTGCTTCGCCACGGCCTGAGAGAATGTAAAAACATTGCTCCTCGTACAAGTGACGGTGGTATTCGGCATACTCACGGCCTGGCATCACGGTCATCAGATGAAAGCCAAGGTTGCTGAGGCCGGTAGCTCCACCAAGCGATTTTGCAAAACGAATTGCGGCCGGATTCAGGAGATGCGGCCTAGACTTACCTTCCATTTGCGAAATGTCATCAGCCTTCAGAAGGTTTGGCGGGTTAGTCATGGATTTCCTTGGCTTAGAGAGGTTTTAGCGCCCACCACAGCTAGCGGCTTAACATGCCGCGAGGACCATCACGCTCCGTTGATTGGCCGTACGACACGACAAAATAGCTCTACAGCTTTTTCCATTCGTTGAATGCGTAAATAATCCCACCGGGATTGTCAGCGATTTAGGCTCTGATGTCGAACGGCCGAAAGTGGCCGGTCCCTGCCCGTCGGCGATTGTCAGAGGACGATCATGAGCCGCCTTTCTATCCCGCGGATATCGGATATTCAGCGCCTGACGAAAGGAAGCAGACATTTTGCTTCCCGGGCGTGCCCTAGATAAACGTCGTCAATTTCATCGGTATTCTGGCCGGACCTTACCCGGACTCGCCAAACGAGCGTCGGATGGGGAAGACCAACCGCCCGTTTTCTGCAGCACCCCATACATCATCACGAGGGGAAGAGCGCCTTTCAGGATGACTAGGGTGCACCAATCGAGGATTGTTGCCGGGACTTGCGCATAAGGCAGGGGACCCGTGAAGAACAGTGATTGCAGCGTCGCACAGACGTTCATCATCGAATGCGCGCCGATCGCTAGCTCAAGGCGCTGGTCGCGCAAGCTTAAGGCGGAAAAACCGAGCGAGGAAACCACCATCAGCATTTTCTCTCGCAAGTCATATTGCGTATGGTAAGCCGCAAATAGCACGGCAACCAACGCAACGACAGAAATCGTGGAGCGCATATAGTGTCTGAGGGTCTGGGTCAGCCACGCCCGGAAAAACAGTTCCTCTGCGAATGCGAGGAATGGGATGACGATGAGCATACCTATTGATGTGATAATCTGGTCATCGTGATGCGGCCATTCGAAATGACGGAATGGAACTAGCCAGGCATCAGCTCGCATCGAAAAGAAAAGCGACATAGCCATGAGACCGAGCGCGTTCGCGGGCAGATACAAAGCGGCACCCAGCAAACAACGCCGGATATCGAACGTCATGTCTGTAGAGATCAAAGACCGAAACGGACGCCGCAGGAATTTTTTGCATGCGATCCAAAACCCTAAAATGGAAGCAGCGGCCTCCGCCAATCGCAATACGACGGTCCGGTCCGCCTCCGTGATATGGAAAAACGGATGTTTGAAAAAAGTTGGCGAGGCCGCGACGATCAAGCTAATCATGACAAACAGGATGCTTAGGAACTTGACTAACAGAATAGTCAAAGCAACCCGTCGCCAGTCGGTTCGCCCCATTTCGGCAAGATCGATAAAGGCACGCGAGAAATTATTTTTTGTTTTCATGAACACGGTTCAAGTGAAACAACGCTCGCTTTTTCGCCGAATGCTTTGAGTAAAAGTTTGTGTCATACGGCGAACAGCCCGGCCGATAATTTTGAGTGATCGCCAATGTGGGCGCCTGATTGCCGCTTCCATTTTTAACGTCGGTCGATTGTCATCGATTTGGCCAACGCTGTCGACCGTCCGTTCTTGTTTAGGGTTGTAGGACGCCTGCCCTGATCCGTCGGCACGTCAACTCGCCCAGACGCCAGCGGGCAGGCGTCCTACAAGCCCCAAGGGAGGAAACCGCGGAGTGCTCCGACATGGTCTGAACATTTCACCGCTATGGCGATTTGTTCGATCCCGTTGAGGGCACGGCGGATATAAACGCGGGTAAATCTGAGCCTGGGCAACCACGATCGCAGCGGCGAGGCTGTCGAGCCTTGCTATCACGCCAACGCGGCCAGCACCAAACCGCTCGTTTGGAGCGATAGGCGCAGGCGTCTCCTATTGGCTCTCGTTGCCGAAGAGCCGACAGTCGATGTGTGCATCCTGACACGATGACGTTCATGCGTAGGCTCGCTCAACAGGGGGTGCCCGGATAGGCCTGCTGCGTTGGAGTATGTCGATGATGACCATCGGCGCACCGCAGTGCCGGCAAACGAAGGTTGGCGGCACTGGGACTGTAAATACGTCGTTAGCACTGCGGCTGATACTGGCAGGGGCGACGCCCAGCAATTCGCGGATCCTCGCGAGATTCTCGCGCCGCGATGGGTTCGCCAGCAGACCGTAATGGCGGATGCGATGGAAGCCGCCAGGCAGCACGTGCAATAAGAACCGGCGCACGAACTCATCGGCTTGGAGCGTCATGGTCTTGTTGCGTGTGCGTCCATCCACGCGGTAGTCCTTCCAGCGGAAGGTGACGCCGTGCTCGTCGAGCGAGACCAGACGTTGGTTGGAGATCGCGACCCGGTGCGTGTAACGCGACAGATAGGCGAGCACCGCTTTGGGTCCCGCAAACGGGCGTTTGGCATACACCACCCACTCGCATGCGCGCATTGGCGCAAGCCACTGGGCAAAGGCTGTCACATCGTTGAGCTCGGCGTATTCGCCGAAGAAGCGCAACTGGCCCCGGCGATAGGTGGCCTCCAGTTCTTCGAGGAAGCGTCGGCGAAACAGCCGTGAGAGTACGCGCACTGGAAGGAAGAAACCTGGCTTGCACGCGACCCACCGGCTTCGGTCCGGCGACAACCCACCACCGGGAACGATGCCATGCACATGGGGATGATGCGTGAGCGCGGAGCCCCAGGTATGCAGGACGAGCGTGGCACCGATCTGTGCTCCGAGATGCTTCGGATCGGCGGCGATGGTGCGCAACGTCTCGGCCGCTATATCGAACAGCAGCCCGTAGATGACGGCCTTGTTGTAATACGCAATCGCGCTGATCGCAGCTGGCAGTGTGAAGACCACGTGGTAGTACTCGACGGGCAGGAGATCGGCCTCACGCGCTTCGAGCCACCGGCGCGCAGCGCTAGCTTGGCACCTTGGACAATGTCTATTGCGACATGAGTTGTAGGCGACTTCGATCGCCGCGCACCCTTCGCAGCGCAACACGTGCCCTCCCAGCGCCGCGCTGCGGCACTGTTCGATCGCGGACATGACCTTCAGTTGCCCGAGGCTCAGGTGGGCAGATTGACGCCACGTTGAGCCAAGAGAGCGAAAGACGTCGGCCACCTCCAGCGCGCAATGCGCCACGACGGCAAGCTACTCAGGATACAAACTCTCAAGAGGGCTGACCACCTCGCGCAGAATGTCGGTGGCGACCTGGGCGTAGAGCGCCGTGGTCTCAAGCTTCTTGTGCCCGAGCATGACCTGGATCACGCGGATATCGACCTTCTGTTCCAGTAGATGAGTGGCAAAGCTATGGCGCAAGGTGTGCATGGACACGCGCTTGTCGATTCCCGCGGCCTCGGCGGCTGCGTGGATCGCCCGATTGAGTTGGCGGGTGCTGAGCGATTCAATCGGATCGAGCCCTGGAAAGAGCCAACCGCCGTCGAGCATCTTGCCCTGGGCTCGAGCGACTCGCCACCAAACCCGCAGTCGCTCAAGCAGGATCGGCGAAAGCATCGCATATCGATCCTTCTGACCTTTACCCTGCTCAACGCGCAGCGTCATGCGCTGGCTATCGATGTCCCCGACCTTCAACGCCACCACTTCGCTGGCGCGTAATCCTGTGCCGTAGGCTAGCGCGAGCGCTGTCTGATGCTTGAGATGACCGGCCGCCGCGATCAGTCTGCCCACTTCGTCGCGGCTGAGTATGACGGGCAAGGTGCGCGGAAGATAAATCGGACGCATCTTCGCCATCAACGCCTCTTGAGCGAGCGTCGTGCCGAAGAAGAACTTCAAGCCGGTGATCGCCGCGTTCAAAGAAACTGGCGACACGCCGTGGTCAACCAGATGCAGTTGATAGCGTCGCAAGTCCTCAACGGTGGCCGTGTCGGGCGAGCGTCCGAGAAACACGGTGAACTGTCGCACCACGCGAAGATAGTTGGCTTGCGTGGTGGGCGCGAGGCGGCGCATGCGCATGTCGTCCATCATGCGCTGGCGTAACGGACTGATGCCTGGGTTGGGGGTGGTCATGGCTCGGCTCCTGTCGAGTAACGAGGCGGAGTGCCTCATTGCTCAAAATAGGAAACCGAGTGGGTTTCCTATGAAGAACCACCACGTTCAAACGCAGTGCATACCGCGCGAGCGGTTTAGTGTACGCCCGTGATGGCGTGCCATTTGCAGGGTGAAAGTCCCTGCCGGAGTTGGCCACAGCTCCGTAGCTGAAGGTAACTGCGTCGTCGTGA
>Ga0302178_10003224_pt1 | contig 12403 bp, 10 predicted proteins | sample I_Palsa_E1_3_FD_198790 | JGI IMG/M metagenome (GOLD analysis project Ga0302178, IMG submission 198790) | Peat permafrost microbial communities from Stordalen Mire near Abisko, Sweden - I_Palsa_E1_3 | ecosystem: Environmental > Terrestrial > Soil > Palsa > Peat permafrost | place: Sweden... | reverse complement strand
GAATGGCCAGTTTTTTGCGTTTCCTCCTAGGCAGCTTCACTGCCGCGCCAGTGGATCGACGCATGCACGCACCACGACTGAAAAAATGGGCTGCCATTATCGACCGTCGCGACTTCATCCGGCGCCGTGCGTGTAACCCTCAACTGAATTCCCCTGTACCTCATAAGTAAAAAGTAAATCGACGTTTAAAACCCTTGCGAGCCTTAAGCCGCCATTAACTTTGTCGCGGATTATTCATATTGATCTGCCGTATCGACGCGATTAAAACGAATTGCACAATAAAAAAACGGGCGCTTGGCGCCCGTTTTTTTATCGGCTTTCACCGTTTTTAATTCACGCTGCAGCAAGCGCCCGGTTCTTCGCACCGGTCAGCAACGGATAAACCACGCCCGCAATGATGGCGCCAATGATAGGCGCTACCCAGAACAACCACAGCTGTTCCATCGCCGCACCGCCGACGAACAATGCCGGGCCCGTGGAACGCGCCGGGTTCACCGACGTATTCGTGACCGGGATCGAGATCAGGTGGATCAGCGTCAGGCACAGGCCAATGGCGATTGGCGCAAACCCGGCAGGTGCGCGGCTGTCAGTGGCACCCAGGATGACGAACAGGAAGAAGAACGTCATCACGACTTCACACACAAGCGCTGCGATCATTGTGTAATGACCCGGCGAGTGATCGCCGTAACCATTGGTGGCAAAGCCGCTGGCAACCAGGTCGAAGCCCGGCGCGCCGCTGGCGATCACCGACAACACGTACGCGCCGATCACGCCACCCACCACTTGGGCCGCAATGTACGGAACCAGATCGCGGACCGGGAAGCGTCCTGCGACCGTCAAACCGACGCTCACCGCCGGGTTCAAGTGGCAACCCGAGATGTGGCCGATCGCGTAGGCCATGGTGAGCACCGTGAGGCCGAACGCAAGCGCTACGCCCGCGAAGCCGATACCAAGTTGAGGGTAACCCGCGGCCAGCACTGCGCTGCCGCAGCCGCCCAGCACGAGCCAGAACGTACCAAACATTTCTGCGCCGAGGCGCTGTCCTAATCGCATGATTCGTAGTCCTAAAAATATATAAAAATCCGAAACAATTCCGACGCTTGTGATCATAAGTACTTGTACGGACCACCACGGCGGGTAAGCAGTGTAATCCGAGTTTCGGGACTAGTTGTCAACAATTGTTAAATCATCAGGAACTGAGGGAACTCTTATTCGGAATGTCCTATAGTTTCAAGAATCTTCTCATTCGCATTAGGTTTTTTGGTAATTGGATGTTCAAACGTTGCATCTTTTAATCGATGCCGTTACGCTTCTCAATAATCGCGGGCTATTAGCAAGGATTAGGAAATGTCGGAATACACCGAGCTCAAGGCGCAGATCGCCAAGCTTCAGGAACAGGCGGAGGAGGCCCGCCGCGCAGAACTGGAAGCAGTACTCGCGGATATCAGGCGCAAGATCGTCGAATACGGACTGACGGCCCAGGATCTGGGGCTGTCAGTTGTCCGGCGAGGCCGGCCACCCAAGAAGGAGCCACTACCGCCGATCTATCAGGACCCCAAGTCTGGGAGCACTTGGAGCGGCCGCGGCAAACCGCCGAAATGGATTGCGGGAAAGAATCGTGAGCGATTCCTGATTAGTCAGGCGCACTCTTAATGTGTCTGGTGACTGCATCGAATAGTGCAGACAAATTGAAGCAAATATGTTTGCATGAAATGAGAACGAAAAAAATCCGCCTGAGGGCGGATTTTTTTGCTCTTCAATGAAACGTTGGATAACGACGCAACCATCGTTTCCAATCGAGTCAGCGGCGCAATTCCATGCAATTCACAGCATGTCCGAGCGGCGCCCGGTCTCCAGGCGACTAAAGAAATCAGCCGAAACTTAGCCGATCGCCACTCGGCGCAATACCGGACGCTTGGCTGCTTGCAACAACGCGGTATAGCTCTCGACGTAGTTCAGCGCCATGGTCTTTGCACTGAAGCGACGTTCGAACTGCGCGCGAATTTCGGTACGCGAGAGCTCGTCCAGGCGTTGGAGTGCGCCGACCGCGCCCTGCACGTCCTCGCAAATGAAGCCCGTCACGCCGTGGTCGATGACTTCCGGCACCGAACCCCGATTGAACGCAATCACCGGCGTACCGCACGCCATGGCCTCGATCATGACCAAGCCGAAAGGCTCCGACCAGTCGATCGGGAACAGCAACGCCTTGGCCCCCGACAGGAATTCCGGTTTTTGCTGCTCGTTGATCTCGCCGACAAATTCAACACTGGCTTTCGATTCCGCCAGCAGCGGCTCGATCACGCTCTTGAAATATTCCTGGTCGACCTTGTCTACCTTGGCGGCGATCTTCAGCGGAAGACCGCTTTGAGCGGCGATCTTGATGGCGAGATCGGCGCGCTTTTCCGGGCAGATACGACCCAGGAACGCGAGATATTCCGGCTTCTTGTGCGTTTGCGGCGTCAGCAGATTTTCAGGCAGCCCGTGATAGATCGTGTTGAGCCATCCAGCTTGCGGGAGCGGCACGCGCTGTGAATCCGAGATCGAGACAACCGCTGCATCAGGAAACGCGCTGAACACAGGCTGTAGTTCGGGCAGATCCAGCCGGCCGTGGAGGGTGGTCAAAAACGGCGTATCCATTTGCGAGAACACCGAAAACGGCATGTAGTCGAGGTGGAAGTGCAAGACGTCGAATTCATGCGCCCGACGTCGTACGTTCTCAAGCAGCAGCGCGTGCGGAGCATTCCAGTCGCGGATGGACGGATCGAGGCGCAACGCGCGCGGCCAGGCGGCTTCAAGCTTCGCCTTGGTCTGCGAGTCGCCGCTTGCGAACAGCGTCACGTCATGACCAAGATCAACCAGCGCGTCGGTCAGATACGAGACGACGCGCTCGGTGCCACCGTAGAACTTCGGGGGGACGGCTTCGTGCAAAGGTGCAATTTGTGCGATACGCATAACGTGACTCTCCTGTTCGTGAGGGCTTCGACGCACAGTCTCCGAAACGAAAACCGGTGAAGCCTTGCGGACGGGCCAGCGTCAATGCTGCCGCCCCCTGAATATAGGACCCGGTTGAATCGGGTTATCCCTTACGACCCATTATCGAGATGACTCTCCGCATCAACGAGTCATTTTTCAAACGCTTAACCTTGTTACAGGCGGAAACACCGGCCGTTACGAAGCTCGGTGGATCGCCGACGCCCTTATGCGGCAAGCGATTGCGCGTCCGTCATCCAATTACGCGGTGCAGGATGCATTGCCCAGGACGCCAGATGCAGCAAAGCGTGTGCCACCGCGTATCCACGCCGGCCATGCTCCGCCTGCGTTGACGTCGTCCATTGGCTGTGAAAACAAATGCTCGTCACGTAAAGATTTACCCGGGTCCGCCGTTAGTCAGACGTTGGGCAAACGGTGAGTCAATCGGCTCGGAAAATGGATTTGTCCGATCTCAATCGGCTAGTGCTTGCTTACAACTGATTGCCGATCCGTAAGCTGATAATCGGCATCTTTGCCCGATTTATTGCTGCCGCGCGCCCCACTGCCTGCCGAGGCGACTGAGCGGGCTCGCCAGCCGGCCGGGTTGCAGGCTCGAATGCACCGCCAATCAAGACGCTGCCCGGTTCCCGGCCTGCTGCCCGGTCCGCGATTTCCCTTCAAAGTTTTCCAGCCACTTGCCGTAAACCACTTAACGGCGGTTTCGCCGATGCAACCATGAGGGTTCGATTGTGCTGATTTTCATCGGAACACTAGTGACGCTGTTGTCCGTTTTCGGCGGTTATGCGCTGGAAGGCGGTCACCTTGGCGCATTGGTTCAGCCCGTTGAAATCCTGATGATCGCGGGCGCCGGTGTGGGCGCGTTCATCCTCGGCAACGGCATGAAGACGATCAAGGCCACGCTGCGTGTGATCCCGACGCTCTTCAAGGGCTCGAAGTACAACAAGGACGTGTACATGGAGCTGATGGCGCTGCTCTACGTGCTGCTCGCAAAAGCACGCAAGGAAGGCACGCTGACGCTCGAGTCCGATATCGACGATCCGGAAAAAAGCCCGATCTTCGGTCAATACCCGAAGATCCTGGCGAATCACCATATCGTCGAATTCCTTACTGATTATTTGCGCCTGATGGTCGGCGGCAACATGAACGCATTCGAGATCGAGAGCCTCATGGACGAGGAGATCGAGACGCATCACGCGGAAGGTGAAGGCCCGGCGCAGGCGCTGCACAAGGTAGGCGACGCGATGCCGGCGTTCGGTATTGTCGCGGCCGTGATGGGCGTCGTCCACACAATGGCTTCCGCCGACCAGCCGCCTGCCATCCTGGGCGAAATGATCGCGCAGGCGCTGGTCGGGACGTTCCTCGGCATCTTGCTTTCCTATGGGTTGATCGGCCCGCTCGCGAGCGTCGCGGAACAGCGCGTGGCGGAGTCGACGAAGATGTTCCAGTGCATCAAGGTGACGATCCTGGCAAGCCTGAACGGCTACGCACCGGCTATCGCGGTGGAGTTCGGCCGCAAAGTGCTCTTCTCCACCGAGCGTCCGTCGTTCTCCGAACTGGAAGAACACGTGCGCCGCGTGAAGGCGAAGTAACCGCCTTCAGAGACCGAGCGCATCGAGCCCGCCATGCCGACCAATAAAGATCGTCCGATTTTCATCAAGCGCGTCATATCGAACAAGAAGGCGCATCACGGTGGCGCCTGGAAGCTGGCTTACGCCGACTTCATGACGGCGATGATGGCGTTTTTCCTGTTGATGTGGCTGCTGAGCGCGGTGTCGCCGGTGCAGCGCCAGGGAATTGCCGAGTACTTCAACATGCCGCTCAAGAACGCGATCATGGGCGGGCAGAACACCGGTATGGATTCCAGCATCATCAACGGCGGCGGACGCGATATTTCAAGCCCCGAGCCGGGTACGACGCGCATGAGCGACGGTACGCGGCGCGTGGACCGGCTCGACGAGCAAACGCTGAGGGCCGCGCAGGGCGAACTCGAACGGCGCGACCAGGCGCGTTTGCACGAGCTGCAGGTCAAGCTGATGGCCGCTATAGAAGCGAACCCGGTGTTGCGCCAGTTCAGGCAGCAGATCCGGATTGACTCGACGCAACAGGGTTTGCGCATCGAGATTGTCGATACCCAGAAGCGCCCGATGTTCGCGCTCGCAAGCAACAACGTGGAGCCCTACATGCGCGACATCCTGCGCGAGATCGGCAAGGCGCTCAATGACGTGCCGAACCGGATCGTGGTGCAGGGACACACCGACGCCACGCAGTACGCGGGCGGCGAAAAGGGTTACAGCAACTGGGAGCTGTCGGCGGATCGCGCGAACGCTTCGCGGCGCGAGCTGATCTCGGGCGGTATGGACGAGTCGAAGGTGTTGCGGGTGCTTGGACTGGCATCGACGCAGAACCTGAACAAGCAGGATGCGTTCGATCCCGAGAACCGGCGCATCAGCATTCTTGTGTTGAACCACAAGTCGGAAGAGTCCATGACGCGTGAGGACCTGCCGGCGACCACGATTACCAGCAATGCGGGCAGCCCAGGCGGTCCGGGCGGGTTCAAGCCCAACTTCGGCGCGCTAGCGCCGGCATTGCCGGCCAAGCCGGCGGTGCCGTGACGGCGGCATCACGAAACACGCTCACGAGAGCACTAGAGCAACAGAGCACGACAAGAACTTCGGACAGAGGGCTGCACACATCATGATCAAGAACATTCTGGCTATCGACGATTCGGCTGCCATGCGGCAAATCCTCTCGGCGACGTTTATCGCGGCGGGGTATCGCGTGGTGCTGGCCATGGATGGCGCAGAAGCGTACGAAGCGGCGCTCGCCGAACAGTTCGATCTCGTGATCACCGACCAGAACATGCCGGCGATGAGCGGCCTGGAGCTGATCGGGAAATTGCGCGGACATCGTGCTTATGCCAATACGCCGATCCTCGTGCTGACGACCGAGTCGGGCGAGCCGTTCAAAGCATCGGCGCGCGCAGTAGGCGCGACGGGCTGGCTCGAAAAACCGTTCGATCCCGACATGCTGACCGAGCTGGTGGCCACGTTGTCGGGAGCGGAACACCCGAATTGAAGCAAACCGTTTTTGCATGAAGCACGACGCACGACGCATCAGGCACGAAGAGTTAAGCATCAAGCATCAGGCACGAAAGAGACATTAGCTTTTACGACGCGCATAGCGACGACAGACAAGGCATCCGGTGGTGACCCAGGCATGACACTCGACATTACGCAGTTCTATCAAACATTCTTCGACGAAGCCGACGAGTTGCTCGCGGATATGGAGCAGTTGCTGCTCGCGCTGGATCTGGCGAACCCCGATCCCGAGGATCTCGGCGCGATCTTTCGCGCGGCGCATTCGATCAAGGGCGGCGCAGCCACGTTCGGTTTTTCGGCGCTGACCGAGACCACGCACATCCTTGAGTCGTTGCTCGATCGGGCGCGCAATAACGAGCTGGTCTTGCGTCGCGACATGATCGATACGTTCCTTGAAACCAAGGACGTACTGTCGGATCAGCTCAGCGCGTATCGCGCCAGTGCCGAGCCGGACGCAGCGGCCGCAAAGGCGATTTGCGCGAAGCTTGAATACTTGCGGGACAACGACCCGGCCGAGGGTGCAACCGCCGCCGCTGACGCTGCGCAGCCGGAGCCGTCGTTCGCCGAAGCGGCCGCGATCGCGCAGGATCTCGCGCAAGTCGCGTTGGCGCTCGGGCCGAACGAGCCGCCGCCGCATGTCGTCGAGCAAGCGAATGAGGCGGTCGAGGAAGAGGGCGAATGGGCTGAATTCCCCGCTACACCAGATGCAAGCCAAGGTGCCGATAGCGCCGGGCAAGACGGTCCTCACCTGAAAATTACGCTACGGGGGGTGGGGGAGAAGGACCAGGCTCTGCTGACCGAGGAGCTTGGAAACCTGGGTAGTGTTGTCGGGGAGATGAAGTCGGGCAGCGATTTGACGTTGTGGCTCGACTCGGATGTATCCGCCGACGATATCGTCGCCGTGTGCTGTTTCGTGATCGATGAAGCGCAGATCGCGGTCAGCCGCGGCAATGCAGCGGATGCGGCGCCTGCCAGTGGGTCGCAAGCTGCTGCAGAGCAGGAAGATTTATACGAGGTGGCAGCAAAAGCACCCGCATCTGAGAAGACGGAACCGGTGGCGGCCGCGGCCGCCGCCGAGTCCCGCACCAAGACAACCATTAGCCCCGCCGTGGCCGAAGCGCCTGAAGCGCCGAAGGCACCCGAAGGCGACAAGAAAACCCGCGCGGCAGCCGCACCCGCCGCCGCGGAAGGCAGCTCCATCCGTGTAGGTGTAGAGAAGGTCGATCAACTGATCAACCTCGTCGGCGAACTGGTGATCACGCAGGCAATGCTCGCCGAAACCACGAGTACCTTCGATCCGGCATTGCACGACCGCCTGTTCAACGGCATGGCGCAGCTCGAACGCAATGCGCGCGACCTGCAGGAAGCGGTGATGTCCATCCGCATGATGCCGATGGACTACGTCTTCAGCCGCTTCCCGCGCCTCGTGCGCGATCTCGCCGGGAAGCTCGGCAAGGAAGTGGAACTCGTCACGTTCGGCCAGGCGACCGAGCTGGACAAGAGCCTGATTGAACGCATCATCGATCCGCTGACCCACCTTGTGCGCAACTCGCTCGACCATGGCATCGAAACCGTGGAAGCGCGGCGTGCAGCGGGTAAAGCGGCGGCGGGACAACTGGTGCTGTCGGCGGCGCATCACGGCGGCAACATCGTGATTGAAGTCAGCGACGACGGCGCGGGCCTGCGCCGCGACAAGATTCTCGCGAAGGCGCTCAAGCAAGGCATGCAGGTCAGCGAGCAAATGTCCGACGACGAAGTCTGGCAACTGATCTTCATGCCGGGCTTTTCCACCGCCGAACAGGTCACGGACATCTCCGGCCGCGGCGTGGGCATGGACGTAGTGAAACGCAACATCCAGGCGATGGGCGGCCATGTCGAGATCCAGTCTCGCGAAGGCAAGGGTACGACCACGAAGATCGTGTTGCCGCTGACGCTGGCGATTCTCGACGGCATGTCGGTGAAGGTGGGCAGCGAGATTTTCATCCTGCCGCTGAATTTCGTCATGGAGTCGCTGCAGCCCGTTGCCGACGATATCTACACGGTCGCCGGCGGCGAGCGCGTGGTGCGGGTTCGTGGCGAATATCTGCCGCTGGTCGCGCTGCATCAGGTCTTCGAAGTAGTCGATGCACGCACCGAACCCACGCAGGGAATCATCACGATCATCCAGTCGGAAGGACGCCGCTTTGCCATGCTGATCGATGAGCTGGTCGGCCAGCAGCAAGTGGTGGTGAAGAACCTCGAAACGAATTACCGCAAGGTACACGGCATTTCCGCCGCGACCATCCTGGGCGACGGCAGCGTCGCACTGATCGTCGACGTAGCGGCGCTGAACCGTGAAAACCGCTCGGCGCATGGCGCGCTGACGCACTAATGCACTAATGCACTAAATAGATAGTCGCAACACCCAACCAATTTTTGGAGGCTAACGTGGCAGCAGACATCCAATCCATTACTTCGGCGGTTCAACGCCGTGACGTTCAACGTGTCAGCCAGGCCGAAGCGGCAGGACAGGAATTCCTCGTCTTCACGCTGGGCGCGGAAGAGTACGGCATCGACATTTTGAAGGTGCAGGAAATTCGCGGCTACGACAACGTCACGCGCATTGCCAATGCGCCGGCGTTCATCAAGGGCGTGATCAACTTGCGCGGCATCATCGTGCCGATCGTCGATATGCGCATCAAGTTCAATCTCGGTCGCGTGGAGTATGACAACCAGACGGTCGTGATCATCCTGAACGTCGCGCATCGCGTGGTCGGCATGGTCGTGGACGGTGTGTCCGACGTGCTCACGCTGCAAGCCGACCAGGTCATGCCGGCGCCGGAGTTCGGCGCCACGCTCACCACCGAATACCTGACGGGCCTCGGTACCGTCGATGGCCGGATGCTGATCCTGATGGACATCGAAAAGTTGATGACGAGCAAGGAGATGGAGTTGATCGACTCCGTCGCCGTGCCCGCCTGAGTCTTCATATAGCTGGTTACCAACACGCTGGTCGGGAAGAAGACATGCTTAAGAACTGGTCGATTCGTACCACGCTGACGCTCGTGGGCCTGCTGTTCGTAGGGTTTGCGGCAGTGGTGAGCGCGTTGTCGCTTAACGGCTTGCGCTCGGCGGGCAATTCGCTTTCCCTGTTGGCCGACAGCGACATGGTGTCCATGCGGGCACTCAGCGACGCGTCGTCGAACCTGCTGCGCTCTCGCGTGGCGCTCGACCGCGTGCGCGGGCTGACAGAGGCGAACAACGCTGATGAAGCGAAGAAGGTGCTTGATCGCGGGCAGTTCCTGCTCGATAAATCGAACGAGAGCTGGAAGCTTTTCTTGTCAACGCCGAAGCCGATGTTGCCGCAAGCCACGCTGGACGACATCGTGGCGAAACGTGACGCGCTGATGCATGAGGGTGTCGAACCGGAGTTCGCGGCAATGCGCACCGGCGACATGGCCGCGTATCACGCCATTGCGGACACCAAGATCAGCCCGATGTTCATCGCCCTCGACGCAGCGACGGCTACCACGGCCGACTTGACGCAGAAGCACGCCGAGCAGTTGCGCGCAGACGCGGCGGCGAGCATCACGCTGCTGATCGAGGTGATTGTCGGTGTGATGGTGCTGGCCGTGCTCACGCTGATTGCCACGCGCTTCGCGATGGGCGGCATGATCGTGCAGCCGATCAACGACGCAGTCGATCACTTCGAGCGCATCGCTAAAGGCGATCTGACCAAGTCCGCGCACACGGACAAGACCAACGAGATCGGCCGATTGTTTGCGGGCATCGAGCGGATGCGAACGAACCTGACCGCGATGGTCGGATCGGTGCATCACGGGGCGGAATCCATCGATGTCGGGGCGCGAGAAATCGCCAGCGGCAACACGGATCTCTCGCAACGTACGGAAGAACAGGCGGCGTCGCTGCAGGAAACGGCGTCGAGCATGGAGCAGCTCACCAGCACCGTGAAACAGAACGCCGAGAACGCGCGCCAGGCTTCGCAACTGGCCGTCAACGCGTCGGATATCGCGTCGCGCGGCGGTCAGGTGGTGGAGCAGGTCGTGGACACCATGAGCGCGATTTCATCGAGTTCGAGCAAGGTGGTCGACATCATCGGGGTGATTGAGGGCATCGCGTTCCAGACCAATATTCTCGCGCTGAATGCGGCCGTGGAAGCGGCCCGGGCGGGAGAGGAAGGGCGTGGTTTTGCCGTCGTGGCGGGCGAAGTGCGCAGTCTCGCGCAACGCAGCGCGGCAGCGGCGAAAGAGATCAAGTCGCTGATCGGAGACTCCACCGCGAAGGTCGAAAGCGGCTCCGTGCTGGTCGCTCGCGCCGGGGAGACGATGGACGAAATCGTGCAGGCCGTGCGCCGCGTCACCGACATCATGGGCGAGATCAGCGCCGCGTCGGACGAGCAGTCGCAAGGCATCGAGCAGGTGAGCCGCGCCGTCGGGCAGATGGACGAAGTCACGCAGCAGAACGCGGCGCTGGTTGAACAAGCGGCGGCTGCAGCGGCGTCGCTTGAAGAGCAGACGCGCAAGCTGAAGGACGTGGTCAGCCACTGGCAAGTCAGCAGCGACGCACCGTCCAGCGACCCGCGCGCGCGACTCGAACCGAGGGTCGTCGCACGGCCGCACGCCAACTCGGCGATTAAAGTTGCAGCGCGGCCTAACGTCGCGGCTAATCGCGCCGTTAATAAGCTTATTGCCACACCGGCTTCGGCCGCTTCAGCCAACGCTTCAGCCCCGGCAACACCGGTCGCGAAAGCGCCCGCCACGAAGCTCGCAGTTGCCGCGTCCGGTGACTGGGAAACTTTTTAAGGCAGTGTCGACAACCATGCAAGCCCATCGCAACGTGCTCCTTGATGAGCATTTCACTGAAGCGCGCCGGGCCGTGTGGTTGTCGACGAAACGCGGTGCAACGCCCGTACGGGATGCAGCCGATGCACGTTCCAGCAGAACAAAGGCTAGATGATGGCAACGCGCCCGAGCGTCGATACCCCCCGCGACCGGACCCGAAACGGTTCGGAAGTGGAACGGGACTTCGAATTCACCAATGCCGATTTCGGCCGCATTCGTGCGCTGATTCATGAGCGCGCGGGGATTTCGCTGTCCGATCATAAACGCGACATGGCATATAGCCGTCTCGCGCGACGTCTGCGCGCCTGCAATATCGATTCGTTTCGCGTGTATCTCGAGCGTCTCGAAGCGCATCCGGACAGCGACGAGTGGGAAGCCTTTACCAACGCACTGACCACGAACCTGACTGCGTTCTTCCGCGAATCGCATCATTTCCCGATCCTTGCCACGTTCGCGAAAAGCCGTCCGCAGCCGTTCTCGGTGTGGTGCTCGGCGGCATCGACGGGAGAGGAGCCGTATTCCATCGCCATGACGCTGATGGAAACACTCGGCGACAGCGCTGCGCGCCATTGCACGGTGATTGCAACGGACATCGACAGCCAGGTCTTGCAGAAGGCCGACGCGGGCGTCTATACGCTCGACTCCGTGAAGACGCTGGGTGCCGAACGCCTGAAGCGTTTCTTCCTGAAGGGCACGGGCGCGCATGCCGGCATGGTGAAGATCCGCCCGGAAGTGCGTGCGCTGGTGAAGTTCGAGCAACTGAACCTGACGGACGCGAAGTACGCGCTGCCGGGCCAGTTCGACGCGATCTTCTGCCGCAACGTGATGATCTACTTCGATAAACCCACGCAGGCGCAAGTGCTCGCGCGCTTCGAGCCGCTGATGAAGCCGGGCGGTTTGTTGTTCGCCGGGCATTCGGAAAACTTCACCTATGTGACGCAGGCGTTCAAGCTGCGCGGCCAGACAGTGTACGGGTTGTCGCGTGACGCGGCGGCGGCGGCAACGGCAGCCGCAGCGGCGAAGAAAGCGGGCAAGACGCTCGCCGGGGAGCTGGCATGAGTGGCTTGCCGATCGCATCGAATCTTTACTTCGACAACCATTTCAAGCTCCCGGGCGTGAAGCTGTTGCCGAACGAGTTCTATATGACGAGCGAGGACATGGTGCTTGTCACGGTGCTCGGTTCATGCGTGGCGGCATGCATTCACGATCGCTCGGCAGGCATTGGCGGGATGAATCATTTCATGCTTCCCGACGACGGCTCCGACGCGTCGCAATCCAGTTCGGATTCCATGCGTTACGGCGCCTACGCCATGGAAGTGCTGATCAACGAAATGATCAAGCGCGGTGGCCGGCGCGAGCGCTTCGAAGCGAAAGTGTTTGGCGGTGGCGCGGTGCTGGCGGGCATGACGACGATCAATATCGGCGATCGCAATTCGGAATTCGTCCGTCGTTACCTGGCGCTGGAAAAGATTC
>Ga0302178_10003220_pt1 | contig 12417 bp, 12 predicted proteins | sample I_Palsa_E1_3_FD_198790 | JGI IMG/M metagenome (GOLD analysis project Ga0302178, IMG submission 198790) | Peat permafrost microbial communities from Stordalen Mire near Abisko, Sweden - I_Palsa_E1_3 | ecosystem: Environmental > Terrestrial > Soil > Palsa > Peat permafrost | place: Sweden... | reverse complement strand
TCCGCAAGGTCAAGCACGATAGCAGCCTGCTCCTAGCCGTCCTCGGCCTTAGCAACCCCTGATGACCAGCACAAAAGACTTTGCGGGACACCCTGTTGGATATACACGTGATACCTAACCTATGAGGCAAGGTCTTGCGAGGACACCGGGCCGCCGACTCACATCGGCAGATCCGGACGTCGGCTGACCGTCGGACCAGGCCATGCACGTACACCGCTTGCGGCCGCGCCGCACCTTGTGGAGATATCGGCGCTGTAATCGTGTGCGGTCCTGGCCGCTCGCGGAACGACCGGATCTCATCCCGAGTGCCGCACCGGGCGACCCGGATCCCGAAGCAAATACGCCCGATCGTTACCGGACCGTGGCATGACACTGGTTGATCCCAGGATCGGCATCGATCCGTTCGCCCAGCTCAGAGTACTGACAAGGCTACACGCGTCCCGTTCGGCAGGATTTTGGTCCGCGTCGGCAGAATCGCGAGCGTGGTGCACATCGGATCGTCCTGGAACGCCTTTCATCTGGCTACGCAATCAGTGCTGCAAGCAAACCTGGTGACGGCCTGCCGGCCTGATAGAGTAGGATTATCGGAAAATCGGAATTTGGAGGGTGGCTGCCATGAGCGTGCCTGCCGCCAAGATCGAACCGGAGCCCCTCGTCAGCGCCCGGGTGAAGGTGCGACCCAAAGCGCAACTGACCCTGCCCGAGGAGATCAGGCGCGCACTGCACATCAGTGAGGGCGACGAGGTGGAGTTCGCCGTCCATGACGACGGGACGATCACGGTACGCGGCTACGTGTCCATCCCGACCGATCAAGCCTGGTTCTTCACCCCCCAGTGGCTGGCCGGGGAACGCGAGGCGGACGAGGAGATCGCGGCAGGCCGGGGAACGGCACACGAGTCGGCCGACGACATGTTCACGCACCTTGACGCGCTGGCTGCGGACGCCTGATGCCGACGTTCGAGACGCTGCCGCGTTTCGAGAAGGACTGGAAGGACCTGACACCCCAGCAGCGAGATGCGTTCCGCAAGGTAGTCAAGGAAGCCTTCGTGCCGGACCTGATGGCCCCGGACCGGCCGTTCCGCCCGGGTTTGCGGGTCAAAGGCGTGAAAGCCCACGCGAACGTATTTGAGATGACCTGGGACAACGATGGCCGCGCCACCTTCAGCTACGGAGCTGAACGCGTGCCCGGCCAACCGCATGTCATCTGGCGGCGCATCGGAACTCACGACATCTTCACCCCGCCACCGGGCCCGTAACGCGCGAGCGATGCCATTAGTTGGGGCAATATCTATAGGATGCACGGCCTCCAAACGCCGCCTTTACGGAGCTTTCAGCGCTTCGGCGATTGACTCCAGGGTCTCCTGGAGTCCCGTCCAGGACACGAGCGTGTCCGCCGTCAGCTGGTGCGGACCGCGGATCCCGGACAGGAATTCCGCTACGTCGTCCAGGCCCCAGCGCAGCCGGTACAGCGCCAGCGCGTCCTGGTTGACCGGCCACCCAGTCCGCCGCGAGTATCGTGCGGCGTCCTGGTCGCCTGAGATCACCCACCACAGGTCTCGCTCAGGCCGCGCCAGTGCGGTCATGTCCCAGTCGACCAGGCACAATCCGGCCCGCGTGTGCAGCAGATTGCCGGGGTGGGGCTCGCCGTGCGTGATGACATAGGGCCCGCCAGCCTCGCGGACTGGGTCGAGGAGGCCGTCGAATCGCGCGAAGGCCCGACGCAGCGGCCGTTCGTATCGGGCCAGCAGATCACGGCCCGGCTCGGCGTACGGCCCGCCAGTCCAGGGAACGTCCAGGCTGGCCAGGGCCTGGTCGATGGCCTGGCGGGCGGCAAGCTCCAGCGGCCGGCGGGGGACCTGGATGCCCTTCGGGGTTACGGTATGCAGCCTGGCCAGCATGTCGATGATCGCGGCCCGGTCGCCGTCGCCGACCGGGTCATCGAAGCGGCCAGGCGTGACGTCGGCGTACGGAAACAGCGCCAGAGCATGCTGGCTGTCCAAAGAGCCGACGACCTGACCAGTCCTGGCCGGCACCGGAGCGACGACGAACCCGAGCCCGGCCTCCGTCGCGAGCCAGGCCGCTGTCTGCATGGCCGCCGACAGGTCGGGCAGCCACGGCGCGGCAAGATCGCTGACGGTCACGAACCATCGCGAGCCCGCTTGGTCGACCGCGAGCCAGTGGTACCCGCCGAACCCGACGGGCAGGTAAGACAGATCCCGCACCGTGAGCGCCCACTGGCTAGCCAGGGCGGCGGCGACATCGCCGTCGCGTATACCCGCCGGGCGCTCGCGCACACGCCGAGGCTAGGCCACCAGGCGTGCCCGCAGCAACCAGATATCACAGTACATGGCGGTGCATCCTCTATCGCCGCAAAGGACAAGCTCACCCTGGCGCCGTCGACGCAGCGGCAGCCGAAGGATTGCCGTCCTGGCTGAGTGCCCGAAAGCGGCCGCTACGTTCCTGCTGGCCTCCGTCCTAGCCCGCTCAGAAGGAAGCCTTGCGGGCCGCCTTTCATAGCATGCGCTTATGCGGGCTGCCGACACGCATGATGGAACACCCGCTGCCATGCGGAAACCGGAAGCCTATTAATGACGTCCGAGGACGAAAGAGGCGCCAGATACTCAAATTGCCGACGGCATTTAAGTGTTAGCGCTTAGCCGTCAACCTTCGGTCGCTCGCTCATCCGCAGATCCGGACGTCGCCAGCGCGGCAAAATTGGAGGGATTGGACCCGTCGACCCCAATCCCGGAGCAAATACATCGGATCGTTACCCGAACCGGAGCGTTAGTCTGGACCAGGACGATCCGCCGCGTGGCGTGGTGACAGAGCCATTGTCATGCTGCCTGTGCCGACTAGGTGCCAGGCGTTGGCAAGGCGTTGGCCCGGCTGGATACCAGTGCCGGGAGGGGGCATCCAGGACGGGGAGCAGGACGCACGCCGGACCAGTGTAGCGGTCGCGGCCATGCAGCCAGCATGAGTTGCTGACCAGCAGGCCTTGCCCGGAGCGGAGCTGGATGGCGTGCAGGTGCTGGGTGATCACGACACGGAGGGGCGAGAAGACGGGTGGCGTCGGCGGAGGCGCGTTTCCCGCGGCTTGTGAAATCGTTCACGATGCGCTTCCGCGGAAACGTTGCTGGCGCGTGGCCGATTATGACGATGCGTGTCAGCGGCCTGTCTGCGGCCATGAGAGCGCCTGATCGGGCAGGTCCGATGATCGCGCTATCATGGGATATCACATGGAGGCGGAAATGACTGATGTCCTGATCCGTGATGTGCCGGAGGATGTCATCGCGGCACTCGATGCTCACGCTGCGCGGCTGGGCCTGTCCCGCAGCGAGTACGTGCGCCGCCGCCTCGCTCAAGATGCCGCCACGCCTGGCTCTCCGGTCAGCGTGGAGGATCTGGCGCGGTTCGCCGGCACCTTCGCTGACCTGGCCGATCCGGACGTGATGTCCCAGGCCTGGACGTGACCACCTGGCTGATCGACAAGTCCGCGCTGGTCCGCCTGGCCGCCAGCCCGGACGCGGCCGAGTGGGCCGCGCGGATCGAACGCGGACTGGTACGGATCACCACCGTCACCCGCCTGGAAACCGGCCATTCAGCCCGGTCAGGCCCCGGATTGCGGACAGCGCTCCGGCAACCTCCGCTGTCGTCAATGCCCGTTGAATACCTGACCCCCGCCATCGAGGACCGGGCAGTGGAGATCCTGGCCCTGCTCGCGGACCGGGGCCAGCATCGTGCTCCGTCAATACCGGATCTGATCATCGCAGCGACTGCTGAACTCGCCGGACTGGCCGTATTGCACCTTGACAAGGACTTCGACCTCATCGCTGAGCTCACCGGCCAGCCGATGGAACGCCTGACAGAACCCCCGCCCCCAGGGCCGGATAACCATGCGGGCCAGGCTGAGGCCTGACTCGTCGTTCCGGACAGCGGCATAAGAGGTCGTATCCTGGGGCAGATCGGTCGATCGAGAATTTCGATGGTGGCATCACGGCTGGCCAGCGAATATGCTCCTGACTCCGCGAAACGGCCTTGCCATGCGTGAAACTCGGTCAACTGCCGCCAGCGACGATGCTCAATCTGACCGCAGTCAGCCTTTGGATTCGGCGGCGGCCTTAAGGTGGGCGAGCCAGGCGATGAGGGAACTGTCCAGAGCCGATTGCATCGCGGTGACGTCGGCTTCCACCGGCTCGCCAGCGAAGGATTCGTTCGTGGTCACATGCACGCCCGCGGGTGTCTCGCTAAAAATCCATTCGTGGACTCCGGTGATGCCGCCGGCCGTTCCGCCCCACAGCACACGGGCGCACTCCGCGACTGCATAGATGGTCGAGACGACGGTGAAGCCGTAGCTGGTCCACTCGAAGGAGGCGCCGGGCTGGAAGGTTCCATCGATATGCGCTGCGGTAATGTCGGTCTGCCAGGTAGGCCAGGCGTTGACATCGGCGTGCAGCCGCCACACCGTGTTCAGCGGCGCATTAATGTCGGCCTCGTGATAGGCACGCACTGGAGCATCGCCGTCCACGCCGGCTGGGATGCTCATGTCTCCTCCTTATCCCAGATGCCGTGATCACGGCGATCGTACCGCGAAAGCCTACGACGACCGTCTCGCAGCGGCCCAGCGCTCCCGGCGTCTCCTGCCCGCAACGAGTGTCCGCCCACGGCCTTCGGGGAACAGGCGCCGGAAGCACCGACCCAACTCACTCTCGTCGCGCCATGAGCGCGCGTTCTGTCAGAAGGCCCAGGCCGTTGCGCTGTGATTGCCCGCAGGAAACTGCACGAGCGGTCTCACACCGCCACGAGCAGGAGGCGGCTCGCCAGCTCTGTCGAGGCCGCCAGGCTGTCCAGGAAGAGCCCGTGCGCGATCGGATCACCGCGCACCTCCCATAGCACGAGGCTGTTGGTCCAGGCCATGTCCCGGGCGCTGTTGATGCTCCAGTTGGAGACCAAGGTAGCAACAGCGCTGAGATGCTGATCGACGGCCAGTTCGGGTGCGGACTCGAATGACTGCCGGATGGACTGCTCAGCCGCGTCAAGCAGCTCGTCCACCTTCTGGTAATCCGCGAGATGCGCGCCGGCTTCCGGTGTGGTGTCCAGAGCTGCGCAGGTGCTGACCACAGCCACCGGCAGATCGTGGTTGATGTGGGCATTCATGCCCGCCAGCGCGAACTGGACCGGTTGGATCCCCGCCGCGGCGCGCTGCTGCACGAGCGGTCGCCAGGCCAGCGGCACCGCCGCCGGGTCACCTGTAGTGTCGGCCGCCGCGAAGTACAGGTTGGCGAAGGCCACGTCCAGGCAGGTCATGAACGCCGGATCGGCGAAAAAGCCCTGGCCGAGCTGGCTGTTGACCTGCCTGGTCACATCCAGGTACATGCGGTTGAAACACGCCAGCCCATCGGCGGCGGGAAGCGCCGTCGCAATCGCCTCCATGCGGGTAATCGCACCGGCAACGGAGGTCACCGGCGCGTCCGTCACTGGCAGGCCGCCCGACATAGCAGCCACTATACGATCACCCGGCGCACAGCTACCGGGAAGCCCGGAGTGATGGCATCGTCGGCCGGCTGTATGACCAGGCCTTTTCGCAGACACGTCGGGATCCGCTGCTGACACCTGCAGCATTGCAAAAAGCAGCTCTGTTTGGCGGTTCGCCCGGTTGGTGGCATGAGCGTGAAAGACCCGTAGCTGTCCGGCGAATTAACCATGCTCTGTTTCTGGTGGGACGTACTTACAAGATTCCAGTTTCGGACCCACAGGGCCACCTGGCTCAGTGAGACAACATGGTGGAACGCGGTGAGCGGATTCCAATCACCCTTCTGATGGTGCGCCGGGTTACGCATAGCCATGAAGCAAGCCTTCGCGTAGTTCAGAGCACCAGTCTGCTGAGATCTAACAGTATCGTCAGCTTGGTCGCCAGGGCAGCGCAGTCGCGGCTTGCCGGGCTGAGGCGGGGCCGCGCTGAATGCCTCCCCCATAAGGGGGGCCCCGGAGACGTCGAATCGCTGGAGGCGCCTCTGGGTGAAGCGGTCCACGTTGGTGGCCGCCTCGCCTACGGCGATCCGGTAATGACCGTGCTTCCAGTGCTTGATTGCCGCTTCGTAAACGAGTGGATCGAGCACTGTCATCGGGAGCACAGGCGCTGCGGCGGGCAGCCTCGACCGCCTCATCCACGATCGCCGGATCGAGCCCTGCCTCGGCTACCTTGCGGCGGGCCTCGGCGACCCGGGCCGCCAGCTCTTCCCGGCCGGCCCGCGCCGCGGCCTGCCGGAGCTGAAGGTACGCTTCACGGCTCAGCAGTACGGCCATAGGCTTGCCGTGTTTGGTCAGCCACACCTCATCGCCGGTAGCCGCCTCCTCAGCTAGCTGCCCGAGGACCGGCCGGGCCTCTTCCAGCCCCACGAACCGTTCCACCATCACCACCACCTTAAGGTATTCCTTAAGGAAAAGCATAAGGTATCTGTGGCTCGGCTGCCATCTCCGCCGTGCTGGGCCTGCCACGCTGGTGGCAGCGCAGGGCAACTGCCGGGCCATCGGTGACCGTGACACGCCGCACGCGCCGCCGTTCGCGATCGCCAGCGCGACGCCATCCGTCACGTCGCGGAACGACCCTGAGACTGCCGGGCTGTCGGTTCGACAGAGTATGACGGCCAGACTGCCGTGAGCCAGTGCCACGGTTTACCTGGCGGCAATGACCAGCGTCTGAGTCAGACCGTATGCAAGCGATCCGCGCTGGGGGCGGCATGACCGGACCTTCACCTGACCCCGGGCGCGGATTTATCCAGTACCGGTGTCAGCTGCCTGATGGCCGGAAATGGCGCGGAATGCGGCGCGTGCAGCAGACCTCCCAGGATTCGCCTGGAGCCTCGGCCGTGTATTGCTTGTCGAGGCTGACGAGCAGGTAGATCAGCTCGCTGCGCACCGGCCTGGCACCGCGCAACCCGTGATGGCTCAGCTGGTGGCGGCTCAGCGCCGGGCCGAGCGGTCGTGGTCGGCGATGAGGAGGCCGATCGTCTGGGCTGGGCTGTGCCGCCATCCGAGGTGGCGTGCTGTGGCCTGCCCGCCGCTGCCCGCGGCCTTCTCCCTGGCGATGCTGGCGAGTGCCTTCCAGAGCGCCCAGCCGCGGCCGCGGGCCCAGGTCGCCTCGTCCAGCGGCAGGCCGCAGCGGAATGCCGCAGCGCTGTCGCCGGCGAAGAACTCCCATTCCATGACCAGGTCGTAGGCAGGGTCGCCGACGGCCAGCCCGCCGAAGTCGATGACCGCATGCAGTACCCCGTCCGCGACGAGCATGTTCGATGCGGCTAGGTCCCCGTGCACCCAGACCGGCGCCTGCTCGCGCGTGCTGGACAGGGCCGTGTCCCATACCCTGGCGGCCGCCGCGGCGTCGATGTCATCTGCGGCCAGGCGGATCAGCTCCCGGGTTTGCCCGTCCCAGGTGGCCAGCGGACCTCCCCGGAAGAAGTTATGCGCCCCGGGCGGCGGCCCGCCGCTGGCGTCGATGGCATGCAGCGCGGCCAGGAAGCCCGCAAGGCCGGAGGCGAACGCGGCCAGGTCGTCGACCCGGGCCACGTTCGCGGGCTCGCCCGCGATCCAGCGGTACACCGACCACGGCCTGGGGAACCCGGCGCCCGGGCTCCCGGCCGCCACTGGCTCCGGGACGGGCAAGGGCAGCTGGCGGGCCAGGACGGGTAGCCAGCGATGCTCCTTCGCGACCTGCGGAACGCAGCTCGCGCGCGGAAAGCGGAGGGACAGCTCGTTGCCGAGCCGGAACGTGGTGTTGTCGTAGCCGTTGAGGGCGACCGGCGTGACAGGCAGGCCCGCCCATTGGGGGAACTGCGCGGCCACCAGGCGGGCGGCAACGTCCGCCGTGATCTCATCCTCGCTCACGCCGACGATCATTCCCCAGCGGCCACCAGAAGGCATCCCGATTTCGGCTGAGTGCCCTGCGGTCAAATCTCACGAGCAACGGATTCGCCGGAACGAAGGTGCGGTCACATCTGGGACGAATAGGTGCGGTCACCTCATCAGAACCGTAAGAAATTTTGATTATCAATATAAAATATGAGTTTGGACCGTCCACTCTTCTCGGCGGATCCGGACGCGGCTGACCGTCGGACCAGGCCATGCACGTACACCGCTTGCGACCGCGCTGCACCTTGTCAGAGATATCGGCGCTGTAGTCGTGCGCGGCCCTGGCCGCTCGCGGAACGACCGGATCTCATTCCGTGTACCGCCTCGGGCGACTCCGATCTGGCCCGGGACCTGGCCGCCGCCGCCCGCAACCCCCGCTCCACCTGGTGCGTCACCGTGACCGACAGCCAGGGCCATGCCATCGGCCGCGGCTCCGCCCGGCCCGCATCCGCCAACGCCCCGGGCAGCACGCCAAACCAGATAAACCGGACGGTCCCGATCCGCCCGGCCGGCCCCGGTTCACCTTCACCCCCGCCGGCCAGCCCGGCCCGCCCGGCGGGGGTGAAGGCAGCTGGCGGTTCTCCACCGGGATCCCCGGGCAGCGCGACCTGCTCCTGGACATCGAGCCGGTCCCCACCGAAGGCTGCGATCACCGGCACCAGGCCAAGGGGCATGATCCCGGTGTCAAGCTCCGGCACCTCTCCCAGGTCCGGCACGCCACATGCACCGGCCCCGGCTGCCAGCGCCCCGCCACCCACTGCGACTTCGAACACAATATCCCGTACGAAGCCGGGGGACGAACCTGTCTGTGCAACGGCAACCCAAAATGCCGCTTCGACCCACCGCGTCAAGCAAGATCCCCGCTGGAAAGCCGAACAACTCGAAAACTGATACGTACGGTGGACCACGCCGTCGGGGCGGCAGTATACGACCGAACCACCCGCTACCCCGTGTGAGGTGAGGATGGGTCCCGTCAGGGCTTGATCGCGTGCTGGACGGCGGCGGTCAGGGCGGGCACGGACAGCCAGCCGTCGTGGGACCAGATGATCTTGCCGGACGCCGAAACAAGGGCCAGCCAGGGCTGATCCTGAACGTTGTAGCCGTCTGCGACCCGGCCGGTGGTGTCGAGCGCGACCGGGTAACTCAGCGACGTGCCTAGGCCGCTCAGGTAGGTCCGGACGGCCTGGGCGGAGGGCTCGACCACCGTCTCATCGACCGCGACGAGCGGGGGCAGGCCGTCCTTGCGGGCTATCGCGACGTAGGAGTTGCCGTCGATGAGCTCGGATTTCAGGTCCGAGACCTCGGACAGCCAGGTGGCGAAGAACAGCACGAGGCGCGGCGACCCAGGTCCCAGCAAGACCTTGGTGTCGCTGGTAGCCGACGGCAGGGCGACGTGATCCGTGGGGTCCTGCATGGTGATGGAGGCCAGCGACTCCTGGCTAGCCACGTGTGGGTGACTCGGCAGCAGGCTGGATACCTCGTCGGCGAGCACCTGCGCGGACTGGCCGACGCTGGAGTAGGCCATCTGGGTCAGGTAGAGCTTTTGCTCCCGGCCGCGCTGATCGATCACGAACAGGGCGGGAGTGTGGTCGATCTGACCCTGCTCGATCTGCACGGCGATGTGGTACGCGTTCCACACCGCCTTCAGCTGGGCCGACGAGCCGGTCAGGAAGTCCCACTGGTTGACCATGCCGTGGACCCGGGAGTAGGCGAGCACGTCCGCGACGCTGGTGGCGGTCGGGTTCGCGTCGACGCCGAGCAGTTGCACCTGGTTGCCGGCCGCGCCAAGCAGTTGCTTGGCCTCCAGCATGCTCGCGGTGGTCAGCGGGCAGACCGTCGTGCACTCGGAATCCTCGAACGACAGCATGACGACCTTGCCGCGGAACTGGCTGAGCGACATCGGCTGGCCGAACTGGTTCACCAGCGTGATGTCCGGGGCAGGCTGCGAGCCCAGCGAGCTGCCGAGGTCCAGGTTCGGGTTCATCTCGGCTGCGCTCGAGGCCGGGTTGGCCTGCATGCCGCCGAGCGAGCTGGTGCTGCTGCTGGCGCTGGCCCCGCATCCAGCCAGGGCCGTCAGCACGCTCAGCAGAGCCGCGGCCGCCAGGGTGCCGCGTGCGCGGAACGTCTTCATCCCGAAAGACCTCCTCCTGCGCGGTCTACTACAGGCCATCGTAGGGGGCTGGCCTACGCCGGGCCGGGGGTGGGAGCCGATTGCCTGGCGGCGTCGGGAGCTGGCTGCCTGACGGGGTCATCGGGCTCGTCGCCGACGATCACCGCGCCGCCGTGCCCCCAGGCCACATAGCGGTAGGTCAGGTTGATCATCGTGGATATCCGGTTACGCCCGCCGAGCAGGTAGAACAGGTGCAAGACCAGCCAGGACAGCCAGGCGAGCGTGCCGCGCAGCCGCGGGCCCTGGGCCAGCTGGACGACGGCCGACCGGCGCCCGATGGTGGCCATCATGCCCTTGTCGTGGTAGGTGAACGGCTCGGTGGTGGCCTTTCGGGTGAGCCGGACGATCTGCGCGCCCGCGTGGCGCCCCATCTGCAGCGCGGGCTGGGCCAGCTGGGGGGTGGGGTCGTCGGGGTTGACCGCGACATCGCCCACGGCGAAGATCCGGTCCTGTCCCCGGACCCGCAGGTCGGGTCCGACCAGGATGCGGCCGCCCTGGCCCTGGGGCAGGCCCCAGCCCGTCACGGCCTCGGACGCGCCGACGCCGGCTGCCCACACGGTCAGGTTGCTGGGCAGGTTCTCGCCGTCGGCCAGCAGCACTTGCGTGTCGGTAATCTCCGCGATGCGGGTGTTCAGCCTGATGTCCACGCCGCGCTTGTCCAGCTGCACCCGGGCGTACTCGCGCAGCTTTTCCTGAAACGCCGTCAGCAGTGAGGGCGCCATCTCGATGAGCCGGACGTGGACCCGGGCCGGATCGACGTCGGGGAAGGTCGCGGCGAGTACCGTGGCGCCCAGCTCGGCGAGCGTGCCGGCCAGTTCCACGCCGGTGGCCCCGCCGCCGGCCACGGTGATGTGCAGGTCGCCGCTGTCCACGCTCAACCGCTCGAAGGCCGCCATCAGGTGATCGCGCAGCATGATGGCGTCGGTGCGGGTGTACAGGGCGAAGGTGTTATCAGCCGCCCCCTTGATGCCGTGGTAGGCGGCCGACACGCCGGTGGCGATGATCAGGTAGTCATAGCCGAGCTCGAGGCCGTTGGTCAGCTTGATGCTGCGGGACGCCGAGTCGATCGCGGCCAGCTCGCCGCGCCGGAAGATCGCTCGGTACCGTCCCGCGAAACCGCCCGCCGGGTAGGCGACGTCGCCGGGATTCAGCCCGGCCGTGGCCACCTGGTAGAGCAGCGGCTGGAACGTGCTGTACAGGTGATCGTCTACCAGGGTCACCCGCAGGCCCGCGCGCGTCAGCCGGGAGATGGCGGACAGCCCGCCGAAGCCCGCGCCGCAGATGACGACCTGGGGCGCGTTCGGGTCAGCCTCATGTCTTCTGGCGATCGTCCTCACCTTTCGAACCCGGTTCCCCCACCACGGTATCGATGTCCTTGCCACGCTTCGCCGCCTGAGCGTACAGCTCGAAGGCCCGGTGGTCCTGCTCGGTGTACGGCGGTGGCGCGATGCTACGCGGCCACAGCCGCTGTGCCGTTACCACGTTAATCTCCACCGCGTACAGGGTCAGCTCCGCCTGCAGGTACAGCCAGGCAAGCAGCCCGATCACCACGGCGAAGGTGCCGTAGACCGGTGAGGCGTGGGCCAGCTGGTGCGAGATGAAGTAGCCGCCCACGTACTGCAGGATCTGCCAGATGACGCCGGCGATGACCGCGCCGAGGCGCAGTTGCCGCCAGCCGATCTCCCGGGCCGTACCGAGCCTGAAGGCCAGCCAGAACACCCCGACGTTCAGTACGAGCGAGACCAGCAGCGCTACCACCTTGCCGCCGAAACCGGGGAGCACCCGGTCGGCTCCGCCGGTGGCCAGCGTGGACAGGGTCGTGGTCCCGATCAGGCTCAGGCCGATCACCAGCACCAGGCCGAAGCTGCGCAGCCACGACCACGGGAACCCGGGCCGGCGCGCGAACGGGATCTCCCACACCGTGTTGAGCGCGTTCTGGATCGCGGTCGCCACGCTGCGGGCCCCGATGAACGTGCCGAGCAGGCCGACCACGAGGGCCAGTCCCGACTGGTGCAGCGCGCCGATGTGGCCGAGTTGCTGGCCGATCAGCGGATAATGACTCAACGCCGAATTCAGCAGCCGATGCTGTAGGGCGGGGTGGTTCCCGAGCACGATGTCCAGCACGGTCACCAGCACGAGCATGAGCGGGAAGATCGACACGAAGGCGTAGTAGGCGATCAGCGCGGCCTGGTTGCCCGCCTGGTCGTCACCGAACTTCTTCCACACCGCGACCGGCACGGCCAGCCACGCGTACCGCTGCTGGAGCGTGTCCGCGGCCCGGGTGGCTCGCTTGACCTTGTTCATGAGGCAGGACGGTACCCCGCTCGGCGGCGTCCATCCGC
>Ga0302178_10003216_pt1 | contig 12430 bp, 9 predicted proteins | sample I_Palsa_E1_3_FD_198790 | JGI IMG/M metagenome (GOLD analysis project Ga0302178, IMG submission 198790) | Peat permafrost microbial communities from Stordalen Mire near Abisko, Sweden - I_Palsa_E1_3 | ecosystem: Environmental > Terrestrial > Soil > Palsa > Peat permafrost | place: Sweden: Abisko... | reverse complement strand
GCGGCGGTATCGCCAGCATGGCGGCCGCGGCGTTCCTGATCCGGGATGCCGGCGTCCCAGGGGAGAACATCCACATCCTGGAGACCCTGGACGTACCGGGCGGCTCGCTGGATGGCGCTGAGTCGCCGTCCAGCCCGGTTACGTGACGCGCGGCGGCCGGATGCTTGAAGACGAGGCGTACCGCTGCCTGTGGAACCTGCTTGAGGGCATCCCCGACCGTGACGACCCGAGCAAGTCGGCGCGGGAAGTCATCGTCGAGTTCAACCGCCGGGTCAAGACGCAGGCTCATGCGCGGCTCATTAATTCGGGCCACGAGGTCCTCGACGCGGCGGCGTACGGGTTCAGCAACCACGATCGGATGGAGCTGATGCGGCTGCTTGCGCTCTCCGAGCACGCGCTCGGGGCCCGCCGGATCGATGAGATGTTCTCCCGGCATTTCTTCACGACCAACTTCTGGCAGATGTGGCGGACCACGTTCGCCTTTCAGAACTGGCACAGCGCGATCGAGCTGCGCCGCTACTTCATCCGGTTCGTCCAGGAGTTCCCGCGCATCCACACGCTGTCCGGGGTCCGCCGCACCGTCTACAACCAGTACGACTCGATCGTGGTGCCGCTGCAGGAGTGGATGCTGGCGAACTACGTCGACGTTCATTTCGCGGCGACGGCCACCGACGCCGACTTCACCGACGAAGGCGGTCACCGTCGCGCGGTCAAGCTGTACTACACCGAGAAAGGCGAAGCCAGGGAACTAGATCTCGGCGAGAACGACTACCTGTTCATGACGCTCGGATCAATCACGGCCGACTCGTCCTACGCCGACCGCACATCAGTGCCTGACCTGATCCGCGACCGGCGAGACGGCGGCTGGGCCTTCTGGGACTCGGTCGCCCGCAAGGCTCCCGACTTCGGGCGGCCCAATACGTTCTACGGCAACATCGACGAGAACAAGTGGGAATCGTTCACCCTCACCAAGCACGACCGCACGCTGCTGGACGGGATTACCAAGTACTCAGGCGACGAACCGGGCACTGGAGCCCTGATGACGTGGGTCGACTCCGGCTGGCTGATGTCGATCGTCGTCCCCTACCAGCCGCACTTCCCGGGCATGCCCGAGGACACCTACACACTGTGGGGTTACGGGCTGCTCATCGATGCCGACGGGGACTATGTCCAGCTCTTCGGCGTCGACATGGAAATACCGCCGATCTACCGCGGCCTCCTCGACCTGAAGGTCGGGCTGAAGGCACTCGAGTCCGCGTTCAGGTAGGCAGCCCGGAATCAGCCAGCAGGCATCACACGGTGTCGTCGTGCGGTGAAGTGCGGGGCGCGGTCTGGTGCCCGCGGGCGGTAAATGCGTAGTCGCGGACCTCCCGGATGGTCTCGTCGAGGTATCCGACCGCCGCGGCGATGCGCTCCCTGGCCGCGTCAGCGGGCAGGTCCATGGCCACATGCAGGCTGAGCCCGGCGTGAAAGAGGTTGGTGACAACGGTGTCAAACAGTTCCAGGCTCCGGTGCGCCTGCTCAGCCGGAGGGACGGCATCGCCGTTCCCGTCCGACGGCCCGGCGGCCACGGCCGCTTCCAGGGACGGGTAGATGGAGACCAGCCCGTCGAGACCCCCGTGGCTGAGCATCCGTCTGGCGATCCGGGTGGCGACCACCAGCCGCAGCTTGGCGCCGCTGATGACGGCCCGCTGGCAGGCGCGGACCACGGCATCCGCCCCCGCGTGATCACACGAGATCGTCGTGGTCATGTCCGCGATCACGGTCTCAGCGCCGCGGTTGATGACCGATAGCAACTCCTCGCGGATCTGCCCGGCGTTACCCGCGCCGATACGCTCAGGAAGCGTCACGACCGCCTGCCGGCCGCTCCACCGTACCGGGTAGATGTCCTTAAGCACGGCAGTACGCCCGGGCGCGCCGCGGGTGACGCAGCTGCTCCGGTCGCGAAATGCTGAGTTGACGGCCGACGCACGACTAAGGCACCTTTGGTCCGATCCGGCCATGACCGGTCGAGCCGCCGGGGTCCCGGGCGACGCGGCTGCCCGCACCTTAACTCTGGCCTGGTGCAGGACGTTTTCCAGTATGAGTTCTTTCTTCACAATACGCCCATGCCACGGTCTTGGATAGCCGCAGCGGCACTATCATATGACCGGCAGGCCGCTAATTTTGGCTCTATTACGCCCGCTGCTCATTATCTATTCAGATTCCGATCGACTACCCGGCTCGCAGCCTAAAGGAAGTGACCGCCATGCCCCGAAGATCGGCTCAGCTTTCAATTCAAAAGATCATGATTCCGAACGGGCCGTGGTGACAGCCTATCCGGAATCTCTGCGTTCTTTCGCCTGCCGGTGCGACCAGCCGGATGCTGTGCCTGACTGCCTGTGCGCGCCTAGCCCGCAGCGGATCCGTTAGCGGCGGGTGCGGGCGGCGGGATGCGGTCGGCGAGGGGGATCGGCGGCGTGCTGGCGGCGGCTTTTTCGCGGGCGAGGAAGGAGCCGAGTTCGGCGATGGTGGTCATCAGCGGGGCGGGGAAAACTACGGTGGTGTTTTTGTCGACGCCGATTTCGACAAGGGTTTGCAGGTTGCGTAGTTGCAGGGCCAGGGGGTGAGCCATCATGGTGTCGGAGGCCTGGCCGAGGGCGGCGGCAGCCAGGGACTCCCCTTCGGCGTTGATGATCTTGGCGCGTTTTTCCCTTTCGGCTTCGGCTTGCCTGGCCATGGCGCGTTTCATGGTGTCCGGGAGCTGGATGTCCTTCAGCTCCACCAGCGTCACCTCCACCCCCCAGTCCACGGTGGTGATGTCGAGGATCTTGCGGATGTCCAGGTTGATCGTGTCCGTCTCGGACAGAGTCTGGTCCAGAGTGTGCTGGCCGACGACCTTGCGCAGGGTGGTCTGGGCGATCTGGTCGATGGCGTCACGAATGTTCTCGATCGCCACCACCGATTTGACCGCGTCCACGACGCGGAAGTAGGCGACGGCGGAGACGTCGACGCTGACGTTGTCCCGGGTGATGATGCCCTGGGACTGGATCGGCATGGTGACGATTCGCAGCGAGACCCGGTGCAGGACGTCGATGAACGGGATGATGAGCCGGAACCCGGGGTCGCGGGGGCCGCGGACCCGGCCGAGCCGGAACAGCACGCCCTGCTCGTACTGCTTGATGATCCGGGCAGACAACGCCGCGCCGATCACGAGCACGACCACGACGAGGAGGAGGATCAGGGCTTGCATGACGATCCTTCTGGTATGAGGCCCCGTGATCTTTTGCCGGGAAGCACCATATTGGCGAGCAATCCCGCGATCAGGCCGACCGCGATCCATGCGATGATGCCCATGACTGACTCCTTTGGTCACCGGCGAGATGATGCGTGCGGTAGTTGGTGGGGCTGAGTAGGCGCGGCGGGCAGAATTGTTCTGCCGCGGTTCACCGTTCCTTTAGCTTGCGGTGTGGCGTCCTGGCCGACGGTGCTGCGAATAAACGAAAAAATCCGGATCCCGCGTGCCGCCGCGAATTTCACGCGGGTGCAGCAGCCGGGGTCCGGAGCAATATTCTCGATATTACTACACTTTCCCGGATTCCCCTCATTCGCGAATTTCCGGATCCGGCGCGGGTTAATTCAGCCGCGGATAGCGGTCCATCCGCTTTTTCCAGCGGCAGCCCGCAGGGCCAGGAGTGTGCCCGGGCCCGTTACGCAGGCGAGCGTCTGGGCCGGTGCGTTGCTCCGGGCGTTCGCTAAGCGTATGGTCGAGTAGTAGCCGTTTGACCGCCTACGTGCGGTGGTAGCCCGGGCCAGTCCCGGGGGGACGTCGCTCCAGACCTTGGTGACGTAGTGAACCACCAAGGAAGAGCCTGATGAGCGTCCGGTACCTGTTCCGTCGAGTGAATCGACGTCTAGTCACCGCGAAGCGACGGCCGGTGGCTCGCCTCTCCAGCCTTCCATGATTTCGTGCCGTTCGACAATGGAGGACTGACTCATCAAGACCATGAATCCCGTGCGGACAGGACCTGCATCCCAGGAATTGCTCCACCGGATGGATGCGTACTGGCGGGCCGCCAACTATCTATCGGTCGGCCAGATCTACCTCTACGATAATCCGCTGCTTAAAAAGCCGCTCGAACTGTCGCATGTGAAGCCGCTCGTGGTCGGTCACTGGGGCACGACGCCGGGCCAGAATTTCATCTACGTGCACCTGAACCGGGTGATCAAGAAGTATGACCTGGACATGTTCTATATTGCCGGTCCCGGGCACGGCGGCCCGGCGCTGGTGGGCAACACCTACCTGGAGGGCACCTACAGCGAGATCTACCCGGACGTCAGCCAGGATGAAGCCGGGCTCAGGAAGCTGTTCACCCAGTTCTCGTTCCCCGGCGGGATCTCCAGCCACGTCGCGCCCACGACCCCGGGATCGATCCACGAGGGCGGCGAGCTGGGGTACTCGCTCAGCCACGCGTTCGGGGCCGCGTTCGACAATCCCGGCCTGATCGTGGCCTGCGTGATCGGCGACGGCGAGGCCGAGACCGGCCCGCTGGCGACCGCGTGGCAGTCCACTAAGTTCCTCAGCCCGGCCAGCGACGGGGCCGTGCTGCCGATCTTGCACCTCAACGGCTACAAGATCAGCAATCCGACCGTCCTGGCCCGCATTGAGGAGGAGGAACTTGACCAGTTCCTGCGCGGCTGCGGCTGGGAGCCGCAGTTCGTGTCGGGCGATGACCCGGACGAGATGCACCAGCTCATGGCCTCCGCGCTGGACGAGGCCATCGAGGGCATCCACCGGATCCAGGACCACGCGCACCGCACCGGCGGCGCCACCCCGAAGAACCCAAACTCCCGGCCGCGCTGGCCGCTGATCGTGCTGAGGTCGCCCAAGGGCTGGACGGGTCCGAAGGTCGTCGACGGCCTCCAGGTTGAAGGCACGTTCCGGTCGCATCAGGTGCCGCTGCTGGTCGACTCCGATCATCTTGAGCACCTCGGCCAGCTGGAAAGCTGGATGAAGAGCTACAAGCCGGAAGAGCTGTTCGATGAGGCCGGCCGTCTCATCCCGGAGCTGGCCGAGCTGGCTCCCGAGGGGGACCGGCGGATGGGCGCCAACCCGCACGCCAACGGCGGCATCCTGCTCCGTGACCTGCGCATGCCCGATTTCCGGGCCCACGCGGTGGACGTGCCCTCGCCCGGCGCAGCAGAAGCCCAGGACACCCTCGTGCTCGGCGAGTTCCTCCGCGACGTGACCGAGCTGAACCAGGCGCAGCGGAATTTCCGTGTCTTCGGTCCCGACGAGACGCTCTCGAATCAGCTGGGCGCGGTCTTCGAGGTCACCAGCCGCCAGTGGGAGGCCCGGACTCAACCTAGCGATGAATTCCTCGCGCCCGACGGGCGGGTGCTGGACTCCATGCTCAGCGAGCACCAGTGCGAGGGCTGGCTGGAAGGCTACCTGCTGACCGGGCGGCACGGCCTGTTCAACTGCTACGAGGCCTTTATCCACATTGTCGACTCGATGTTCAACCAGCACGCCAAGTGGCTCAAGGTCACCGCGCAGCTGCCGTGGCGGCGCAACATTGCCTCGCTGAACTACCTGCTCGCCTCCCACGTCTGGCAGCAGGACCACAACGGCTTCACCCACCAGGATCCCGGGTTCCTGGACCACGTGGTCAACAAGAAAGCCGACGTCGTCCGGGTCTACCTGCCGCCCGACGCGAACTGCCTGCTGTCAGTCTTCGACCACTGCCTGCGCAGCCGCCACTACGTCAACGTCGTCGTCGCGGGCAAGCGTGCCATGCCCCAGTGGCTGGACATGGAAGCCGCCGCGGTGCACTGCACCGAGGGGATCGGCATCTGGCCCTGGGCCGGCAACGACCAGGGCGCCGAGCCCGACGTGGTGATGGCCTGCTGCGGGGACACCCCGACCCTGGAGGTGCTAGCAGCCGTCTCGATCCTGCGCGAGCACCTGCCCGAGCTGAAGATCCGGGTGGTCAATGTCGTGGACCTGATGAAGCTCCAGTCCGCCAGCGAGCATCCGCACGGGCTGAGCGACACCGATTACGACTCGCTGTTCACCCGGGACAAGCACATCATCTTTGGCTTCCACGGGTACCCGTGGCTGATCCACCGGCTGACCTACCGCCGCGCCAACCGCAACCTGCACGTCCGCGGCTACAACGAAGAGGGCACCATCACCACGGCCTTCGACATGAGGGTGCAGAACCGCCTGGACCGCTTCGACCTCGTCCAGGACGTCATCGACCGGCTCCCCCAGCTCGGCGCCACGGGCGCTTACCTCAAGCAGATGATGCAGGACAAGCTCGTCGAGCACGGCCAGTACATCGCCAAGCATGGCCAGGACATGCCGGAAATCCTGAATTGGACCTGGGGTGACCCCACATGATCGCCCAGCGGATCGGCTTCACGGCGCGGCCGAAGGAGAGGACCATGTCATGACGGTGACCCTGGACCCGACGAGCATCCCGGAGCGGCCGGCGACGGCCGCAAGCTCCGGTCAGGGCGCCGCCGGAGGTTCTGGCGGCTTGGTGCTGGTGCTCAACTCGGGCAGTTCGTCGGTCAAGTTCGCGCTTGTGCTCCCCGGCAGCGGCGAGCGTCTCATGGGCGGGATCGGCGAGCGGCTGGGTACGCCGGAGGCCTTGCTGCGGGTCCAGTGGTTTCCGGCGGCAGCGGTCACCGAACGGCTTCCCGGAGCCAGTCACCAGGCTGTGGTGGCCCGGGTGCTGGATCACCTGGCCGGGGCCGGGCATTCCGGCGCTCATTTGCTCGGCGCCGGTCACCGGGTGGTGCATGGCGGAGAGCGGTTCACCTCTTCGATCCGGGTGGACGACGCCGTCCTGGTGGCGGTGCGCTCATTTAGTCACCTGGCGCCGCTGCACAACCCGGCGAACCTGGCGGGCATCGAGGCGGTGCGTGCCATCCTGCCCGACTTGCCGCAAGTCGTCGTGTTCGATACCGCGTTCCACCAGACGATGCCGCCGCACGCCTTCCGCTACGCGGTTCCGGAAGAGTGGTACACCGAACACGGGGTGAGGCGTTACGGGTTCCACGGCATCAGCCACCGCTTCGTCAGCGAGCAGGCCGCCGCCATGCTCGGGCGGCCACCGGGCGGGCTCCGGCTGGTCACCGCGCACCTGGGCAACGGGTGCAGCGCGACCGCGGTGCGCGACGGCGTGTCGGTGGATACGACCATGGGGCTCACCCCGCTGGACGGGCTGGTGATGGGGACCCGCTCCGGCGACGTCGACCCGGGCCTGCTCAGCTACCTGGCGGGCCGGACCGGCCGAGGCGTCGACGAGCTCACCCGGGCGCTGAACGTCGACAGCGGGCTTGAGGGGCTGTCCGGAGTGGGCAATGACATGCGCACCGTCGAGGCCGCGGCCGCCGGCGGAAACGAGCGGGCCCGGCTCGCCCTCGAGGTTTTCGTGCACCGGCTGTCCAAGGCGATCGCCGGGCTGGTGGTCGGGCTGCAACGGCTCGACGCGCTGGTCTTCACCGGCGGCATCGGGGAAAACAGCGCCGTCGTCCGTAGCCTGGTGCTCGCCCGGCTGGGTTTCCTCGGCCTGGCTGAGGACGCCCCGGCCAATGCCGACCATGGCCGGCAGACCGGGGGGCGCATCAGCGTGGCGGGCCCGGTCCTGGCGCTCGTCGTGCCGACGGATGAGGAGCTACTGATCGCCCGCGACACCGCCCGCGTCATCGCCGCCGGGTCAACGGGTTTTCGCCCACGGATGAGGATGATGTCATGACGCGGACCTTGCTGGTCGTGCCCGCAGCGGCTGGCGCCAGCCTGGCCAGGACCTGCCTTGGCCTGGTTCGGGCCCTCGACCAGCGGGGCGTGAACGCCGCCTTCGTCAAGCCGGTGGCTCAGCCCCGGGCCGACGGTGGCCCCGACCGCTCGATCGCGCTGGCCGCGGCGGCAACTGCGCTGCGTCCTCCAGATCCGCTGTCCACCGCCGACCTGGAGCAGCAGCTCGGATCGGGCGGACTCGACGCCGTGCTCGAGAAGATCGTCGCGGCCTGGCAGCCGGTGCATGACCGATCCGATGTCGTCGTCGTGGAGGGGCTCACCCCGGGCCCGGCCAAGCTGTACGCCAGCGGACTCAACCAGGCGCTGGCCAAGGCGGTCGACGCCGACGTCTTGCTGGTCGCCGGCTGGCCGACGGCCGGCGCGGTGAGCAGCGAGGACCAGGCCGGTGGCGCGTTGAGCGGCGCGGACCAGGCCGGTGGCGCGGCGACCCCTGGGCCCGGCCCGGCCGGGGACGCCGTCAAGCGCCTGGCCGAGTCGCTCGCCATCACGGCCAGCGGGTACTGGTCAGGTGAGCACGCACGCGTGATCGGCTGCGTGGTCAACGGCGTGCCGGCCGGGGATCCGTCGGCGGCAGCGCAGCTGGGCGAGACGCTGGCCCAGCACGGGCTTCGCCTCATCGCTGCCGTGCCGCACCGTCCCGAGCTGACCTGGTTGCGGGTCCGCGACCTGGTCCGCGAGCTGGGCCCGCGGGTGCTCAGCGAGGGCGACCTGTCCCGGCGTATCAAAGAGGTGGCGGTCTTCGCCCAGGGCGTCCCTGGCGGCCTTCGCGTGCTCACCGAGGGTCGGCTCGTCGTGGTCCCCGGAGACCGCCACGACGTGGTCATGGCGGCTTGTCTGGCCGCGCTCAGCGGGACCCGGCTGGCCGCGCTGCTCCTGACCGCCGGGACCGAGCCGGACCCACGGGTATGGGAGCTCACCCAGGCTGCGTGCGCCACCGGGCTGCCCGTCCTTGTGGTCGACGACAACAGTTACGAGGCCGCGACGCGGATTCATGACCTCGACCCGGGATTGCCGATCGACGACCTGGAACGGATCAAGGGGGTAGTAGACAATATCGCCGATGCGCTGAACGCGGTCTGGCTAGAGTCGCTGCGCAGTTCCTCTAGGTCTCGCCGGCTCAGCCCCGCCGCCTTCCGCTTCCATCTGGTCGAGCTCGCCCGCGCCGCTGACGCGTGCGTGGTGCTGCCCGAAGGCACCGAGCATCGCATCGTGCAGGCCGCGGTCGCGTGCGCGGAGCGGGGCATCGCCCGTAGCGTGCTGCTGGGACCGCCGGACCAGGTCGCCGGGCTGGCCCGCAGCCTCGGGCTGCGCCTGCCCGACGGCGTCACCGTGGTCGACCCCCGGGCCGTCGCCGAGCGCTACGTTGCCCCGCTGGCCCAGCTGCGGCGGCACAAAGGCTGGACCGAGGAGATGGCCCGCGATCACCTCGCCGACCCCATCATGGTCGGCACCATGATGCTCAAGCTGGGCGAGGTCGACGGCATGGTCGCGGGCGCGGTCCACACCACCGCGGCCACGGTTCGCCCGGCGCTGCAGATCCTGGGCACCAGGCCAGGCAGCCGGCTGGTGTCGTCGGTGTTCTTCATGTGCCTGCCCGACGAGGTCGTCGTCTACGGCGACTGCGCCATCAACCCCCGGCCCGATGCCGAGGAACTGGCCGACATCGCCATCGCCAGCGCGGCCTCGGCGCGGACCTTTGGCATCGAGCCCCGGGTGGCGATGATCAGCTTCAGCACCGGCACCTCAGGTACGGGCAGTGACGTCGACAAGGTCGCCGAGGCGACCCGGATCGTGCGTGAACGCGAACCCGGCCTGGCCGTCGACGGCCCGTTGCAGTACGACGCGGCCGCCATCGCTTCGGTGGCGCAGAACAAGCGGCCAGACAGCGCCGTGGCCGGGCGCGCCAGCGTCTTCATCTTCCCGGACCTCGGCGCCGGCAACACCACCTACAAGGCTGTGCAGCGCAGCGCACAGGTCATGAGCATCGGCCCGATGCTCCAGGGCCTCGCCAAGCCGGTGAACGACCTCAGCCGCGGTGCGCTGGTGGACGACATCGTCTACACCCTGGCGCTCACAGCAATTCAGTCACGCGCCGGATAGCCGTTCCGCCAGCGACTATTGCCTGGGCCAGATCCTTCCCGTGCGCTGGGAGCGGCGCAAATCCCTCCCAGCCCGTCTTTGCTTGATATATTTAGCAAATGCTCACTATACAAACCGACCGCTCCTCGGCAGCCGTCACGGAACCGGGTCGTGCCGGTGAACTCCCCGGCGTCTTGACGGCAGCAAGGCCGGCTCACCGACTTGTCCTGAGCGGGGGGACCCGGTACGCCCGCAGCGGTGAGGTGCGGATCGCCTACGAGCTGCGCGGAACTATGCACCGGCGGCGGCCGTGGCTGGTCCTGATCCAGGGGATGGGTTTCGACCGTTCCGGGTGGGATCCGGTGCTGCGGAAACTGCGGCACCACTTCCGGCTCGTGCTGGTGGACAACCGGGGGTTCGGGCGCAGTGACCGGCCGGCCGGCTTGTTTGGCGTAGCCGCCATGGCCGGCGATATCGTCGCCGTGCTCGATGCCGCTGGTATCCGCAGGGCTCACGTGATGGGGGCCAGCCTGGGCGGGATGGTGGCCCAGGAGTTGGCGATTACCCACCCCGAGCGGGTCGACGGTCTCGTCCTTGCCTGCACGGCACCGGGCTGGCCCTTCGCCTACCCCATGCCTCCTGCCGCCGTGCGGCTGATCCTGGTAACCGCCCTCATCAGGGCCGAGGTGGCACGGCGCCGCCACACGGAGAATGCCCTGGCCGCGCGGACCGTCCAGCACCATCCAGAACTCGTCGATCGCCTTCTCGAGCTGCAGGACTCCCAGCCGCCGCCGGCCCCGCGAGCCCTGGCGGCCCAGGCTGCCGCGGGAGCGCTGTACGCCGGGCGCTGGAGGCAGGCGCGCATCCGGGCGCGCACGCTGGTCTTGCATGGCGGCGCAGATACCGTGGTCGACCCGCGCAACGGAAGGCTGCTCGCGGACCGGATCCCGGACGCTCGGCTGGTGACCTTCCCTGACCTGGGCCATCTGCTTTTCTGGGAGGATCCGGACGGCTTCACCGATGCGGTGACATCCTTCCTGCTGGCCGGAGGCAGAGGCCATGAAGTACCCGCCCGCCGCCGTGTCCGGCACGGCGATTGGCGCCGGACCGGGACCCGAGCGGCCGTTAGCGGGTCCGGCCCGGCCAGCGATAACCGCGCATCGCCGAAAGAGGCACTGAGCCGGCCGTAACTCCGGTGGTCCATCGTGGTCGTCCGGCGCACCCGGCAAGATGCAGGCGGGGGAAAGGGTGACGAAGTGAAGGTTGTTCCCAGCTGGCAGGGAGAAGTCTTCGGGTTCGCCTGGGGCGACATCGAGCAGGAACTGTTCCTGGTGCCAGGCCTGGTCCAGGCGCTTGTCGATGTAGAACGGGCACCCGTCGATCTCGCCGAGCAGGACGTCGATGTCGCCGATGAGGAATTCTCCGACCGGAAAGCACATCGGTGTGCTGCCTGCGCAGCAGCCGCCGGATTGAACGAACATCACCGGGCTGCCCCGGGCCGCGCGCAGGAGGCGGATCGCCTCGCGCGCGGCCAGGGTCGCGGTGATGCGGGCCAGCACAATCGGCTCGGACATCACGAGCCCTAGAACAGCCCGAGCGGTTTGGTGCTGTAGCTGACGAGCAGGTTCTTCGTCTGGCTGTAGTGATCCAGCATCATGAGGTGGTTCTCGCGGCCGATGCCCGAGATCTTGTAGCCACCGAACGAGGCACCTGCTGGGTACTGGTGGTAACAGTTCGTCCAGACGCGGCCGGCCTTGATGCCGCGGCCCATCTTGTAGGCCCGGGTGCCGTCTCGGGTCCAGACGCCGGCGCCCAGCCCGTAGAGGGTGTCATTCGCGATCGCCAGGGCGTCCGCGTCGTCGGTGAACGTGGTGACCGCCAGCACGGGGCCGAAGATCTCCTCCTGGAACACCCGCATCTTGTTGTCACCCTTCAGCACCGTCGGCTGGTAGTAATAACCGTCGGCGAATTCCGTCCCCGCCACGCTCGCGCGCTGGCCGCCGATGAGCACCTCGGCGCCCTCGTTGCGGCCGATGTCGACATAGGAGGCGATTTTCTCGATCTGCTGTGCTGAGACCTGCGGGCCGAGCTGGGTGTCAGTGTCCAGCGGATTGCCCTGCCTGATGTGGGCGATGCGTTCCAGGCAGCGGGCCATGAACTCGTCGTAGATATCGGCCTGGATCAGCGCCCGCGACGGGCAGGTGCACACTTCGCCCTTGTTGAACGCGTACAGAACCAGGCCCTCGATCGCCTTGTCGAGGAACTCGTCGTCATGAGCCATCACGTCGCTGAAGAAGATGTTGGGCGACTTGCCACCCAACTCGACGGTGGACGGGATCAGATTCTGCGCCGCGTACTGCATGATCAGCCGGCCGGTTACCGTCTCGCCCGTAAAGGAGACCTTGGCGATACGCGGGTTCGCCGCCAGCGCCTTGCCGATCTCCGCACCGGGACCGGTCACGACGTTGATCACGCCCTGCGGCAGGACGTCCTCGATCGTCTCCATCAGTTTCAGGATCGACCAGGGCGTCGGCGAGGCAGGCT
>Ga0302178_10003215_pt1 | contig 12432 bp, 14 predicted proteins | sample I_Palsa_E1_3_FD_198790 | JGI IMG/M metagenome (GOLD analysis project Ga0302178, IMG submission 198790) | Peat permafrost microbial communities from Stordalen Mire near Abisko, Sweden - I_Palsa_E1_3 | ecosystem: Environmental > Terrestrial > Soil > Palsa > Peat permafrost | place: Sweden... | reverse complement strand
TTCAGTCTCACTCGTTTCCCCACCCTCCAGGCGGGCCTCGATGATCAGTCGCATAGCAACTCCGATCGGTTGGCAACGTCACTAGCTTAGCTGAACATCGAGCGTGCCGAACGGGCTCGCCGAGCTCTTTTGGTCAGAAACTTCGCAGATTCCAGGCCCCATATCCCATCGGGTACGGCGCCGTCACGTCGTGTCACGGTCAAGTCCACGGAAATCGCCTCCCACGGTTTGGCTCACTCTCTTTCACAGCGTCCGCACTCGACCGAATGACCCATCTCGGAATGCCCGTGTCCGTGAAAGTCTAAAAAGTAGCGAACATCGGCGCGCTTTGCCCAAATTTTTCTTTTTTCAACAATGTCTCGGCAACACATGAATCTCAAAGGCATCTTGCTCAAACTTGTACCACCGACCAATTATGTCAGCCATGATCCCCACCTCCGGAGGTTGCGCGATCTTATCCAAGTTGCTGAAGTCTGCTCGGGCTATGTCATCCCGATGACAACTCTGGTTTAGGCCGGGACGCAACATCATTGAGTACAAACGGTAGGTACAGCCCAACTGCCGCCGACGCCGAATTGGGATCTAGTAAGCAATTTCCTTTTTCGTTGTTTGGACGTTCAGCACAAATGGCTCTACACGAGCAACTTCATCAGGGCCCATCTCAACAGATCACTCCGCAAGCAGGATCCGCCTTAAAGTCGTTGCCTGACTTGATATTTGAGATACACCCCTCTTCTCCGCGACAACGCGATCCAAATACTTAAGAGCGTTGTTATTATTCAGTGGCATCCAATACAAAGCTAACTCTAGATTTAATTTTTGTCGAATTCGTCGCTTGTCCTGATCACTAACAGCGAGTCGAACTGCCTCATCATATAAGAATTTTCCTTTTTCCAAACGCCCACGTTTCAGGTGCAGCAACCCTAACGTCGCTGTCGGGTATGGATCCTTATGAACTCGATCCGAAAGTCTTTGTAATAGCCTATCAGCTTCATCTAATGATCCGATTTCAATTAATGCAAAGGCGATATTATTAATCAACGCATTTCGTCGAACAATATCAATATCGGTTAATTGGTCAGCCAATGGTAAAAAATGATCTACCAGACTCCGAATCAACGCTTGCGGTTGCTTCTCAAAGGTTGCATATGCAAGAGCCCATGCAGCTGTCCACGCCGTAAGATTTCTCGCTATACCACTACCATTATTTGCTAATTCCAATGCCAAAGATGCCGCATCTCTGGATTTGCCAACTTGCTCATAGGCGGCAATACGCAGAACAGCAAAATCAGATAACTCTCTATCAGCCAGAATAGCTTCGGCACGGGGCTGATAAAGAATTGCATCTACTAAATCCCCCATTGATTTATAGTCACCATCCTCATAAAGAAGAGCACATAAATTTTTTGATGCTAACAAATATGAATGATCATCTTTCACCAATTCGCTTCTTAGCGCATGTTTGAACGCTTCGTAAGCTTTTCTTTTGAACTGCCCACCTTTTCGGTAGTAAGCGACGCCCAAATTATTCCAAACTGATGGCGAGTCCTCTACGCTTGCTTGCCTTTTCAGTGCGATGATTGACTCGTCAACACTACCAATCTCGAGGAGGCCTCGCGCTAGACGCGCCCAAACTGATGCATCTGCCTGTTCCATTTCCGCAAAATATCGAAGCGCCGGCACTGCATCCTCATTATTACCTTGCTCGAAAGCGAGATCCGCCAATAATATTACTGCGGTGCGATTAAGCGGATCTAATGCTATCGAGCGACGGAGTGCCGTCGCAGCCTTGTCTTTTACGTTAAGGTAAATATAGGCGATTGCGAGATTCGAATGTAGTACTGATGAATTTGGCTTTTCGTCACCGGCAATTCGGAAACTTCTAACTGCATCAATGTAGTTTCCTTGTGCCATATATAGCGCACCCTCGAACAAACGCGCCGCAAAATTGAGCGGATCAGTATCCACTGCGCGTGCTATAGATTCGCAAGCAGCAGACAGATCTCTCCTCTGCACGTGAAAATACGCCATTCTCAGGTTCGCTTTTACATCGGACCTCTCACTCAATCTTGTATACAAAATTTCGGCTTCTTTCCTTTCCCCACGAGAGAGCAAGTGCTCTCCCCATCGATGATCGAAGAACACGTCATCACTCAACGCTCTTGCTTGCTGAATGTATTGCCCTTCAAGATCAAGATTTCCCGAAAGACGAGCCAAATTAGCCAAACGATTTAGAAAGGTCTTTGAATCACCGAATTCAATTGATTTTCTTGCAAGCTTCTCTCTTTCTTTTTCGAAAGCCCCTGAGAGACCACCCCACGCCGATTCGGCAGCCAAACTTAGAGAGAACGAAAATTCTCGTTTCGTTTCGATTTCTTTTAGATCTTCAAGCGGAACAAGGATCATCGAAAGATGGGAACCAACGTCCTCTGTAAGTACAAGTTCCACGCTTCCGCGATCCACTGCAATCCTATTCCGCTCGCCTTGCATATTTACCGGAACTAGCGTCATTTTGGGCTCCAGCTGATTCGTTGCATACCGCGTGGGTCCTGCATCAGTTTTTTCAATCTCATTTCTCTTGCAGTCTTGACCCGCTTCACCCTCGCCACGTACATGGCTTCATTTTCAAGGCAACGAATACATGACCATATCCGCGATCTAACTTTTTCAAGACGAGTCACTCGTTGGCGGTAGTCAAAGTGAGCCATGCCACGAAGCAGTTCGTTCAGCATCGGAGCGATCCCTGACGGGACATCACTCCCGGGCCCATCTATTTCGATGATTGGGGCACCAGATGCGTGCATGTCAAGCCCGTGCTGCCAAGCAGCTAAGCGGCTCGCATCATCATTTGCTTTCGTAAGATACGTTTGCATGCCGGCGAGGAGAGCCGTATATCGGCCATTGGCGGAAACGAGAGCTGTGACGTAGAGGTCTAGATTAAATAACTCGAACAGCAGACATCCTAGCGCGTAGATGTCAGTATACGGAGCAAGCTTACGATTTCCCGCAAGCCCACAAAATGCCTCCGGACTTGCATAAGTGGGTTGACCGACGGAGCACTCATACTCAGGACGAACCTTCGTCGATGAATACTGGGCTGCAACGCCAAGATCAATTGCAACGACGAGCCTCTTTACCGCTTGGTTGGCCGATCGAAGATTGCCCGGCTTGATGTCACGATGGAAAACTTCATAGCGGTGTAATGCCTCGACGGCTAAGACAATATCGTTGAACAACCTGAGTTTATCGAGTGCGCTATGAATCTTCTTACCGAGAAAAAAATGATCGAGTCCGTGCTCGAGCCACTGGAGAGCAAAGTATTCTGTTGAGATCGTGACGTTCTGTGTCGGTGAAATCGGTATACGAAGATCATATTTCGATAGCTTCGACGCCAACTGAAGACATCTCTCTTTCGAAATAAGCGTCTGCAAAATTGAGTGTTCCCGCCGGAACGCGTCCAGCCTGTATCTGTCACGTTGGTTTTCTGGATCGATATCAAAAAATTTAAGCGCAACATTCTCGCCTTCAAGGCGATCATAGGCGCAGAAAACAAGCGAGAATGCACCATGCTTCTGCCCGGACACCGGATCGACGTTGACGAGACGAATGTTTCGATACCGCCCGTCTAGCTCTTCGGTTGACTCGAGCGATGCTACCAGGAGCCTGCTGTTATCGGAGAGCAACATAGTTGACATCGGCCTTTCACCTGAACGTAAGGTACTAACTAGTTCGTGTCGCAATCTCGGGCAGTACGAACCCTATTTATTAGATGCCTTCGTTCCATAATAAAAACCTGTTGCGGCGGACACCAACGCAATGAGCGGCCCCAGCAGCATCTGCACCACCTTCAGCAACGACTCGACAGGTACAGCGGTCCACCAGAGGGTCGAAAATGTCGCAAGACAAACCGCTATCAATAGAGAAATCAACGTGTATGCAATATGTCTCCGGGCCGCGTCTTCGTCCGGCCTAGGATCGTATGGCTGCGTCGTCACGCTCATAGGCGGTTTATAACGACCATCATCATGCCCGATCTTATCTAGATCAACCGGCTCTCCCTCCCCGCCTTGTGCATGCACCACAGATTTGCCATCAGCAGCCACCTGTTCATCCAACTTCATCGCCGAATTACCTGCTGGATACTATGGTCCGACTTTTCGATCAAAAATTTTCCATTTTCTTGCTCAACCTCGTCTAGGAATTTCTCTGTTCGAACAGCGCGCCGCAACACTTCGCTCGCAGTGATACCAAGCCGTGCCGCGAGTGCCTTGATATCGTCTACCGTCGCTTCCGGCAAACTAACCGTCACTTTTACCTTTTCATTCGCCACTGCAATCTCCGTATTTTGTATGGTTTCTGTATGGCAGACATACGCCTAGGATACGTATTCTATACATCGACCCATCGACTTCAAAGCGAAAACATCATATATTTCACTATCCGGAATACATCATCAAACCCAAATATAGGGCGGCATCGAAAAACCGCCCCTGTAGTTTCTCGAAGCACACGACTACACAGACCAAGCATGAGGACTGAATCTCCAGCGCACGCAGCCCCTGGGCGATCCGGTTTTCTTTCAAGTCGGCCGTAATAGTGGCCTGAACTCCGATGGATCCAAGGCATATCAAGAAACAGACTTCCCGCCCACTAAGGCCTGGATTTGTTCTATTTGCTACACGTAACGGTCAGAATCGCCCTTTGCCTACGCTTTTGTCGCGCACCACACAGTCGCCTGTCGGATTGACGCGGTTCCAGCCCAGTGGTGATATGCGAGATCGGTGGGCGCCAAAAATTCCGCTCTGCGCTATCAATTATCTGAGCAGAGCGACAACTATGGCTACTTTGCTTTGCCTCACACATTTGCATTTTAGGACGACCTGGTACTCCGCCAACTAGCAAGCGACGGCTGCGAGACCCCCTGATCACCGGGAACATCGACCTGCGGAACCGCCGATTTAACAACGACCGAGAAGGCTGTGACTTCACCCCAGTACGGAAACCGATCTCCATTTCATCAATAATGAGGTTACCGTACATCAAAAATCGCATCGCGACGAATAAGCATTGCTCGGCAAGATCGTGGACATAAACACGGGTGCAATACCGGCCGTGTCAATCACAGCTTGTGACTCGACTTGGCCGACTGCGAGGCGGACCCAAACGCAACTGCCGACGATCACGCCCCTGAGTCGCGCAGCTCATCGACGTCACTGCCCGGCTGCCCGCGGCTGTCGCTCAGCTAGCTGTCGGCCGGCGTGGCGGTGAGTCCGGTCGGCAGACCTTCGAGTGCTTGCGCGGCGGTCACGACGAGCTCGGTTGGCACAATGCGGGCGATCGGCATCGGGTTGCGCTCGACGACGAAGACTTCGCCACAGCGGGCAACTTGGTCGAGGATCTGGCTGGTATGACGCGCCAGCTCGGTAGCGGTGATGAGGGGGCATAAGAGTCCCGGTACGGTACAGACAGGACATAATGTATGTAGGTTATGGTCCTTGCCACGGGCCGAATGGCCTCACATCATGTTCAGGTCCGGGGCCAGGTGCACGCCGAGCAGTCGTCCAAGCCGGGGGACACACGATCCTTGAATGTCTTTGCCAGCAAGGTTCCGTCGAACTTCCGCGTATCCCTAGAACAGCACCGGTTGAACCAGGCCGGGTTGCTGTGTTTTCTGATTCAGCGCTTTAGCACGCGGCATCAATGAACCTGACCGGAGAATCAGGCAGTGGTATGCACCGGCTGCGCGACTAGACGCACGCCAAGGGCTGCGCACACACGGCTGATTGTATCGAAGCGCGGTTCACTGCCTGGCCGGAGGGCTTTGTACAGGGCCTCTCGCGTGATACCGGAATCCTTCGCAACCTGCGTCATGCCTCGCGAGCGAGCGATATCGCCGAGCGCGGCCGCCAGCAGCGCCGAGTCGTTCTCCTCAAGAACGGCAGTGAGGTACGCCGCCACGTCTTCTTCGCTGTTGAGGTACTCGGCCGCATCAAACTCGGGGAGTTCGGAAATCTTGATTTTCTGGGTCATGGTTCAATCTTCCAAAGACTTTGCTAGGTCGATTGCCCGATTGATGTCGGCCTGCTGCGTTGACTTGTCACAGCCGCCGAGCATCACGATAAGTACGCCACCCCTTTGGACGTAGTACATGCGCCAGCCCGGCCCAAAGTGCTCGCGCATTTCGTACACACCTTCGCCCACCGACTCCACGTCGCCCAGGTTGCCGAGCTGGACCTTACGCAAGCGCTTGATGAGGCGCTGCCGGGTCAGCCCATCCTTCAGGCCCTTGAGCCAGTCGGAGAACGCTTCGAGACAGTTTTACTGTGTAGGTCATGTTTAATGTGTAATCGAATGATTACATTCTATCAAGCGCAAATACAGTGCACTTGTCGGTACTGTCGCACCTTAGCGGTGTAGCGCCCGCCGAGATCGGGGATTTCGGTCATGGGCCCGCCTACGTGACCCTGTGCAGTAGCACATTCGCAATTCATTCATATTCGCAGTTATGTCGTTCTTCGACACGGGCGGTCATGGGCGAACGGAAAGCATCTGCTGCATAACTGACACTAGGCGGTGACCTTGTCCCACTTGATCGGCAATACCCGGCGGTCGGGATGGCGGGCAGGTCTGAATTGCCTGTCGTCACATTGGCTCAGCGAGCCGATGCCGAGCCCCCTTTAGACCGATCGCACTTCGACCTCAGGCACGACGCTCGGCGGCGCCAACGCCACGTCCGTCACCGCCTGCGGCGGTGGAGGCTGTCTGCCGTGGCTTGTTCCGATAACGGCGAGCCACCAGCGCACGCGCCCCCGCCGCTTCACCCGGCAACACCTGGCCAGCCACAGCGCCGGTCAGATCCACACGCACCGCATCCTTGACCAGACAAGCCCAATACCGCGTCCCCTGACACCAAGTCTTGATGGCTTCCAGTAGCGCTGCCTCGGTCAGCCCAAGCTCTGGTGCGTGCGTCAGCAGATCCTGGTGAATCTTGAGTTTCAGCGGAATTTTTGGGAGGGGGCTTTTCGGGAACACTGTCGGAAAGCGTTTCTGCAGCGCGCCAATCGTCAGGATCACCGGGTCAACGGCCTCGCGCGTCGCCGGCCTCGGTTTCGCGGTGCCAGTTCGAAGCTTGCGGGACTGGGTTGCTACAGACTTAACCGCCGCCGACTTGACCGGGGTCGCCGGGGCGGCAGCGGACTTGGCCGCCTGTGCTTGCTGAGTCAGTTGCTGTTTAAGTGACGCGAGTTGTTCGAAGCCCATCATCTGCCCAGTAAAAGAAGTGTTTCCATAAAAAGTGCGCCGACGCGCCGATCCACGGTTCACCCGCACCGGCCGCGCGCGGCCCTATAGTGCCATGTTTTTGTTTGATTGCTCTAGACCGCCCCTCGGTCACCCATTTGGGTCGCCCGGTCACCGCGGTCGTCACGCTCGATGACGAGGCAGTTATAGGGCGTCGTCCGCCGCGTCGTCGGCGTAATAGCGCGCGGCTTCTTCCATGATGCGCTGCTGTTCAGCCTGGACGTAAATCGAGGTGGTTTGCAGTGAGGCATGGCCCAAAACCTTTTGCACCACATCCAGCGGCATCTTTTTCGCGGTAGCCTGAGTGCCAAAGGTGTGCCGAAAGGCGTGCGCCGAGGTCCCTGCCAGTCGCACTAGATCTTCTGCGGAGACACCTTCGAGCTCCGGCGACACCGTTCGAAGCGCCCAGCGCACCAGGCGATTCAACGAATCAGCCGTGTACGGCGCCTGATGCACGCCATCATGTTTGCGCTGCGCCTGCGGCGTATTCGGAATGATCAGCGGCGCCAGTAATGGCGCCGATTCGATCGGCAAATCAAAGTCACGTCCTCGGTCCTGCCAATGGGCCCGCAACGCTTCGAGCGTGGCACGACTCACCGGCACGGTGCGCTCCTTGTTGCGTTTACCGACCACTTGCAGCGCCCACACTGGGCGCTCGACGGTGCTATGCGGCGACAGCCGCAGTTGGGCGCGATCGGCCTGGGCCGCTTCCTCACGACGCAATCCCGAGTCACCCATCAACAGCATCGCGGCGCGGGCCGCGCGCCACTGCGCGGGATTCACGCCATCGCCCTCGGAGGCCTGACACCGTACCTCAAGCGCCGCGCGTAGTGTTTGCCACAGCGTCGCCGGCAAGGCCCGATGAATCTGCATCTGCGCCTCGCGGGTCACGGTCGAGGGGTCCTTCACCGCCTTCCAGGGATTGCCCGCCAGATAGCGCACGTCGACCAGCCAACTAAACGCTGCGCGCAGGGCGCGCACCGCGTAGCGCTGACTGTCGGCGCTCAAGGTCGCGGTGGCAAACGGATACCAGCGTCGCGAATGGCGCGGCGCGCGCGGACCCACAAAACTAGGTGAGGGCGCCGCCAAGAAATCTTTGTACGCTTCACAGTCCTCGACCAGCAAGGAGCTCACCGCCGTGCCGCGCACGCCAATCGCCCACAGCACGAAACGCTCAAGCTCCTTGGTGTAGGCCCGCAGGGTTTTGGGCTGATCGCGATAGCGATTCAGATAAGCGCGAATCGCCGCCAAGTCATGCGCCGCCGCCACATAACAAAAGGTGCTCGCCCGATTCGCGCCCTGCGCACCCGACAAGGCGTGGGGCAGGTCCATGCGTTCCAGTGGCGCGAGGCGCGTCTGCCCGGCACTTAAGGCCACGCGCTGCGCCGCCGGTGCCTGAAACGGCTCGGCCCGATCAACGTCGGCGTCAACCCGTACGCCCAGCGTATCGGCATGGCGCCGCAGCCACTGCACCAGGATCTGCGCGCGACCCGGGCCAATCCGCGGCACGGAGCGCCACCAGGTCGGGCCGCGGCGATTGCAGAAGGCCACCAACGCGCCCAGCGTCTGAATCCCTTCGCCGCGCAGGTACTTGGCGACCTTGGGCCGCAGCCACATGCCCAGGCCGTGTTCGGCAGAAGGACTGGCTGCGGCGAGCTGAGCTGCTTCGGCCACCATTTTGAGACTGACGGCAGTCAGGCGCGCCGAGCCGTGGCGTTTGATCGACGCTTGTAAATGCTCGGCCAACACCGAGGAGCCGTGCGCAATCGCCAGCTGCACCAAGGCGTCGAGCATGGTGCGCAAATACCGCTCCATCTGCGTCGGGGTCGCAGCATGCGGATCCTCGTCTACATCGTAATAGGTGCGCGCGATGGTCGCCGCCGGAATGCGCTGCACGAAGGCACGCAAGGCGGTGAAGTCCTTGGAGGTATAACGGCGGTCGAGGTCGAGTGCTTCGGTCATGGATCAGTTACCCAACATGGCACAGCATTCCGTCCTTCACGGTCCGTGGATCAACGGCTCAGCGCTGGCGCGAGCTTGATGTCGAGGTTCATATCACGTTGCACGTCGCCGTTCAACGCGAGGCCGTACGACACGCTATCTCGGGCCGGTCGCACGCCGCAGCAACCGTTGATCCGTCAGCCACTCGGTCCGTGCCCCGATCTCGAGGCGCGCGTAATCGGGATGCGCCGGATTGAGTAGATAGTTCAACTCAGCCGGCACGACGGCGCTCGGCACAGCCAATACGGCACTCGTTCCAGCATGGAGCCACGCCGCGCCGAGGTGCTGCAGATCATGCCGGCCTGACAGCTCGCGCCAGTCAGTCGGCAAGGTACTGGGGTCGAGGTGCAGGATGACCTGCTCGGGCACGCGAACGGGAATCATCACATAGCGGGCATGGAGTGGGGCGTCCTGCACCAGCATTTCCAGTAGCGCCAGCGACTGCGTTTGGGCGGCATACACCATCGCCAGGCCCTTGGGATTCCAGCGTCCGCCATACAAGCGCGCGCCTTCCCCCGAAAACGCCGTCTCAGCAAAGCGTTGCGTGACCACGCGCCAGACCGTACGCATCAAGCAAACACACCGTGCTCGATGCGGCCCAAGGTGTCCATCACACTATCGGCCCCAATATCGGTATCGACGAGGCTCAGCGGCGTCGCCCCTTCCAGTGCCTCAATCGGCGTCTTGAGCCAATTCAGCGCGGCCTCGAGTCCCTCGAAAACCTCTGCGGCCCGGGCCACCGTGCGCGCGAGTCGCAGCAGTTTCGCCGACTCTTCGCGACTGAGCACACCTTCGCGCTTGCGACGCGCCAAGGTCCGTTCGGGAATGTCTAGCGCCTGCGCCAGCTCCGCCTGTGATAAGTCAATCGACTTCAGCATGGCGTCGAGCGCCCGCGAAGAAATGCCGTGGCGGACCACATCAACCCATTCAAGACCGGATCTGGGCGCATGAGCCAATACCGCGCGCCCGCCGAGCAACGCGTCTGCGGAAACCATCTCGAGTGCACCCATGATTCACCTCCTGCCATTTGGCATCTATTTTACACCAATATGGCAGCCATAGAGCTCTGCCGACGTGACCGCAGGCTGAGACTCGCTCAGGTTTGGCGGGTGCGCCTGACCGCGAAAGGGTTCCGGGGCGTTGCGGCCAAAAGAAGCCCATCCTGGCCCCGAAATATAGGGTTAACCCTAGACACCCCTGCCAAAGGACAGCCATAAGCGCCCCACCCCTGTATTTTAGCACTCAAGCGCAAGGCTGCTAATACGACTTATCAGCCTTAATGCCTTTCCGTTACGCCATTTTAGTGACGAAAAAGGCGGCAAACGGGCGTCCTCGACGCCCGGCGTCGCGCCGACGACCGGCACGCACCGCATGCCACTGCCACCCGCGTGGCGGCACCCGTGCAGGCCGCCACACGAGGGCATGACCTGATGAGTTTTCGTTACGCCTCTCACCTGTGACGGAAATTACTCCCCTGCCCCGACAACCCGCCTGCCCTCGATCGGCACCCCGTCGTCAAGAAGGGGGCGTTTGACGAAAGGGAATTTAAAGTACGTTAAGGGGTCGCTTCAGAAAACGGAAAAAAACGTCCGCTAAGGGCTGGCGAGTGCTTCTCGCAAACGAAGGTCTGCGAGAAGCCTTACTGAGAAGTTGGTGGTGCCTAGCGCCGATGTGGCTGTGGTGTTCTTGAAAACCGTTCTCGGTTCATGAACCGCAGAGCGGCGAGTTTCGAGAAGGTCAGGCGGCTTCGAGCACCCGCATTTCGATGTGAAGCCCAGCAGCCGTTGCCATGTTCACCAGAGCATCGAGGCCGAACAAGTTGATCTTGCCTCGCATCAGGTCAGAGACACGCGGCTGAGTCACACCAAAGAGCTTGGCGGCTTGCGCCTGGCTCATTTCGGTGCGGGTAAGGTGGTTCTTCAGCGCCGTCAGTAGGACGGAACGCAGCTTCATGTTTTCCGCTTCTTCCGGGGTGTCCTCGATGGCATCCCAGACGCTGGCAAATCGTTCGTTGCTCATTGGTCTAGCTCCTTCAACAAATCGCGGTAACGCTTGGCGGCTAAGTCCATATCGGCCTTGCTGGTCTTCTCTGTCTTCTTCTGGAAGCAGTGAAGCACGTAGACGGCATCAGCGAACTTGGCAACGTAAATGACCCGAAATGCTCCGGCTGCATCCCGAATCCGAATCTCCTTTACACCCTGGCCCACGGTGCTCATGGGCTTCCAGTCGTCCGGTTCCTGGCCGTTCTGCACCTGGTCGAGTTGATGGCCTGCCTCGCGCTTGGCCGCGAGCGGGAAGGAGCGAAGGTCATCGAGGGAACTACCCCGGAACTCGACGGGCTTGGTATCGGTCATGTCTGAATCATACAATTTTTTGTATATGGAGGCAAGCTGTCCTATGGGGTAACGGGCTTACCGTACGATTTTTTCCGTTTTCTGAAGCGACCCCAGGTATGTTCAAAGGCCTTGCGGTACAAACCGTAAATCCTGGATTGACCCCGGCAAAAAATCTAAGCGGATACGGGGATCAATATTCGTGTCGCGAGTCGTCTTTTCGCTGACTTGCGAGCGCTGTGTGGTGCGCGCCGTCGAATATTCCTATTTCGGATCAAGTCAGGAGAGCAAAATGAGCGATTGGTGGACAGATCTCAGCCGAATCCTCGATACGCCTGCTATTGCGAGCGCCTCGAGTCCGCCCTCTCATACCGGACACGAAACGCCTGGCAGCACAGGTCGCCTCCACCGGGACGGGGCTCTTGCAGGATTGTCGTCCAGACGATCACCGGACCGCGGCCAGGACCTGTCTCCTCGCTGGCAGGATGAAGATCATCGCGTAGACCCGTTGAGTGGCCTATATGGGCAACCGACGGTGAAACTCCACAGGGAGTGCGAGCCTGATGAACTGGGGTTGCGGAACTACAGCAATCGTAGGGTCAGCGTACGTGGAGCTACCATGAAGAACCTGAAGGTTGCTTCGGAGGCGTTGCGAGAAGTAAAGCATATGCTTCCCCCCTGTGTCAGACTAGTTGTCGCCTCTGAATTTTCTTAAATTAAAGAAGTCAGAGGTGCATGTTGAAGCAAAAGCAAACGTATTCAGTCGAATTCAAAGAGCAAGCGCTGTTAAAAATACTTC
>Ga0302178_10003212_pt1 | contig 12438 bp, 12 predicted proteins | sample I_Palsa_E1_3_FD_198790 | JGI IMG/M metagenome (GOLD analysis project Ga0302178, IMG submission 198790) | Peat permafrost microbial communities from Stordalen Mire near Abisko, Sweden - I_Palsa_E1_3 | ecosystem: Environmental > Terrestrial > Soil > Palsa > Peat permafrost | place: Sweden... | reverse complement strand
GCAAACTCGTCCGTCGACTTGTGCTCGCCGCAGCGTCCGCACCGTCTCGCCGGACTGGATCGACGTTCGCTCCCATCTGGCACGAACCGATGTTCGCTTCTCGCTCGGACGCCTCTGCGTGCGCCCGCCACGTCCGCGAGATTCGCCACCGGCCGTAGAATCAACGTGCACCACGGGGAGTGGCGCAGTCTGGTAGCGCACCCGGCTGGGGGCCGGGCGGTCGCAGGTTCAAATCCTGTCTCCCCGATGAAAGAAAAGGCCTGCTAACGCAGGCCTTTTCTGTTGGGCAGAGAGAGGCTTCTATCGGGGCTATGTCCCGTCTGTGTCCCGTTCCTGGCGGTGGCGCACGCTCAACGAGGTCCGGTGTGCGCGTCTGCCCTAACGGCAGCGGTTGGCAGGGAGGCTTCGGGTGCGCCACCGGAAAAACGGCCCAGCGGTGGAGGCTGTTCCGTCGCGTAGTCGCTTCGCCGCTTGCCACTCAGCACGGCGCCATCACGCGCGCGTTCGGAGACGCGCCATATCGAGCACTGTTACGGCAACCGGGGCACCCCTCTCTAGGGGCGGAAGCAGAAGTGGTCGGGAGTTCGGGAACGCCGAGTACGCCGACGACGGCATGTTCGCCAAATACGTCGCTGGCCGAGTGTGACGCCCCAGGCGACGAATCCGCGTCTGTGTCTACGCTGGATCGGTGACGCAGCAGGAAAGCAAGATCGTTCTGCCTCTTCGCACGAGCGTCGATCTGTTCAGCGACGAGCGCCAGCCCTCGGCGGTTGCCCGGGCCAAGCAGGCCGCCGTTCTCCATGACCAGGTCTACGTCGAGCTCGGGTTCCTTGAAGTCACGCTGACCGAGCACGGCGGACTTACGACCTGGACTCCGCCCGATCGAATACGTCCTGAGCAGATCGAGCGCGCGCGTCGACCACCAGCCATGGGCGCACCGATGATGATCGCGATTGGCCCCGAGGCGCACCCTGGCGAGCCCGCATCCAAGATGACACCAACTCTGGCGGGCCCGATCTCCATGGCGTACGGCGCCGAGTGGCACAGCGAGGTCCTCGAGCCATTGCAGGCGCTCGGGGTCGACTTCCTTTGGACCTTCGCCACCGGCGGAGGTGACATCAGCACGAGCGAGCCGATCGGCGAGGCGATCTACCGTCAGAACTCCCGCGACTCGTCCGACGAACTGCTCATGCCGGGCGTCAACACGTTTCGACGGGACTTTATCTACAAGTCGTTCAACCGCGACCTGGCTGTGGCGCGGGACATCGGTGCGGTGGTGCAAGTGAGCACGCTGTTCGAGCCGATGCTCCAGCGACACGGCTGGAACGCGACCGGCGCCACCGCGCTTGAGATCGCAGTGCCTAACCTGGCGGCACTCGAGTGGGAGCAAGTGCTTGCCTTCCGTGCGCATCCTGGAGCACAAGAAGCCCGCGAGATGCTGCGGAAGTTCGAGCGGATGGCCGCTGACGAGGAGCCGCAGGACGCCCGAGAGTATCTGCTCGGCGTCTCGCAACGTGTCACCGACGGGCTGATGACCACGATCAGCGACCGGAGCATCCACCTCCCACGAGCCGTCGCTGAAGAGGCTGCCAAAGCGGGCATGTCGTTCATACCGTTTGTTGGTCCGTTCGTCGGAACGGTGCTGACTGCTGCGGAACTCGCAGCGGCGCAGCGAGACGAGACACGCTCAGGGGTCGCAGCGCTGATGATGCTACGCGCCCGGTAACGCCGCTTGGGAAGCTGGCCGGCGGCTACCGCTATCGCAGGCTGGTACCCCTAGTTCTAGCGGCTTCCCGGTGCCGGGGCGGGCTACGCCGGAGTGACCCACTCCGAGACGAACTCGATCAGCGTTGCCGTCATCAACAATGCTGCGCGCGCGGAGGGACCATCAAGGCGGCCGACTGTGTGCACGTGGTGAGAGTCGCTCGTGAAGTCGCCAACTGCCGTCCACGCGCGGTCGAGAAACGTCACGCGAGGGTCGTCGCCTGCAGCTCCGACGTGCCGCGCGGCAGCCGCTGCTACCCGCTCATCGTCTGTCCCGCGGACAGATCGCTCGACGTGGTTACGCACGTCCCGGCACTTCTGCACGCACTCGCGGTAGTCGCCAGCATCGTACGCGCGGCGCGCGGCGTCGAACAGTTCGGCGACCTGCCCTCCGAGCGGACCGCCCGGCGCTGGAAACCCGACGACGACGAGGCGCAGCCTATCTTCGCCTAAGCCTGGGGACACGACGTCGGCCCAGCGCTCCCGACTCAGCTCGATCTGCATGTCTTCGACGCGTGTCTGCCAGTAAGGCGCGACGCCGGCGGCGACAGGGCTGTTGAGCGCGTCCCCCGCGTTGGCAGCGCCAGAATCAAGCAGGCGAGCGAGCGTAGCCTGGAACCGCAGTTCGAACGTTACAGCCGCCGGCACCGTCGCACGAGCGTGATCGTGCAGCGCACGGATCGCGCCTGGCGACAGCCCGAAGCGCAGCGTAAGGAGATCGGGGGAGAAGTTCTGAGGTCGCGCAACAACGGGACCCCGATCGCCGCCGATGCCGTGGACGACCGCCGGGGGTGCCAGCTCGACGCCGCCACGGTCAACGCCAGCCGTCCACAGTGTCGCTTCGAGCAGCACGAGTACGAGGGGGCCGTCCTCGTCCTGGAACAGCTGCGCTTGGAGTGGAATAGCGAGCACGGGGACCAATCCGCCACCCTCGCCTCCGATCGTCAGCGGATCCACACGGAGCCGTCCGACGGTGGCTGGCCGCGGCGAGTGAACCGTGATGGTTGCCTCGTGTCGCATGTCGCCTTGCCATCGTACGAGACCTGATCGAGCGAATGGCGCGAAACACGCTGCGACGCTTGGTAGCCGCTATCCGCCCCGGCCCGTGCCCGAGGTCCTCCAGAGCCGCCCGAACCGCGACTCCTCGGATCGGGTACAGCCGACCCCCGTTCGCGCCTGCTCTTGCCCAGCAGCGCTGTTGGGCGGCTCCGGTAGCGGTCCGCGCGCTGCAGAACAAATCCACGTAGTCAAATGCCAAGCCGCCGGACGTTGCGCTTCACGAAGAACACTGCGTCACCCATCCCGATCCACGTGATGTGCTTGAGGAACGGCAACGGGTTTCCATCCTTCAGGTGTCGAAATGTGTTCTCCAGTGTCCAGCGACGATCGATGCCGCGTCGGTTCCGGAGTGTCCCGTCTTGGTCGAAGAAGTTGCCGGCGATGTCTTCAAACGCGAGCTCGAAGGTGTACTTCGGCAGGTACAGCTGTGCCCCCGGTGGAGTTCCTGGGATAGCTGGCGAGAGTGGTTGCACAGCATTCACGAGCTCGACGACGTGTCCATCCAAGGCAACCTCAAAGACGACTCGCAGCGTGCGACCCTGGCGAGCGTCAAGGCGGATCGGCAGAGGAAGCTCGCTCCCTCCTTCCGTCACCGTCGGCGAGTAGGAGCCGTAAGTGCGCACACCTTTCTTTCGTCTCGACTTCCAAACCAGCAGGTAGATCTTCTCGATGCTGTTTGGATCAAGCGAGGCATTTCGGACGGATCCCTGAAATATGAACCGGCAATACGCGCGACCATCCTGATCATCAAATGCTTCTCTGGCGCTCCCCGAGAACGAAAACGACAGCCGAGGAGTCCGGCGTCGATAGCTAGCGACGAGATACGGGACGCCGACGATCGTGACAACGGCTGAAATGTCGCTGACGGTGGACCAGATCATGCGTGGGAGGGTATCGAGGGTCGCAGCCACAGCCACCGCACTCCCAGCAGCTGGGTCCGCTCCTGCCTTCGGGCCAGTACGCATCGAGCAGGTGCCTAAACGCCGGGCACGCAGGCCGCGACCGAAGAAATGCGCGCGCGAGAACACAAGGAACGAGCTCACCGCCGCGCCACTCCACAACGGCACGGACGGCGCGACGATCAATCGGGCAAGACTAAGAGCCTGAGCGAGACACGTGACCGCGAGCACACGTTGCCGCATCCACTAGTCACGAGCCTTGTGTGCCCTCGCGATCTGCGTTGCGGTCGTCAGACTCTCTGCTCGCCGCGACCAGTCCCGGCACATTTCTGCGAAAGAATGCACTCATGACGAATGCACTCATGACCAGTCCCCAGCGTCCTCGGTGAAAACAACCTGGTACCAGAGCCCGTGGTTCGTCGCTTCCGTCGCGATCATCGTGACTTACCTGGCAACCCCAGTGCTCGACGTCTTGTTCGGATGGATCCGGTCCCGCCGGGGCAAGCTGACCGGGACATACCTGGCGCTCACTCGCCAGGAGGACCAGCTCGTGGCTGAGCGAGTGAGGTGCTGGCACATCGGACAGCGTCTACGCGGGCGCATTCAGGGAGTCGCACTCATTCGCCCTGAAGGCGGCCGCGTGAGAAGCTACGAGCCGATACAGGGGACGTACACGTTCGTCGGAAGGCGGATAGGTCGCGTATTGCTCCTTCAATATTGGGACCGGTCCGGCACAGACCAGGCGGGCACGATCGCACTCAACGTGCAGCCCCCGCGCGAGCAGCTATTTCTCGGTACCTGGGCCGGGATGACTTCGGAAGGCCTAACGTCGGCTAGCTGTTTGTGGGTCCGAGTCCAGCGACGTGACTTCCCGGTTCGCGATGCCAACCAGTTCGTCAACGGCGTAGACGCCGCGCTTGAGGCCGTGGCCGCACTAACTTTGCTCGGCTTTCAGGGCCATGCCCTGCGCGACCTAAACCACCGCGACCTAAACCGCCGACTCATCATCGGCAAGGACGCACGGGTGAATTCGCTAGTCGACATCCACGAAGCACTTCTCCGCTCCGGAGACGCCGAACAACTCTCTGATACACCTCGGACGCGAGGCGAGTCTTGAGCCTGTCTTCCCTGCCGAACGTCGGCTAGCCAGGGCAGGCTACGTACGACTCTTACGGGAGGCCGGCGAGCCACAAGGTGGTCTGTCGGGGGGGAGCCAGCGGGGCACCCCAGCGGCGCTGGTGGAGCAGCGCTTACCGGACAAGCCGGTAGCGCATTGTGTGTCTAGACTGGGGCGCGAGCGGTGGGCCAATGAGCAGCCACGGCAAAGACGATCTCTCGGCTCTGGTTGAGGCGCTGCCGTACGCAGGCGACCTGCTCGCCGTGCTGGTACGGCGAGCACTCCGCGAAGGAGAGGCTGAGGCGATCCGGAACTGCCTGAAGGAAGCATTCCCTGAGACTCGACCGAAGCTGCCGTCGCGGTGGAAGCCCGCTTCGCGAATCCGTGCGAACCGCGACTGGGACGCGGCGCGGCGTCAAGCGGCAGATGACTTCCTTGCCGCTGGCGTGACTCTCGACATCTCGGACACCGATGAGCCCGCAGCGGGTGACCCGCCGACCGACCGTACGCCCCAACCAGTGTCTGGCAGCCAGTCGCATCCGGAGTTGCTGGATCAGATGATGGCCATCGCGATCGCCGAATTAGCCGATGCACGGGCGGCTAGCGCTTTCGTGCCCTGGACTGCGCGTCTGTCTGCATCGATATATGACGCTGCGAAGGCCAGGTGGAGTGTGGTGAGCACTGCCGACGATGAGGACGAAAAGCTCCGGTTCGCACGCATGATCCTCGGCTCGGGTGCCCACGCCCACGACCCCACGACAAGCGGTCTTGACGACGATGCGATACGGTCGTTTAGCGAGGCTGTCGGCCGCCGCTTCGCTGCAAAGCTGGCGGGCAAGCCCAACCTGGAGGATCTCGTAGCGCGCTTGGACGCTAACGACACGTCCCGCGCGCAGGTCGCTCTTATCGAGGCCGCCCAAGGCATTCGCGTCGCTGGAATAATGGTCGCGATTGGCGGCGCGGTGGCTGCGTCTGCCCTCGTCGAGATTGCACTGCGCGCGCTTCTCTAGCGGAAATGGGCGGAGCCAGCAGCGACGCGGAGTAGCCGCCCGGACCAAACGCGCTACCGGCCGTGCAGACGCCACGCGCTCCCGGTTTCGCGTTCCGTGAGGGCGCGCGATCGTCCAGGCGTTAGCGGACGTAGCGGTGGTTATCGGGCGTTGTGCACGGTCGCGTGACACCGGGCCGATGGCTACGATCAGCTCGATGGCGCCCGCGATCTCGTCCGCTGCAAGCTGACCGTCGTGCGCACGCGCATTGTCGCTGCCGTCATCTGCACATCGGTGCTCGGGGGATGTGGCGGCTCGTCTCAACCGGCGCAGAAGCGGTCCACGAGCAGCAAGCCCCCGACCCAAAGCACTAACGGCTTCGCTTCCGTCGCGATGGCGAACTGCGCGACGACATTCCACGACATCATCAGCCAAGCCAACGGTGCCAGCGATCCGGCGTGGGTAAACGACTTCATGGCGAGCAACCAGCAGGCGGGTAACCCGACAGTGATCGGACAGCAGGGAAATCTGACGGCGACGGGCACGCCGACAGCGTGCGAACTGATCTACGAAGAAGAGAACACCAACCTGATATTGCAAGTCCTCTTCGTGCCGGGCGACACGTCCTTCAACGGTTCGAGCAGCGAGCCGACGGCGGAGGCGTACAACCAGCAACTGAGCACGCCGAACGTTGCGATCGGCGCCAACGGTACCCTCACGCCCCTGGGGTAACGGTCACCCTCAGCAACGACGGGGACCTCGTTGCGGCGGCACCCAAGGTACATGTCGGCCACCGTGGCACCCCGAGCTGCCTACCGTCGACCTAACCGTCATTATCGCGCGCTCGAGCAGACCCGCCGCGCTCACTGCGATGATGCCGCCCGGCTCTGCGCGACGCGGTGCCCTGACTTTCGCGGTGTAGTGGTCCCCCTGAAGCGCTCTTGGGGCGCGACTTCAGCGAACCCGGAGCCCCATCGGCGCCCCGGACACGCCCGCCCGGAGCCCGCGGCGGCGACGCTCGAGGAGTACCTCGGCGCGGTGAAGGTCCGCTTCGCTCGCCGGCCGACGAGCGCCCGCACAGAATCGGGCATAAGCTGCGCGGGTTGCCACGGTGCTTTTCGAGTTTGGCGCTGGCAGCCAGCTCCCATCCGCGCTCGGCCGAAGATCGACTGACCGAGCTGTACGCGGTCGCTCTCGAGGCTCACGCTGGATTCGCGTCGAAGGTGTTCGAGCTTGCCGATCTGCCAGCGGCTGAGATTTACGAGGTCGACACGCAAGAGACGCTGGGTGATCATTCCGGTCGTCTTGATCTCCGAGTTCGGGGCCTCGACGCCAAACGAGGCCTCGTATCCCTCCTGTACGCCGAGCACAAGGAGCCGGGAGGGGTCTGGCAAGACGACCAGCCGAAGAAGTACCTGCCGGAACTCCGGAACCAGATGCGTCGCACGGGCGCACAGGGCCGGTTCCTGGTCGTTGTCGGGTCGCGCGAGGAGGCCGGGAACCACATTCCGCGTCGGGCGCGCGCTTCCGCGCGCGAGGACGCCGCGACCACGTCCGAAGAAGTCGCGCGCATCACCCACCGCGGCAGCGAGCTCGTCATCGCCAAGACCTGGCAAGACATAGCGATCTGTGCCGAGCTGGCGGGCCGAGCGTCGCTTACGCGCGAGAACCCGCTCGGCTGGCGAGAGGCGGCCGCACGCCACGATGCGCCAGCTGCGCAGCGAATTTTGCGCGAACTGCTTTGGTACTTCGAGGAGGAGGGATACGCAGTGACCAACGGCTTGACACGCGAGCAGCTTGCGATCGCACCGCAAGCCTTGGAGATCGAGGACACGCTGCAAGCTTTGCTGGACGAAACGACGGCACGTCTCGTTAAGGACAAGATCGGCCGCTTCCAGCTCAAGACGCGCCGGAACGGCAGAACGATCCAAGGAGACGACTTCACGCCGCCGCCAGGATCGTGGATTGACAAGTGGCGCGGCGGACTCTCATTCGTCTACAGCTCTGATGCAAAGCCTGGACGCGGGGTGGCGCGCGGCCAGCTCGAATTCCAAGTGGGGGCGTGGCTCCTGCCGAAGCCAGCGAGGCTCCTTGATGAGAACAAGCCGTTCAAGGACCAGGTCGAGGCCAGCCACCTCAGATTCGAACTCGATGACGACGGCGGTTGGATCTTCGCGACGCGAGAGGCACGCGCATTCGTAACCGGCGACGCTACCGAGACACTGGAAGATCAGGCCGACCGGATCGCCGCCTGGGCGCTTCCGAACCTCGCAGCGATTCTCAACCTGAAGCCCGGCACGGCGCACCAATGACAGCTGGCGAGCCCCGACCAAGCAGCCGGGGAAGCTCGATTTGCAGGCAGGAAGTCATAACGGCACCTACCGCCGGAGCCTGCTACGTCCACGTAGCAGGAATTATGCAGGCAGTGTCGGCGCCTCTACGTGTGCTTGACACCTAGCTTGCCGGCTCAGAAACTGGCTGGGTGCAGAATAGGTACGCGGGCGATGTGGGCGATTTCATGAAGCTCGGCCTGCTTCGTCACCTCGCCGGCCCCCGGACTACTGGCGGTGCGGAACTCTCGCTAGCGGTCAATTGGTACCTGGCGCCCGACGAGCGCCACAACGCCGATGGCAAGCACGTCGCGTACCTGAATAGCGGTAACCGCTCGCATGCGAGCCTCCGGGCATGCGACCCCGATCTGATGCGACGCCTCGCGCGCGTCGTTTCCGAGGGCCGAAGCGTGCACGCGCTGGAGCAGTGTGGCGCCCTACCCGAGAACACACGCACGCACCCGGCGATGATTGAGCCCGGCCGTGGCGCCGCCGGCCGGCGAGGCTGGCATGAGAGCGCGCTGCGAACGCTTGCCGGCGCTGAGCTTGTCTTCGCCGACCCCGACAACGGCATCCGCACCGCTGCTGGCGGCTCTACGCTCCACAAGTTTGCGCTCGTAGGCGAGCTTGCCGACTACGCCGAGCGAGGCCAGGCCGTGGTCGCCTACCACCACGCGGACCGCAGCGCCAAAGCCAATCTGCAGGCGCGGGCACGTCTTGTCGAGCTCGCCGCGGGCGTGGACCAGCTGCCAGTCGGAGCGGTCATCGCGCGCCGCGGCACGTGCCGCTTCTTCCTCGTGACTGCACCCGAGCACCTTCGCGACCGAATCGCCGCCAGCCTCAGCGACTACGCCGCCCGCTGGGCCCGCCACGCTGAGCTCATCACACCCTAGGACCATCCCAGGGCCAAGCTCCCGCTCTTGGATTCGTCGACACTCTTGACGGATATAGCCATCAGTAGCGGGCGTTACGCGGCAGGGCTGAGCTTGAACCCCACGCAAAGCAAAGCCGGGGGTCAGTTCTGCCCTCCGTCCTCCTTTGGCCAGTGCGGCGGAGCAGGCTCGCGCATGACTTGGTCGTAGGCTGAAAGCAGGGAGGCTGCGCTCTCCGGACTCGTCGTTCCGTCGCCAACAGACTCTTCGAGCGCCATAAGCATCGACAACTCAGAGAGCTTCTTTTCGCGACGACGGCGGACCGCGCTCGGAGTGAACGACGCGAATCGGCGCACGCCCGGACTTTACGGCACGGCTGGCTATTCCAGCGAGTTCCGGGAAGTGCCGCCTGACAGCGTAGATGGGACGATGCTGCCTGAACCCCTTTCGCCGTACGACAGCGGTCGGAGATCGCCGTAAGGCTGCGAAGGCTCGCTGGTGCGCTTAGGCCGTCACGGCCGGGGCGTCGTCTGGCACCGTGAAGGTCGAGCGCGCGATCTCGTATTGCCGACGGCGACGGGTTGTCCCGTACCACCGAACCTCGTAGGTCCCCGGCGGTGGCGGCGCGGCCACGCCACCCGTGGCTGAGAAAGCCAGACTGTGAGCGGACTCGCGGAACCCAGGACTAATCATCCCTCGGTAGGCGCCACTGGGCTGCCGCACAACCGCCTCAACGTAGCCAAGTTCGGACACGTTCGCGGGCGGCGACGCTTTGCACTCCAGGACGACCGAACTCGAGGTAGCCAGCGCGCCAGACTTGTGCCGCGTAGTGCCGAGCGCCCAGCGCACCTCCCACGCCGAACCACGATAGCCGCGAGCGCGGTATATCAGCGTTCGGATCGCGAGGAATAGACCCCACGCGACAGCCGTTGCTAGGACACCGGCCCCAACTGCACTAAAGAACCGCGCGCCCCAGTCGGCGTCCTTCGGGAGAAGGAGGAACGCCCCGACGAACCCAAACGCGACCACGATCAACAAACCGCCCCAGAGGGTTGAGGCGTCGTCGGACGCCTCCATAAACACTCGGTTCCACACGCGCCAGCGCGGAAAGCGCTCCAAGAGCAGCACGCGCGAATCATCGCGCCAACCGCCCGCTACTGGATCTCCCATGCCGAGCTCCCGCCTCACGCGACGGTCCACGTAGCCGTGTTTGTCGAGCACACAGCGGTCCGCAGACGCCCGGCCGCGCGCACGCTTCGCTCCTCATCCGCTGAAGCCCGCGTCTTCGACGCCCCTCCGGGGTGATACGAGGAGCGCAACGGCTGGTTTGGTCGAAATGTTCTTGGACTCTCACTTCACGTCCGCGACCGCCGCAAACCTTCCGCTGTGACGTTGGGAGACGCCCTCGGGGTTGTGAGCATCGGCCTCGTCGCTGTGGGGTTTGGGCTGACGTGGGTCCTCTATCGACTCGACCAAGCTGCCGCTGAGGACCACGATGTCGAAGCGGCTCGCGCGCTCTTGTGCGCGGTGCGCGATGGAACGCCCTGGGGTAACGAGTACTTCCAGCACGCATACGACGACGCCGGGGCGGACGCCCGCGCCCATCATGACTACGTGTCGGTGTCGGAGGGCTCGTACGGCGAGATCTTCGAGGTCCCGACTGAGCCCGTAGCAGCGCTATTGGGCGGCACGGCCGCAAGCCGATGGATTGACGAGCCAACGGTCGAGGCTGCCAGCGTGGCTCTCTGGCATCTCGGGACGTTTAACCAGCTTGTGCGTCAGAAGAGCGACTTCAACCGCTCTCACCTACTCGAGTTCTACGATGCCGAGCTGCCCAAGCGTCGGCGCGAGCTGCTGGCCATCGCAGCGGAGAAGCAGTCACGCATGCTTCACAGAAACGGGGTTGGAGATACCGCGTGGTATCACAATCTCCGGCGCCAGATCAGCGCGAACATAGATGCCCTCGACGCCACGCTCCGTACTCGACGTCACTGGTGGAACCGTCTGCGTCGGTTGTAGCGTCCGAACCTACCGCTAGCTGCCCGCCGACATCGCAAGAGCAGGAGACGGAGCTCCGGGCTGACACGGCTTCCCAGGGACGAGTGACCCGGTGCTGTGCGCGTGCCGGTTCTACGCACGACACGATCGTCTCCCCCACTGTCAGCGGCGGTAACTCCGGAAGCGCGCAGCACGCGCGGACGACCGTAGCGAGCTCTCGCTGGTGACCTATCGCGAGAGCGAGGAACGCGACCCCGCGGACCGTAAGTCGTGTCGGAGCCCGAGCGTATGCTGATGGGTCCGCCCTGACCGGAGCGCGACAGCATGAACATTAACCAGGCATTTGACACGCTACAGAAGGCTGCGGATGCGGATCCAGATCAGGTCCGCGAAGCACGTCGCCGGCGCGACCTGTTCAGGGACGCGTTCTCCACCCAGGACGACGTGACTGAAGTAGTGGCCTCCGGCTCGTTGGCGCGCAGCACCCAGCGCGAACCGCTGAACGACGTTGACGTGATCATCGTGTTCAGCGCGGCGGAGCACCCGGATTGGGGAGTCGACGGTGGAAGCGCTGGAGCGGCGCTTGACTACCTCGCTGCAAAGATCACGGAGTTGCTCGGCAACGGAAGCGGCCTGCTCGCCAACGAGGTGAGGCTCGCGCGTCCGCGGAACCACTCCGTCAAGTGTTGGCTTGACGATCCAGGTGACGACGATGCCTTCACAGTCGATGCGATGCCTGCGCTGAGGCAAGCCGGCGGTGAGCTGCTGGTACCCGAGAAGCAGAGCGAGCGATGGATACGTACTCACCCGGAATATCTGATCGCAGTTGTGCGCGAACGCCAGACGGCATGGAGCGGCTTCAGGCCGCTCGTGCGGGTGCTGAAGCTCTGGAACGACCGCCGTGGCGGCGGTTTGATGAAGTCGCTTGTAGTCGAGGTGCTAGCGCTCGAGAACCTCCCCGAGGAGACAAGCCGAGCACGCGCTCTCCAACGGTTCTTTCAGGCTGCCGTCAACGCGATCGATAGGCCCATCGAGGATCCTGCCGAGCTCTGCGGCGAGATCCAGCCGGACCTCGACCGGAACGCGGCGCGCGAGCTGCTGGACGGGGCGGCTAGCTGGTCATGGAAGGCTGTCAACGCACAGGACGCCGGGCAGACCGATCAGGCTACCTGTATGTGGCGCGAGGTCTTTGGAGGGGACTTCCCGGAGCCAGAAGATGGCTGTCCCCTCGACGGCGAGGATGAGGAGTCAGCTGGGTTGTTCAACATCGGTGTCGGCGCCGCCGCGGCAGCGGCAGCTGGACGAATCGGCGTCGACCGTCCTCGGCCAGTCACCGACGCCCCGCAGGGGTGAATCGTGCCGGATCGGCCGGTTGAGTGCTGGGTTGTCGCGGAGCGAAATATCGTCGAG
>Ga0302178_10003208_pt1 | contig 12442 bp, 11 predicted proteins | sample I_Palsa_E1_3_FD_198790 | JGI IMG/M metagenome (GOLD analysis project Ga0302178, IMG submission 198790) | Peat permafrost microbial communities from Stordalen Mire near Abisko, Sweden - I_Palsa_E1_3 | ecosystem: Environmental > Terrestrial > Soil > Palsa > Peat permafrost | place: Sweden... | reverse complement strand
CATCTGATGAAACAGTGGTTTCCGCTCACCTACGCGTTAAACAGCCTGAATCGCAGTCTCGGCATGCCGGACGCCTACCCGTTCGCCCTTGCGCCGCCCGTCGTCGAAAAACTGCGATTCGTGGATCAGGTGATCGCCGCGGCTGGGCACGCCCAGCCGTCGCCAGGCGTTGCCGTTTCAGCGATGATCAAATCGTCAGCGACCAGCAGCGATCGGCAGCCACTAAGCGGCTGACCCCGGTACGCTTTTCAGCGCGGCAGCGGCGGCGCTTGCATCGGGATGAGCAGCACTCGCGCCATGCAGCGAGACCTTCGACGTTTCCGGCAACATCAATCCACCGATCAATCCCATTATCGCGATCACGATCAAATACAACGCAGGCGACATGTTGTTGCCCGTCGTCGTGATCAGCCACGTGGCGACGAGCGGCGCCGTGCCGCCGAACACCGTATAGGCCAGGTTGTAGGTAATGGCCGAAGCGGTATAGCGCGTGCGCGTCGGAAACACCTCTGACAACAACGGCGCCGTCACCACGTTCGCCAACACCGCGCCAATCGCCAGCAATCCCACGCCAATCACCGACGGCAAAAAGTGCCCGGACCCCGCCAGCGAGAACGATGGATAGACCATGGCGATCAGGATGACGCACGCCGTCAATACAGTCTTCCGGCGACCTGCCCAGTCCGAATACAGACCGGCCAGCGGACACAGCGCCGCCGCGAAAAACAAAGCAATGACCGTGATCAGCAGCGACGTCGCGCGATTCAACCCGCCCGCCACTTGCAGATAAGTCGCGAAATAGGTGGTGAACATGTAGAACGACAACGCCGTCACCGAGATAAACGCCCCCAGCTTCAGAATGCCCGCTGCCTGCGTGCGCAGCGTGTCGCGCAACGGCGCATGCGCCACATTGTGCTCGCCCTCAAGCGCGCGAAAAGCCGGGGTTTCGCTGAGATTCATCCGTAGGTAAAGACCGATCAGGCCGATGGGCGCGGCGGCCAGGAACGGTACGCGCCAGCCCCAGGTGCTCATGGCATCGGCGGAAAGCGACGCGTCGAGCGCGTAAGCAACGATCGCAGCCACCGCGAAGGACGAGAACGTCGATACCGGCACAAAGCTGCCGTAACTCGCCCGCTTATGCTGCGGCGCGTGTTCCATTACGTATGCGCACGCGCCGGCATATTCGCCGCCCGCGGAAAAACCCTGCACGCAGCGGATGACCGTCAGCAGGAACGGCGCGAGCGCGCCGATCGCACCGTACGTGGGCAACAAACCGATCAGCGTGGTCGCCCCGGCCATCATGAGGATTGTCAACGCGAGCGTGCGCTTGCGGCCAATACGGTCACCAATCACGCCAAACACAATGCCGCCCAGCGGCCGGAATGCAAATGCGACGGCGAAAACGGCAAAGGTCTTGAGCAGTCCAACCGCCGGGTCGCCGCTCGGGAAGAACTCCCGCGTAAGAATGGTCGCGAGAAAACCATACGCGGCAAAGTCGAACCACTCGACGAAATTGCCGATCGATGCCGCGAAGATCACCTTACGCAGCGTTTTCAGATCGACTTCAGGGGGCGATGCTTCCAACGTTCTCGACATTCGATGACTCCCGGGAAAAGGAACGGTGATGCAGGATGGTTTTTTAGCGTGCCGGCACACCGAAAACGCGCTGGATGGGTCCCTTTGAGTAGATGCGACCATAAACCCCGCTCCTAGAACGATCGCGTCATGGTGATAGGACCGAAGCGACATCGCTCCCGCCAGCTACGCGCGGGCCGACGCGAACACAGCGCTCCTAACGAATGGGAGCATGGCCTGCCATCTGCAAAATCTGCGTGCAGCGTAAAACACTCACTTCTTCCCGTGCGTGCCCGCATATTTGAATGTCCCTTGCGCGCTCGCAATCAGGAGCTTGTCATCGACCCACGCTTCGCCGCGCGAGAAAAAGATGCTGCGACCTTGCCGCTCGATAAAACCCTTCGCCGTCACGCTCTTACCCAACCCCGTGTCGAGATAATTCACCGTCAGCGAGAGCGTGAAACCATGAATGGCTGGTTCACCCTGCTCCGCATAGACACCTGCGTAACCGCAAGCGGCATCGAGCAGGGTTGCCACCGCTCCGCCTTGCAACACGCCCTGCCGGTTCAGGTTACGGGCTTGAATCGGCATGCGGAACTCCGCGTAACCGCTCGACCACGCAACGAGGCGTGCGTCTAGGAATTCGAGAAACGGATTATCGAGAATGAAATCGGACATCGAAAAGAGCTCCTGCCGGAAAGGAATGTTCAATCAAGACTGTGCCATGACGCAGCGTTTGGCGTGCGAAGTCACTCGTCCGCCCCGCGCGCGAGTCTTTCCAATTTGGAAACGGTCGTGGAAAATCCACCGATTTTCAGGCCGTCCGCGCAGGTTCATCATGTCCGTATAACGCGCCATCATCCGACATGAGGAGCCCCATGAAACGCCTGTATATCCAGGAAGTCGCGACCCGCGACGGCTTTCAGAACGAAAAACAATTCGTCGATACCGACGCGAAGATCGCCTTGGTCAACGCGCTGAGCGCATGCGGATTCGCAAAGATAGAAGTAACGTCGTTTACATCGCCGAAAGCCATTCCCGCGCTGCGCGACGCCGAAGCCGTAATGCATGGCATCGCGCGGCGCGAAGGCGTGGTCTACACCGCGCTCGTGCCGAACGTGCGCGGGGCGGAACGCGCGTTGTCATGCGGTGTCGATGAAGTCAACCTCGTGATGTCGGTGAGCGAGACCCACAACCGCGCGAACCTGCGCATGAGCCGCGATCAGTCGTTCGCGCAGTTGCGCGAAGTGATCGGCGTGGTGAAGGCAACGCCGGTGGCCATCAACGTGTCGTTGTCCACGTCGATGGGTTGCCCCATGGAAGGTGACGTCGCAGTGGAGGAAGTGCTGCGCTGGACCGAGCGTTTCGCCGAACTCGGCGTGCACGGCGTGACGCTATGCGACACCACCGGCATGGCCTTCCCCTCACAGGTAAAGACACTATGCGAACGGGTGCGTGAGGCATTCCCCACACTCGAGCTCACGCTCCACTTCCACAATACGCGCGGCATGGCGCTGGCCAATACGCTGGCGGCGTTGAGCGCGGGCATCGATCGTTTCGATGCCTCGCTTGGCGGCATTGGGGGGTGTCCCTATGCACCCGGTGCAACAGGCAACGTGTGTACGGAGGAACTGGTACATATGCTGGAACTGGACGGCTACGACACCGGCGTCAATCTCGCCTCGGTGCTCAGCTCAGCGGCGTTGCTGCCAAACCTGATAGGTCACGACGTACCAAGCCAGATCCTCAAGGCCGGGCGCCGGCTCGACCTGCACGATGCGCCGCCAATGGACGCAGGCGGCGCCCCCACACAACAGGCATTTGCCAGGGAAGGAGCGTGACATGGCTATCATCGATCACCTGGATCACCTCGTTCTGACTTGCATCGATGAAGCGGCGACGCGCCATTTCTACACCGAAGTCCTGCAGATGAAGCTCGAAACCTTCGGTGCGGGACGGAGCGCGTTCAAGTTCGGCAACCAGAAAATCAACGTGCATGTGCGCGGCAAGGAGTTCGAGCCGAAGGCGCATGTGCCGGTGCCGGGCGCGCTGGACCTGTGCTTCATCGCGGCCGTGCCTCTCGACGACGTGATCGCGCACTTGAAGCAGTACGAGTGGCCGATCATGGAAGGGCCGGTCGAGCGTACCGGCGCCACGCAAAAAATCCGCTCGGTCTACGTCCGCGATCCCGATCTGAACCTGATCGAGATTTCCGAGTTGATTTAAAACGGCCACGCAGGGTTTGCCGTGCAGCCGTGCAGCCGTGCAGCCGCGTATCGCGTATCGCGTCTGAATACGCCCCCGAATACGCCCCCAATAAGCGATATCAAACAGCGCCCGGCGCATCCACGCGTTTGCGCCGGGCCATATGACCGCTCGTTCCCCGCACACCCGGCTCTCTCACTCCGGCAGCCGAATCCCCGACAAGCGCTCACACGCCTCGATCAACCGATCCTGCAAACCCGCATCGCGGGCGGCAGCGCTCGGCTCGCGCCGTTTCATATGGAAGAAATATTTGCCGGTCACCCTTGCGGCAGGATCGTCGCTGACGGCGAGCCAGGCCTGTGTTTGCGGCGCCGCCTTCAGGTCATCGGGGGCGCCTGAACCGCCCATCTTGGTCGGTACCCAGCCCGGATGCACGGCATTTGACAACACGCCAGGCCAGCGGCGCGCCACGCCGAAAGCAAGCAGGACGTCGTGCAATTTTGAATCGGAATAGGCGCTTGTGCCTTGCCAGGACCGCTGTTGCCAGAGCAGATCGTCGAGACGGGAATCGCCGCTTTCATGCAGCCCTGAGCTGAGATAGACAAGACGTTGAGGTTTATCGATCAGTGCGCTCAGGATGTACGGAGCGAGCGTGTTGATCGCGAAGACGTGCGGCAAGCCATCCACGGTCTCGATGCGCCGCGGCTCGCGATACCCTACGGCGGCGTTATGAATCACGGCATCAAAGTGTCCGAGCCGGTTGACCTGTTGAGCCACGCGGGTAGTCTCTTCGATACTCGACAAATCGCCGGACACAGCGGCTTGTGCGCCCGATACGGCTTGCATCGCTTGATGCGCACGCTCGGCATGGCGGGCATGCAGCACCACCTGATGCCCCTGCGCGACAAGCAGACGGGCGGCCATTTGACCGAGTCCGTCGGCGGACCCCGTAATGAAAATGCGTGACATAGCAGTACCTTATAAAGATCAGACGAATAAGCGCCGGAGGAATGATGATCCGGTAAACATGAAAGCGAGCGTAGCGCGAGAGGTTGCCGTTAGCGAGCGCGCGCCCGTCATCACGCCGATGACATGCAGTCATGGCGGATAAGCACTTGGGATTTGTAAAAAACGATGTTTGCTTCAGGCGCGTGGTCAGCTAAAGTAATCGATCACGCCCTTTTTCGAGTGAGCGAATCATGGACGTCCCTGAAGATATTGCCGACATGGCCGCCCCCAAACCGTCGCGGCTCTTTTCGTCGTCCGCACGAGATGCGGGCTTAAGCCTCGTACGCAATCTCTCGATCCCGAAGCCCTTTCCCGAAGCCGCCCTCGAAGCCCAGTTCCTCGAAGACCATAGCCTTCGTTTCTGCGCGTTCCGCCGTGCATCGGCGTTGCTCGCGTTGAGCGTTTGGGTCTGCTTCCTGTGGTACGACTTCAACTTCGGGCGCGAAAGCGCAGTACTTGCCCCCGTCTTCATGCAGATCATGGCGCTGCGGCTGGCCGGCATCGCGTTGCTGGTTTTCGTCGGCAGCCTGACCTTGAGGGCCTCGTTCGCGACTCACGCCACGTCCCAGCGCGTGATCCTAACCGGCGTCTACGGCTGCAACTTGATACTGCTTTTGCTGGTGGCCTTGTCGCCGGGACCGTTCAATTACACGTGGTATTTCGTTGGTCTCTACCTCGTATTTTTCTTCCAGTTCGGCTTCTTCTACCTGAAGTCCAGAGTGGCGCTGACGGCCGCAGTGGTCACGTTTTCATCGGTCATCCTGCTGCAACTCACCATCAGGATTCTCTCGCCCGAAGACTTCTACATGGGCCTGTTCTATCTCTTCAACGTGGTCGTGATCGGTCATGGTGTGTGCGTGCATGCAGAGCGGGTGTCGCGTGAGCGCTTCGCGGCGGAGCGTGCACTCGGTGTGCTCAATAACGAGCTCCTCACCGCAAACGTTCAACTGGAAAAAAAGCACCTGGACTTGCTGGCGTCGAAGAAAGATCAGGACACCAAGACCAACGCATTGCTCGCGCTCAAGGAGCAGCAGATGCTGGCCGCGGAAACCGCCAGCCGAGAAAAGTCGAATTTCCTCGCCGCCGCCACACACGATTTGCGGCAGCCCATGCACGCGCTCAATCTCTTCCTGCAAGCTGCCGCCGAAGCGCTTCATCACGACGATGTAACCGAAGCCGCCCGGCTGATTGATGAATCCGGCCGTTCGTCGGTGATCCTTGCGCGCTTCCTGAACGCGGTGCTCGATCTCTCGCGGCTCGAGTCGGGCCGGGTGGTGCCGCGCTATCACGTGTTCGACCTCAAGATCGCCGTGCTCGAGGCCGCCGAACAACTGCGCCCGCTCGCGACCATGCACGGCGTCGAGTTGCGGCTGCGCATGCCCCAGGCGCCCGTGTTCGTGCGCAGCGACGCGCATTGGCTTGGGCGGGCCATCGTGAACCTGGTGTCGAACGGCATTCGTTACGCCGATGCCAGCAAGAAAGCCGAGCCGGTGGTCATTGTGGGCGTGGTGCGTTCGGCCACGCGAACCCGCATTGATGTGGTCGACAACGGCATTGGCATTGCGTCGGAACATTGGGATTCGATCTTCCAGCCGTTCTTCCAGGTGGGCAACGCTGAACAGGACAACGATCGGGGACTGGGTCTCGGTCTGTCCATCGTGAACGCCGTGGTGTCCATCTTGGAGGAGCATCGGATTGAGTTGAAATCGACCGAAGGACGCGGCTCGCGCTTCTCCCTCGAAATGCCCATTTGCGGTTCGCCGCTCGGCGAAACCGCGCCGCGTGCGCGGGGTGATACCGCCGATTTGCAGACCGTGCCGCTGGACGGACTTTATGTGTTGCTGGTGGAGGACGACAGCCTCGTGCGGGCATCGACGGAAGCGCTGCTCGTGCAATGGGGCATGCTGTTCGACTCCGCGAGCAGCTTTGAAGAGTTTGAGGAGACGCTGAACACCATCGAACGTTATCCGGATCTCATCATCACGGATTTCCGGTTGCGCGATTCAAAAACAGCGCGCGACGTGGCCATGCTCGGTGCGACGAAAATTGGGCGACGCTGCCCGTGCCTGGTCGTCACAGGTGAGCCGGCGGCGACCATCGTGCCGCTCGCATGCGACCACGACGTGCTGAGCAAGCCGGTGAGTCCGGCGGAGTTACGCCGGCAGATTGCGTCGCTGATATCGGGTCGCTCGGAGGCAGATGCGGCGAGGGTTTGCTGAGGGGGAATGAAATCGACCACCCGGAGCACGGGTGGTCGACAACCTGCTGATACTCGGCGGGATTGTAGAGGCACAAATAACGGCAAAGCCTCGTTCACGCTTGTTTTTATAAATCTCTCAGGTCAAGCCTTCCCTACCGTGTGGCGCCCGCAGTCGCGGCAATGCCCATCGGCATCTCAATACCCCGCCGCGCCATTTCCACAATGAGGAACGTCCGACGGGTCACATGAAACCGGGCGAGCAGATCGCTTGAATACTCCTTGGCGGTGTTCTCGCTGATATTCATTTTTCTCGCGATCGCCTTGTTAGACAAACCCTGCAACAAATAGCGCAGCGTCTCGGTCAGGCGTGGCGGCAGGTTCAGCGACTCTACCGTCACACCGGAATGCGTGGACACCGGTTTAGGGCTGTGGCCGCCCTTTCCCAGCACGCTATTGGGCAAATACACGCGGCCGCTCAAAATTGTCTTGAGAGCCTCGCGAAACACGCCCGCTCCTTGCTCACTCGCCTTTGAAATAAAGCCGCATGCGCCGCTCCTGATGCATTCCAGCACCGTATCGCGATCGTCTTGTGCGGACAGCATGATGGTCTGTACCTCGCGCTCCTGCTCCCCGATCCAGTTCAGCAGATCGAGTCCCGTGGAATTGCCCCGTAATTGATAGTCGAGGAAAACGAGATCGTACGAGCGCGCGGACAACTTCTCCGTGGCCTGTTCGAAGCCGTCAGCCTCATCGATATCGAGCAACGGTTCGTTGGCAAGGATCAGGCTTTTCATGGCGCTTCTTGTGAGCCCCTCATCCTCGACCAGCAGCACCGTTTTGAAATTGCCGTTTTCCATTGCTATTCCCGTAAATCACACCCTGATGGTAACGGCATGTCGGGGTCTCGCCACCCCCCCTTTCGCAGGGATACGAAGGGGGGTCTGCGGCCCCCCCGAAAAATTCGCCCGCGTCCCCTCCTCGACCGGGTTTTGCGGCGAACGCTTAACCGCGACACTGCGTCATCGGTTCCGCAGTAATCCCATCGCCGGACTCGAAGTTGCCGTCCATAAAGGTAAAGCGGCCCCGGCGCCCCATCCAGTCACAAAAACCAGGAGGAGGACACCATGAGCAGTCGTTCAGGCACAGATGACGAGAGACACTTTGCATTATGGAGCGGCAAGCAGGCACGTATGCCGATTGGCTCGCCGCGGGTACTGATCGCCCACCAGGACAAGTTGATAGGGGAATCGCTGGCCGCGCTGCTGCGGCTGACCGGGTTGCAAGTCATGCATACCCAGAGCCTGAAATCGGCGCGCTCACTGCTGCAAAACTGGAAGCCCCAGGCACTGATACTGGACACGCGGCTCGACAGCGAATCCGGCTATGCTTTCATCAGCGCGCTGCGCCCCGATGCCGACATCAACGGCCGGCTACTGGTCGCGATCAGCAACATCTGGCCGGCCGATCCTATTGAAAGCCTGAAAGATGCAGGCTTCGACGCCCACTGCCGGCGACCCTGCGCCACCTGGCGCCTGGCAGAAATGCTGGCCACTTACTTCTCGATACCGAAGCGGCACCAATACTGAAGCCGCGCTGAATTTACACTGAGTTCACGCTGAAACAGCGCCGATGCCGACGTCGACGCCACTCACACCGGCTGCACCCAGAGGCAAGCTCAAGCAAGCGCAACGACGATCAACACCGCGCCACCGACCGCTACGACGTCTTCTATCAGCGCCGCCGGCAAATCGCGCCCCAGTGCGCGAGCCAGCGTACCGCGGATGCTCGCGCCACCCAACGTGCCGATGACTGCGCCGATCAGCCCGGCCACCGCGCAGCCAATCATCGAGCCCGCCGCCGCACCCAGCGCGGCGCCGCTCACCGCACCGGTCACAAGCCGTGCGCCGAATTGCGTGGGCACCTTGCGGCTGGGGGTTTTCGGGAGTTGGTCAGTGATGAGTTCGCCAATGGCAAGCACGCTCAGGATATAAGGCGTGACGGTTGCACCAAGGAAGGCGAGGGGCGTGTGCTGGACGGGCAACCATCCAAGATGCGCCGCCCAGCTTACGGCGGCGGGAGCGGTCATGGCGCGAAGGCCGGCGACAACGCCAATCAGCAGGGCAAGAAGATATAAGGACATCGACGGCTCCGGTTCCTGGTGCGTTCGGGATGAGCACGCTGCTGGGGTGCACGTGCTCGCCCGACAGGAATACCGCAAAACAGCGGCGTTAGAAAGGGATAAAGACACATCGATGCAGCGAGCAAGCCGCTGACAGGCAAGGCCGGGACGGCACCCCTTTTGTTCGTGAGACGTTTGACACTACAGATAGATGAACGCACCGGACAAACGAACGCTTAAAAGCCTAGTATCGATACAAAGAGTACAGCGCGATGAGACCAACTCAAAAAAATCATTTGGATAACGAATCATAGTTTGATCGACAGCGTCAACGGACCTAAGAATATAGCGCGATCAGCACATAAAAAACGCGGCCAACCGAAAAGCTCAGGGACAATCCGTTAAAGGCGGCGCAACCGCAGTCGCGCCACCTCGTTCACTTGCCGGACAGCAACCGTGCGTCAGAACGTGCTCCAACCCTCCTCGCCGACGCTCGCCGTTTTAAGCGGTGCACCCAGCACAGCCGGCGAGCGTTGAATGGCTCGTCTGGTAACCGGCAAAGCCGCAACGCGAACCGCCGGCTTGACCGTCGGCTTAACAGCCGGACGTGACGCAACCGTCGTGCCCTCCATCTGGAAGAACGCCACCGCCTCCGTCAACTGCCGGCCCTGATCCTGCAGTGACTGGGATGCCGCCGCGGCTTCTTCCACCAATGCTGCGTTCTGCTGCGTGACTTCGTCCATCTGCGTGATGGCCTGGTTCACCTGTTCTATGCCTCGGCCCTGCTCAATCGATGCCGCCGCAATCTCCTCCATGATGTCAGTGACTCGCGCGACCGCCTGGGTCACCTCCGACATCGTGTCGCCGGCCTGGCTGGCAAGGGCCGAACCGTTCTTAACTTGTAGCACCGAGTGTGCAATCAGGTCCTTGATCTCCTTGGCCGCATTCGACGACCGTTGCGCGAGACTGCGCACTTCGCTCGCGACCACCGCGAAACCGCGGCCCTGTTCACCGGCACGCGCCGCTTCGACCGCCGCGTTTAACGCCAGGATATTGGTCTGGAACGCGATCCCTTCAATAATTCCCGTAATCTCCGCAATCTTCGCCGAACTTTCGCTGATGCCTTGCATGGTATCGACCACCTGCCCGACCACCTTGTTGCCGCGCTGGGCGACATCCGAAGCGCTTGTCGCAAGCGCGCTGGCCTGCTGCGCGTTTTCGGTGTTTTGCTTGACCGTCGATGTCAGCTCTTCCATGCTCGCCGCCGTTTCCTCCAGCGACGCGGCCTGTTCCTCCGTGCGCTGGCTGAGGTCGGTATTCCCCGTGGCAATCTCCGACGACGCACTCGCGATGCTGCCGCTGCTTTCACGCACGCGGCTCACCGTTTCGATCAGCCGCGCGTTCATGTCGGCGAGCGCGCTGAGCAACTGGCCGGTCTCGTCGTTCTGAGTGACCACGATGCGACTGCGAAGATCGCCGCGTGCCACCGTGCTGGCGACATCGACGGCGCGCCGGATCGGCAGCGTGATCGAGCGCGTGATGAACGCGCCCGCCGCCAACGCCATGGCGATCGCGGCCACGCACATGGCGATCAACAGGTTTCGCTGCATCTGGTATTGACCTTCAGAGTCGCGCACCAACTGGTCCTGGCGGTTACGAGTGAAATCGGCGTAGGCATCCGTCGCCTTCACGAGCGCAGCCAGCAGCGGCCGACATTCGTTATCCATCTTGACGATGGCTTCGTCGTGCTTGCCGGCCAGCGCGAGCGCCACGATGTCGTTCGCAACCGGTCCGTACAGCATCTCCACGCGATCGATCTCACCCACCAGGCTGCGTGCGGTGTCGCTGCTATCGGGTCCGCTCGCGACCATCGTTTTCAACAGCTTCAGCTTCGCCTGGACGTCTTCCGACGCACGCGTGACGTCGGCCTTCTCGGTTTCCAGGTCCGACGGTTTCGTCACCAGGACAAGATTACGAGCCGCAATGGCACGTCGGTCCACTGCCGTGCGCACCTGCGCTGCCATGTCGGCCCGTGCGCCAGGACCATGGACGTAGCTCGAAAAACCATCCGTGGAACTGCTCAGCGCGTGCAGCGACATTGCTGACACACCGAGCACGATGGCTGAGAGCACGCCGAATCCCGCAATGAGTTTGCTCTTGATGGTCATGTGTTTGAGGTTCACGTGGTGACTCCTGCCCGAACGGGCTCTGACGGCTGAATAGCCGCTGCCGTCCTTGGCCCCCAAGAGCCGGCAGCGGTATGAGTGCAGCGCGGGCACATCGATCCGTGTGTCCGCGCGCCGTGCCTGTCGCAAAGTGTTCGTTGACGGCGAGGCTCTCACCCCTCGTTCGCGTTAAGCTTTTCTGATGCTCCGTCACACATTTGTCGACACAGGCAAATGGTTTAACGACCGCACTGGAAGATTGCTTGAGGGTAAAGATGTAAAGTTTGTACAAGTATTTTTTGGCTTCGTTTAATAGCCTATGCAAGGCGAGCGCGACGGCGTCCCCCTGGAGCAAACGCTTATTCGGCAGGCTTAAAACGAAACGGCGCACCTGAGGGTGCGCCGTCGGGACACATGCGCTTGTTGCGCGTGCCAATAGACGATGAGAGCAAGCCGACTGGATCGAACTTGAGAAATCTGACTTGAAACATCAGACTGGAAAAAACGGATGTCTGGAGCGTGCTTTCAACAGCAGACCATATCGGTAAATTAAGTAATTACCCACCGCGACCCGTCGCGGACGATCAGCCGCGGGTGTCGACCCATTCCCGTGCCCACTTGCGTGAGTGACCGAGCGCTTGCGCTTCGTTCTTGAAGTAGTCCAGAACGTGGAACTGGTAGCGATTACCCTTCTCGCTGCCGCTATGGCGCTCAAGCAAAAGGTTCGACGCGAATGATCCATCCGGCAGACGATGCGCGGAAGGAACGACTTTATAGCCGTTGTACAAATAAATATTAGAATTATGCATGAGTGATACACACGAACAAACGCGGGTCCGACAAATATTGATTGTCAGGACGCGTTGATAACAGGCACAAGGCCTTAAAAATTCGCAGAGGAAACAGCAGAAAACAGCAGAAAGCAGCCGAAATCACAAGCGCGCCAACGAACAATTACCGTTCGTTTTAAATCGCGACGTGTGGCAGCGAAGTTGCAGGAGATTGCAGAGGGACTAAAGCGGACTAAAGTGGAAGTGCAAACAAATGCAAGCAGAGGCAGACAGGTGCAATGCTGATGGTAGCGGCGCCGTTCAATAAAAGCGACCACCGCAACCGGGAACCGAAGCTCCGCGAAAACATTTACTGCACGCGTAAATTGACGTGAGCCAA
>Ga0302178_10003199_pt1 | contig 12470 bp, 11 predicted proteins | sample I_Palsa_E1_3_FD_198790 | JGI IMG/M metagenome (GOLD analysis project Ga0302178, IMG submission 198790) | Peat permafrost microbial communities from Stordalen Mire near Abisko, Sweden - I_Palsa_E1_3 | ecosystem: Environmental > Terrestrial > Soil > Palsa > Peat permafrost | place: Sweden... | reverse complement strand
TCGTTGAGCCACGCGCGTTCGTCGTCGCGCAGCAGGATCAGGTCGACGCAGCGTGTGTCGATAGGACACAACGTCAGCGTTTCGAACTTGAGGAAATCGCCGAATTCAGTTTTGCCGGCGGGTTCGTTCATTACCAGGTTTTCGATCCGGATACCCCATTTCCCCGGCCGATAAAGCCCCGGTTCAATCGACGTGATCATGCCGTCTTCCATTGCGGTGTACGGCTCGGCCGGCGCGTAGTGCGAGATCACCTGCGGGCCTTCGTGCACATTCAGGAAATAACCGACGCCATGCCCCGTGCCATGGCCGTAATCCGCGCCGGCTTCCCAGATTGGCGCGCGAGCGATGGCGTCGAGCATCGGTGAACGAATGCCGCGCGGGAAATGCGCCCGCGACAACGCGATCGTCCCCTTCAGCACGATGGTGAAATCACGTTTGTGCTCAGCCGTAATCGTGCCGATAGGTACAACGCGCGTGATGTCCGTCGTACCGCTCACGTATTGACCGCCCGAGTCGATCAGCAGCAAGCCATTGCCTTCGATCACCGAATGCGAGGCGTCGGTGGCGCGGTAATGCGGCATGGCGCCGTTCGCATTGAAGCCGGCGATCGTCGCAAAACTCAACGTCACGAAACCTGGCCGGCGCGCACGCGCAGCCGTCAATTCTTCGTCGATGTTGAGCTCCGTGATCGTCTCGCGCCCAAGCGCATCTTCGAACCACGCGAAGAACTCGGCGAGCGCCGCGCCGTCCTGCTCCATGGTCGCGCGGATGTGAGCGGCGTCGGCTGCGGTCTTGCGCGACTTGGCGAACGTCGACGGGTTCACCGCTTCCACGATCTTCACCTGCGCCGGCACTTTCTCGAGTGAGCCGAATGTGATCCGGCGCGGATCGATGAGCAGCGCCGAGCCCGCGGGCAACGCGGCAAGCGCATTGGCCACATCGGAATACGGCTCGACGCGCACGTTCTCCTTCACCAGCGACGCCTTGAGATCATCGGAAATCTTGCCATCGCCGACGAACAACGCGGCGTCATCCAGTCCGATCAACGCATGCGCCACGAACACGGGGTTATAGGTGACATCGGCGCCGCGCAGGTTGAACAGCCACGCGAGATCGTCGAGCGTCGAGATGAAATGCCACTGGGCGCCCTTCTCTTGCATCACGCGCCGCACTTGCGCCAGCTTTTCCGCACGCGTCACGCTCGCCTGGGGCGCGACGTGTTCGTACACACGCTCCGATGGCAAATCCGGCCGCTCCGGCCAGACGGCATCGAGCAGGTCCAGGTCCGTGCGCAACACGATCCCGCGCGCCGTCAGCGCATCCTTCAGCGCCCGCGCGGCCGCCACGCCGAGCACGGCGCCATCGACTGCCACCGTCTCGCCGGCCGCCACATTCTCCGCGAGCCAGTCCACATGCGGAGCGGATTGCTGTCCGGCCATCATCTTCATCAACGCGATGCCGGTCCCGGTCAATTGCGCCTCGGCCTGCGTCCAATAGCGGCTGTCGACCCACACGCCGGCGAAATCGGCGGTCACGACCAGCGTGCCAACCGAACCGGTGAATCCTGAGAGCCACTGCCGCCCCTGCCAGTGCTCCGGCAGGTATTCGGAGATGTGCGGGTCAGACGACGGCACCAGCACGGCAGCCAATGCCTCACGCGCCATGGCGCCGCGCAGCAATTCGATACGCCGGGCGAAAGTCTGGCCATCGGGGGAATTCAGTCGATCGTTCATGGAGTCACCTGCAGAATTTTTTGTTACGTTGAACCAGTCGAACCATCAGATCAGCAGCGGGCAACGGCGAGTCAGCGCCGCGCCGCCAGCCCTACCGAGACTGTCACGGCGACCAGCGCCAACAGCGCGCACGCAAGCCATTCGAGGGAGTCACCGTCGTGGAATGCGCCGGTGACGTTGCCGAGCATTTTCGCGACCATCGCCGCCACCATACCGGCGAGTCCCGCGGCCCATAGCCGGCCGAATGGTCCTGAGGCCAAACGCCGCAACGGATGCAGCCACCAGCCGGCCAGCCCGACCACCAAACCAAGAAATACGATCCCAGGCCACCCCATTAGCGGCGCGTTCCAGCGGAATTAAGATTAAACCTATGGGTTGAATCGGATTCGTGAACTAGCATTTTCGGTTCTGTAAACCTAGAAGGTCTGGAAGGCGTTTGCGGCGTAGCGGATGAGTTTAGGGGGCTGGAATGGCGATGGCAAGCAAGTGCCGCGCCCCCCGGCCTGCTCTCAGCGCGCGCGGCGGCGTCGGAAATCATGCGAATCGCCATCATCGACGCGGACGTTCAGCACGCCGCACTCATCCGCCGGACGCTTGTCCTGGACGGTCATTTCTGCCATTTCTTCCCCACCGCGCCCGTTTTGCTGGACCGGATGAGGTACGACACATTCGACCTGCTGATCGCCGCCAATGAAACGCGCGACATGATCGGCGCGGAGATCATCGAACGGGTCAGGCAACTGGCGCCGCAGCTTCCCATCGTGTTGATCGCGGCAAGTCAAAGCGAGTCCGACATGGTCGCCTGCCTGAAAGCGGGCGCTGACGATTGCGTCGCCAAGCCCGTCCGCTGCACCGAACTGGCCGCCCGTGTGGAAGTGCTGGCGCGCCGAAGCGCGGTCCGCACACCCGCTGCCGAGCATTTCGGCGAGTACCGGTTCAATGTGTCCGAGTTGAGCGTCAGTTTCCTGGATCAGCGGGTTTTGCTCACGCCGAAGGAATTCCGCTTCGCCCGGTTGCTGTTCACGAACCTGTCGCGCGCCGTGTCTCGCGCACACATCATGGAAGTGGTGTGGCCGCGCGGGAGCGACATGGCGTCGCGGACACTCGATACCCATGCGTCCCGTCTGCGCACGAAACTGCATCTCCGGCCGGACAACGGTTACCGGCTGACACCGCTGTACGGCTACGGTTACCAACTGGACCGGATCGAATCCGACTATGTGCCGGGTGGCATGTCTGGCATGGGTTTCCCGGCTGGAACTGAAGAAATCCGCGAAAGGCTATAATATCGGGCTAAATTCCAAGGTTTTCCAAGGCCATCGGATCAGGCCCACTACATGCAGCTCCTCGCGATCGGAATCAACCACCACACTGCGCCTGTCGCCTTGCGCGAACGCGTGGCGTTTCCGCTCGAACAGATCAAACCAGCGCTCGGCGCGCTGAAAGATCTGTGGCTGGGGTCGCTGGGGAAAACTGTGCCGGAAGCCGCAATCCTGTCGACGTGCAACCGCACGGAGCTGTATTGCGCGACGGACGACAAAGCCGCCCGCGACGCCGCGATCCATTGGCTGTCCAAGTATCACAACCTGCCGGTCTCCGAACTTGCGCCGCACGTCTACGCACTGCCGCAGTCTGAAGCGGTGCGGCATGCGTTTCGCGTCGCGTCCGGACTTGATTCCATGGTGCTGGGCGAGACGCAGATCGTCGGCCAGATGAAAGATGCGGTGCGCACCGCGTCCGAAGCCGGCGCGCTCGGCACGTATCTGAACCAGTTGTTCCAGCGCACCTTTGCCGTTGCGAAAGAAGTCCGCACGACGACTGAAATTGGGGCGCAATCTGTTTCCATGGCGGCTGCGGCCGTGCGCCTCGCGCAGCGCATCTTCGAAAACATTTCAGGTCAGCGTGTGCTGTTCATTGGCGCGGGTGAAATGATCGAGTTGTGCGCGACGCATTTTGCCGCGCAAAAGCCGCGCGAGCTCGTGGTGGCGAACCGCACTGCGGAACGCGGTGAAAAGCTAGCTGAACGCTTCAACGGCCGTTCCATTCCCCTCTCCGAGCTGCCCGCGCGCATGCACGAGTTCGACATCATCGTGTCGTGCACGGCATCCACATTGCCGATCATCGGACTCGGCGCGGTGGAACGGGCCGTCAAGGCACGCCGCCACCGGCCGATTTTCATGGTCGATCTCGCCGTGCCGCGCGACATCGAACCCGAAGTGGGCAAACTGCAGGACGTATTCCTCTATACCGTCGACGACCTCGGCGCCATCGTTCGCGAAGGCAGCGCGTCCCGGCAAGCGGCGGTGGCGCAGGCGGAATCGATCATCGACACCCGTGTGCAGAACTTCATGCAATGGCTCGACGCACGCAGCATCGTGCCCGTGATCCGCCACATGCACACGCAGGCGGACGCAATGCGCCGCGCCGAAGTCGAACGCGCCCGCAAGATGCTCGCGCGTGGCGACGACCCGGCGGCGGTGCTCGAAGCGCTGTCGCAGTCGCTGACCAACAAGCTGATCCACGGCCCCACGCACGCGCTCAGCCGTGCCAGCCGCGAGAATCGCGACCAGCTCATCGATCTGATGGGCGGGCTTTACAAACACGGCCATCCGTCGGGATCGAACGATCCGTCCGATCCGTCGGAAACTTAGCGCCCCTCTCTTCGCCTCTTCGGTTGCGCCGCATGCGAACATCTTTGCGGTCGCGTTCCTGATCGCTGTCTTCTCCGGAGCTTCGCTCCAGCCTTCCATGAAAACGAGCATGCAAAACAAGCTCGACCAGCTGACTACCCGGCTGGCCGAACTCAATGACCTGATGAGCCGCGAAGATGTGACCGCCGATATGGATCAGTACCGGAAGATCACGCGGGAAAACGCCGAAATCGGGCCGGTCGTCACGCAATACGCGTTGTGGCGGCAAGCATCGAATGACGAAACCACCGCCATGGAATTGCTCTCCGACCCGTCCATGCGCGATTTCGCCGAAGAGGAAATTGGCGAGGCGCGCGAGCGGATGGTTGCCATCGAGCGCGATCTGCAAGCCATGTTGCTGCCGAAAGATCCCAACGATGACCGCAATATTTTCATCGAAATCCGGGCGGGCACCGGCGGTGATGAATCCGCGCTGTTCGCGGGCGACTTGCTGCGCATGTATCTTCGATACGCCGAGCGCAATCGCTGGACGGTCGAAATGATGTCGGAAAGCGGCTCCGATCTCGGCGGCTATAAAGAAGTGATCGTGCGGATCGCGGGCCTGAACGTGTACTCGAAACTGAAGTTCGAATCGGGCGGGCATCGCGTACAGCGTGTGCCGGCGACCGAAACGCAGGGGCGCATTCACACGTCGGCGTGCACGGTGGCCGTGATGCCCGAAGCCGACGAAATTGGCGAAGTGGTAATCAATCCGGCGGACTTGCGTATCGATACCTTCCGGGCTTCCGGCGCGGGCGGCCAGCACATCAACAAGACCGATTCAGCCGTGCGCGTGACGCATTTGCCGACTGGAATTGTCGTGGAATGCCAGGACGACCGCTCGCAGCACAAGAACAAGGATCGCGCGCTGAAGGTGCTCGCCGCCCGGATCATGGACAAGCAACATCACGAGCAGCACGCAAAGGAAGCGGCCACGCGCAAGAGCCTGATCGGCTCGGGAGATCGGTCGGAACGGATTCGCACGTATAACTTTCCGCAGGGGCGAATGACGGATCACCGGATCAATCTGACGCTGTATAAGCTCGACGCGATCATGGATGGTGATATCGACGACCTCGTTGCCGCGCTCGTCAGCGAACATCAGGCCGAGTTGCTGGCGGCGCTGGGCGATTCCGAATGACGACGGTTGCCGGGTTGATGCGCGCGTCTTCCCTGCCCGCGCTCGAAACGCGGATCCTGCTCGAGCATGTGCTCGGCTGGCGGCGCACCGAACTGATCACACGCGACGACGAGGAACTGGCGGTCGCGAGCGTCGATCGTTTCGACGCGCTGGCACAACGGCGGTCGGCGGGCGAACCGATTGCGCAACTGGTGGGATCGCGGGAATTTTTCGGACTTGAGTTCGAGGTCACGCCGGAGGTGCTGATTCCGCGGCCGGAAACGGAATTGCTGGTGGAAATTGCGCTCGAACAGATGGGCGGGCTCGAAGCTCCGAGAGTGCTCGATCTGGGCACGGGTAGCGGCGCGATCGCGGTGGCGATTGCTTTTTCCCGCGCCGACGCTCAGGTCTGGGCGGTCGATCAGTCTGCCGGAGCGCTGGCTGTAGCCGCTCGCAATGCGTTGACGCTGCTCGGCATGGACCGGCCACTGAACCTGCTCCAAAGCGACTGGACCTGCGCCCTCGATCCCGCCCTGCGCTTTGAGTTGATCGTAAGCAATCCGCCGTATATCGCGCAGAACGATCCCCATCTTTCCGAGGGCGATCTGCGCTTCGAACCGCGCACCGCACTCACCGATGAGGCCGATGGACTTGCCGCCATCCGCACAATTGTCCAGACAGCGCCGTTTTTTCTGTCGACGGGCGGCTCGCTCTGGCTGGAACACGGCTACGATCAGGCTGCGGACGTACGCGCGTTACTGACGGCGCGCGGCTTGTCCGACGTACGCTCGAAGCGTGATCTGGCTGGTATCGAACGTGTCAGCGGCGGCTTTTTCACGGCATGACGCCCCTTGATTGCCCTAACAGACGGCCACGAGGCCTCCCGACCCGCTCAAGCCGCCCCGATTGAAATCCGCTATCATTTCAGATCGTTAGCGTATGAAATTTCGCTTGAAGTAGCGCATGCCTCACCGCTGAACCCAAAATCAACCCCGCATTACAACGCCTCGCAGGAAACGCCATGGATACGCAAGAACGCATCAAGGAAATCGTTGAAGGAGCACCGGTCGTGCTGTTCATGAAGGGCACCGCGCAGTTCCCCATGTGCGGTTTCTCCGGCCGCGCCATTCAGGTCCTGAAGGCTTGCGGCGTGACCGAGATCAAGACCGTCAATGTTCTCGAAGACGAAGGCGTCCGCCAGGGCATCAAGGAATTCTCCAACTGGCCGACCATTCCACAGCTTTACGTGAACGGTGAGTTCATCGGTGGCTCGGACATCATGATGGAAATGTACGAATCGGGCGAACTGCAACAATTGTTCGCCGCTGCCTGAGATTGTCTGCCGCACGTCCTTCGACCGCCGCGCCCGTGCCGCGGCGGCTGATTGTCGCCATTACGGGTGCAACGGGTTCAATCTACGGCGTCCGGCTGCTGGAAACGCTGCGCCGCCTGGGTGGCGTCGAAACGCATCTGCTGATCTCCAGCGCGGGCTGGCTGAACATCCAGCACGAACTGTATCTCGATAAAACCACCGTCCACGCGCTTGCAGATGTCGTGCATAACGTCCGCGATGTCGGTGCGAGCATCGCATCGGGATCGTTCGCCACCGACGGCATGGTCGTCGCGCCGTGTTCCATGAAAACACTGGCGAGCATCGCGCTCGGGCTGTCGGATAATCTGATTACCCGCGCCGCCGATGTCGTGCTGAAGGAACGCCGCCGCCTGGTGTTGATGGTGCGCGAGACGCCGTTCAACCTCGCGCATTTGCGCAACATGACCTCGGTCACCGAAATGGGCGGCGTCATTTTCCCGCCGTTGCCGGCGTTTTACCATCGTCCGGCTTCCATCGATGAAATGGTCGATCAGACGGTGGATCGCGTGATTGACATGCTCGCGCTCGGCAATCCGATCGCGGCGGCTTGGCCGGGGTTGAAGGACACGGATAATTAACAACATCGGCGACACAATTCGTTGCCTCGCTGGCTGTTTATCAACCTAGCGACCGTCTTTATAGTCGTGGTAATACCTCTTCCAGAGATTCGCTGCCATGACCCGCCTTCCGACCATTTTCATTTCCCACGGTGCTCCAACGCTTCCCATCGACCCGTCGATGCCTTCCGCGGAGTTCGCCTCGTTCGCGACGCGCTTCGAGCGCCCGCGTTCGATCCTCATGCTTTCCGCGCACTGGGGCACGGCTCAGCCGGTTGCGAGCATCGCTGAGCAACCGGAAACCATCCACGATTTCTACGGTTTTCCGCGGGCCCTTTACGAGATCCAGTACCGCGCGCCGGGTGCGCCGGACCTCGGTAAGCACGCCGCAGCGCTGCTGACCCAAGCGGGCATTCCGTCGGCCATCACTGAGCACGGTCTTGATCATGGCGCCTGGGTGCCACTGCTGCTGATGTTTCCGGACGCGGGGATCCCGGTCGCGCAATTATCGATACAACCGCATCTCGATCCGGCTCACCACTACCACGTGGGCCGCGCGCTACGAGCGCTAAGGGATGACGGCGTAATGATCGTGGGCTCGGGACAGATCACGCACAATCTGCGGACAGCGGATTTCAGCGCGCGGCCGGAAGACGCCGACCCGCGCGTGACTGAATTCACCGACTGGTTTGAGGATCGGCTGGCGAAACGTGACATCGAAGCGTTGCTGGACTACCGGAAACAGGCACCGCACGCCGTGCTGATGCATCCTACCGATGAACATTTGCTACCCATCTTTGGCGCGCTGGGGTCCGCCGACGATGATTTCGAACTGGGCATCCAGTCACTTGGTACATTTCAGAAAACGTTGGCCATGACAAATTACGTTTTTAGCGCCGCCTAAAAGCCCACAAAATGCGGCGATTTGCCACGAACAGAAATAAAAAACCCGCTTGATTGCTCAAGCGGGTTTTTTATTTGAGACAGCTGGATTTTCAAGAACTGGCTATCACGCACCGACTTCGGCGAGGATATCGTCGTGACTTTCACGTTCCTCGAGATATTGGGACCGATACCCGGTTTGCACGCCCCAATAATAAAACGCCAGCGCCATGACGGCCACCAACGCCATATCCCAGCCGTACGGCAATAATCCGCGTCCACCGAATTCCTTGCTGCCGATGAGCGAAACAATGGCCATCGCCGGCAAATACACGATCAGCCACCATGCCGCCTTCAAGTCATCGCCCCATTCGTTGAAACCCGTCTTGAACTGATAGTAGAAATACACCGGCAACGCGACCACCATCAGCAGGATGATTTCGCCGGTCAGCGGCCATTTTGCCCAGTACAACACCTCGGACGCACACACGAATGCGAACGGCGCAATGATGGTCATGCCTTTGATCATCAACGGCCGATGCAGGTCCGTGGCCGCGCGGCGCAACGCCATCAAACTGACCGGGCCGGTCAGGTACGAGATCACGGTCGCGACCGAAATCACCGCTGCGAGCGAACTCCAGCCGCGGAAAAAGAACATGAAGACGAAAGCGACGCCAAGGTTGAAGAACATCGCCGGACGCGGCACGCCGTAAAGCGGATGGACATAGCCCAGTATCTTCGGCAGCGTGTTGTTGCGCTCCATGGCGTAGATCATGCGCGAGGTGGTCGCCATGTAGGTCGTGCCGGTACCGCTTGGGCTGACGAACGCATCGACGTAAAGAAGAAACGCGAGCCAGTTGAGGTTAAGCGCCAACGCGAGTTCCGCGAATGGCGACGCGAAGTTAAAATTGCTCCAGCCTTTCAGCACGTCGCCAGGACTAACCGCGCCGATGTACGCCACTTGCAGCAACACATAGATCACGAGTGCCATCAGGATCGAGCCAATCACTGCGAATGGAATACTCTTCGCGGGATTGCGCGCTTCTCCAGCGAGATTCACCGGACTCTGAAAACCGTTAAAACTGAATACGATACCGCTGGTAGCAACCGCAGTCAGCACTGCGGACCAGCCATAAGGCGCGAAACTCGAACTCGTACCGAAGTTCTGGCTATGAAAGCCGGTGAGCATAAGACCGAGAATGGTCGCACCGGGAATAATGAACTTGAATACGGTAATAGCGGAATTGGCACGGGCGAATAATTTAACACCCCAGTAATTCAGCAGGAAATATACGATTACCAGTAATGCCGATAAACCGAGGCCGACCGGCGTTAGCGATCCATCGACAAAAAGCGCATGCGCCCATTGATAGGGCCAGGTACTCATATATTGAATCGATGCTTCCGCTTCAATCGGAATCACCGAAACGATCGCAATCCAGTTTGCCCAGGCACTGACGAATCCGACCAGTGCGCCATGTGAATACCGCGCATACCGAACCATCCCGCCAGACTCCGGGAACATTGCGCCCAGTTCGGCATAAGTCAGTGCAATGGCAAGTATGACGACTGCGCCAATAACCCATGCGACGATGGCCGCCGGACCCGCGATCTTGGCTGCTTTCCAGGCACCGAATAACCAGCCCGAACCGATGATGGAGCCCAGGCCGGTCAGCAGCAGCGCGACCGGCCCAATGTTCCGTTGAATAGAACTTTTCACTACGTCTCCTTCAGTCAGAAAACTTTCAAATACCTTATGCGGGATAATACGGACCCTGAGCTATATTCATCCCCGCACCAACGTGGCGCGTAGTTTAACGGGTGCGCTGGCATCACGCTCTATCTGTTACGACTGAGGTTTTGAACACGTCCGATCCAAGCATAAAATATTTACCGAAAGTTTTGTAATAAACGTTCAGAAAGCCGAGAAAACATCTCAAAAAACCCCAGTTTACAGTCGGATATTATTTGACCTTGAGTTTGATTCGCCGTATAAACCTTCTTGCACGATTTCAAGTGGCGAGTGAATTGGTCTTTCGTAGTTCGCCCATCACGGTACTCCGGTTGGTCCCATTGCCCCTTCCTTGATTTTCATGCACATCCGGGCTTCGGCCTTATTCAACATCTTTAGGAACACGTAACATGGAAACCGGTACCGTCAAGTGGTTCAATGACGCAAAGGGTTTTGGCTTCATCACGCCGGACGGTGGTGGCGAAGACCTGTTCGCACATTTTTCTGAAATCCGCGTGGAAGGCTTCAAGACACTTCAGGAAAACCAGAAGGTTAGCTTCGAAGTGAAGGCCGGCCCGAAGGGTAAGCAGGCTGCAAACATCAAACCGGCCTAAGTCTTATTGCCGTTTGAATAGCAGATAAAACCCCCGCATTCGCGGGGTTTTTCTTTTTGCATTGCGGGCTTATCAGTTGTTAATGAGAAACTACTTTAAATGACTGCCCAGACGGCAATAGCAAGTAATACCGGTCGGCGAAAACCCGACCACCGCTCATCCCGATCAGCCGAATAGCCGGCGCGCATAAATACCGAGCCCGGTCGCCACGCTGGCCAGCCTGTCACCGAAAACTGCTTCAGCTTCCGGGAATGCATTGGAGAGCGATTGCGAGAGGAAACCCAGGCCCGTCGATCCACCGGTGAAATAGACTGCGCCCACGTCCTGGGGCGCCACGCCCGCGCGGTGCACCGTCTCCTTGGCTGCCGCCACGATTCGCCGCGTTTCTTCCAGGCCCGCGTCAATGAGTTGCTGCTCGTTGAAACCGATACGCAGCGCCTCTTCAACCTCCTCCATCCCGATAGTGGTCTCACCGCCCGCCGCCACTTCTATCTTCGCGGCCTCCGCGTGCGACGCCAGCGCGTGTCCAAGGCGGCGCTCGACCACACGCATCAGGCGATCATGGTGCTTTGCGTCGCTATAGAGATGGCGCATCAGCTGTAGCTCGTTGACACGCTTCGGCCCGTAGACCGTGTTGATCAGATGCCAGGTGGCCAGGTCGAAATAGACACGGTTCGGTACTTCGCGGCCCTCCGGCGCTATCGACTGGTAGCCGAGCTCGCGAAGGATTGTCGCGAGCTCCACGCGCCGGTCGAAGTCCGTTCCGGCCACGTGGACGCCGTAATGCGCGAGCACGTCGTCTTTTCGCGACAGCAGCTTGGCGCGCGCCGGCCCGACCCGCACCAGCGAAAAGTCGGAGGTGCCGCCGCCAATATCCGCGACCAGCACCAGCCCTTCCTTCGTCAAGCGCGCTTCGTAATCGAAAGCGGCGGCAATTGGTTCGTACTGAAAGTGGATATCCGTCAGACCAATGGCTTGCGCCGCAGCCTGAAGCTGGTTCTGGGCGAGCTGATCGGCGCGCGGATCGTCATCGACGAAAAATACCGGGCGGCCCAGCACCGCCCGCGTGATCGGCGTGCTGGAAACGGCCTGCGCCTTCTGCTTCAGATGCTGCAGGAACAGCGTGATGACGTCGACGTAGCGGATCGCGGAACCGTCGCCCAGGTCCGTGCTCGTCTCCGCCAGCGGCGAGCCGAGAATGCTCTTCATGGAGCGCATCAGGCGGCCGTCGAAGCCGTCGATGTAAGACTCGAGCGCGGCACGCCCGTAGGCCTGCTCGTCCTCGTCCGTGTTGAAAAAGACAGCGGTCGGCAACGTGGTGGCGCTGCCTTCGACCGGCGCGAGCCGGATCGACGCCCCGTCGGGCAATGCGACCGCTGAATTCGACGTGCCGAAATCGATCGCGCAATAGGTCATGAGGTGAGCGACGGCAGGTTAAACGCCGCCGACGTCGCAAACAAAAAGTGGAGCGCGTTTTTAGCACGTAACGCGCAGTACATCAACAGCCAATCAAAAACATGGCCGGGGGAACGGATTTTGCTCGAAAACCCGGTAATTAATGCTCTCTGCCGGTGGTGCGTGTAGCCGGTCATCCCCACGTTACCGGCCAAACGCATGAACGACACCACGACCATCCGCGCAATTCGAGGAGAAGAGGAAGCACCGGCGAAGATCATCGAAACCGATCTGCCCGGACGGCTCGACCGGCTGCCATGGGGGCGCTTTCATACCCTGATTGTGATGGCGCTCGGAATTACGTGGCTGCTCGAC
>Ga0302178_10003198_pt1 | contig 12471 bp, 22 predicted proteins | sample I_Palsa_E1_3_FD_198790 | JGI IMG/M metagenome (GOLD analysis project Ga0302178, IMG submission 198790) | Peat permafrost microbial communities from Stordalen Mire near Abisko, Sweden - I_Palsa_E1_3 | ecosystem: Environmental > Terrestrial > Soil > Palsa > Peat permafrost | place: Sweden... | reverse complement strand
TCATCGCCAGTCCGTGCCGGGTGGTGGCCGTTACCGACGACACCATCTACGTATTCAGGTCAGGCAGCGCGATCTTGAGCCCCCGCAAGCCGAAGTCACTGAAATTCTCGGTGCCCCGCGCGGCGGTGCCGCCGCCAGCCCGGCTGACGGGTTCCTGGACGCGGACGACCATCGGCCCGGAACGCATGTGGGTGCGCAGGCGCGCCTACCCGATCGTTCGCCAGGCGCTCGGCGCCGCCAGCTAAGGCCGGCTAATTTCCGATCGGACTTCCCGTGAGCCGTCGCGGAAAGCACCTTGTGTCTGTCAGTGCCATCGTTGCGGCATTGATCCGCGACATGGGAGGGCGCAGACCGCCGCAGCGTCACGCCTGCCACCGCACTTCGACTTGGCAAGGCTCTCGGCACCACGCCAGAGTTCTGGCTCAACGGCCAGATCTCCGTCGATCTTTACAAAGCAGAACACGATGAGGAACAGCGTCGCGCAATCGAGCAGATCGCTCCTATCTGCTAACCCCCCTTCATAGGGCTCGATTACAGCAGCCGCAGGCAGTAGGCACGTGCCACGGTCCGGCGATCCCGAGACGCCACGCTATGCGGACCGAACGTCGTGTCGTACCAGCCGTAGGCCAGCCCAGCTGATCAATGCTGAGGCAAAGGGAGAACTGGCGGCGAGGGATCCGGCGGGCATCCCGGTCCCTCGCTCCCGCCGGTTCTCAGCGCCTTACCAGGTCCGGCGGCCGTGCAGGCCCGGCAGGACCCGGGTGTGCTCGATCCGCACCGCCTGCAGCGCCCGAGGGCTGAGTCCGTGCATCGTTTGACTTTGTATCTCAAAGTAAAAGTAGCTTTGAGATACAAAGTTTGACTCTGGCTCCGCTTACACCAGGAGGCCGACGTGCTAGAGGACCAGGACATGAGCGTGCAGGAAGCGGCAGCCGTGATGCAGGACGCCCGCACGCGCGCTCGCAAGGGGCTAGTCATCAGCGCACCTGTCGTGTACGCGGCGTGGGGCCTGGTCTGGCTCCTCGGCTACGGAGCGATGTGGCTGTCGGTGCGCGGGCAGCACCCCTACTCCGGACCCTCGGGCGTCTCGATCGCGGCGGTGTTCGTGCTGGCTGGTTTCGCGGTCGCGGCCGTATTGGTCATCGCCAGCAAGGCAGCTGCAGGCATCGGCGGCCAGTCCGTGCGGCACCGCCGCATCATCGGGAGCACGTGGGCGACCGGATACCTGACCTTGCTCATCGCCGCGCCCGCGATCAGCAACTCCGTCAGTACGCGGACGCTCGCCTTTATCAGCTTCGCGGGCCCGGTAATGCTCGCCGGGCTGATCTATATCCTTGCCGCCGCCCTGGCACGATACCGGCCGGCGCTCGCCCTCGGAGCCTGGCTCGTGATCGCCGGTACCAGCTGCGCATGGCTGGCACCCGCGGCAATCCTGGCAACCTGCGCGCTGGCTGGCGGCGGGGCGTTCCTGCTCATGGCGGTCATCGAGACCGGGCTCCGCGCACATGACAGGTGAGACCGGGCTTGACCCCGTCATCCACGCGCCCGCCCGGCTGCGGGTCGTGGTGACACTGACCACCCTCCCGGACGGGGACAACCTGTCCTTCACCAGACTCCAGGATCTGCTCGGGCTCACGCCCGGCAACCTCATCACCCACCTGCGCAAGCTCGAGGACGCGGGCTACGTGACGACGGTCAAGTCCGGGAAGGGCGTCACCTCCCGGACCTCGGTCAGCCTCAGCCAGCAGGGCCGCACGGCCTTTCACAACTACACAGCGGCCCTCCGGCAGTTGCTGGACTCAGCCAGCACCAACGGCACCAGCCCGCATTAGCCAGGCGCAGCACGCGTCCGCGTGTACGGGCGCACCCGGGAAGAAGCGCGCCGCCAGCCGACCAGGCTCCTGGAGCGGGCCGACCAGGGCATCTCGGCGGCCGCCGAGAGATGGACCGTCGCGAACTACCACCCGGCAGGGCGGTGGTCCTGGGGAAGAACCAGGCGACTTCACAGCCTACTTGTGGCCATGATCTTCGACCGCAGCGATGAAACCGTCCGGGTCAACGAGGCTGACGAGAAGTGAGTTCACCCGCTCCTTGAAGAACAAGGTGCTGAGGATGCGACCAGTATAGAACGGCGGGTCGATCGTGATTTCCACCAGGCCATCGGCAGAACCGTTTACCAGCAGCCGACCTTTCCTAGGAAAGTGCACGCCCGTCGTACCGCGAAGCTTTTCCTGAGACCGGCCAGCGGACTGGACCAACAGCCGCGGTATGTCGAATTTAGCGCCGCCCATCCGGACCCGGATCTCATCGGGACCAACCGCCACCCCCGATTTACCCGGACCGCTCCTCCCGGCACTGGTGTCCATCAAGGTGGTAATTCTGCCGCTTACGGACTTGCTGAAGCTGATCGCGAACCACTGGGTATCCGAACCCGACATCCGGCCCTCGACAGCCTGGCGCTCCCTGATAATCTCGCGCCGGGCGGCGGCATAGGACTCGCCGGTCTGCGCCATGCGCTTGCGGGTGGCTGCCGTGATCTTGTCATGCGGCATCGTGCCCTCAGTCCCGGTGACTCTGTCCCGGCGCCTGGCCACCATGAAGTGATCACGATGAAGGACAAAGCCACGTGAGGGCTGGGCTGCTCTTGTCCTCGGGTGCTATACCAGCGCCGGGCTGGCTTAGCTCGGATCAGGCAGACGTGGCTGCCAGGCGCCCAGAATACACGCAGTCCGAGAGAGCGGCCCTTACGGTACGAACGCGAGTGGACAAGCGCCGGTGAGCCGCCATGACCAGTGCGCCGATCGCCCGTTCGGGAGTTTCTAGGCGTACGGCTTTCGCGCCGCTAGGACCGTCCCGACTGTCACCCAAACACATCCGCTTTCCTGCTGACGCACCACCTCCGGCCCTCGGCGGCGTGCGATCGGCGTGCGATTAGATTCGGCCAACACGGTCAGCTGCAGATGCTGGCGGGCACCCGAGGACGATCGTCATAATCAGCGTGGCTTCGACTTTGCCCAGCTCAAGGGACCGCTGAACTGGCAATTTGCTGGTGGTCACGGGCGGGGTCGAACCGCCGACCTTCCGCTTTTCAGGGGTTCTCTCGCCCCGGCGACCATGATCTCTTAACAGCTACGTTAGCCCGTCGCCCGGCTACGGAAGGCGGGCTACGTGATCGATCTCCACTGCCTGCCTTTGCTCGTCGATCGTGTAGAACACGCGGTACCGGCCGGCCCGCAGGCGCCGCAGATCCGGCGACCCGGAAGGGGACGACTCCGCCAGCCGCGGCTCATCGGCCAGATGGCTAACGCTCTCCCACAGCGCAGCGACACCAGCGGGATCGTCGCTGAGAAAACCCGCCGCCAGGTCAAGAGCCTGGATCTCCCAATTGACCTGGTAACTCACCGGGCAGGCAAGCCCAGGCGGCGGCGCGCCTCCTCGTGGGGCACATAGCGGACCGCCCCGGCCTCTTTGCGCGCCAGGTAGCTGGCGCGAGCAGCGTCGAACTCCTCGCTGACCCGCTGTTCCGCCAGCGCCTCGCGCAGCTGCTCATACTCCGCGATGGGCACGACAACCGCCACGACCTCGCTGCCACGATGGATCACGTCATGGGTGTCATCCGCGGGCAGTTCGCTCATGAAGGTCATGCTAACGACAGCAACCGACAGGCCGACGCCAGAACACGGCAGCGAAACGTTATTATGAACCACGCTCAGCCAGGAGTTGTTAAACAGGCTCTTACCGTGCCGCTTAACCTGCGCGGCTGTTGCCGGCGGCTTTTCGCGGATCTTGAGCGGGTGTGCCCGGCGTGTCGCGGTGCGTGAGTACGGCCCCGCATGACCATGTGTTCTCGTCAGAGGACCATGATCACGAACGAAGGCCGTGATGGCGTGACGCTGCCCTATTTCGGAATTGGTGGCGATCCGCTGGGGCGAGTTGCACGCACGCGCCGCACGCGCGGGGGGACGCCGACAGCTACGAGTTTCCGCCGGAGATCGCCGCGCAGGTCGCGGAGGGGCGGGCGCACCCGGAGCGGCGGGTGCCCTACCGGCGCCGCAGCCCGCCCGCGCGATGACCGAGCCCGTCCCGGTCGAACTCGACCCAGGGCCGGAAGCGAGCTCGACCGGCTGGAGCGCGGCACGCAGTGGGGCCTGCTGGACGCTATCGACGCCGCCATCACGGGACTGGCGGCTGATCCTGGCGCTCCGTCGTCCCGCCAGCGCTCATTCGCCGGGTCGGGCTTCGGGATCATGGTGCGGACCCGTGACGACGACTGGCTCGTCGTGTGGGAGCACGACCAGGACGTGATCGCGGTCCGCTATATCGGCCCTGACCCGTTTGGCTTCGTTCGCGAGAAGTGACCGCGAATGTTCGCCACTTTGAACCGCATTCACGAGGTCGGAGCCAGGCCCCGGTGCTTGCGAGAAGTGACCGCAATCGCGGCTCAGGTTAATTGGGCAGCCACCTCGGAAGGGGACGCTATGGGACGTTCCTTCGCCCGGTCTGAGCCAGCACCGGGAATCTGGCATGGATTCTTCACGATCGCGCCGTCACGAACCGCGGTGGTCATCACGGCCCGCAAGAAGCGATACGACTGCATGATGGACGTCCGGCCGCCACTCCCCCGCATCGCCGATGCGTACCACTCCCGGACCACTGCCGGAGTCAGCGCGCGCAACGGCACATCTCGCAACGGTGCAAAATGCAGCCGCAGATTCCGCTCGCACGTTTCCCGATAACGCGGACCCATCCTCGGATGATCATGCAGCCACGCGCGGGCGTAGTTGCCGAAAGACACACGACCAAGGCCCTCGTCAAGGCGGCGCCCTGGGGCGCCGCTGGCCCGGCGTCAGCGCCGGGCTCAGCGTTGGGGACGCCCGCCCGGCGCACGCCGGGCCACAACGGTGGGCACGCAGATCAAGATGGTTCACACGCCACGCGGCTGCGGGTCATGGCATTGGCTCGGTCCTTCAATGCGCGGGTCCGGGCCGTTCCTGGATGACGGGGATCTTCCGGCGCCACCGCGACGGTGATGGCAGGTTCAAGACCGTACAGGACGCTGAGAGTAACGTTGCGAGCTGCATTTCGGGCACATGCGGTAGGCCTCGAACTCCTCGACCCGCCTGTCGTATGCCGGGACATCGGCGGGATCTACGAAAGGCCCGGAGCGGCCCACGCCCCCCCTTAGCGGTAGCGGCTTCACATGCTTCGCGAACTGCCGGGGCACGCGCCAGCGGTAGCCGCAGTCAGCACAGGTTACTCATATTGCCGGGCTGGCCATGGAAGGTGCACGACTTGATCCTTCCCGCGGCTCAGCCTGTGGCCAGTGTGCTGCGCCAAGGGGGCCGCATCGGGCGGTCCCTCCGATGATAGGAGTCCCAAGGCTTCCCCGACAACGACTGGCATGCCGTGGTTGCCGATTCGCAGCCACACCACCACTGTCTCGCCTGCGACTTCCGCCAGCCGGAACAGCGCCCGGCCGTCTGGTCCCGAGAAGCTCCATGTCATGGAGTAGGCCACACCGATCCGGTGGATCCGCAGCGCCCGTGGCCACGGCACCGTTCCCTTGTGAGCCCCGGCGTCCAGCGCGGGACGCAGCACGGACTCCACGAACAGCTTGCGGTGCTCATCCGGCAGACGGCGAAGGTCAGTCAGGAAACCCGGCGGGCGCAAGGCGCGTATTTTGTGCCCGGGCCGCAGATGCTCGCCGAGGATTAAAAGCAAGACTCGCCTGAACCTGCTGACGGCGGAGAGCAGCAGTGCGCTCCCGTCAATTCGCGAGGCCTAGAGTCCCGCTGGTTCGTGATTCCGCCACTCTCACGCAGTGCCGTTGCGGTGACCGCCACCGCCTCGCGTCGGATTAGCCCGGACTAGCACCGTGGCGGTCGAGATGCGAGCCTGAGGCTGCGGGGCCTGCTGAGACTCCGTTCAGCAGTCCACGCAGTGTCGTGGCGTAGATCTCGAGGGCGTGGCGCCCGTCGTGGGTCAGCGCGACCGAGGTCCGGGAGGCGGGTCCGCTGCCCGTCTTGCTGGTCGCGAGGTAGCCGGCCTCTTCGAGCTTGCGGAGGTGCGTGATCAGGTTGCCCGGCGTTAGCTCGAGCATGTCCTGGAGGCGTTTAAACGACAGCTGGTCGCCGTCGGGCAGGGTGGCCAGCGCCGCCATGATCTGGAGTCGCGCCGGGACGTGAATCAGCGGGTCGAGCGCCTCGGCGGTCATGCGCCCGTCCGCACCGTGTGTGTCCGAGTCGCGCGCCGCTGCCACGTGCCGATCGCCGCGTTCGCCAGCAGCAGCACGCAAAGCCCCACACCGTTGACGAGCCACATGCCACGAGGGCCGGCAATTGCGGCGAGGGCAGCGATCAGCGCGACCGGAACGGTGAGCGCGACTTCGTGCCACCGCTTGTGGATCGCGCAGCGCCCTGCCCAGACGGCGGCGAGCGCGATCAGGGTTCCGTTCAGGAAAAGCGACCAGTAGAAGCCTGCACCGTGGTGTGAGCCGCTGTTCGCAATCCCGATCAGCGCCAGATAGCAGACAAGCAGGACCCCGCTCATCACAACGGCCTCGTCGCGCTGCACCTTCACGGAGTGGCCGCTGACGCCGGTGCGCGCACGCGCGTAGGCGTAGATGACGGTGGCGATCCGGAGTGCGATCAGCCCGTAAAAGAACACCAGCGACGCCGGGCTCGGGCCGGTGAAGGGGTGCTGATTGCGGACGTCTAGCCACACGATCCCGAAGCCGGCCAGCACCACCACCGCCGCCACCAGCGACACCCACGGCGCCCGGAAGTCCAGCGAGCGCCGCGCGTCGGCCTGGGTCTGCGCCAGCACGCGCGCCGCCTCGCGGGGCTCCATCCTGCCCTCCTCGGGGGTTCCGGATGACGGTCCGATGTGTGTAGTCATAGTCCTGTCTCCCAACTAGAGTTTGTGGTGCAAACCCTAGTAGACTTTGTGGGGCAAAGTCAAGGGCCTCCTCAGAGACGGGCGATGCCCGCGCCCACACGAACGCGCGTCTTGACCGGCGCGTCCACGAGAGACCCGTTCCTCGCCAAACCTGCGCATCTCGGGCCCGAGGTGTCCGGCGACCGCGCTGGCAGGCGCAGCGGCTCGCCGGCGGCCACGGCCGTGTTTCGGTCCGCTACGCGCTCACCCTGCTCGGAGCGATCCTTCAGCGCGCGTTCGAGAACGGGCAGACCGAATCGAACCCGGCGCGTGCCGTCCGCAAGGCTGCGCTTCCGCGGCGGACTGAGGTCCGGCCATTGGCTCCGGCGACGATCGAGCGGATGCGTGCGGCGCGCTCGCCCCACGACGCGACACTGATCAGCGTCCTGGCGTACGCCGGGCTCAGGCCCGGTGAGGCGCTGGCGCTCCAGTGGCGCGACGTCCGCGAGCAGACGATCCTCGTTGAGCGCGCGATCTCGCTCGGCGAGGAGAAGGACACGAAGACGGCCGCTCACCGGACGGTTCGTGTCCTGCAGCCGCTCGCCGTAGATCTCCGTGAGTGGCGACTGCGGAGCGGCCGACCGGGCGAGAACACGCTGATCTTCCCGTCGGGGGCCGGGACGCCCTGGACGCTCGCCGCGTATCAGTCGTGGCGCCCGGCCTTGGCCGCGGCCGCATCCTCGAGCTGACGCAGCCGGGCAAGCGGGGGCCGCCCTCTTCCCGCCGCCCCAAGTCACGAACGCAGAGGGGGCACCAGGGGGGCGCCAGTTTGTCTCGCGCGGTCCTTTTGTGTCCTCCCGTGGTCCACAGAAGTGCGGCATTTGCAGGTATTTGCGCGACACTACGAGACACGAGTGGACAATCCGATCTGCTTTGCAAGCAGGTGATCACGGCCGTGCGATCCGCGTGCGATAACGTGCGGCGACTAACGGGCAAAAACGGGCTTGGACGGACACTCCAGTTAACAACCGCAGGAGGCCCGCATTAGCCGTTTGCGCAGGTCAGCGCCACAGAGATTCGGTGGTCAGGGGCGGGGTCGAACCGCCGACCTTCCGCTTTTCTGGATTAGGGACGACCGTACAGCGGAGTGCACGGACGGCTATCCGTCCTGCTCGCCGACGCTCATACCCGCCCGCCGACGCCCGTGGACGTAGATAAATGAGACCAGAACTGAGACCATCCGCACGGCGCTCCTGGGACATAGGTGTCCAGCCGCCTGCGGGCGTCGGACAGGCCATCGCCACGCTGACGAGCCACAGTCCCTGCTGAGCGCTCGCATGCCGGCGGAGCCCGCTTGCGATGCGGTACGCGTCCCTCGTGGCCACGGGCCGGCGTGCCGGCCCAGCCAGGTGCTGTCAGCGGTAAATCCGCTGTCGCCCGTCGCGGCGGATGGCGTTCTCGAGCTCGGTGAGGCTGCCTGCGATGTCCTCGCTGCGATGGTCATCCACCCACGAGCGCAGGAGGGCCGCCAGCGGCGAGGGGAAGGCCCTGGGTGCCTCGGCCGAGAACCCGGCGATCATGGCAAGCTGCTCGCATGCCGACGCTGCGTCAGTGCCCGGGCGCAGCGTCAGGAGAATCCATACGTCACCGCCGCTGGACTCGTCGATCACGCTGGCGACTGGCAGCTGTCCCGGGGCCAGATCCGAGTCAGGCCCCCGGCGCGACGCCGCCCGGCGGGCGATTGCCTGGGCCATCTCCGAAGCGACCGTCACGGCCGGCAGCGACTCGATAACCAGGTGGGCCGGAGGGGCCTCACCTGTCCCCCCGGTACGGGTAGTACCGGCGATCGCCAGGTGCTGACGGAGCACGCCGGGGCTCATCCGGGACGGGAACACCGGTAACGGTGATCCGGCCGGCTTCGCGGAGCACCACCCTGCGGCCGCTGGCGAGCGCGGCCAGATCACCTGTCACGGTGCAATTCGTCCCGGACCAGGGAGGGTCAGCGACGCCGATCAGCTCGCCGTCAGGAACGAGGGCATCCTCCAGCAGCCGCCGCAGCGCAGCGAGGACCCGGAACGGATCCAGCGGCGGCTGAGTACCACCCCGGTAGGCAGTGCCGTTGATCAGGCCTACCGGGACGGGCGCCAGCCGGCGAGCTTCCGCATCGAGCACAACCTGGCCAGCGTGCGACGGGCGGCACTCGGTGTACTCCGGCCCGGGAGGCGGAAAGCTCCGGTCCCCGTAGTTGCCCATGACGGCCACGGTGCGGACAGGAATAATCCAGCGGCGGGCCAGGTCAAGCAGCAACTCGTAGGCGTACCGGGGCCCGAGCCCGATACGTTCCTCGATCCGGGCCAGCGCCTTCGCGGACGGCATATACGCCCGCGGACGCCCCGCAGTCACGGTGTCCAGCGCCCCGAGCACAGCCTGTTCGACCAGGCCACAGCCGCTACGATCAGTCACTGTCAGCTCCCTCGGACCAGCGCGCAGCACACTGGCATCCGCGGCGCGGGCTGACCCTGCGCGCACTTGGCGTGCGGCCCGCACGTGGCCCGCGGCGCCAGGATCGCAGACGTGGGAGAATGAACCCGTCGAGGAGGTGGTGATCATGTCGTCTGATCATGCGGAATCGCTCTCCAGTCCGTCCGGCCCTGACGATGTGCCGGTGGAGGAACTGGCCCGGCGGCAGGGCGTCGAGCCGGTCACGTCAGTGGATGACATGGCGCGCCCCGGGCTGTTCGACTCCGATGAAGAGTGGGAAGAGTTCGTGGCGGACCTGTACGCTTCCCGGCGGTCTGGCCTGGCGTGAGCCCTGTCGTCCTGGACACTGACGTCGCGTCGTCAAGCCTGCGCGGTCGCCTCTCGGGCCCGCTGCGCGCGCGGCTGACGGGTGAGACATGGTGCATGTCGTTCGTGACCCTTGGCGAGCTTACCAAGTGGACGGTGCTGCGGAGCTGGGGACCGCGCAAGCTGGCAGAACTGGCTGACTGGCGGCAGCACGTAGTGACGCTCCCCTATTCGGAATTGGTGGCGATCCGCTGGGGCGAGCTGCAAGCACGCGCCGCACAGCGTGGCCGCCCCCGGCCCGTGAACGACACGTGGATCGCCGCGTGCTGCCTGGTCCGCGGTCTGCCGCTCGCAACGCTGAATCTGAAGGACTTTGCCGACTTCGCCGAGCACGACGCCCTGCGGATCATCGGAATCAACGACCGTTGACAATGCGGGCAATGGCGCCAAGTTGGCGATAGCCGGTCCTGCGGCGCTGTACCGCGCTGTCCGGCGCTCCCCGAGCCGGGTTGAGCGGGTCCTGCCGACCGGCAGGCTGGGCGCTCACGATGTCGTCGTAACGCGCCAGGTCCGGCCCAGCGCGCAGCAAGCCAAGAGTTGTACCTGGTCGCGCATCAGGGCCGATGACCGCACATGTGTCGCACCTATCGCCGAGTTCGGCTTCGCAGTGATTGCGCCTCATCAGACCAAGATCGGCACGCCGAACGGGTAGGTGCGCGTAGTCGGCGGATCTGACGGCGGCTCGTCGAGCAGCCTTCTGTCGTCCGCGACCGACCAGCCCGCATAGGTATTCACTGCGTTTGGGCCAGCGTGCACGCTGGTGCACGTCCGGCCGTCCGCTGCCAAATCGGTCGAAGCAAGTCACCTGCGACGCCCGTGACCTGCGCAATCAGGCGCACGCCGATCCGGAGAGGACCAGCGGCTCACAGCGGTCTCAATTCGCGCCGTGGCCAGATGACTACACGCAGCGCGTTCTCGTGAATCAGCGAGTGGTCAGGGGCGGGGTCGAACCGCCGACCTTCCGCTTTTCAGGGGTTCTCTCGCCCCTGCGACCATGATCTCGCGACAAGTGCGCCAGCCCTGGTCACCGGCATTCATGCTGGCCAGTATGGCTATGAAGCCATCATAGCGCCCGTGCCGCCGTGTGCCGCGTAGTGCCGTTTTGTTCGTGGGCTTCCAGTGGTGGGCTCTGCCGGAGCGCGGACTTGCGGGCTTCCTGTGGGCCTCCCGGAAGGTCCGGGCGGCTGGCAGAGCGGCGGGCCAGGGGCTCATGTGCCAGAAACGAGCAGCATCGGGAATCGTGCCGGTGCCGACGCCGGCGCTTGCCTGTGGCGGCAGTGCGTGGCTCGCTACGCTTCGCTCGTGAAGACTGCCCGCATCCCCAGCACGCCGCAGGCATGGACCCGCAGGCTGCTGCGCTGCGGCGTGGCCGCGGGCCCTGTCTTCGTCGCGGTGTTCCTTGTTGAGGGCAGCGTCCGGGGTGGCTACCGGCCGCTGCGCCACCCCGTCAGTTCTCTCGCGCTCGGATCGCGGGGCTGGATCCAGGCCGGGAACTTCGCGGTGGCAGGGACGTTGTTCCTGGCCGGGGCCGCAGGGCTGGCGCGCGCTGGTGATCCCGCGAGCAGCAGCCGCGCGGCACCGGCCCTGATAGGCGCCGCAGGCGCGGGGCTTATCGCCGCGGCGGTCTTCACCACTGACCCGGTCAGCGGCTACCCGCCAGGAACACCCGATGCGCTCACCCGGCCCAGCAATAGCGGAGCCGCGCACAACCTGGCGGCCCTCCCGGTGTTCCTCGGCCTGCCCGCGGCCGCCCTCGCCTGCAGCTGGCGGGCCTGGCGGGCCGCCCAGCGCGGGTTCGGGCTCTACAGCGCAGGCACCGCCGTCACCATGCTGGCTGCCATGGCCCTGGCCGCTGCAGGCTTCGGCCAGTCACCCCGGCTCGTCGATCTCGGCGGGCTGTTCCAGCGCGCCAGCATCATCACCGGCTTCACCTGGCTCACAGCCCTGTCCGCACGAGCACTTCGGCATAGGCCCCCGCCCGCAGCGCCAAGCCAGTAGCCAGCACCGCACCGGGCATCCCCTGGACAAGCACGCGCACGAAACGCGGCAGAACAGTGTGAGTGGACATGCCCGGCCGCCCGGCGCCGGGACATCAGGGCGCCCAGAGGATGTCGATGGAGGCTGCGGTGATCCGCGGGCCGAAGGGTGCCGCGGTGCTGCCGGTGTGCAGGACGACGCCGGCGACGAGTTCTTCCAGCAACTGCCCGGCGGCGCCGGCGTTAGCGGGCAGGGCAGCGCCGGCTGCGGACACGCTGGCCAGCCGGGCGGCCAGGCCGGTGTCCAGCAGCACGACCTTGGGGCAGGACACGACGCGCTTGGACAGGTCCGCCGGCCACGCGGGTAGCCGCTGGATCAGAAACAGGGTAAGCGCCGCAACGCATGGCCGCCCCCCGGCAGCTACTCTTTGACCTGTGTAATATTACACGTTACACTGCTGCGGTATGATCGTCTCTTTCAAGGACGACGGCACTAGCGACATCTTCAACGGCAAGAACACGCGGGCGTCCCGGCAGGCCTGCCCGGTAAACCTGCTGAAAGTGGCAACGAGAAAGCTGGACCAGATAAGCCAGGCCGTCCAACTAAATGATCTTCGCGCTCCGCCCGCCAATCATCTGGAGAAGCTGAAGGGTGATCGTGAGGGCCAGTACTCGATCAGGATCAATGATCAGTACAGGGTCTGCTTCGCCTGGACGGACGCGGGCGCAACCAATGTCGAGATAGCTGACTATCACTGAGAGGAGGAAGCCC
>Ga0302178_10003195_pt1 | contig 12474 bp, 9 predicted proteins | sample I_Palsa_E1_3_FD_198790 | JGI IMG/M metagenome (GOLD analysis project Ga0302178, IMG submission 198790) | Peat permafrost microbial communities from Stordalen Mire near Abisko, Sweden - I_Palsa_E1_3 | ecosystem: Environmental > Terrestrial > Soil > Palsa > Peat permafrost | place: Sweden: Abisko... | reverse complement strand
GCGAAAACCGAGAAAAAATTCCCGTCCAGCGCCGCCGCGTACGGCACCCGCGAATACCCCAGCGTCGCCGAAAAAATCGAGCCGAAGGCCACCAGCAAAATCAGCGCCGTCGCCAGCGTGGCCCAGTTCATCCCGTAGGTTCTCTCCACAAACAAGCTCGCCACGAACGCCGAATTCTGCGCCTCTTGCCACGGCACCACGCTCAGGATGCTCGTCTGCATCGCCACGTACAAAATCCCGATCCCGAAAATCGAAATGAAAATCGCCCGCGGAATATTTTTCTCCGGATTCTTCATTTCTCCGCCCAGGTTGCACACGTTGTAATACCCCAGGTAGCTGTACACCGTCTGCACCGACGCGTGGCCCAGCCCGGCGAAAAAAATCCACGAAAAATTCCAGCTCCCCGGAGGATACGTAAACACGCGGCTGGCGTTGAAATGCGTAACCCCGCCGTAGATCAGCCACAAAATCGTTCCCAGCACGATGACCCACAGCGCGGTCGAAATTTTCCCGATCGCGGTGATCCGCCGGTAAAGCAGCGCTATCGCCGCCGCGATCAGCACCCCGGCCACCACGCGATTGTAATTTGTCGCCGCGCTCGGCGTCAGCGCGTGGGCATTGAGCCAGCCCACGCCGCCCGGAAGTTTCGCCACCAGGTACCTCGAATAATCCGCGAATCCCAGCGCGCCCGACGAAATACTCAGCGGCGCCTGAAAAAGCGTCTGCCAGATAAAAAGAAACGACATCAGGCGTCCCCAGCGATTGGCCCCGTACGCTTCGCGCAGAAAAACGTAGCTTCCGCCGGCCTGCGGCATGGCCGCCCCCAGCTCGGCCCACACGCACCCGTCAAAAGCCGCCAGCGCCGCGCCCACCACCCAGGCCAGAATGCACTGCGGCCCGCCCATCTCCCGAATGATGAACGGGATCACGATGAACGGCCCGATCCCCACCATGAATGTCATGTTCAGCGAGGTCGCTTCGACCAGCCCCAGCCCCCGCTCGAGTTTTTCCGGCTCGCTCATCGCGTTTCCGCGCCCAAGAAACGCAAAGCATAGCAAGAAAGCCCCTTTCTTGTGCGGGTCTCAGTGTCGCGCGCGTTTTGCGTTACCATATCCGGCGAGCGACCAGCACGCACCCATGCACATGCCCGGCCTTCGCACATCCATCGGTCTCGCCGTCACCGCTGCCACCGTCGGCGTTCTCCTCGCCGGATACTTTCGCTCGCGCCGCCGCCGTTCTTTTCCCGCCCACGGCTGGCTCGGCCTCCTGGCCCTCGCCGGCGCTGAATGGCTGTTGTTCAAAGGCGTCGAACCCATCCCCACCTTCTTCACTCCCATCGCTTGGAGCGCCTACATCCTCATCGCCGACGCCGCCGTCCTCGCTCTCACCAATCGTTCGCGCCTGCACGACGCGCCTCTCACTCTCGCGCGCATGGCCCTGCTTTCCATTCCCCTGTGGCTCATCTTCGAAGCCTACAATCTGCGTCTCCGCAATTGGACCTACGTCGGCGTTCCGCTCGAATGGCCCGCCGCCTATCTCGGCTACATATGGTCCTTCGCCACCATCACGCCCGCCATCTTCGAGACTTCCGATCTCGTGCAGGCTCTCCTCCCGCCCCTTCCCGCCGAGCCCTGGAAGATTTCGCGAGCCGCGGAAAACGCGCTCATCTTTTGCGGCTTGGTGTGTTTGCTTCTTCCGCTCGTCATTCCCCAGCGCATCGCCGCATATCTTTTCGCTCTCGTGTGGATCGGCTTTCTGCTTTTGCTTGACCCGCTCAACCGCCGCCTCGATTTGCCCTCTTTCCTCGGCGATCTTTCCGAAGGTTTTCGCCGCCGTCTTTACGGATTTTTCCTCTCCGGCTGGATTTGCGGCTGGCTCTGGGAATTTTGGAACAATTGGGCCGGCGGCAAGTGGCACTACACTTTCCCCATGTTTCAGCGCATGAAAATTTTCGAGATGCCCGCGCCCGGCTTTCTCGGTTTTCCGCCCTTTGCCCTGGAATGTTTCGTGATGTACGTTACCTCCGCCTGGCTGGCCGGCTGGGTCAAGAGAGTGAAATGACGCGCCCGCGCGCCGCGATTTTTCTCCCGCTTTCGTTTCTCGGCGTTTGCCTGGCCACGCTCTGCGCCATTCCCGCCCGCGCCGGAAGCCTCACCCTGCCTCCCGAAGCCGTGCAAGCATTGGACAAAATGTACGCAGGCGACCCCCAAGCCGCCATCGCCCTCGCGCGAAATCTCCAGCAATCGCAGCCCGATTCTCCGCTGGGATTTCTCCTCGAAGCCGAGGCTCAATGGTGGAAGATTTATTGCGCGTCTTACGAAATTCGCTACGGCATGGTGGACGCCGCCAAGCGCGGCAGGCGCCCCGAGGATGACGCCTATTTCGCGCTCGCCGATAAAGTCATCCAACTAGCCCAGGCCCAAGTCGCCCGGTCCGACACCGCCGAAATGCACCTCTACGCCGCCATGGGCCACGCGCTCGAGGCCCGCCTGCTGGGCTTGCGCAACGAACATCGCGCCGTGGCTCATGCCGGTGTCGCCGCGCGCACCGAATTCCTTCGCGCCCTCGAGCTCGATCCCGATATGGCCGACGCCACCGCCGGCCTCGGCCTCTACAATTATTTTGTCGATTCCCTTTCCTCCATCGTGAAGATGCTGCGCTTTTTTATGGGCATTCCCGGAGGAGACAAAATCGAAGGCATCCGCCAAATGAAAGTGGGAATCGATCGCGGCGTGCTGCTGCGCGTGGACGCGCGCTTCTATCTCGCCAGAAATTTGCGCACATTTGACCTGCAATATGCCGAAGCGGTCGCCGTGGCCGAGCCTCTGGCCCAGCGCTACCCCAAAAATCCGATTTTTCTGCTCTTGCTCGGCAATTTAAACGCGGAATTGTCCCGCAACGCCAAGGCCGCGGAATATTTTCAGGCCGTGCTCCAGCTTCCGCCCCCGGATCCAAGCTGCGCCGAACGCACTCGTGCCATGGCGCAATCTTTCCTCGACACTCTTAGGTAAGCCTAACTCCGCGCGGATTCTTCTTGTTCGAAGGCGTGATACGAGGAACGAACCAGCGGACCTGCTTCCACATGCTTGAAACCCATCGTCTCGCCCAGCAGCTTGTATTCCGCGAATTCATCCGGATGCACGTACCGCTCGATCGGCAAATGCTCCGGCGTGGGCTGCAGATATTGTCCCAGCGTCAGAATGTGCGTGCCCTGCGCCGCGATTTCTTCCATCGCGCGCAACACCTCCTCGCGCGTCTCGCCCAGCCCCAGCATCATTCCCGTTTTCGTCGGCACATCCGGCGCCAGCTCGCGCGTCCGCCGCAGCAGCTCGAGCGACCTCTCATACACCGCGCCCTTGCGCACCGCGCGATACAATCGCGGCACCGTCTCCATATTATGGTTCAGCACGTCCGGCCGCGCCCCAATCACCTTTTCGAGCGCCTGCCAGTCGCCGCGAAAATCCGGAATCAGCACTTCCACTCGGCATCCCGGCACTCGCCGCCGGATTTCCGTGATCGTCCGCGCGAAAATAGCCGCTCCGCCGTCCGCCTGGTCGTCGCGGTTCACCGAGGTGACCACCGCGTAGCGCAACCCCATCCGCTCCACCGCTTCCGCCACACGCTCCGGCTCGTCTTCTTCCGGCGGGCCCAGCGGCTTTCCGCTCGGCACCGCGCAGAATCCGCACGCCCGCGTGCAAATATTCCCCAGGATCATAAACGTAGCCGTGCGGTGCTCCCAGCATTCCCCCATGTTCGGGCAACGCGCGCTCTCGCACACCGTGTGCAAATCGAGCGTGCGCATGATGCGCTTCAGCTCCTGGTAGTTCGACCCGCCGAAGAATCGCACCTTCAGCCAGTCCGGCCGCGGATGCGCCGCCGGCGGCGGAGTGGGAGCGTTCGGAAGAATCGTAAACGGAGTCGCCATTTTCGCGGTTTCGAAAACCCATTCTACGCGGATGAAACACCCGAAACAACCCGGCCAGACGCCCCCGCCAATGCCTCCGCTGCCTTGGCGCAAGCCAGCGCAAAACCATGTTACGATGCTCACATGCAGCCCGACTCTCCGAAGTCCGGAACTTCCACCATCGCTTGGTCGCTCGTCTGGGCCCTGGCCATCATCGCCGCAGCGATTTTGTTCAAAGGCAAGCCGGCCGCATATTGGGTGATTTCAGCCCTTACTTCCGGTGCTCTCGGCTTCGTCATCCTCAAGCCCCAGCGAAACTGCTCGCGCTAACCAGCGTCCGATTTGCATCCTCACGCATAATTCGGTCGGACCTGTCCATTTCGACACACACCCCTATGCGCCCAACTGTTGTATTCTTACAACATGAGAAATAAATTTCCCGTTACCTTCTGTGTAACATGCTGATTATAAAGACATAAAATCGGTTTGCACAGGTCACCAACTTGCCCCTATAATGGACGCCTAGCTCTCATGCCCTACCAGCTCACTATCCAACGCCCCGTCGAAATTGATGGCGTAGGACTCCACACCGCTGTTCCCAGCCATCTTCGTTTCGTGCCCGCTCCGGCAGACACTGGCATCGTCTTCCGCCGCGTGGATCTCGACAATTTCGAAATCGAAGCGCACGTGCGCAACGTCGCCCGCGTCAGCTACGCCACGAGCTTAATGAAGCAGGGCGTGCTGCTCTCGACCACCGAGCACGTGCTCGCCGCGCTCTACTCCTGCGGCGTGGACAACGTTTACGTCGAGCTCGACGCGCTCGAACTCCCCATCCTCGACGGCTCGTCAAAGCCCTATATCGACCTGCTCGCTCGCGCCGGCACGCGCACTTTGCGCCGCCAGCGCCGCTACATCCGCGTCACCAAGCCGCTTGAATTTTCCGATGGCGACCGCCGCATCGGCATCTATCCCGCCGACGAATTCAGCGTGCACTGCTTCGTGGATTACGATCATCCGGCCGTCGGCCCGCAGGAAGTCGAAATCACCGTGGACCGCGAGTCTTTCAGTCGCGAAATCGCTCCCGCGCGCACTTTTGGCTTCATGAAGGATTTCGCAGGCCTGCAGGCCATGGGCCTGATTCGCGGCGGCTCCATCGAAAACGCCATCGTCCTGGATAAGGACAGCATCCTCAACGGCCCGCTGCGCTTCCCCGATGAGTTCGGCCGCCATAAAGCTCTCGACCTGATCGGCGACCTGGCTCTCGTCGGCCGCCCGCTCAAGGCCCGCATCGTCGCGCACAAAGCAGGCCACGCGCTGCACACCCAACTCGTCACCCGCCTCCTCGCCGACCACACTCTCTGGACCGAAACCACCCAAGCCCAAAGCTCCACCCAACCCGCCGACTCCGTACACGCTTCCTCTTCCGTTCCCGCATAAGCCCGAATCCACCTGATTTCGCCTGTTTCGATTGCCAAACCCACACGGGAAAGCGACAATACCGCGAACATGGCCGCAAAAGACGCCGTCATCGTAATCCTGGCCGCCGGCAAAGGAACGCGCATGCGTTCCGATCTCGCCAAAGTCCTTCATCGCGCCGGTGGACGTTCTCTCGTCGAGCACGTCATTCGCGCCTGCCTGCCGCTCAAGCCCGCGCAATTGCTCGCCGTCGTGGGCCGTCAGGCTGAAGAAGTCAGCGCCGTGGTCACCGCCCTGGGCGCCCAAACCGTCCTGCAGCAGCCGCAGCGCGGCACCGGCCATGCCATGCAGGTCGCGCACCGTGCCATGCGCAGGAGCGCCAAGCTCGCGGTTGTACTTGCGGGTGATGCCGCGTTGCTAAGCACACAAACTCTCGCCGCTCTGCTCGATACCCACCGCCGGGGCGAAGCAGCCGCCACCATCCTCAGCGCCGAGCTTCCGGATCCCACCGGATACGGCCGCGTGGTGCGCGATTCCGAAGGCCGCGTGCAGGCCATCGTCGAAGAAAAAAGCTGCACGCCCGAACAGCGCGCCATCCGCGAAGTGAATTCCAGCATTTATTGCTTCACGCTCGGAAAACTCTGGCCGTGCTTGCAGGCCCTGCGCCCGGAAAACGCTCACCGCGAGCTGTACCTCACGGACGCCATCGGCCTCCTGCGCCAGCGCAATGAACGCGTCTTAGCCTACATTGCCCCTGATCCGAACGAAGTCCTCGGCTGCAACACGCGCGCCGAACTCGCCGACGTGGACCGCATCTTCCGCGCGCGCAAATCTGCCGAGCTCATGGATTCCGGCGTCACCATCTACTTGCCCGAAACCGTGGTCATCGATCCCGAAGTCACCGCCGGCCCAGACACCATCGTCAAGCCCGGCGTCCAACTGCTCGGCAAGACGCGCATTGGCGCGCGCTGCACCATTCACACCGGCAGCATCCTGCTCGATGCGCGCGTGGACGACGACGTCATCATCGGCCCGCATTCCATTCTCGATTCCAGCCGCGTCGCCTCCAAAGCCCAGATCGGCCCATTCGCGCGCTTGCGTCCCGGCTCGGACATTCGCTCGGGCGCTCACGTCGGCGGCTTCGTCGAAATCAAGAAGTCCGTGGTGCACGAAGGTGCCAAGGTCCCGCACCTGAGCTACATCGGTGACGCTTCCATTGGCCGCGATTCGAACATCGGCGCCGGAACCATCACCTGCAATTACGACGGCTTCGCGAAATACAACACCACCATCGGCAATCGCGTTTTCATCGGCAGTGACACCGCGCTCGTCGCTCCTGTCCGCGTCGGCGACGGCGCCTACGTCGCCGCCGGCTCAACCATCACAGAAAATGTTCCCGCCGACGCGCTCGCCATCGCCCGCGGCCGCCAGGCCAACAAGCCCGGCTGGGCCGCAGCAAAGCGCCGTGAAATCGCCCGCGCAGCCAATGCAAAACCAGCCAAGCGCAGCCGCAAACCTCGCCGCAGCAAGCCGCGCCGCGCCAAACCCCGCCGCAAATCCAAGCCCGCCAAGCGTTCCCGTCGCCGCTAGCTGCGGCCCGCCAACGTACCGTTCCGCTGGCGCCGCCCTCGCAAACACTCCCGCTTTCAAATGTGATAAAATCACTCCATGAAATTCGGAGTCGTTCAATTCCCCGGCTCGAATTGCGACGATGACACTTTCTACGCCGTCGGCTCCATCCTGCACCAGCCCGTCGAGCTCATCTGGCACCAATCCGAAGAAGTCTCCGGCTTCGACGCCATTATCGTGCCCGGCGGCTTTGCCTTCGGCGATTATCTGCGCACCGGCGCCATCGCCCGATTTTCCCCGGTAATGAAAGCGGTCGGCCGCTTCGCGCGCTCCGGCGGACTCGTTCTCGGCATCTGCAACGGATTCCAAATTCTGCTCGAAGCCGGACTTCTTCCCGGCGCCATGCTGCGCAACCAGCGCCTCCGTTTTCTCTGCCGCCAGGTGCACGTGCGCGTGGAACACACCGACACGCCCTTCACTTGCGCCGCGCGCCCCGGCCAAATTCTCGAAATGCCCATCGCGCACATGGAAGGAAATTATTTCTGCGAACCCGCGGCGCTCGCCGAACTCGAGCGCAACCGGCAGATCGTTTTCCGCTACGTGCATCCCGACGGCCGTCCCGCCGGCCCCGACGATTTCGAAGCGAATCCGAACGGCGCGCTGGGCGCCATCGCCGGCCTGTGCAATCGCGAACGCAACGTCGTCGGCCTGATGCCGCATCCCGAACGCGCCGCCGAATCCGCCCTCGGCTCCGACAACGGCCTCGTGGTCTTGCGCTCCATGGTCGAAAGCCTCACGCGTTCGCAAAGCAAAGCGCAGGGCGCACACTCCGCCGAGCGCGTTCCCGCTTAGCGCGCGTGCAAACTCTAATCGCTTTTCGCCGCGCCGAATTCCACAGCCTCCAGCCCCTTGCCCCCATTTCAATTTACTGGGACAATCCGTTCGCGCCGCGCCGCATCGCAGCACAAAGGCCGCGCAAGGAAACGAGAGGAAGCCCGAAAAAAGGGCGTTTCTAATCGCAACAACATGGATTAGAAATCACCGTAAATCACTGAAAACAAAGGACCGCGACACGTTCTAATCGCAACAAATTAGGGGGGTCAGTAAACGCAGCTTTTTCGCCCGCACAACGGCGATCGCGCCGGAAAATACCAGAAAATGCCCGAAGATGATTGATACCGACATCAAAGTCACTCCACAAATCGCCGCCGAGCACGGCCTCACGCCCGAGGAATACGCGCGCATCCAAAAAATCCTCCGCCGCGACCCGAATTTCACCGAGCTCGGAATTTTCAGCGTGATGTGGAGCGAGCACTGCTCCTATAAATCGAGCCGCGTGCACCTGAAGCGCCTTCCCACGCAGGGCAAGCGTGTGGTGCAAGGCCCCGGCGAAAATGCCGGAGTCGTGGACATCGGCGACGGCCTCTGCGCCGTCTTCAAAATCGAGTCGCACAATCATCCGAGCTTCGTCGAACCCTTTCAAGGCGCGGCCACCGGCGTTGGCGGAATCCTGCGCGACATTTTCACCATGGGCGCGCGGCCCATCGCCGTGCTCGATTCGCTGCGCTTCGGTCCCATCGCGCCGGGACCCGCCGCCGGAAACGCCACGCCCGAAGAAATCGCGCGCAACCGCCACATTCTTGACGGCGTGATTCGCGGCATCGGCTTCTACGGAAATTGTTTCGGCGTTCCCACCGTCGGCGGCGAAGTCGTTTTCGAGCCCTGCTACTCGAATAATCCGCTGGTCAACGCGCTCGCGCTCGGCATCGCGCGCCGCGAGGAACTCTTTTTCGCGCGCGCCCGCGGCGCCGGAAATCCCGTGATTTATGCCGGCGCGAAAACCGGCCGCGACGGCATCCACGGCGCTTCGCTTCTGGCCTCCGCCGAATTCAGCGAGGAATCGCAGCAGAAGCGTCCCAACGTGCAGGTCGGCGATCCCTTCATGGAAAAGCTGCTGCTCGAAGCCTGCCTCGAGGCCATGCGCACGGGTGCCGTGGTCGCCATTCAGGATATGGGCGCGGCCGGACTCACCAGTTCGAGCTCGGAGATGGCTTCGCGCGGCGACGCCGGAATCGAAATTGATCTCGCGCGCGTGCCGCAGCGCGAAACCGGCATGACCCCCTACGAAATCATGCTCAGCGAATCGCAGGAGCGCATGCTGCTCGTCGCCGAGCGCGGACGCGAGCGCGAAGTTTTCGATGTCTTCCACAAATGGGGGCTCGACGCCGTCGAAATCGGCCGCGTCACCTCCGACGGCAATTTGCGCGTCTTGAATCACGGCCAGGTCGCCGCCGAAATTCCCGCGCACGCCATCGCCGAAGAAGGCCCGCGCTACGAACGTCCGATTGCTGCGCCGCCGCAGCCCGCTGCTTCGCGCGAGCAGCCTCGCACCGTGCCATTCGCGAAAGAAGCCGCCGACCTCACCGAAAATTTCGGCCGCGTGCTAGCTTCGCCCACCATCGCTTCGAAGCAATGGATCACCGAGCAGTACGATTCCATGGTGCGCACCAACACGCGCTTCGGCCCCGGCGCCGGTGACGCCGCCGTTCTGCGCTTGAAAGAAACCAAGCGGGCTCTCGCGCTTTCGACCGACGGCAATGGACGCTGGTGCTTCCTCGCGCCTCGGCTCGGCGCCATGCACGCCGTCGCGGAAGCCGCCCGCAACGTGGCTTCGACCGGCGCGCGGCCCGTCGCCGCCACCAATTGCCTGAATTTCGGCAATCCCGAAAAGCCCGAAGTGATGTGGCAGTTCAGCGAAGCCATCGACGGAATTTCAGAGGCCTGCCGCGCGCTCGAAATTCCCATCACCGGCGGCAACGTCAGCTTCTATAACGAAACGCTGGGCAAGCCGATTTATCCCACTCCGGTTCTGGGCGTCCTCGGCCTGCTCGAAGACGCCGAATGCGCGCTGGGCTCGGCCTTCCGCAATGAAGGCGACGCGATCCTGTTGCTGGAAGGCAAACGCGAAGACGCCGTTACAAACGCGATGAACGAGTTCTCCTCGAGCGAATATGCCAAGACGATTCACGGCATCGTCGCCGGGGCTCCCCCGGCCATCGATCTCGCCGCCGAAAAAAGGCTGATCGAATGCCTCGTAAAGCTCGCCGAGGAAAAAGCGATTCTCTCTGCCCACGACCTGAGCGACGGCGGCCTCGCCGTCACGCTCGTGGAATCCTGCTTCGCAAGTGCAGGCCTCTCTGCGGACGCCTCCATTGATTCCGGCGAACCCGCCGAACCCGGGCTTTTCGGCGAGCGCGGCGCCCGCGCTGTGGTATCGCTCGCCGCCGCTTCGCTTGCCCGCGTCACCGCAATTGCGGCACAATGTAACGTTACCGTCCAGCGAATCGGTACAGTCTCACGCGGCCCATTTCGCATCCAATATAGAGGCAAGCCCGTCATCCACGGGGACATGAACACGTTTCGCCGCATCTGGAGCGGGACGCTCGAAAAAACCATCGGGAGCGCATGATCTCGAAGCTTCACACCATCGAAGACGATCACTTTCACGATCACTGCGGCGTGTTCGGAATTTTCGGCCACCCCGAAGCCGCGAAAATGGCCTATCTCGGCCTCTACGCGCTGCAGCATCGCGGGCAGGAATCGGCCGGCATCGCCTCCACCGACGGCGCGGACGTGCACGTGCACAAAAGCCTCGGCCACGTGCAGGAAATTTTCACGCCGGACGTGGTTGCCGCGCTTCCCGGCCCGGCCGCCATCGGCCACACGCGCTATTCCACCGCCGGGGACACTTCGCTCATAAACGCGCAGCCCGTGGTCATCGACTGCAACAAGGGCAAGCTGGCCCTGGGCCACAACGGCAACCTGACCAACGCCATCGAGCTGCGCAAGAAGCTCGAACATCGCGGCTCGATTTTTCAATCCACCAGCGACACCGAAGTGATCGTGCACCTGATCGCGCGCAGCACCGCCCGAAATCTCACCGGAGCGATTGCCGACGCGCTCAATCAAGTGGAGGGCGCATATTCGCTGCTGCTGCTCACGCGCGACGAAATTTACGCCATTCGCGATCCGCGCGGCTTCCGCCCGCTGTGCCTGGGACGCCTGGACGGCGCCTGGGTGGCGGCCTCGGAGACCTGCGCCTTCGACCTGATTGACGCCGAGTACGTGCGCGAGGTCGAACCCGGAGAAATGGTGCGCATCTCGCGCAGCGGCATCGAATCCATTCGCTTCGCCCCCGAAAAGCCCAGCCAATTTTGCATTTTCGAGCACGTTTACTTTTCCCGCCCGGACAGCCTGGTCTTTGGCCGCCCGGTGAACGAAAGCCGCGAACGCCTGGGCCGCTTGCTGGCCCAGGAGCATCCCGTGGACGCTGACCTCGTGACGCCGGTGCCCGATTCGGGCGTCCCCGCGGCGATCGGCTACGCCGCCGAATCCGGCATTCCCTTCCGCATGGGGCTGATTCGCAACCATTACATCGGGCGCACCTTCATCGAACCCGAGCAGGCCATCCGCGATTTCGGCGTCAAGCTGAAACTCAACCCCGTGCGTCGAATGCTGGAGGGGCAGCGCGTGATACTTGTGGACGATTCCATCGTGCGCGGCACCACTAGCCGCAAGATCGTGCGCCTGGTGCGCGAAGCGGGCGCCACCGAAGTGCACGTGCGCATCAGCTGCCCGCCCACGATTTCGCCCTGCTACTACGGCGTGGACACCCCGCGGCGCGACGAGCTCATCGCCGCCAACAATACCGTGGAACAGATTCGCCAATACCTGGGCGCCGATTCGCTCGGCTATCTTTCGCTCAAATCGCTGCGCGCTGCGGTAGAAGACAAGGAAGGAAAATTCTGTACATCGTGCTACACCGGCAGCTATCCGACGGAGCTGGTGCAACTTGAAGTGGAGGCTCATCGTGAGAGCTGAGGCGCAAGAAAACGCGCCAGCCGAGGAGCGCAACACGAAGCCGCAGGTTCCGGCAAGAAGCGAGCGCGTCTGGCGCGAGATCGTCTCCTGGTTCTGGGTCATATTCGCGTTCGTGCTCATCGAGGGCGGCGTGGCGCAGGCCCGCGTGATTCCCAGCGGCTCGATGGAAAACACCGTCCTGATCGGCGATCACCTGCTTGTCAGCCGCCTGGGCTACGATGCCGGCATTCCTTTCACCGCTTATCACCTGCCGCTCTGGCGGAATCCCCAACGCGGACAGATTGTCGTTTTCCGCGCGCCTCTCGCCGATCAGGGATTTCCCGATTTGATCAAGCGTTGCATTGGAGTGCCCGGCGACCGCGTCAAGATCGTGCAGGGTCAGCTGTACGTTAATGGTGCGTCCATCGACGAGCCGCACGCGGTCCACGCTCCGGGCGCGGCCACCCTGCCCTGGGAGAATTTCCCCCAGCGAGCTTCCGAGCTGCCTTTTTCAGACGTTCCCGGCTGGGGCGCGGAGATGGCCAGGCATGTGGTGAACGGCGAGCTGGTCGTCCCGGTCGGGCACTACTTCATGATGGGCGATAACCGCGACAATTCGAACGACAGCCGCTTCTGGGGATTCGTGCCGCGCGAAAACATTATTGGAACTCCCGTGTTCGTCTATATGTCCATCGAAGGGCCCGGCGAAGTTTGGGAGCCGGGAC
>Ga0302178_10003194_pt1 | contig 12474 bp, 11 predicted proteins | sample I_Palsa_E1_3_FD_198790 | JGI IMG/M metagenome (GOLD analysis project Ga0302178, IMG submission 198790) | Peat permafrost microbial communities from Stordalen Mire near Abisko, Sweden - I_Palsa_E1_3 | ecosystem: Environmental > Terrestrial > Soil > Palsa > Peat permafrost | place: Sweden... | reverse complement strand
CTCGACCGCCAGATCGTAAGCGCCAGTTTCCACCCACCTAGCTTCCGTGTTTGAGAAGGTCCACGATTGCGTCCGCAACCCAACTTGCGGACGCAATCCATGACCCAGGATGACCTGACCTTTTTGCCCTTACGTGTGACGCGCGTTGGTGTCGGTGGCAAGCGCAGCTTCGATCCGGCGGGCAAGCGACGGCTGATCGAGGCCTGCCTGCAACCGGGCGCATCGCTGTCTGGCCTGGCCCTGAAGGCTGGAGTGAACGCCAACCAGTTGTGCAAATGGGTTCGGCAGCACGAACGCTCAAATACCCCAGTGAGAGACGACGTGGCGTGCGGGTCATCGGCCTTCGTGCCGGTCGTCGTCGCGATCGATGGCCCGGCGCCGGTGCTGGCTGCGGCACCCGCTGCGCGCCCTGTGCCAGAACGGAAACCATCGCGTCTGTCGCCACGATCAGCGACGTCGGCGTGGCTGTCGGCCCAGTTGCCCAACGGCGTGAAGCTCGAGCTCGAATGCGCGGGAGGCGATGCCGAACTGGTGGCCGCAATGGTTACCGCGTTGGGAGCGTGCTGATGTTTCGCTTTGAGGCCGACCTGAAGGTATTCCTGCATCGGGAGCCAATCGACTTCCGGGCCGGTATCAACAGTCTGGTGATGCTGGTCGAGCAGTCGATGCAGCTCGATCCGTTCGCACGCTCGGTGTTTGCCTTCCATAACCGCAAACGCAACCGGGTTAAGTTGCTGCTGTACGAGCGCACCGGTTTCTGGCTGATGTTGCGCCGCCTTGAGGAAGATCGCTTCGTCTGGCCACGCCGGCAGCAGGCAGTGATCGAGCTGACGACCGAACAGCTGCACTGGCTGCTCGAGGGCATCGACGTTGATGCAGTGCGCCGCCATCCGGTACGGCCGTACCGTCACGCGAGCTGAACGCCGGGCGTTGCCAGTAAACAACGGCTCGAGGGGCCGTTACAAATTGACGTAAACCCACCGCACGCAGCAGTCCGCTATCGTGAGGTGCATGAACGAAGACGACCTCTCCCGATTGCCGCCGGCCGCCCAGGCCTACATCCGTGAACTCGAGGCACGCAACCGGCAACTGGGCGAACGGATTGCCCATCTGGAGGAACAGTTCCGCCTGGCGCAGAGCAAACGCTTCGCCCCGAGCAGCGAGAAGCTGCGGGATCGCGTCTTCGACGAGGCTGAACAGATCGCCGCCGCCGAACCCGACGACGACGCCGGCGATACCGAAGACACGTTTGCGTTGCCCGACACGGGCCTGCCGGATGCGCCCGCGCCGGCACGGAACAAACGCGGACGCAAGCCGCTGCCAGCGCACCTGCCACGCCAGCGCATCGAATACGACCTGCCCGAAGGCCAGAAGGTCTGTCCGTGCTGCGCGCACGCACTGCACCGCATGGGCGAAGAGGTCAGCGAACAGTTGCATATCGAGGTGAAGGCATCGGTGCTGCAGCACGTGCGTTTCAAGTACGCGTGCCGCCACTGCGAGCGCCATGCCGAACGCACCCCGGTGATCACCGCGCCGATGCCGGCGCAGCCGCTGCCGGGCAGCAACGCCAGTGCAGCGATGATCGCCACCGTCACGGCAGGCAAATATGTCGACGGCACGCCGCTGTACCGGATGGCCCATGCGCTGGCCCGCGCGGACATTGAAGTCGGGCGCGGCACGCTGGCGAACTGGATCATCCGGCCCGCCGGGTTGCACTACAGCCGGCTCTACGAGGCACTGCGCAGGACGCTGCTCTCGCAGACGCTGATCCACGGTGACGAGACAACGGTGCAGGTGCTCAAGGAGCCCGACCGGGCCGCGCAGAGCACGTCGTATATGTGGGTGTACCGCAGCGCCGAAGACTGCCCGGAGCCTGTTGTGCTGTTCGACTACCAGCCGGGGCGTGGGCAGGAACATCCCCAGGCGTTCCTCGCCGGCTACGAAGGTCTGCTGATGACCGACGGGTATGCCGCCTGGCGTACGCTCGAAGGCGCGACGCACTTAGGCTGTCTGGCCCACGCGCGGCGGGCCTTTGTTGACGCTCTCAAGGGAATGAAGAAACCTGGCGGGCGCGCCGCGCAGGCACTGGAGTACTTCAAGGCACTGTATCAGGTCGAGACGCTGGCGAAAGCTGATGCGCCGCAAGGCGAAACACGCGTCGCCCACACGTACCGGCTGCGCCAGCAGCACAGCGTACCGCTGCTGGCGTCCCTGAAGGCGTGGCTCGACGAACAGGCCCCACAGGTCCTGCCCGAGAGCCTGCTGGGAAAGGCGATCAGTTATACGCGCAATCAATGGGATTACCTGAGCCGCTACGTCACCGATGGGCGCGCCCCCGTGGACAATAACGTGATCGAGCGCGACATCCGCCCCTTCTGCACAGGGAGAAAGGCCTGGCTCTTTGCAGACACGGTCGCCGGTGCGAAGGCAAGCGCGATGATCTACAGCCTGATGCTCACGTGCCGCGCTTGCAACGTCGAGCCGTATGCCTATCTGCTCCACGTGCTCATCGAGTTGCCGCAGCGCGCGCCGGATGCGGACATCGGCGATCTGCTACCGTTCAACTTCGCCCGACAGCAAACCGCGACACCACCCCCTGCCTGAGCGAGACCCCGATCGGGTGTCCAGGCCGGGCACCCGGTTGATCAGGAAAAGTCATCCGTTACCCGGCAACGCCGACGCGTTATCGGGTCGCGTTGAAATAGCTGTCCCACTGCTCCGAATCCGGATCGAGCCGGCGCACGATAGTGTCGTCCGCCCGCACGATCAGCCGCTCCAGCATCTCTCGCTTCGTTACCGAGTAACGGCATGCCAGGCGAGCAAGCGCAAGATCCGCCTCCGTGCTCACCCACATGTCCAGTCGCCGCTCTCCGTTGCCATCCTTGCCCGCCGTCGCTCGGCTTGCGCGCCAGGCCGCCTGCCGCTGTGCTGTCGTCTGCGCCATCCTGAAATTCCTCCGTTACCCGGTAACAACGCATGCGCCAACGTTACCCGGTAACGACGATGTTCCTCAAGGTGTGCTTTATTTAGCGGTTACGATCAACTGGAGGATGCGGGGCTCGCGGCTCTGCATCTGGGTGACACGGCAAGCATATTGTGCGCATCGCCAGAGTTTCTCCGACGTCATCCGAAGCTGGAACGCCTAGAGGACCTTGCCCGGGTGCCGTGCGTCGAGCTCGATATCCCGCCGTTCCTGCCTAATCGCTGGATACTGAATAGGGGGGAGTCAGATTTCGGTGGGAATCACTGGAGGTTTTCGCGTGAATGTTGCGGAATCTGCGGTGGTCGCGCTAGAGCAGGGAATGGGCGTTGGTGAGGTACCCGTCTATTCGGCCATGAGAGGTCTGCGCGAAGGGACACTGGTTCGAGTGCTCCCGGGATATACGCTGCGCCCAAGAAGTATTTACGCTCTCTACGTGCCAAGCCGCTATCTCGACGCCAAGGTTAGAACGTGGGTACATCATCTTAAACGCGTTATGCCGAAACATCGTTCGGCAGAGTGCGCGGTTCTTGCCGGTTCAACTGCTTTCGGGGACCTGACCGATGGCTAGCCAGTTTGCCTCTTGAAGCGCACATTTGATGGATCACTGAGGCCAAAAGATACTCTTTCCTTTCTCGCCCTGGTTGAATGCCTTGGCGCCATTTAAAACCCATCATCATTGAATCGAGAAAATGTTCTCAACCGACGAACAACCCAAGCGCTTCTGCGAAGTTGATGGAAAAAAAATGGCCTACGTTGATGTAGGCGTGGGACGACCAGTCGTTTTTCTGCACGGAAATCCCACGTCCTCTTACATCTGGAGGAACGTGATACCTCACGTGGCACCCTACGCACGCTGCATTGCGCCCGACCTGATTGGTATGGGCGACTCTGAAAAGCTTGAGGAAGGCGGTGCCGATCGATACAGCTTTGTGGCGCATAGGCGTTTCCTCGATACGTTCCTGAAACTGGTCGACGCTACGCGACGGCGTGGTGATGATCGGGCAAGATTGGGGCGGGGCGCTCGCGATGGACTGGGCGCGGCGGCACGCCGGCGATGTACGTGGCATCGGCTATATGGAGACCATGGTGCGTCCAAGGACGTGGGACGAGATGGATCCCATCGTCCGCGGCACGTTCGAGCGGTTGCGTTCACCGGAAGGGGAGGATATGGTGCTGCGGGACAATGTTTTTGTCGAAGAGTTACTTCCTGCTCGCATGATCCGTCAACTTACAGAAGTTGAAATGAACGTGTACAGGCGACCCTATCTCCGCGCTGGAGAGGATCGACGACCGACCTTGACATTCCCTCGCGAGATTCCGGTCAACGGGAAGCCGGAGGCGGTCAGCAAAATTGTTAGCGACTATTCGCGGTGGATGGCCGAAACGGGCGTTCCAAAGCTCTTCATCAACGGCACACCGGGCGGCATCTTGGTCGGAGCAATGCGCGATTTGTGCCGCACTTGGAAGAACCAAGATGAAATTACCGTGCATGGTGGTCATTTCCTTCAGGAGGACTCACCCCACGAGATTGGGCACGCGATCGCAGAGTGGCTGCATAAACTGACCTAGCAATAACTCCTTGGTTCGGTCTAAAGGCAGAGGTTAGGCGGAGTGAATAGCGCGGTGCCGTACATGATCTCGTAACCCTGTTTGAGAAAAACTCAAGCGAGCGTGCAAGAAAAGTTGTTTGTCTGAGCGTAATGTCGCCGGTAGTCTTGATGCTTTTGGGCAAGGCGATTCGCAGCTGATGCCCTGGCTACTTCTGGTGATCTTGCGGAGTGAGGATGCAGTGGACAAATGGCGCGCTGAGCGGTGTTCGCGCATTGGCTTGGGGCGGGCGTAGGGCCGTCGATCTTTGTACGGAGATGCTAGCTGCTGGCGGTGCGCAAATTACGATCGCCGATGCGGCAGAGATTTTACCGTTTGACGGTTTTGACGTCGTCGTCACCGCTTCGGACGTTGCCTCCAAAGAGGCACGCGATGCCCTGTGCCACTTGCGCGCCGAGTCGGGTCTCATTGTGTGTGACATCACCGCGATGGGAGTAACAGGGGCGCGGTCGGGCGTGCCATATTCGGACGCGGAGGTTCAGGCAATTACGGGACTTATGGATACCACAGGCTTCGCGACCGGATCGCCTGTGCATATCGGGGTGCCAATCACCGAGATTTCCGCCGGTATGTACGCTGCTACAGCCATTGTTGCCGCATTGCACGTATGGCGTACGCGGGGTATCTGCCAGAATATCGATGTCTCGCTGTTTGGCTGCGCTGCCAGTGCGCTGACGACGTTTCTGCCCAAAGCTTTCGTACAGGACAGCCCCGGCCGTGTTGGCAACAGACATCCGGCATGCGCGCCTTGGAACGCGTATGCCACGCGCGATGGCTGGATATTGATTTGCACCAGCACGGAGGAACAGTGGCGGCGTTTGCGCGGCGCGATCGGTGATGCAGAACTTGAAGCCTCCTGCTTCGATCAATTGCCGGACAGGTTGCGACATGTTGACAAGCTCGACGCGAGAATCGAAGCTTGGGCTCGCACGCTAACGACAGAAGAATGTTCGGCGCTTTGCGAGCGGATTGGCATCGCCGCTGGCCCTATCCTCACTGTCGGTGACTTGCCAGATGAGCCCAATTTCCGATTGCGCCACCCGTTGCTGGCCAGTCAGATAGCGAAAGGCCCCGTGTTCCCCCGCACCTACGCCGCGATGGTTCCATTTGCGGTTCATCCGCTGAGGACGTCGGGTGCAACAATGGGTGCAGTCGATGAAGCACACGATGGCACTATGGATCATGTTGAATGGCGATCAGGCGATGCTCCGCTTTCTGGAGTCCGCGTCATTGAGATTGGTCAGTACACGACCGCACCTTTGGTAGGCAAACACCTGGCCGCCCTCGGTGCGGAAGTCATCAAAGTGGAACCGCCAGACGGAGAGGCAGCGCGTAATTGGCCACCGAAGCAAAATGGTCTCAGTTATTTCTTTGCGCTCAATAACACCGACAAACGAGCAGTTTCGCTCGATCTTAAGCACGTGGACGACCTTGAGCGCCTTCGCTTGTTGATTCGGACGGCAGATGTGCTAATCGAGAATCTTCGGCCCGGAGCTCTTGCGAAGCTCGGCCTCGACCGTGATTCGCTCGCCAACATCAATCCGGGGCTTATATATTGCTCGATATCAGGTTTTGGGTTGACTTCTGCCTACCCAACCAGGCCAGCCTTCGATACGGTGATTCAGGCGATGGGCGGCCTGATGGCCCGTACCCGTAGTGGAGAAGTCCCGGTAAAGATTGGCGCTTCGGCAGCTGATGTGCTCGGCGGCCAAGCAGCGTTATTCGCTATTGTTTCCACTATCGTTGCTCCGCTGGGGCGCGCCGGCGCCTGTGTGGAAGTGGCGATGCAGGATGTCGCGGTGTGGAGTTCGCTATTTGCTGCTGGGAATGCCGAGGCGGCCGGCGAGACAATCTCCTGCTTTGACGGACACGTTTGGCTTACACTTCCACATCAAACCGCTGGTTCCATAGGCGAGATGGTGGAAGTGGACGCTGCCACTATGACTCGCGAACAGGTGATCGACAGCCTCGCTGCACTCGGACAGCGGGCTGTACCGGTCGCGCGTGTAGACGAGTTGCTCAACAATCCCGATTTCGCAATCGACGTACTGACTGCGGGGCGTGACGACGACGGTCATTTCTGGCCTTTGCTTAATGTGCCGTATCGTCTGGCAAAGACACCAGCGACAGTGCGCACTGTGCCAAGTATCCAGGAGCGGGCACCCGGGGCAGTCCCCGGGAACGAAGCCCATGAACTGATCTCGGCGGCGGACGCTGCGCTAGAGGGCAGCATCTGGCCGCAATGGCAATCTGCTGCCAACGCGCTGGGCGAACGGTCGACGTCCCGCAACTTACCGTCGAAAAATTGAAAACACCGACTCGGGAGTACATCGTGAACGAATATTTCGTCGGCACGGAAGCGCTGGACCTCGACAATCCTCTGTTAGAGCACTTGGGCGTGCGATTACTCGAATGGACAACTGGTCACTCTTCGCTGACGCTCGATATTGAGTCATGCCATCTGAATAGACAAGCGGGCTTACAAGGAGGAGTGATTGCAACCCTGCTGGATTCGGCGTGCGGCTATGCGGGTCTTAAGACGTCAGGCAATACCCAAGTGGGCAGCGCTGTGACGGTGATGCTGACGGTCAGTTACCTGAGTGGTGTACGGCAAGGGCGGCTAAAAGCGGAGGGTATTGTAACCAGAGCCGGGAACACTTTGTATTTCTCAAGCGGCCAACTGCTGGCAGAGGACGGGCGGCTTATCGCCACCGCGCAGGGTACTTTCAAGCGCACTCCGCCTGCGTCTGTGCTTCCTGCGTCGACCGCCCGTTGAGAGCAGCGCGCAACTGTCCGGTCGAAAATTTGATGACGTGTAGTTTCACCGGAGATCAGATAGGCAAGATTCACTATGCAGCAAACCGAATTATTTAGCGCAGGGCCTCTCGTGCTAGTCGACGACGCCGAGGGAGGCATCCGATATGAACCGCATGTACTGGACTCAGTGACAGCCGGACACTGGCTTAAACACACTCTCAGCGACGTTGCATGGAGCAGCCAGCGTCGCAAGATGTACGAGCGCGAAATCTCGGTGCCACGCTTGTTGGCGGGATATAGGCTTGGCGCGGCCGGGCTTCCGAAGCCAATCGACGACGCATTTGCGTTCGTTCGACAATTCGTTGGCGTTCCGTTCAACAGTGTTGGATTGAACCTTTATCGGAATGGCTGCGACAGTGTAGCGCTACACAACGATAAAACCGAGCGTCTGGTGGTGGGTGCGCCCATTGCAATTCTTTCGCTTGGTCAGACGCGGCGAATGCTAATTCGGGAAAAGAGCGGAAGGAGACGCTCCGTCTCGCTGGACGTCGAGGCCGGTAGCCTGCTGATGATGAGTCACGCGTGCCAGTTTACGCATGATCACGGCATACCGAAGGAACAGGATGAGATCGGTCCTCGTGTCAGCCTCGCATTTCGCTACCTTGCCCTTGATCGGGACGATCAGACCGATTCGTCGCCGTAAAGTCTGCCTGGTGTGATTGCGGTCTGAGTTGGAGATATTGCCCTTGCGATTTCATGATGAGCTTCGGCGACCTCGCGCCCACTGGCTCCATGGCCGTGGCCGAAGCGCAAGCGCCTACCTTTCCGTGCTAATGGGTGGCTGTATGTCGGCCGTTGTGCTGCTAAATCGTGGCATCCTTCGCTCCCTGCAAAGGGATCTATCCTACGCGACCGCGAATGCCTTTCAACCTCTCGGCTGACTGGGCTTCGATTGATCTTTTCGAACGGTCTGCCTGATCAGTCAAGACTTTCATGCGGATCACTTGCTAGCCGGAATCCAGCCGGCATGTCGAATGGAAAAAACATACGTTATCCTACATGTTGACGGAAAGCTGGATTCCGTTATTCACCCAGGCAGCAGGATCGAGAAAAATAGGGAATAATCTTAGCTCTCCTTTAAGTCAATATTTTATCCGAGGACAAGCACGATGGACTTTAGCATTAAAGCCTGTGATTGGAGCAAAAGCTCTTCAAGCGGGTTCCTGACTGGAAAGTCCGATTGCATCGTGATTGGCATTTTTGAGTCACAGACGCTGTCGGGTGCCGCACTGGAGATCGATGCGGCCACCAAGGGTCTTCTGACCCGCATCATCAAAGCCGGTGACATGGACGGCAAGAGCGGTACCACCCTGTTCCTGCATGAAGTGTCCGGTATCGGCGCTTCGCGCGTTCTGCTGGTTGGCCTCGGCAAGCAGGACGCCTTCAACCAGAAAGCCTACGGCGGCGCTGTACGGGCTGCATGGCGCGCGCTCCTAGGCACCAAGGTAGTCCAGGTCACGTTTACGCTGGCCCAGTTGCCCATTATCGAACGCTCGGCGGATTGGGGTGTGCGCGCTGCCATCGTCGCACTGCGCGATCTGACCTACAAGTTCACGCAGATGAAGAGTAAGCCGGATCTCACACCGCGCGCTCTGAAACGCATCGTTTTCAGCGTCGACGCGGGCAATGAGAAGGCTGCCAAGCTCGCCGCCAAGCAAGGCGTGGCGCTCGCTAATGGCATCGATCTCACGCGTGACCTCGGCAACCTGCCGGCTAACGTCTGCACTCCGACCTATCTCGCTAACGCCGCGAAAGATATCGCCAAAGACTGGAAGCTGAAGATCGAAGTACTGGGCCAAAAGCAGCTTGAAGCGCTGAAAATGGGTTCGTTCCTGTCGGTCGCGCGCGGCTCGGTCGAACCACCTCAGTTCATCGTGCTGCAGTACCAGGGTGGCGGTGCCAAGGCCGCGCCGGTGGTGCTGGTCGGCAAGGGCATCACGTTTGATAGTGGCGGCATATCGCTGAAACCGGGCGAAGGCATGGACGAGATGAAGTACGACATGCTGGGCGCGGGATCGGTGCTCGGCACCATGCGCGCCGTCGTGGAGATGGGCTTGAAGATCAACCTGGTAGTCATCGTTCCAACCTGCGAGAACATGCCGGCGGGGGACTCCACCAAGCCAGGTGACATCGTCACCAGTATGAAGGGCCTGACGATCGAAGTGCAGAACACGGACGCCGAGGGCCGTTTGATCCTTTGCGACGCGCTGACCTACGCCGAACGCTTCAAGCCAGCCGCGGTCATTGATGTCGCGACGTTGACGGGCGCTGTTGTAGCCGCACTCGGTTTCCACAACAGCGCGCTCTACTCGAATGACGACGGACTGGCGGGCGAGTTGCTCAACGCGTCGCGCGGAGCGTCCGACCCGGCGTGGCGCATGCCGCTCGACGAGGAATACCACGATCAGCTGAAGTCGAACTTTGCGGACATTGCCAATCTCGGTGAGCGTGGGGGCGGGAGCATCACTGCGGCGTGCTTCCTGTCGCGCTTCGCAGAAGCCTATTCGTGGGCTCACCTCGATATCGCCGGCACGGCGTCGACGAGGGGCGCGGCGAAGGGCGCAACCGGCCGTCCGGTGCCACTGCTGTCGCAATTTCTGATCGACCGCGCTGCACAATGATCCACCGTAGTACCGGTGCAATGTAGCGGAGCCGCTGGCGGCGAGCGTAGACTTTCACTCGACCGCCGGTGGCGATTCGTCTTTGCACGTTGCCCGAATCGGCGCAGCTGCGCGCCTTCGACGGGCTTGTGGACCTTCTCTCCCCTCGAGTTCGGGCCGCACTAAATGTGCGTCAGTTCGCTCGACGCGCAAACGCCAATCGTGTTAGCCGAGAATCCCGACGTCTATCCTGTCACCGTTCCGCGCCAGTATCGGGTGATAGCGGCGTTGTCAGCCGCCCCTGAAAATCAGAAGCGGCCCACTGCGCCTACTCACTTCGAGAACTGATCGTCTTCCGAAGACGCCCCCTTTGTTTGGTGGGCAGAGCCGGCCATGCCTATCCGTCGAGCCAATGATTGCGTCCTCTCGGCGGGGCCGTGAACAAATCAGACGCTTACCCACGACATCAGGGGCGTGAGCGATATTAAGAGTGAATTCAGCGCTGCCTCGCAGGAACAGAGCAAGGGGATTGGGCAGGTTAACGAAGTGATCACCTTATTTACGCAGCCACGCAACCATGCAACAGAACGCGGCTCTGGTCGAGCAGCCGGGGCAGCCGCCAGTCCGCTCGAGTCTCAGGCCAGCGATCAACGGGCGTCCGTTTCAGTGTTCAGACTGGATGTTTCGGGTATGCGTACTGCCGGTGGTATCGGATGAAACGCATTTCAAGCGGGGTTGATATCGGCGAGGATGGCTCAGTCGAATGAGCGCATCACGTCTCGCGCCGTTTTCATGTCACGGCTGTCCAAGCCTTCTGTAAACCGCTCGTAGACCGGGGAGAGGAGATCGAGAGTCCCCCGCTCGCGCCCTTGGCGTAGCCTGAGCGCGGCGAGGCTCGTGACGCAACGCAACTCCCACGACAGGAACCGATGGCTCCTCGCCTGTGCCAACGCGTCCATGAGCATGACCTCACCAGCGGATTGGACCGAAGCATTTGGGTCGAGCAGCATCAGTTCGGCCTTGGCACGCAGCAGTTCTGGAAGGGAGCATTCGTCCCCCGTTTCGATGGCCCGTTCGACGGCGGGATTGATCAGCGCGGCGGCTTGTGCGAGCTTGCCATGCCCGACTAGCAAGTGGGCGGTCGCGGACAGGAACGGTGTGAGGGAAACATAGAAGCGCTTGGAGCCAATGCCCATCATAGCGGGGTAGATTTTCTGATTGTAGGCCGCGACGTGTCCCGCCTGCAATTCCAGAAAGCCCTGCCACATCTCGGCGCGCGCCTTCCACGTCGAGATGCCGTGGCGCCGAGTCTCGGTTACCATCAGCGAGACTGCCCTGTCGAGCCCGTCGTCGTCGCCAGTCTGCAGCGCGAGGGTGCATACCGCTTCGCTCAACGCATAGCAGAGTGATACGGGGTGATCGAGCTCGCGTGCGTCGTCGAGCGATTGTTGCGCGGCAAGCCTGGCCTGATCGGTGTGTCCCATAAACCACAAGGTGTGTGCCAGTGACGCGTGCGACAGCATTCTCTCGTCATACAGGAAGCGAATGCGTTGCGCACGCGGAAGCTGGGTGCGAGAGTTCGCCGCGCGCTCAAGGTCGGCTAGCGCGTTATCGAGTTCACCGAGGAAGAGGCGGGACATACCCCTTAGCCGATAAGCGGCCAACTGGTCGCAGGGCCATTCGGACGCCGTCGCTACTGCGCCGAACTGTTGTGCCAAGGGCAGCGTTTGCGCAAAGCGTCCGTTCAGGTACAAACACATCCAGCATCCCCACATGCCGAGCAACTGGTAAGCCGTGTTGCCGGTCTGGTCGGCGAGTTCGAGAGCTGTCTTGAACGCCGCACTGGTTTGCGGACCCACGGTATGGCACAACAGGCACATGCCGCGCGCCGCGTAGAGTTTCATCTCACGCTCGCCGGCGGGCGCGGCACTATTCGCCAGCCACGCAAGCGCCGTATCGACGCGCGCGAGGCATTCCTCCAGAAGTGCGAGCTGCATCGAAAGGGGGATGCTCGCAATCGTCAGATCGACGGCGATGGCCGGGTTGCCTTCGGTCGAAAACCCCCATTTGACCGCCGAGCGAAGGTCCGCCAGGTGGGGGCTGTAAGCAGCGTTCCAGTCTATATCGACGCGTGCCGAGGCCTGCTGCTCGGCCTGCGCGAAGACATCGAGGAAGTGGAGTGCGTGCCGGTTCGACCACTCGGGTAGCGTACCGCTTGCACGCAATTTGTCGTATGAATAAGCGCGGGTAGTTTCGAGCAGTCTGTAATGTATTTGCCCCGCGTCGGACACGGTGGATACGAGCGACTTATTGACCAGCTCGATTAGCACACTAACGACCGCATCAGGCGGTATCTCATCGTTGCTTGTCACCGTTTGCGCGGATTCGATCGTAAACGGGCCGGCGAACAGGCTGAGTCGGTCGAGCACAGTTCGCTGAATATTGGGCAGCAGGCTGTAGCTCCAG
>Ga0302178_10003192_pt1 | contig 12480 bp, 7 predicted proteins | sample I_Palsa_E1_3_FD_198790 | JGI IMG/M metagenome (GOLD analysis project Ga0302178, IMG submission 198790) | Peat permafrost microbial communities from Stordalen Mire near Abisko, Sweden - I_Palsa_E1_3 | ecosystem: Environmental > Terrestrial > Soil > Palsa > Peat permafrost | place: Sweden: Abisko... | reverse complement strand
CAGCTGCAGCGCAACCAGCGGACATCCCAGCTCGGGAACACCTCGATCGACAACGGGACGCTGACGATCAACGGGCCCGACGGGACCGCGCAGATGCTGCTGGGCCTGCAGTACGACGGCGCGTACACCGTGCGGGCGGTGAGCTCCGTCGGGCCGCCGGTCGCACCGGACACCCCGATCGCCGGGCCGGGCATCCAGAGCGTCCTGGTGGCGTGGGACGGGGTGATGGCGGACCGGTCGATGCCGCTGTCGGACTTCGCGGGCGTCCAGGTGCACTGCTCCCCCGTCGAGGGGTTCACGCCGGGCGAGGGGACCCTGCAGGGCATGCTGCCCGCGGCGGGGGCGTTCATCGTCGGGGGCCTGGCGGCGGGGACCGTGTATTACGTGGCGCTGGTCGCCGTGAACGAGTCCGGGCAGTCCAGCCCGCCGAGCGCGCAGTCGTCCGCGACCGCGCAGTCGGTCCTTCAGAACATCGCCGCGAACTCGATCACCGCCACGCTGATCGCCGCCGGCACCATCCTGGCCGGGGCGGTCGACGGCACCACCATCACCGGCGCGCAGATCATCGCGGACGGCCTCTCCGGGCAGATCCTGATCTACTCCGGGACTCCCGCGTACGGGAACCTCATCGGGGCCTGGTCCACCAGCGCCGGCGACGACATCTACGGCAACCCCTACCCGGCCGGGCTTCTCGCCCAGGACGGGCTGATCGCCGGGTACACCATCTCCTCGATCGGCGCGTTCCTGTCCACCCTGCACGTCACCACGCCCCCGGCCGCCATCAGCTACACCGGCTCAACCCCGGGTGTCAACACCGACGTCCCCGGTAACACTCCCGTCACAGCAGGAGGGCCGGCCAGCAACTCTAACGCCGACCTGTACTCGTGGGCGCTGAACATCGCCCACGCGACCGGGGGAGGGGACCTGAACCAGCTGGCGGTCTTCTGCAATGCCGTCGCCAATGAGCTGCAGGGCGCCATCACCTACGAGAACGCGCTGGGGACCGAGGTCGGCAAGCTCATCGCCGTCTGCAACTCCCTGGTGGCGAACGTGAACCAGATCAGCACCCAGCTCCAGACCGCCGGGATCTTCACCTAGCAGAAGGGACGTGCCAAATGGCGTTGCTCTCAAGCGGGACGGGCAGCGGTGCCCCCGACCCGGGGCTGTCCTACACGATCCAGACGGTGATCTACGCCTTCACCTGGACTGACACCAGCGTCCAGTACTCCCTGAACGTCAGTGTGCAGGTGCCCCCGTCAGTCACGGGCTACGCCCACTTCGACGCGCTGGTCCCCGCCATCGCCACCGCGATGGCCGCCCTGTCCCCCGGCATCACGGTGGGGTCGCCGGTCTCCAAGACCTACATCCCGACGACCTTCACGGGCACCTCGGTAGCCACCTGACGCTTCCCTTCTTGCCCTTTCATCGATCACTCACGGAAACAGGAGGTACGCATGGGCCAGGAGAAAGAGCCGGGGCTGGATTTGGAGAAGCTCCGCAGCATCGGGCACCTGTCAAAGGGCCGGACCATGAGCCGGTCAAAGAGCGGGCGGGAGCACCCCGAGACGGGCCTGCCGTACAAGACCACCAGAGACGAACTGGGCAACGACGTCATCGAGCACGGCAAGGCAGGCTCCGGCTTGTCCGAGCGGCAGGACGTCATGATCAGGCCGGAAACCATCAACACTGAACTGGGGATGACCTAAATGACCTGGGCAAACAGCGGTATCTATGCGTCCGTGCTGGGCGCGTCGCTGACCGTGACGGCTAACGCGCCGAACTGGTCGACGGCGGCAAACAACAAGTTCGCGCTCACAAGCAACTCTGACGTCACCGCGTACAACGCCGCGCTCGCCAGCGCGATCTGGGGTAACCACTCCGCGACCGAGATCACCGGGACCGGGTGGGCGGCGGGCGGGCCCACGATGGCCACCGCGAACGCCGGCGGCACCATGACCCCGGCCATCACCGTGTCCGGTACCTCGCCGGTCCTGATGGTGTGGGGCATCACCGCGGGCATCAGCATCTCCGGCACCACCCTCACAGGCGCGTACGGCGGGTACTTCTACTCCACCACCACCACCCAGTACCTGATGGCCGGCATTTATTTCGGCGGGACCGGCTACTCCACGGTGGGCGGGATCTTCGGCGTGTCCTGGTCGGGCCTGCAGATCGCCACGATCAGCGTCGCGGCGAACGCCTAGGGGGCCACGACAGGGCGGCGTCCGGAGCTAGCAGGGAAGGGGGCTGAGCCCGCATGCCGATCGCGCTTGACGCCTCCACCCCGGCGGCTGCGGACCTCACCAGCAGCACGTCGCTTACGATCGCGTCCGCGAGCTTCACCCCGCCGGCCGGGTCGCTGGTGGTCATCTCGGCTGGCGTCGAGCTGAACTCCGGCGTGTTCACCGCCCCGGCGGTCACCGTCGCGGACTCGCTGTCGAACAGCTACGCGGCCGGGCCGTCGGCGAACGACAGCAGCGGCACCTACGGCGGCCTGACATACCTGTTCAGCCGCTACTACGCCACCTCGCCGGGCGCGATCACGGTCACCGCCACCCGGTCCGCCGCCGGGACCGCGCTGCTCGATCTCGTCCCCCTCGTGCTGACCGGGGCCGCGGCCGTCCAGACCGGGGCCGCCGCCGTCAGCCATGACGGCACCACCAGCACCGCGACGCTCACTGCGGCCATCACCACGACCACGCCGGGCAGCTGGGTGATCGCGTCCGCCACGGTGGACGCCGCGCAGACCACGTTCACGCCCGTGGGCCTGACCACCTGGCACAGCGAATCATCGGCCCCTGACACCGGCGCGGCGATGACCGGGTACTGGGGTCCCACCGTCACCCCCGGGGCCGTCACGCTCGGCTGGGACGTGAGCGCAGCCCAGTACTGGGCGTGGGCGGCACTGGAGATCCTGCCCGCCGCCGCCGTCGGCGCCAGCGTCACCCCCGCCGTCCTGACCTGCACGGCTTCGCTCCCCGCACCGCCGGTGAACGCCCTGGCCCAGCCGTATCACGCCGCGTACGCCGCGTTCAGCACGTCCGGCCTGGCCGCCTGGACCACCGACTGCACGACCGCCACGGGCGCGTACGACGGACTGCTCGTCACGGTCTCCGCCAGCACCAACCCGGGCATCACCTCCGTCACCGACACCCGGTCCAACACCTACGCCCTGGCCAGCTTCGCGCTGTCCGAGGCCGGCGCCTACACCTGGGTCTACGCTGCGGCTGCCGGGTTCACCCCGCTGACCACCGCTGATACCATCACCGCCACCTGGACCGCCGCCGCCGGGCTGGGCGCGATGAACGGCATAGGCGTCCCCGGGGCACCGTACCCCGGCGTCGCTGCCGTCGCCTCCGGCAGCACCACCGCCGCGTCGGTGTCCGCGGCGCCGTCCGGCTCCGGGCAGACAGCCGTCGCGGTCGCCACCTGGGCCCTGGCGGGCGGGGGCGGCACGCTGTCCGGCGGCAGCCCTGACGTCTTCGCGCCCGTGGTCAACGCGCAGGCCACCGGGTCGGTGTACGCCCGCTGTTCCGCCGCCGCCGGATGTACCGGCACCCAGACCCCCTCTTACGCGATCACGCCGGCGCCCTGGTCCATGATCATCGTCTTCATGGCGGCCGGCTCGAACGCCGCCGTCACCGCGACCGCCCTCGCCTCCGCGGCGTCGTTCGGTGCCGTGACGATGCACGCCGGCACCACGCTGACCCGCACCGCCCTGACCGCGACGGCCTCGCTCCCGGCCCCCGCGATCACCTCGGGCCGCCCGTCCGCCCTGACCGCGGCGTCGTTCTCCAACGCCGCCACCCCCGCGCTGACCGCGCTCGCCCCCGCCCCGCCCGGGGTCCAGGCCGGGGACCTGCTGCTGATATGGGTCTTCGGCTCCACCCAGTCGCTGACCTTCACCAGCACCGGGTGGACCGCGGTCACCCCCGCAACCGGGCAGAACGACTCGGCCCAGCTGCTGTACAAGACCGCGGCGTCCGCCGACGTCACCCTCGCCGGGTCCTCGGGCAGCTACACCGTCACCGTGTCCGGGTCGACCGTCCGGTCCATCGCCGGGATCATCGCCGACGCGCAGGGCTACGTGTTCGACGCGGGCGCGGGCACCCCTGCGTCGTCCGGGCAGCTCGGCGCGGCCACTTCGGCGTCTGTTCCCGTCACCGGCGTGACCACCACGGGCGCCGGGGACACGCTGCTGTGGTTCGCCGGGGTCCGGGTCGCCTCCGGCACCGTACCGGCGATCACCCCGCCGGCCGGTTTCACCACGAAGGCCGCGCAGCTCAACACATCGGCGGCGTCGGTGAACGCCGGCGCGTACCTGGCCACCGTGACCCAGGTCACCGCGGGCGCGACCGGGACCGAGACCGGCACGCTGTCCGGCGCCAGCGACGGCGGCGGGCTGCTCGTCGCCCTGACCCCGCCCGCCACCGGCAACGCCGCCGTCACCGCAACGGCGGTGGCCTGTACGTCCGCGCTCCCGGCCCCGGCGCTGCACGCAGGCATCACGGTGACCGCGACGGCCCTGAGCTGCTCCGCTTCGTTCCCTGCCGCGGTGCCTGCCGGCGGGGCTGCCGTCACCGCACCCGCCCTGACCTGCGCGGCCTCGCCCCCGGTACCTGTGCTGCGGACCGACTCCGGGGTGACCGTCCCCGCCATGGCCGCTAGCGCCTCGCTCCCGGCCCCGGTGATCCTGACCGGAGCCGCCGTCACCGTCGCGGCGCTGGCTGCCAGCACGTCGCTCCCCGCCGCGCTGGCCGTCATCGGCGCCAAGGTCACCGCGACCGCCCTGGCGCGCACGGCGTCGTTCCCGGCCGCGCAGCCCAGCATCGGCACCGCCGTCCCCGCGACCGCCCTCGCCTGCGCGGCGTCGTTCCCGGTCCCGGTCGTGCCGACGCAGTACTCGTGGATGACCACCGGCCCGGTCCTGGACCTGCTGTACGCCAGCAACCCGTCCGTGACGTCGGAACTGTTCAATACCCCGGCGGCGTTCGCGATCGGGCTGGCCTCCACGTCCACCACCGCGGCGCCGTTCACCTCACCGCTCGCCGCCACACCGGTCCTGTCGTACTCCAGCTACGCCCAGTTCAGCTCTGACATCACCGCCGGCGCGATCACCTGGCCGTACGCATGGGTGCTGTACGACTGCGAGTACTGGGGCGGATCCGGGCAGACACCCGCCGGCGAGTACGACAGCCCGATCACGGCCATGCAGTCCTTCACCACCCTCGCGCACGCTCACGGGTACCGGGTGATCCTGACTCCCGGCCGGGACCTGGCCACGGCCCCCGGCACGATCTTCCCGTACACCCAGGGATCACTCGACGCCTGGTACGAGGCGAACAACATCGCCGGCGGGGCAGCGGGGACAGGCGCGGAGATCGTCGAGGTCCAGACCCAGGCGGACACGCTCACCCCCGCGAACTTCACCTCGCTGTGGGCCGCCGCGTCAGCGCAGGTGGCAGCGGCCAGCGGCACATGCCGGGCGTTCGCCGGCGTGTCGGTTAACTACGGCAGCGGCGCGCAGATGGCCCAGGCGGCCCTGTCGATCCCCGCAGCGGCCGGGTACTGGCTGAACGGCACCGCCGGCACGACCTCGACGTCGGTCACGGCCATGGAAACGTGGCTGGGCAACTCGCCGGTCACGGCGGCCACCCTGACCGTCTCCGCTGCTTTCCCTGCGGTGGCCGTCAGCACCGGGCAGGCTGTCACCGGGAGCGTGCTGACGGCCGCCGCGGCGTTCCCCGCACCTGCCGTCAGCACCGGGCAGACCGAAAGCCGCGGTGCACATGCCGCTGTGGTGGCGTTCCCGTCCGTCACGGCCAGCGGCGGCGCGTCCGTCACGGTAACTGCGGTGACATCGAGCGCCGCGATCCCCGTAGCCGCTGCTGCGGGCGGCGCGAACCCGGTGCTGTCCGCGGTCACCTCGAGCGCGGCCGCGGGTGCCGTCCAGGTCGCCGGGGGGGCGAACCCGGCCCCTGCCACACTGGCGGCCACGTCACCGCTGCCTGCGGTCACCGCCTCGGCCGGGCAGACCGCCGCCGCCGTCCCGGCCGCGGCCACGACGGCGGTTCCCGCGCCCGGCGTGTCGGCCGGCGGCGTCGTGTCCGTCGCCCCGGTCTCAGCCGCCGCCGCCGTCACCGTCGCCGTCCCGGCCGTCCAGCAGGACCAGGCTGTCGCGCCGGCCGTCACCGTGGCCGCGGCCACGGTACCCGCGCCGTCGCTGAGCACCGGCCAGACTTCCGCCGCGGCCACGGTGACTTCAGCGGTCACCGTACCAGCGGTCACGGTCAGCACGGACGAGATCGCGGCAATCGGCCCTGCCGCGGGTGCGGTGGCCTTCGCCGCTCCCGTCATGCGCGCCGACCAGACCGCCACCGCCGCTGTCCTGGCCTGCGCGGCCACGTTCCCGGCACCGGCCATCCGGGAGGACCAGGCCGTCACCGTGACCGCCATGGCCGTCAGCACCGCACTCCCGGGCCCGGTGCTGCACGTCGGCCAGACCGCTAGCCAGACCCCGCTGGCCGCCACGGTAACGGTCCCCGCCGCAGTAGCCAGCGGCAGCGCCGCGATCGTTCAGGGCGCAATTACCGCCGCCGTCTCGATCCCGGCCGCCGTCGCATCAGGGAACGCCGCCACCGCGCCGGCCGCCATCGCCGTCACGTCATCGCTGCCCGCGGTCACGGTCTCCACGGGCGGGACCGATACCCGCGGTGCCCACGCCCTCGCGGCGTCACTGCCCGTCCCGGTAGTAACCGCGGGCAGCACCGCCGCTGTGAGCGTGGCGGCTGTAACCGCCGGCGCGGTCATCCCCGTCCCGGTCGTCCGGCAGGACCAGGCTGTTGCCCCCGCCACTGTGGCCGCCAGCGTGAACGCGGCGGGCCCGCAGGCCTCCGCCGGGGCGGTCGTGACCGTGACCGCAGTGGCTGTCACCGTCACCATCACCCCGGCGTCCGGCAACGCCGCGGTCGCCGCGGTCACCGTCACCGCGGTCCTCAGCGTGCCCGTGCCGCAGGTACGGCAGGACCAGGCGGTCACCGTCGTCACGATCACCGCGGGGGCAACGGTCACCGCCAGCGTGGCCGCTGCCGGCGGCGGTGACGGCTTCACCGGCACTGTCGTCTGGACTGCGGGCGCGGCCCCGTCCCGCTGGCAGGCCGAGCCGACCCGGACCCGGTGGCTGGCGGAACCGGCACAGACACGATGGAGGACGATCATGACCGTATTCCAGCCGATCGCAGCGGGCTCGCTGGCCGAAATTAATATCACGTGGACATCTGAGTTGTTCGGAACGGTGATCGATCCGACGGGTCAGTCCTCCGGGTCGGCTCTGCTGCCGGTCCTGATGGCGTTCCCCGTCAGCAGCGGCGACCCGCTCGCACCGGCCACGCCGGCGACCTGGTTCCCGGCAGCATGGCTGATCGGGTCGACCGCAGCCGGGTGGACCTCGCAGTGCCTGGTAGGGCCGGGCGGCGTCACTATGCTCACCGCCGGGCTGGCCTACGACGTGTTTGGCATGGTGCTGGGGGAGCCAGAGGTACCTATGATATTTGCAGGGACACAAGAGGTGCTCGGCTCGGCGGCCCTGGCGGCCCTGACCGGCGCCGACGGCGGGTCGGCGGACGGCGGGAACTACCCGGCGTCGGTGATCGACGGCGGGAATGCCTGATGAGCGTAACGATCCAGTGGCGGCGGGACCTGGCCGCGAACTGGGCCTCCGTGAATCCGGTGCTCAACCAGGGCGAGGCCGGCGTCGAGACCGGCACCGGCAAAGCCAAGCTCGGCGACGGGGTGACGGCGTGGAACGCGCTGCCCTACTGGGACCCCGCCGCGGTTGGGGCGGCCCTGACCGCGGAGATCGCCAGGGCGGAAGCGGCAGAGGCGGCGATGGCCCCCATGGCGCTGCCGCTGGCCGTGACCTCCGGGGGGACGGGCGCGACCACCGCGGCCGGGGCCGTGGCCGCGCTCGGCCTGGGCACCGCCGCCACCCAGCCGTCCACGGCGTTCGACGCCGCAGGGTCCGCGTCAGCGGCCCAGTCCGCCGCGGAGACGTTCGCGACGTCTTCGGTAGCGGCCGAGACCACGCGGGCGGAGGCAGCCGAGGCGGGATTTGCCAGCGCCGTGTCCGTGTCGGCTGCCGTCGCCGCCGAGACCAGCCGGGCCGAGACCGCGGAGGCGCTGCTGGCCCCGAAAGCGTCCCCGAACCTGACCGGCGTGCCGTCAGCCCCGACGGCGGCGGCGCTGACGTCCACTACCCAGGTAGCGACGACGGCCTTCGCGACGTCGGCGGTGGTCACGGAGACGACCCGCGCCGAGACCGCCGAGGCGCTGCTGGCACCGAAAGCATCCCCGGCGTTCACGGGCGTTCCGTCAGCCCCGACGGCGGCCACCTCCGACGTGAGCACCCAGGTTGCCACGGATGCGTTCGTGCACGCCGCGATCACCGCTCAGGGCCTCGGGTCGGCTGCCACTCAGGCGTCTTCGGCGTTCGACGCGGCCGGGTCTGCCAGCACGGCCCAGACGACGGCGGAGACGTTCGCGACGTCGGCGGTAGCGACCGAGACGAGCAGGGCGGAGACCGCCGAAGGGCTCGCCGCGCAGAAGTCCGCGAACCTGTCCGACCTCGGGAACGCAGCGACCGCGCGGACGAACCTCGGGCTCGGCAGCGCGGCCACGCAGCCGAGCAGTGCTTTCGATGCCGCTGGCGCGGCGGCAACGGCACAGTCGACGGCTGAGACGTACGCGGCCGGGCAGGCATCTACAGCCCAGTCAACCGCCGAGAGCTTCGCGACCTCGGCCGTGAGCACGGAAACCTCTCGCGCGGAAACGGCCGAGGCCCTCCTGGCACCGAAAGCCAGCCCCGCGCTCACCGGCACACCCACGGCCCCCACGGCGGCGGCTCTGACCAGCACCACGCAGCTCGCCAGTACCGCTTACGCGGACCTGGCTACCGGGGTGGAGAAAACACGAGCCCAGGCCGCTGAGGTGCTGCTGGCACCTCTCGCCAGCCCGGCTCTGACCGGTTCTCCGACCGCTCCGACCGCGACCGCGCTGACCTCAACCACTCAGCTCGCGACCACTGCGTTCACGACAGGAGCCGTGGCCGCCGAGACCACGCGGGCGGAGGCAGCCGAGGCTCTCACGGCGCAGAAAGCGAACAACCTCTCGGACCTCGCGAACGCGGCCACGGCCAGGACGAACCTCGGCCTCGGTACAGCCGCGACCCAGGCCAGCACGGCATTCGACGCGGCGGGGTCCGCAACGACCGCGCAGTCCACTGCGGAGACGTTCGCGACCAGCGCGGTAGCTACCGAGACCACGCGGGCGGAAACGGCCGAAGGGCTGCTCGCGCCGAAAGCCAGCCCGACGCTGACCGGTGTTCCCGTTGCCCCTACAGCAACCGCGCTGACCAGCACGACCCAGATCGCGACGACGGCGTACGCGGATTCGGCGGTTACGGCCGAAGCCGGGGGGATAATCGTCGCCGCGCCGACCGGGATCGCCGCGACCGACACCGCGAACATCCTGGCGGCGCTGGCCACCGGGAAGCGGTACATCCGGCTCTGCGCGGGAAACTACCTGTGCGACGCGACGCTCACTCTCACCGGCGGCCAGAGCCTGATCGGCGCAGGCTACGACGCGACCGTCCTGAGTTTCGCCGGGATGACCCTCGCCTATGGCGTGTGCCTGAACGGCGCATGCTGCAAGCTGGAGGGCGTCTACGTCACGGGGCCATCGACGGTCACCTACCTGGCAGGCGTCACCACGGCCACCTCAGCCGAGGGCTGCGTATTCCGTGAGGTGCTCACCGCCGGAGGCTACAACGGGATCGGCGTCGGCGCTGACGTCGCCACGGACATCGCGCAGACGCAGCTGTTCAATTGCAGCACCAGCGGCGCGGCGAACGCCGGCGTGATCATCGGCAACAACATCGCTGGGAACGTCCTCAACACCCACATCTACGGTCACCAGACAAGCGGCAACGCCTACGGGGTATGGTGCGGCGGTTCCGGCTTCACCTGGGACGGCGGCGACTGCGAGCACAGCAGCATCGCGGACTTCTTCGTCGGGACACCCGGCAATAACCCTGTCCGCATATCGGGAGTGCGGTCAGAAGAAGCCGCCGCACTCCTGGTGACAGGAGGAATCACCGGGGCCGCCACAGACGTGACGCTCCAGGACGTCCAGTGGTTCGCCAACGCTCTCGCGAGCAACGGCCAGTGGATACTCTTCCAGTCAGCCGGGATGCTGAACATCCTCAACGTGACCTGCCTCAGCAGCGGGGCAGTTGCGCCGGTTGTCTACATCCAGGCGGGCGGCCCGGTATCCGTCAACGCCGTCGGACTGTCGTCGTCAGCAACAGCCGCAGCAGCGTTCCACGCAACCAACGGCTACCCGGCCATCACTAATATCGGCTACACCCAGCTTTCCTCCACGGGGGGCGCCCCCATCGTGGCGGCCAGCAGTTTCCCCTCACCCGCCCTGACCGGGACGCCCACCGCCCCGACGGCGGCGGCGCTGACCAGTACCACGCAGGTCGCGACCACGGCGTTCGTGACGTCGGCGGTAACTGCCGGAGCAGCCTTTACCCCCCAGTCCCCGAATATCCAGGTATTCGGTTCCGCCAGCACCAGCGGTGCCTTCACCTGGACGAAGCCTGCCGGGATGCTGTACTGCGACGTCACCCTGATCGGCCCGACCGCAGGCGGGGGTTCCGGCGCGTGCGGACCTGCAAGCACTGTCCGCACAGGTGGCGGGGGATCTTCCGGCGGGTCTATCGTGACCCGGCGGTTCATGGCAGGCGAGGTCGGGAGCACAGAAGCCGTCAGCGTTGGCGTAGCGGGTTCCGGCGGGGCAGGCGTGACGGCAACTGCCGGAAATAGCGGAAACGCGGCCACCGGCACCACGTCTTTCGGCACCGTGGTAAAGATGGTCGCACCCAGCGGTCAGCCAGGGACCCCAGGGGGCACGGCAGCAGCGGCGGCATCGACGTCACCGCTTAACGGAGGAGTAGGCGGCGCTTCTTCGGTTACCGGCGTCGGCGGTTCCCAGAATCCCAACCTCGGCGGGGGCGGGGGCGGGGGCGGGGGGTCAATCCCCTCGGCGACGAATACGCCGAGTGCGGGGGCTCACGGCGCGTGCGCTTCCCTCCTCGGGAACAGCGGCCTCGGTGGCGGCGGAGGTGCCGTCGATACCACTCCCCCGACTTCCGGTACCGGGCCGGCCGCCAACGGCACGCCCGGTACCGGGGCCGGAGGCGGCGCAGCCTCCAACAGCGCTTCAAGCGGGTCGGTCGGCCCGCAGGCGGGGGCTAACGGGAACTGGCCGGGCGGCGGTGCCGGAGGCGGCGGTGCCAGCCTCTACTCCCTCACGTTCACCGCGACCAATGCCTCTCCCTGCGTGTTCACCACAACGGGAAGCGCGAGTGCCCTGGTCAACGGGACCATCGTGACGCTAACGGGAGGGTCTCTGCCGACCGGGTTCACGACCGCTACGAACTACTACGTGGTCAGCTCGTCGGGCGCGACCTTTCAGCTCTCGGCGACCTCTGGCGGGGCAGCGATAAACAGCACCTCCACAGGATCGGGATCAGTGGTGACTGCTTTTACCTCCGGCGCAGGCGGCAACGGTGCCAACGGCTGCGCCTATGCAGTTAGCTACTTCCAGTAGGCCCGCAGCCGCGCTCAACGGGACTCGCCACCCGTCCCGGACCACAGCGACCGCCCCCGCGCGGGCTTGAAGTCCAGGGCAAACCGGAGATCCCGAAAGCCCGGCCTATAATCCTCACCGTGAGCCCCTTCCGCCGTCGCCCGGACCCTGCGCCCGTGGAGGACGACTTGATTCGCATACGCATGCTGAAATACCTCAGCACCTGCCTGGACCAGGGACAGACGCACGCCCCCATCCGGGACATGCTCGACCTTCTCGACCCCGCCTGGGCCCCGCCGGCCGCACAGGACAAGCCCGACCCGCGCGCCGATGAGATCACAGGCTGCCTCCCGGTCACTGCGGATGGCCAGATGCCGCGCTAGGGAGATGGCGGCCCGGCCACCAGGATGAGGAAAGCCACGCATCCGGCCATGACAATGACCGCGGCGGCGGAGACCAGCACCGTCCAGGCGATCCTGGCCACGAGCGGGTGCCGCCTCCCCATCGATCCGGCTCCCCCTCGGCGGTGACTGCGTGCGTGCGTCAGCTTACGGGCCGTGTGCGCGTCGAGGAGGGTGATCGCAGAAGGTTTCCGGTGCTGCGTCTGGTCAGCGGCGCCGCACGAGCAGCACGATCACCACGACGACGACGACGAACAGCAGCAGGCCCCCGCCGATATACATCAGGGGGCCGGCGTTCCGCCGCTGCGGTAATACCCGGGCCCGGCACGCCGCCATCCCCAGGCCACGTCGATCGCGACCAGCGCGCCGCCGATGATGATCAGCCAGATAACCCAGTTCAGGTGCTTGTTCACGAGCTCCAGGATGCCGG
>Ga0302178_10003191_pt1 | contig 12480 bp, 6 predicted proteins | sample I_Palsa_E1_3_FD_198790 | JGI IMG/M metagenome (GOLD analysis project Ga0302178, IMG submission 198790) | Peat permafrost microbial communities from Stordalen Mire near Abisko, Sweden - I_Palsa_E1_3 | ecosystem: Environmental > Terrestrial > Soil > Palsa > Peat permafrost | place: Sweden: Abisko... | reverse complement strand
GCGCCTGCCCGTAGGGCGAGCTCATCGCGATGTTCAAGATCGCGTGCCCGGCCGCGCCGCCGGCGATGGCCACGACGTCCGGGTCAACCGATGCGGCCGACGGCCAGGCCCGGACATCTCCGAGACCCTCGCTGCCGTGCAGCGCCGCCGCGAGCAGCTCGCGGGCCAGGATCCACTCCACCGGCTCATCGGTGCCCACCTCAAATGCCATCCGGATCGCGTACGGATCCGCGCAGCTGTAGGACAACCCGGCCGTCAGCGGGACGATCGTGCGCTCCGGTCCGACCAGCCCCAGGCCCAGCTCCGTTGAAACCTCAGAACGGTTGCTGCTCATCATCTGCCATTCCCTTCCCCATCACCGGCGACACGGAACGACCAGATAATGCTGGCCTGAAGCGTGATCTTCATCTACCCGTGATACTCGCTGGTTCAGGTAGCCGCGCAGGTGCGCCGCCGGGTGCAGAACGGTTGCAGCCCGCGAGCCGGCCAGCCACGGATACGGTCAGGCTGAGCAGGCCTCAGCCGGGTGATCCAGGATCGGGATCGGGTTCAGGGTCGAGGCGGGCGAGCAATTCGTCCAGCTTTACTTGCTGGCCCGCCCGGGCGAGCAGGTCGGTGACGATGCCGTCGAACGGCGCACGCAGCGAATGCTCCATCTTCATGGCTTCGACGATCATGATCACCTGACCGAGGCGGACCGCCTCGCCGGGCGAGGCGCTAACCGCGATGACGGTGCCGGGCATCGGGCTGCGTATGTCGGCGTCCGCGCTGGCCGCGCCGCGGGCCAGCGTCTCGGCGGGCAGCTCGGTCACCACGTGAGCCGCGCCGTCCAGCCAGAGCCAGCGGGCCAGGCCATCGGCCACCATACGCACCGGCCGCGTGGTCCCCCCGGCGGTCAGCGTGAAGCCGTCATCGGCGGGCGACGCGGCCGCGGCGACCGGCGGTTCGGCATCGACCCCGACGCGGGCGCCTCGCGGGGTGCCGGTGACCCGGAGGACCCGCGTGCCGCCGGCTGGCGTCGACACGGTCCACGAGATCTCGGCCGAGCCGGCCAGCCGCCAGCCGTCCAGGACGTCCCACGGGTCATCGGTCGCGGGCCGCATCTCCAGCAGCCGCCCGAGAGCGTAGGCGAGCAGAAGATCACCGGGTTCGGCCGGCTCAACGAGAGAGCCCAGGTGGCGCTCGATCAGGCCGGTGTCCAACCGCCCGGCCCGCACGTCGGGATCGGTGACCAGGGCGCGCAGGAAGGAACCGTTCGTCCGCACGCCGAGGACGACATTGGCGGCCAGCGCGTGATCCAGCCGGGCCAGGGCGCTGGCACGATCGGCGCCCCAGGCGATGACCTTGCTCAGCATCGGATCATAGGCCGAGGAGATCTCGGCGCCTTCGGCCAGAGAGCTGTCGACCCGTATCCCGTCTCCGGACGGCTCGCGGACCAGCAGGGCCCGCCCGCCGGTGGGCAGGAACCCGCGCGCCGGGTCCTCGGCGTACAGCCGGGCCTCGACCGCATGGCCGGTCAGCGTGACGTCGCCCTGGGTGAAGCTGAGCCGCTCGCCGGCGGCCACCCGGAGCTGCTGCTCCACCAGGTCGAGCCCGGTGACCAGCTCGGTCACCGGATGCTCGACCTGGAGCCGGGTGTTCATCTCCATGAAGAAGAACTCGGCGGGCGCCGCCGAGGCGACGATGAACTCCACCGTGCCCGCTCCGGTGTAGGCGACCGCGCGGGCCGTCTCGGCGGCCGCCACGCCGATGCGCTGCCTGGCGGCCTCGTCCAGGAGCGGGGATGGCGCCTCCTCGATGATCTTCTGGTGCCGTCGCTGCAGGCTGCACTCCCGCTCCCCCAGGTGGAGCGTCCTGCCGAAGCCATCCGCGAGCACCTGAGCTTCGATGTGCCGCGGGTCAGGGACGAAGCGCTCGATGAACAGCGTGTCGTCGCCGAAGGCGGTGGCGGCCTCGCGGCGGGCCGAGGCCAGCGCCGCCGCGAGCCCGTCCGGCTCGGGCACCAGCCGCATGCCCTTTCCGCCGCCGCCCGCGGACGGTTTGACCATGAGGGGATAGCCGACCTGCCCGGCCGCGCGGATCAGGTCCGCATCGGACAGGCCGGCCTGGGCGCAGCCGGGGACCACGGGAACTCCGGCCGCCGCGACAGTGTGCTTGGCTCTGATCTTGTCGCCCATCGTCTCGATGGCCTGCGGCGACGGCCCGATGAAGACCAGCCCGGCGGCGGCGCAGGCCCGCGCGAAGGCGGCGTTCTCGGCGAGGAAGCCGTAGCCGGGGTGAACCGCCTGAGCGCCGGTCGCGGCCGCGGCGTCCAGGATCCGGTCGGCCGACAGGTAACTCGACGCGGCGGGCGCGGGCCCGATCCGGACCGCGACGTCAGCCGCCAGGACGTGCCGGGCGCCCGCGTCGGCGTCGCTGTAGACGGCCACCGAGCGGATACCCATCCGGCGCAGCGTCCTGATGATCCGGACGGCGATCTCCCCCCGGTTGGCGATCAGCACGGCGTCGAACACAAGCGCTCCCCTTCTTACATCCGGAAAACGCCGTAGGACACCGGCGCGAGCGGCGCCCCGCCGCAGGCGGTCAGGGCCAGACCGAGGGCGGTGCGGGTCTGCAACGGGTCGATGACGCCGTCGTCCCAGAGCCGGGCGGTGGAGTAGTAAGGGTTTCCCTGCTCTTCATACTGGGCCCGGATAGGGGCCTTGAACGCGTCGGCCTCCTGCTCGCTCCAGTCAGCACCGAGCTGGTCTTGCCGGATCGTGGCCAGCACCGACGCGGCCTGCTCGCCGCCCATCACTGATATCCGCGCCCCCGGCCAGATCCAAAGGAACCGAGGCGAGTAGGCCCGCCCGCACATGGAGTAGTTCCCGGCGCCGAACGACCCGCCGATCACCACCGTGAGTTTAGGCACACGCGCACAGGCGACGGCGGTGACCATCTTGGCTCCGTGCTTGGCGATGCCGGCCGCCTCGTACTCTCGGCCCACCATGAACCCGGTGATGTTCTGCAGGAAGAGCAGCGGCACCCGGCGGCGGTCGCAGAGCTGGATGAAGTGCGCTCCTTTCAGGGCCGACTCACCGAACAGCACGCCGTTGTTGGCGACGATGCCGACGGGGTGGCCGCGGATGTGCGCGAAGCCCGTGACCAGGGTGGTACCGTACTCCGTCTTGAACTCGGCGAACCTGCTGCCGTCGACGAGCCGGGCGATCACCTCCCGGACGTCATAGGGAATCCGCAGGTCGGCCGGGATGACGCCGTAGAGCTCGGCCGGGTCGACCAGCGGCTCTTCGGCCGGCTGCCGGGGCCACGGCAACGGGTCCGGCGGATCCAGCGTGGCCACGATCCGCCGGACGATGCGCAGGGCGTGGGAGTCGTTGTCCGCCAGGTGGTCGGTGACACCGGAGGTGCGGGAGTGGAGCAGGCCGCCGCCGAGATCCTCGGCACTGACCACCTCGCCGGTCGCGGCCTTGACCAGCGGCGGGCCGCCGAGGAAGATCGTTCCTTCATTCCGAACGATCACGGCCTCGTCCGCCATGGCCGGCACGTAAGCACCGCCGGCGGTGCAGCTCCCCATCACGGCGGCGATCTGGGCCACGCCGCGGGCGCTCATCGTGGCCTGGTTGAAGAAGATCCGGCCGAAGTGGTCGCGGTCCGGGAAGACCTCGTCCTGGCGCGGCAGGAACGCTCCGCCGGAGTCGACCAGGTAGATGCACGGCAGCCGGTTCTGCAGCGCGATCTCCTGGGCTCGCAGATGCTTCTTGACGGTCATCGGGTAATAGGTGCCGCCCTTGACCGTCGCGTCGTTGGCGACCACGACGCACAGCCGCCCGGATACCCGGCCGATGCCGGTGATGATGCCCGCGCCCGGCGCCTGGCCGTCATACATCCCGTGCGCGGCCAGCGCCGATAGTTCGAGGAAACGGCTGCCGGGGTCGAGGAGCGTGTCGACCCGATCCCGGGGCAGCAGCTTGCCTCGCTCGGTGTGCCGAAGCCGGGAGCTCTCCGGCCCGCCCGCCCGCGCCGCCGCCAGGAGCTCGGTCAGCCCCGCAGCGAGCACCTGCTGGGCTTTGAAGTTACCGGCGAACTCCTCGCTGCGCGGATCGCAGGCCGTCCCCAGTGTCACCTCGTCCATGTATAGCTGAGGGTAGCGGCCGGGCGGGCGTGATGCATCTGGCGGGACCCTGCGGGGTTCTGGGGGTTCGGGCCCGGTAACGACTGCGACGGGAGCAGGCCGAGCGGCGCGGGCGCGGCGAACTCGACGGTGAGCAGCGATTCGCCGCCCGGCAGCGCGGCGATGGCCGCCCGGGCGCAGAGGTACGGCGGGCGCTGGGCGCGGAAGAAGGCCAGCATCTTCCGTGCCGTGGTGTTGCTCGCGGTCAGCTCGGCGCCACGCAGCGGCAGGCCCGGGCCGGCCCCGGGGCCGTCGTCGATGAACGCCGTAACCCGCACCCGCTCGCTGCCCGCGAGGGTGTCGAGGGCGGTCAGCAGGCGCGCGTCGACCTCACCGGCGGCCAGCTGAGCGCGGGTGGCCGGCGCGAACGTAATCAGCGGGTCGTGGAGTAGCTCGCTCCCGGCCACCCGGCGGGCCCGCAGGTCCGCGGCGATGGCGGTGCGGTAGGCGGCGGCGCCGTCCGGCGCGACCGCGCGGATGTCGATCCTGGCCTCGCCGGTGCCGAAGCTGGCCAGAAGCTCCGGAGCGTACACGCCCGCCAGGCGGGCGCCGAACATGTCGCGTACCGCGGCCGTGGCCAGGACCACGTCGGACCCGAGCGGGTCAGGCGCACCCGGGCGGAGCACCAGCAGGCTCCCGGCGGCGATGCCATGCTGCGCCAGCACGGCGCACATCGCCGGGTCGCAGGCCATGATGGCCCCGCCGCTGACTTGGCTGGCGACCCAGGCCGCCGCCTGGGCGCGGGCCACGACCGCCTGGCTCACGGGTACCAGCGCCGACGTCCCGGCCGGCGCCCGTGCCGACGTCCCGGCCGGCGCCCGTGCCGACGTCCCGGCCGGCGCCTGCGCCGACATCCGGGCCGGCGGCTGCGCCGACATCCGGGCGGGCGCGTCCGCGGACGCCAGGTGCGGGACGGAGGCGGCCCGGGTCGCCCCGACGGTCAAGAACACCGTCAGGGTGGCGAGTGCGCCAGCCAGGAATGCGCCGGCCCCACCACGCCGGCCAGCGCGGGTCAGCGCTGGGCGGCGGCGCCCGGCGCCGCCGCCGTCGCCTGACTGGCGACCTTCGGGCCGTCCATCTTCCGCGACCAGCGCGGACTGGCGCTGGTGATAGCCGGCTTCGAGCTCGGCCCGATGAGCAGAAGGCGAGCCCGGGGCGCGGACCTGCCAGTACCGGGCTGCCCGGCGGTGAGCCGCCACGACCTGGGCACCGAGGTCGGCTTCGGCCAGGCGGCGGTCCAGCGCATCCGCGGTCCAACGGTGAACGGCCAGCTCACCGCGGCCATCGACGGCCAGCAAGCCGACGGCCCCGATTTCGGCGATCTGTCCCGCCCGGCCGGCCACGACTTCCGCGGCGACGGGAAGCCGGAAGACCGACGCGCGTACCAGCAGCGCTCTGGCCCCGTGGCTGAGGCGGTCGAACAGCTCGCCGAACATCTGATCGCGCGCGGCGCAGGCGATCAGCTCCGCAGCTGGGGTAGGCAACTCGGTGGGTTCGGCCCCGGGCAGCGGCTGACCGGTCCTGGCCTCGACCATCGCCTCGATACGACCGGCCACGGCGGGGTAGCGTTCGCCCAGCGCCAGGACGGAGTCCAGGTACTCAAGGGCCAGCGGATGCCCGGCGGTCAGCCGCCAGGCGCGATCACGTTCGGCGTCGCCGAGCTGGCTGATCGCCGGCAGCGACAGGGTCAGCTCGGCGGCGCCGGAACGGGTCAGCGGCCCGAGCTGGCGGAACACGACCTTGTCCGGGGCTGTCGGCGATGGTGCGAGCCATGGTGCGTTAGGTGTGGCTTGTGCTCCGCCTGGGGCGGGGAAGGTGAACGGTTGGCGGCAGGTGATCAGCAGCTTTCCGGTCCAGTTCGCGAGCAGCGCGGGAAGAGCCGGGTCGCGGAAGACCCACTGGCCCGCTTCCTTCGACAGGTTGTCATCAAAGTGTTGCAGGATGATGAAGTCCGCCTCGCCCGGCCCGGCGGCGAGGTCGGCCGCCGATACTTCGCCGTCGACGACGGTGACGACCCGGCCGGCTTGCAGCCGGCCGACCCGCGTCGCGATCTGGCGGGCCAGGGTGGACTTGCCGATACCGCCCATGCCGTAGACGACGAGCCCGGCCGCGCCCGGGCCGCTCAGGTCGGCGGCCCACCGTCCCTCGGCGGACCGGATTGACAGCGACGGCCGCGTGCCTGGCCTGGCGAGGCCACTGCGTACGTGCCGGGCGCCACGCCGCGCCCGAGCCTTCTTCCCGGCAAGCGGTACCGCACGGGTAAGGACGCCTCGCGCTGGCGCGCCGCTTTCTTGCCGAACACGGATTAACTCTGCCATTCGTACACCCCTCCCCGCACTCCGGCAGACGAGGCAAGCCGCATTTCCCATTGTTATATAGCACACTGAGCGATGCATCGGGTGCTTTTCGTAATAACTCGGGCTCACCGCCTAGGTACAATTCGGAACATATACGGATCTTTCCCGATTAGATTCCCTGGCTCAACTGGCCGTATAACGGATAATTAGGCTAAGGACGACATACCGCGACACTTTAGGAAGGGCAATTCCGTCCTACTATCTCTATTCCGGCCGGGAACGGCCGAAGGCCGCCCGGCAGGCAGCGCTCATAGCACCACGCGATGCGGATCATCGGGTGTCCTGGACAGGACGTCGGCCACCCGACCCGCTCTCGCGGGCAGACCGAAGACGCTGCAGGCGAATTCGGCCGCGACGCTGTGCCACAGGCCCGGGCGGCGCAGCATGGCGTGGTCGCCCTTGCGTATCTCGATGGCCGTCACCTCGGCCACGGAACGAGCGCGCTCCGCGTAAGCCCAGGTGTCCTCGGGGCGGGTGATGAAGTCGGCGTTCCCGTGTACGAGCAGGACCCGTCGTCCGGCCAGCGGCCCGACCGGCTCCCCGGGCGGCAGCCAGGGGGCCAGGCCCGCGACCGCGTGCACCGCGGGGTGCCCGGCGACCCGCATAGCGGCACGTGCTCCCATCGAATGCCCGACGAGAACGACGGGGACCGGACCGAACCGGCGGCCGAGGTCGTCCAGGATCCCGCTCAGGTCATGCACCGGCAGAGCCTGCTCGCCATTCCAGCCGCGAAGCTGGAAGCGCGGCCGGACGACCAGCGCGCCGCTTCCCCGCAACGCGCGCCGGATGGCCCGGGCCAGCGGCACCATGCGCAGCACGGCGGGCTGGACGGCCGTAGTGGGCTCGGAACTGACCGACTTGCCACCATGGGCCACCACCACGACGCCCGTGACACCCGCGGCTTCGCGGCCATCCCTGGCGCGAGATAGCCTCTCGCCGCTCGACACAGATACCTCCCCAGCCTCTGTCTCCCCTGTATCCCCGCTTGCCCCGTCCTACCTCCTGCATACCTCGCCGCTCACCCGGCTCCGTGGTGGGGCCCGGCCAGATTAACAGCCCGGCGCCGTATCCTGTTACCCGAACACAGCTGAGCTGTGGCAATAACCTCTTCCAATTCGATCGTACTTGTGTTCTAATTGGTTCATGAGTCAGAGCGGTGCGGCGGGAGCACGGGCGGACGGTGCGGGTGTGAACCCGGTTATCGCGGGAGGTGCGCCGGCGCGGAGCCAGGACACCCAGATCGCGGTGACGCAGGCTCCGCCGCGCGGTCGCCCGCGCCGAGCCGGGCTGCGCGCTGGCTACGTGCTCGCACGTAGCGAGTTACCGCTCGGCACGTTTCACGCCGGTCATCAGTCCGGAGTCAGGCCACACGCTGGAGGTGAAAACAATGAGCCAGGATTTCGAAAGTTTTAACGATAAGGATGACGAGTGGCTCTCCGAACTAGAAACAAGGGCCATAGATCTGGAGAAAGAGCTCTTCGACTGGCGTGAGTCGCGGGCGCGCGAGGTCACCGAGTCCGTCTACGGCAGGGAATCCGTACCGGACCAGGCGAGGTCCGTATTGGGGTCCGCCCAGGACGACCTGAGCGCGGTGCGTGCCGGCGGCAAGACCTCAGCCGTGCGTACCGCGGCGCGAACCGATAGCGGGCGTGGGCGCGCTGGTGCCGGGGCGCATCCGCATCCGGGCGAAGAACGTACCAGGGCCCTCATTGATCACGGGCGGCGCAGCGTCGATCGGGCCCGCAGGTCCCGCGGCCGCAAGATAACTATCGTGACGGCCACCGCGCTAGTTCTGGTTACGGTTCTGGTCCTCGTAATCTTCAGGAATGGCCCTTCCTGGCCTCCGAGCGTGGCCAAAGTGCAAAGCGAGATAACCACCGCCTGCCAGAATCCCAATGTATCGTCGGAACCTGGACAGGTGAACTTTTCCTGCGGAAAGACGACGAGCCAGATTCTCTGGATCTTTGCGCTGATGACGAGCACTGACAATCCAAATTACACGGATAGCAAAACCGGCAGAGAGGGACTTGAGCCCATTACCGCTACCCAAGGCGGTGAGGTCGCCTGGTCCCTGGACCTTCATCACCCCTACAACCCGTATAACCCGGTGGACAGCATCGAGGTCGCGGCGCGGGCTATCAATAACATCGTCGGCGGGGCTACGCTCACCAACGCCAAGGGTGACCCCGCGGTGCAGCCCGGGCTGGAGAGCAGCCCGGCGAACTGTCAGCAGTACACGGGCTCGTCGGCTGTCATCTCCCGGGCAGGATTCCCCGACGTGTGCGCTCAGCCTGTGACCAGCACCTCCGGACAGGCGGCACTGGCGGCGGACGCCTTTCAGGAGTGGCTGGTCGGCGCTACCGCCAATGAAGCCAGGAACGTCAGCGTGCTGTTCCAGAACGCGAATGACCCTGGTAATCCCCAAGTCCAAGCCATCCTGCGGACCTTGCCCGGTGCCGGCTAAGGGCTTCGGGACGGGCCCATAAGCCAGTCCCGCCAAACAACATCCCACGTGAAGCAGCGGAAGAAGGTGATTCTGTGCATCCCGTTAGGAAACCGACCTGGCAGCAGGCGACCGCGCTGGTGAGCCTCAGTACATGCGGAGCGATGACCGGACTCTCCTTCACCCACGGAACGGTGGCTGATATGACGTCGCCGACGAGCATGCCGGCTCACTTGGTGGAATTCAACAAGCCCGCTCGGACGGAGTCGGCCCTCGCGCCGACGTCGGCCGCGGCGCCAGCATCGGCATCGGCATCGGCATCGGCGGGCGCCAGCACGCTGCGATCGGCCATCGTCAATGTCGCCAATTACTACCTTCGGATGGCGCAGACCAAGACACCGGCTGAAATGGAGGCGATTATCTGGCAGAGCGACAGCGCAGACGGGGTCGACCACGGCGAATCGTGCGCCGCCTTCGCCAGCCTCACGCTGGAGCTTGGGGCAAAGGCGGCAGGCCAGGAAAGCTGGGTGACCGGAGGCACCTCGTACCCGTGGCCGCTGCACTCGTGGGCCGACGTCCGGGTCGATCCGAACCCGGCCTCGCCCAATGTGATGTCCGTTCTTCAGGACGCCGAGAGTCAGCACCGCTGGCACCCGCTGGGCGACGGTTACCAGCCTCAGCCGGGCGACTGGGCCCTGTTCGACGGTCACGTCGAGGTGGTCACGAAGTACGCAGGCGGAGTGCTGTACACGATCGGTGGTGATTCACTGCCTAATTTCTCGGTCAATGCTCACCAGTACAGCGGCTCGCTGGCGGACCAGGGCGTCTCCGGATTCGTCGACAACGGCGACTTGACCAGCGCCGGGAGCGGGTCGGTCAGCCAGTCGTCGGCGAACCAGCAAGGTCAGGCGACGGGAAGCGTGCTGACGCTGCCAGGCTCGCAGGCCACGCCGACGCCAGGTCACGCGCACCAAGGACAGGCCGCGATTCCCGGCACGCTGCTGGCCGCGCTGAGCGGCGCCAGCAATCAGCAGGCCGGGAACGCATCTTCCCGCCCGCGGCGGTCAGCCGCGACGCTGGGCACCGCCAGGACCCACGGCGCGGCTTCGATACCGGGAATCCAGGCCATAGAGGACGACCTTCCAGTGCTCTCGCCGGCCTCGTCCAGTCCGTCCGCCTCGTCCGCATCGTCGGCCTCGTCCACGTCCTCCGCGTCACCGGCGTCCGGATACCGGAGGAGCAATGCGCCGTCGGCCACGACGCAGGTCCCTGAAACGGCCTCGCAGCAGGCGTTCATCAGCCAGGTCGCGCCGGGCGCAGTGGCGGCGCAAGGCAGGTACGGCATTCCGGCCGCGGTGACCATTGCCCAGGCCATCGAGGAGTCAGGATGGGGTCAGAGCGTGCTCGCGGTCCGCGACCACAATCTGTTCGGCATCAAGGGCACGGGCCCGGCTGGTGCCGATATGCAGCCGACACGCGAGTACGAGAACGGGCGCTGGCTGACGCAGACCGCCGCGTTCAAGGTGTACCACAACATCGCGGAGAGCATCGCCGATCACAGTCAGCTTCTCGCCACGGGCGCGAGCTACCAGCAGGCCATGGCCGACCGGCACGTTCCCGATGCCTTCGCCGCGGACCTGAGCGGGGTCTACGCGACCGATCCCGACTACGGCGCGAACCTCATCGCACTCATGAAGCTCTACAACCTCTACCAGTACGACACCTCGACGCCTGGGACCTCCGCGGCTCCCGGGTCACCGCAGGCGGCCAGCACAAGCGGTCCGAGCAGCACGGCGAGCCCGAGCAGCACCGCCAACCCGAGCAGCACCGCCAACCCGAGCAGCACGGCGAGCCCGAGCAGCACCGCCAACCCGAGCAGCACCGCCAACCCGAGCAGCACGGCGAGCCCGAGCAGCACCGCCAACCCGAGCAGCACCGCCAACCCGAGCGGTACGCCGAGCCCGAACGGGACAGCCAGCCCGAATGGGGCGCCGAGCGAAGGCGGGACGCCGAGTGAAGGCGAGGCGGCTAACCGCGGCGGGGGAACGCACAGCCAGGGTGGCGCTACCATCCCTGGCGTCCTCGATGCCTATACCACGGCGGCCGCCACGCCCGCGAACGCCCGCGACGCGACCGCAGCAGGACCTCGGACAGCGCGCCAGCCGGCGCCGAGGATCGCGCCTCGTCGTGCTCGGGCCGGCACCCGTCGGTATGTACCGCAGATCCCCCGAACGGTCACGACCGCGTTCGTGACGACGGCCAAGGCTCCGCTGACCCGCGCCGAGCCTCTCTACCAGGACGTCGCCACCCGCAGCGGCATTCGCTGGGAGTTGCTGGCGGCATGCGACTGGATGCAGTGCAAGGCGCAGCCGCGCAACTCGCCGGTCCACGGGGAAAAGCTAGGAACGGCCAATTCCGACGGGACGGTCTACCGGACCAAGTCTGAGGCGCTGGGACAGTGCGCCAACGACCTTATAGAGCTAGCGATGGCCGTCTATTGGATTGACATCACGGCCCGCCGCGCGCTTTCCGTGCGTAATCTGGCGAACGTCTTCGCGGCGTTCCGGTGGGGAGGCCTGCTCAAGCTGCACAACATATCCGCCATGGAGTTTCCGTATTCGGTAGAAGGCCTGACGGCGCAGCACATGAAGATGCGGTGGCCCGATATCAGGGAGCGGAACGCGCCGGATAAGCCCGGCTCACGGTCTCGCCTGCTATTCGGGGCAGTACCGGTCGTTCTGAGCCTCGATTACCCGGCGGTCGATGAGTTATCCGCAGCACGCATATAAAGGAAACCAACATGCTCCGCTTCTTTGTTCTTCTGCTGGGAATGCTCACCACGAGCCGGCCCGGGAGCCCGAGGTTCACCTCGGTCCGGGATGAGGATTCAGCCAGCACGAGGGAGCTGCCGAATCCGTCTGGCCCGCAGCGCGGCAGTGCCCCGCACGGCCCTCGTGCGCGTAGCGGACCACCGTCTGCTCAGCGATCGCTTAGCGGACCACCGTCTGCTCAGCGGTATGGCGACGGCAGGGAGTGGTGGCCCGCCCCGGATGAATCGCCATCGGGGCTGCCTGAGGGCGGTCCGTACGCTCCTAGGCAAGGCCCTCGTAAGGGGAGCAGGGTCGGCCGGGACGGGTCCAACGGTCATTACGGGTTCAGGGGTCGGCGCCGCTGGATCCCGTTGCCGGTGAAGTGGGGAGCGGCCATTCTCCTGATCGGCCTGATTTTTCGCAAAGCGGTCGCGTGGGCGGTGCTGCTGGGGCTTTCCGCGGTGCTGCATCTCGTGGGGATAAATGCCCATCTGCCTCACCTCAAGCTTTCGTGGCCGTGGCAGTCAATCAGCGCAGGCACCAGCACCAACATTGATCTGGGCCCGTGGGTGCTGCAGAAGATCGAGGGCATCTCAAGGCCGGCCCTCGGCACGGAGAACTTCAACTTCACCTTTACCCATAAGGTCTCAAAGAACATCGGCATCTGGCCGTGCTGGTACTCGAGCACCTTCGACACGG
>Ga0302178_10003185_pt1 | contig 12488 bp, 12 predicted proteins | sample I_Palsa_E1_3_FD_198790 | JGI IMG/M metagenome (GOLD analysis project Ga0302178, IMG submission 198790) | Peat permafrost microbial communities from Stordalen Mire near Abisko, Sweden - I_Palsa_E1_3 | ecosystem: Environmental > Terrestrial > Soil > Palsa > Peat permafrost | place: Sweden... | reverse complement strand
CTCACATCCTCTGCCCAACAGAGGTTGAAAGCGGCGGACCATCTCATTAGTCGTCATATAGTCATCGATCGCTTCGGGTTCAGAGAGATGAGAAATTTTCTGTGGCATCGAGCCGCCTCATGCACGTTAGTCCCTCTTGATTGCCGATATATTTTAGATTCACGCCAGCTCCGAAAAGCGGAGTCAAGGATGAGTTATCGCATACGTAAGGTTCTAGCTGACGAGGAGGCTTTAATTTTTAGCTTCCTCACTCTCGCCGCTCGGATGCCTGAGGCTGGCGAGCCTATACAAAAGGCGATCAGTGATCCATATCTTCGCAAGTACTGAGCGAACTGGAGGAAACGCCCCGGTGATGTTGGGATCGTTGCTGAAAGCTCGCATACCGAAATACCGATTGCGTGTGCCTGGGTACGGCAATTCACCAAAGAGGAATCAGCGGACTGCTTCTTCAGCGACGAGATTCCGGAGCTTGCTCTCGCCGTGGTCTCGGATTTTCGTGCGAGTGGCATTGGAACAGCAACACTGCGGATCCTGATCGAAGAACTCCGGTCGAAGGTTCCTGCCATTTGCTTGAGTGTCCGTAAAGATAATCCTGCCGTTCGTCTTTATGAAAGATTTTCATTTGAGCAGGTGCGTGGCTCTGAAAGGGTCAATAGAATTGGAACGGAATCTCAGAACATGCTGTTGAGTTTTATCGACCGCTGAACGAACCAACGCGAAAGGATTCATCGTCGCAATTTTCCTTAAGATGACCGAAGTATATCTATGCTCCGCACTGCTTTCTGCAAACCTTGCGTCGCAACAGAAAGAACACAGCGACCACGACATAAAACGCTGCTGCGGGCACTCTGGGTAAGGCTGCATGACGGTTTGAGAACGCAAACGCGATGAGGACGCCGCTTATACATAGCGCCAGAATGATGTTTGACCTAGTTTTTGTAAACATTGCTTTCTCCTGAAGAGCATAGCGTCTGCCATAGGGCAGCCCTCAGCACTCCAGTCGCGTCATCAAAGCAGAACTTACATGTCTTCCTGAATTGATCTCAACTTTTCTCTGAGTTCCTGAACCTGAAGACGCCTGTCGCGTGCCACAATAAGGCCGATCACCACCATGGTGATCAGAGCGGCCACGGCCGCGCCTGTCCGAATCAAGTGCACCTGCGGAGAGACGGCGATTGCGTTCGGGGATGTTCCGAAGCCGGCCAGTCTAGCCATGATGAAGCCAGCCACAGCGCCGCAGGGGGCTCCAGCATAGAGACACCGTGCGATACGCAGATCTTTTTTGGCCCGAGCGATCATGAATCTCAATAGGCGAACCGTATCAAAAGTGATCGCCTCTGCGCGGTTACAGCGAGCGCGCCGGTGCCAGACGACGCCGAGCGCCAGACCAAGAGTCCAAATCACACTTAGCGCGGCGTGCGTCATGGAACGTTCCGTGACTGCATCGAAGATAAGCAGGAGAGCAGTGCCACACATAATCGCAAATACGATCCGGTAGAGCCGTTGGTGGTGCTGGTTCAGGCGCTGTAAATCCTGCAAGAGAGAGGATGTGTCGGACTTTGGGGCGGTTTGCCAAAGGGCAGCTAACGGATCCTGTGGGGGCAGAGACGTCATAAAAGATCTCCAAGGCTGAGCCTTATAGCGGATTTTGCACGATGTAGCCGCACAGAGACATTGCTTTCGCTTATGCCCAGTGCCATGGCGATGTCTTTGACTGGCATGTCTTCGAGATAGAGGCTTGTAACGGCTTTGAGATTTTCCGGAAGGTTCCGTACCGCCTCGATGAGACGGGCAAGGCGTATGGCCTGGGTCGCGGCCTCGTCGGGAGCGGGCGCGAGATCAGGCAAGGTGTCACTCAGCGGCTGGGTCTGCCGCACGAGAGCGCGCCGGACATGGGTGACACAGATGTTTTGTGTAATGCGGGCAATGTAGCTCTTCAGCATCGTGTGGTCTTTCAAGTGGGGCAAAGCTTGCCAAACGGCGATCCAAATATCCTGAACAAGATCATCGACCCTGTCGGGATGGCGCTCATACACCGTCGCGATGCGGCGCACCATGGCGGCATGGACCTCAACGATCTCCTCTAGCTTGACGGCACTGCTCACATCCAGCCTTTCTCTTCTGCCATAGTCGCAATTACAGTCGCTGACACCGGCAGAACCTTACAAACAAAATCATGTGAGACTGATGCTTGAATGTACAACCTGTAAGATTTTCAGCGCAGCGCGACTGTACATGCATGAAAACGCCTTTTGTAAATGCTTGTGCCATCGTCGCCGGATTCATGGCCGTGTTTTTCGTCCTCGTCGCGTACCAGGCTCCTGCGCAGGAAGCTGTAGGTGACAAGAGTGGTCTTCTGGCCGATCGATCGACATACCAAATGGATCATGTCTCCGTAAAAGTGTTGGGAACGGGCGGAAACCCAGTGTTCCTGATCCCGGGTCTATCGAGTCCACGTGCTACATGGGATGGGGTTGCGCCCGAACTCGCGAAGACCCACCAGGTCTATCTAGTGCAAGTCAACGGGTTCGGCGGAGATGCTCCGGGAGCTAATCTCACGCCAGGTATCCTGACGGGAATTGTGGCCGATCTTGATGAGCTAATTCGCAGCCGCAAGCTTACCCATGTTGCTGTTGTCGGTCATTCCATGGGAGGAATCGCGGAACTCCTGCTCGCGGCACGACATCCGGCGAGCGTAGAACGGTTGATGGTGGTCGATGAGCTACCCTTCGCTGCGGTGATGCTGGCCACGCCCGGCACCGACGTTACGGTTTCGATGGTCGAACGGCGGGCGGCGCAGATGCGTGATGCAATTGCTGCCCAGTACGGCAAGCCGACCGACCCTGCCGCTTTGGAGGCGAGCGTTGCGCACCTGACGCTGAATCCGGAGAACCGCACCAAAATGAAGGAGTGGGCGATGGCTGCCGATCCCCGCGTGACTGCGCAGGCGCTCTACGAGAACCTTACTACCGACATGCGCCCTGAACTGGCTGCGATCCATGCGAAGGTGACAGTCGTCTACGCGTGGAATAACACGTATCCACTCAAGGAGCGTGTCGATCCATTCTTTCGTCAGCAGTATGCAGCCGTTCAGCAAATCACCTATGTCGGGATAGGTCCTTCGGCGCATATGGTGATGCTCGATCAGCCCGCGAAGCTCCAGGAAGCGATCGAGCACTTTCTTAGTAACTAAGTGTGGCTCCCGCCGTTCGGGAATTCTCGCTCACTCGGCTAATCCTCACAAGCCGACATCTCGGTACTAATCCGAACCTCGATGAGTGCATTGGCGATTTAGCGTCAACTGAGGATACTAAGCAGCTCACTGACGAGAGCGCGTTTCAAGTTAGTTGCTTCTTGCGAAGTTGCCTGGGCTTCTCTCGGCCGACACCCAAGTCAATCAGCCATTCCTTGACGTGAGAGCCGATGAGGTCGGGATGATCCTCCTGTAGATAATGAATGCCGGAGGAAAGTTGGACAAGTCTGCAGTTCGTAAGACCCTTTGCAAAGCTGCTGCCGAATGCTGGAGAGACGAAAGAGCCCGGATCTCCCACGAAGAGCAGCTTTGGATAGGTCGATTCGGCTAGCGCGCGATGTGCTTGCTCGATGGTGGAATACACATCCGCCGGTTCCCCGGCGACGGGCAGTTCGCGCGGGAAGAGCAATGTCGGCCGTCGCGATTCTGGAGTAGGAAACGGTGCTCGGTACACGGACATCTCCTCATCCGTCAGTTTGCGGACGGTCGCCGCAGGCAGCAGCTGCTCGACGAACATATTCTTCCCGAGAATCATCTCTTCGCCCACCCCGGGCGTTCTGAATTTCTTGAAGATCTCGGCTCCTTTCGCTGGAAGATCGTCCCAGCTACGAATGGGGCGAATGAACTCCATGAATGCAAGTCCGCGGATGAATTCTGGCCTGCGGGCAGCCAAATGGAACGCAAGTCCCGTACCCCAGTCCTGCGCGATCACGAATGCTGAAGAGATGCCAGCTTGTTCAATGAAGGCGTCGAGGTATCGGACGTGATCGTAAAAGCGATACTCAATATCCGGCTTTCCTGATTGGCCGAATCCGATGAGGTCAGGCGCGATGCAATGTGCGATCGGTGCGACCATCGTAATGATCTTTCGATAGATATAAGACGAGGTTGGATTCCCATGCAGGAAAAGCACCACTGGTGCTTGCGGATCGCCTCCTTCACGGTATGCCATAGTTGAATCCAAAACATTTACTTGAGGCAAGGCGATATCGAAAGGGATGGTCATGCTGCTCCTTTTTGAAGGCTCGAACAAATCTGTTGGTTAATCGTGCGGTTGTGCGGAAGACTTCCTGGCTGACTCCAAACACGGACCGACGTCCCTTACGCATTACTTCGACTCATGAGCGCTGAAGAGCCGGCACTCAGGACAGCGTACGAACTGAAAGCACAGCCGGAAGAATAAGTCGCTTGAAGCGGTCGAGAGGCGCCGGGCTACGCTCGATTTTCATGCGGAGCATCGCCCCCTGCCACGCTTCCAACAGCGCGGCGCCAGCCTCTTCGGGGTCAATATCTGTTCGCACCTCGTTAGCCTTCTGAGCCTCCCGGATAACCTCCGCGAAGCGTCCTGACCATTCAGCGAAGATTTGACTGAGGCGCTGGCGGAGCAGTTCGCTGTGTTCCGGAGCTTCCAGCGCCATGTTCCCCGCCAAACAGCCGTAACGCCACCCGCCTGAGGCGAAGAGATCGGTAATGCGTTCAAAATACGCACCGAGACGCTCCGTTGGCTTACGGCTTTCGTCTTCCAGCGTCTGCGCCATCACACCGCGAAGCTGATCGAAGTAGTGATTCAGGACCGCCACGCCAAACTCCTCCTTCGACGCGAAATGATTGGTGAAAGAACCTTGGGCGACACCGGCCTCAGCGGTGATCTCTCGCAATCCCACGGTGCCAAAACCGCGATGATGTACGGTCTGCATTCCCGAAGCGATGATTTGGTTGCGAAATGAGGGACGTCCCATCCACCTATAATACGTCCGGACGTATTATAGGTCAAGAGACTGCGCTCCCTCACATCATTCTCGCCTGCGAGATACCTACAAGTCGGCATCTCGCCAGGAACATTCGCTGACGAGACGCGCGTTTGTGAGAACTAAACAGCTAATCTATATCGCAGAGCGCCGACGTACGAGAAACCACGACGTTGCAGCGAAAAGCGGAAGTATGAAGTATACGGAAACTCGTGAAATCTGGTGCGAGATTGGGCCGCCCTCAAGCAATCCAGCCGCTCCGTAGAAGCCAAAGAGCACTCCGGCGGTAACTAGCACCATCAGAGTCTGTTTGGGCCCGTCATCTGAAAAAGCCGCGACATGGTAGCCGGCTCGATACGCAACAGAAAGTAAATCAGCAGAATCGCCGCCGGAAGGCCAAGCACCAACAATACGATCCAGGGAGACCAACCAAACCCGCGCTCAATGGATCCCATGTCTCCGTCGCTTGTGAATGTACGGACCGGCACATAGTCGATGAAATTTGCCAGGCTTGCGACCGTGGTCCAGTAGAAGAACATGGCCCAGCCCTTGTGGTTCCGGCGCTCGGCCACCGCATAGCCAAAACGGCTGAGCGAAAAGCTGATGAGGCCATTGCCAATGACCATGCCTGCCGCTGCGATAATCGCTGCATCGCGTCCGTGACCATTGGCGAAAATAGGTGCCTCGTTCACATCCTGATTGATCCCTAGCTGCGCTAAGAAGACAACAAGCGTCGGGTGAGCGTAATAGAGTGCTAGCGGATTCGACTTCCAACCCATTAGCCAAGCAGTAAACGGATGAGCATACTCATGTGAGAAGAAGGCGAAGGCGTGGGCCACCCAGAGCTGCAGAATCAGCACGACGCCGAAGACAGGCCAGCTCCAGCCTGTACGAAATTGCGCAGATTCCTTAGCTGCTGCGTGGGTATGTGCCATTGATTCAATGTAGCCTAGCTGATGCTTGAGCAGGTTCTTTAACCCGCAAAGGCCTATGAATACTGGGCAGTCGTCTTGTCGTCATCCTCCCCTATATGAGCGGATTCTGGAGCTGGCGGAGAGCGCTCTCGGGCTTTGCGCAGTGCTTGCTCACTTCCAGGTGTCGAAAGATTGGATGGGAAATCCAGAGACGTCTAAAAACGCCCAAAGTATATAGAAGTGCGTCACCAGAGTCTGTATCAAAGAGAGCACGCCGTCATTTGATTTATTCATTAGGCCGCCGCATAAGCTACTTTGCGCGCCTAGATCCCCCTGGATTGCAAATACCGCATCCGTTCTGTAGACGACGTATTGCGAATACTTGCGGCTGATATGAAGTGCGCAATTCAACGGAACACGCAGAAGCACCAATCGGATGTATGCCATCAGGGAAAGTGAAGTCATGAAAGGCCGTCCGATGACGGCGTTCACAATCGCGCCGGCCTCATCGCGCTTTGGCGCGGCATCACCCATAACGTATCGGGGAAATCATGAATAGATTCAAAGACAAAGTTGTCATTGTGACGGGAGCCGGCTCTGGCATTGGAGCAGGCACGGCACGCCGCTTTCTCCTGGAAGGCGCATCTGTCGTCCTCAACGGACGACGTGAAGAGAAGTTGCACCAAACCATCGCGGGCTTCGATGCAGCACAGTCACTTATCCATCCTGGAAATGTCTCGGATGAAAATTACGTGAAGCGACTCGTGGAAGATACGATCGCTAAGTTCGGCAAGCTGGACGTGTTGGTCAACAACGCGGGAATAGCCACCTTCGGTCCCTTCGCGCAGACCACCACAGAGCAATGGCGAAAGCTAATGGGCACCGACCTGGATGCAGTGTATTTTGCGACTCGTGAAGCATTGCCTCACCTCTTGAAGACCAAGGGTTCAATCGTCAATCTCTCCTCCGTATCGGGTTTAGGCGGAGATTGGGGACTGAGTGCCTATAACGCGGCGAAGGGTGCCATCACAAACTTCACGCGCGCCCTGGCGCTGGAGTATGGCTCCCGTGGCGTGCGAGTCAACGCAGTGGCGCCGAGTCTGACCTCCAGTGAGGCGACCGCAGACCTTGAGAAAAGCGCAGCAGTCATGGCAGCCTTTGTTGATCGCTTACCTATCGGTAGAGCCGCTACACCGGATGAAATCGCAGGTGTGATTGCGTTTCTAGCGAGTGACGATGCGGTCTTCGTCAATGGAGTGGTTCTGCCGGTCGACGGCGGCCTCAGCGCGTCCAACGGACAACCTAACTTCCTCTCGCTCCTGGGACAGGGCTAAGATCCACATTCACGTTAGACATTCCCAGGGCCACTACACCGAGCGTCAAAACCAAGGAGGAGCATCATGCAAACACTTCAGGAAGTTCATAGTACGGCTTCGTGGTTGCTACACCATCCATTCAGCGCGGAAGACCAAGCTGCGATGGCCGCCATGCGCGCCATCGTCGAACCTAATAAAGGCAAGCTTCAAGGAGTTGCAGCTCGAGTTCCGTTCGATGCCATCATGGAGCACGTCGCTGCGCCAGCGGGCGTTGTCTATGAAGCTGGGCGCGTTGGAGGTGTTTCGGGATGGTGGTGCCGACCCGAAACAGCGCGGCCTGGTCAGGCCGTCATGCACATCCATGGCGGGTGGTTCAACTGGGGCTCTGCACATGCATTTCGCCATTTGGCAGGCCATATCGCTGTTGGTGTGGGGGTAGCGGCATTCGTGCCTGACTACCGGTTAGCTCCGGAACATCCATTTCCTGCTGCTGCCGAAGACGTGCGCGCCTGCTACTTCGGTCTGGTTGAGCAAGGCTTCTCGAAGATTGCCATCACGGGCGACTCTGCCGGCGGCACCCTGGCGATTGGGTTGCTCGTTCATCTTGCGGCGAATAGTGCTTTTGGCGGTGAAGCGCTGGTCGGTGGAGTTGCGCTCTCGCCGGTGACCGATCTAACTCTCTCCGGAGAGAGTTGGTCGACACGCGCTCTTGCCGATCCGTACTTCACCCAGCCTCAAGCCGCCGAGTTGGTGGCTTCCTATCTGGATGGTGATGATCCGGCAGATCCAAAGGCCTCGCCGCTTTACGCCGATCTGAAGAACCTGGCTCCGACCCGTGTGCATGTCGGCAACGACGAGGTGTTGCTCGATGATTCCACCCGCTTCGTCGAGCGTGCGGTTGCGGCCGGAGTGGATGCTCGACTGGATGTATGGGAAGGGATGGTCCACGGTTATCTGGGAGGCGTGGGACGTCTGGCAGCTTCGACCGAGACCCTTCAACTCATCAGTGAGTTTCTGAACGACCGATTTGCCAGGGCGGCAAAATGAACGGTCGACGGAATCATTTATAGACAACGGAAGGGGGAACAAGAAATGTATGACCATGTGATCTGGCCTCTCCCATTTGACCCGAAGACCTCGGCGATCTACGCGCTCAACGACATTGACGTGAACGCGCCGCCTCAAGTGGTGTGGAAGCTACTCGTCGACGCCGAGAATTGGTCGAGCTACTTTCCTGCCGAAGATCAGGTCAAGATCCTGACCGGTGAGCCGGAACTTGAGCTCGGAACCAAATACAGCCGGGTGACGGTTGGCTTTCCCATGCATCTCATCGTGACCGAATTCGTGCTCGGCCGCAGGCTTGCTTGGTCGACACTGGTCGACGGCGATGAGACCGCTTCGAGCGCCTATCACGGCTGGGTCATCACTCCGACGGATTCGGGCTGTAATGTGCTATCCGAGGAGACCCAGCAAGGCCCCTTCTTTCTCGAGGAGCTTGGGCGGAAGAATCCCGGTGCGCTCTACCGCTATCACCAGGAATGGGTTGAAAGCCTTGCGCGCGCGGCTGAGACTCGGGCGGCCCACGCGGTCAAAGGAGATATGACAATGGCGAAAACTGACATCGAGAAAGTTTTGACGATATTTCACGGCATCAGCGCCGGAGATGTGTACCTTGCGACGCAGCACATCGACCACAAGCGATTTGTGCAACACAATCCGTACGCGACCGACGGCGTGAAAGGGCTGACGCAATTCATCAATCAGTCGCCGCGAGACCAACTGCAACTGACCGTGATACGGGCATTCCAGGATGGCCCTTACGTCGTTACCCAGGCTAAGGGGAAGCGATCCGGACGAAACGTCTTCTTCGACATCTTCAAGTTTGACGAGGGCCTGGTCGTCGAGCACTGGGCTTTCTCCACCATGGACGCTCCTCCTAATCAGAGCGGACACACTCAAACCGACGGTCCAACGGAGGCGAAGCTCTCAGAGGACACAGAGAAGAACAAGTCCATCGTCCGGGAATACTACGAGACCATTCACGTCTCAGGAGATCACAGCAAGATCCCACAATACTTCTCCGGAGATCACTGCATCCGCCACGAGCCGGGCGTGCGTGACGGAGTCGAAAATTTCAAACGTGACCTGGAGCGACTTGTGCGAAACAGAAGCATCGATGAGATCAAGTTTGTGCTGGGAGAGGGAGACTTCGTTTTCATAGCTGCCAAGGGATCGCATGAGAGTAAACCTTGGGTCTACATCGATCTCTACCGAGTTGAAGACGGGAAGATCGCTGAGCGCTGGGGGTTTCCCGAAGAACTTCCTCCTCAGGAGGAATGCAAAAACAGCAACGGCATGCTCTAACTCAGGTTCAGGTCTACTCCATGGGCGGCGGCTCGCGGTTACGTCATTGATATCGATTCCGCCTCTCCAAATAGGCAGATGCCGCGCTCACAAGGCTGCCGCCATTTCTGTGCCCCCAGTGAGGACGTGTCGTGGTGAGCAATCCGGAGCGTTGTCTCGCTAGTGGTGTTATGGCAATGGGTGAATCATCGTATTGAAGAGGTACGGAGACTTAAAGTCAGTCTGGTCGCCTGGCTTCTTCTTTGGGATCGGCTGCAGCCGTGCCGATAATGGCTTGTTCCATTTCGTGGCGAGCGACGCGACATCGGCGTACATTCTGTCCATTTGCTCAATCGTTACATCGCCGGGAAGTGGAATCGTATCGAGGCCGGTACCGCATACTGAGGAGTACGCAAGCAGCGAGTCAATGTTGAAGGCCGATTCTGCCCACCGTTTCGCCATTACTTTGTCTTCCATTACAGGCACCATCAATCCGGAATAGCCAATCTGTTTTACCGGCACCGCCTTGACCGCAGCTGTGATGATGCGGGCCGCGGTAAGCGTTCCGCTGGAACCGAACTTCGCACCGGTGAAGTCTTCAATGGCGGCTGCGATAGAAACATCTCCCAACGGCGCTGGGGTATGGTCGACGCCCACGTAAGTCCAGCCGGTTGCCTGAGCTACCTTGTTGCCGATGGCGTCTGCTACTTTCGCATGTGTCGTGAGCGCCGCGGTAAGATCGGCCGTTGCTGCTTGGGCATTTCCCCTGTCTTTTGTGAAGACTTCGGCAACTACATTTGCGCCTTCAAACCCAATCGCAAATTGTCGCCCCGCACCGGTGTGGTATGACCCTGGGAAGAAGGGTGACAACGGCTTGAGCATCGCGGTAGCTGTGAAATTAAACGTTCCCTGGCTTCTTGGGCTATGCTCCGCGACGTATTTCACCAGTTCCGACGTGCGATGAATCGTCTTCCAATGAATGCCCGCTTCGTCGGCAATGATGGCGCTGGCCTCGATGTTCGGCAAGGTAGAGAGGGCAAGTTCCAGCAAATGCATGGTCGCAGGATCGTCGGTGTCATGCATCATGGCGGGTCCGACATTCAGGAGAAAATCCTCTTTGACGGAAAGATGGTCGAGCAAGGCCAGATACGCGAGTGCCTGCTCATTGGACATGCCGGCAACCAGCTCGCCCAGCGGTTGGGTGGTCAAGCGAAGCGTTTCCACTTGGTAGCCCTCGGCTATGAATTCGCGCTTTGCCGTGCGCAAGACAACGAGAGCATCAGCAATTTGCTTTTGGTATGTACCCGGGTCAATTCTGACGAATCCAGTAACGGTCCTAACCTTCGGTTTGCTTTGCGCAACCAATGGAACGGACATTAGCAGTAGTGCGGTAAGGGCTATGAGTTTCATTTTATGTCTCCGAATAGGGAAAGAGTGGGAAGGTTGCCAGAATTGGACGGACATTTTGTTCCAAACTACAGGGCACAAGGCTGACGCTAAGCTGCACTCCCAGGCTGCGGTCTCGCTCGCCCCCACCAGGCCCACATGACGAGGCACACAATACAAAGTAGAGGGAACAGGAACAGGCTTCCTTCCGGTCCCACAACGCCTCCGCTCCAGAGTGGATTACCTTGCGGGTGCTCACGCAGCAGGAAGTCGCGGACCCGTATCGCACTGTCTGGTGTTCCATACAAGAAGGATTGTCCCCAGTCCCAACTGGCGTGGAATCCGATCGCCCACCAGAGTGATTTCGTATACCAAAGACTCAGGCTGAACGCGAGACTTGCGCCGCCCGTGGAAAGTAGGCCGACCGCAGATTCGTCCGCATTATGCACATGCCAAAGCATAAACGCGCCGGAGACCATCAGCGCCGCCCACCAGAAGCCGACGCCGCGAGCCAGAGTATGTTGCAGAAAGCCACGGAATAGCGATTCTTCTAGAACTCCAATCATCAGGAAGACCGCTGCCCATGCCAGACCATAGATAACAATATCCCTTCCGTGCAGCTCGACCCCATCGAAAACCAGATGGCCTGTGGACCACATGCAGCCAATCAGCACGGTTAGCGAGGCCAGCCCACACACAGCTCCGGTCCAAAGTCGCATCAATGCTTTGCTGGGCGCATATCCATAGGAGGCGAACCATCTCTTCATGATTCTTGCGATCACCCAGGTGGAACTAAGAATTACGGCGAGTTCCGATGCTTCCCGTACCAAACCTACTCCAACCGGCACGGGCGAACTCACGCGTAGAGCAGGGATGCGATCTAGAAGATGATTGACTAGCATGTCGAGCGATAAATACAGAGCCAGGAACAAGCCAACGCCCCAACCGGCTCGCAGCCCGTCTCGCCCTACAAATACTTTTTGCCATCCAGACATGATCCCTACCTCTTCACTCAAACCTCGAATGCGTTCGCGACAAGTATTGCAAGCTAGCCTGCGTTTCTGTACAGTGTACATAAATGGCGCGCCCTTTGAGTACGAATAAGAAAACTATTGTTGCGGCGGCGCTGGATCTGCTTGCGCAGAACGGTCTGCGTGGAATGTCGATTCGGTCTGTTGCGAGAGCCCTCGGGCTTGCCCCCAATGCAATGTACAGCTATTTCGTTGACAGAGAGCAATTGGAAGCAGCGGTTGCGGCTGAGGTCGCGGCCAGGCTGCATATCCTGCTTCTGGAAGCGTGCGCACGAAAGACATCCGAAGCATCGATACGTTCTCTCGCGGAAGCTTATTTGCATTTCGCCAAGGAGCAGCATTTGCTCTACGAGGCACTTGTGGTTCCTCGGCCCGCTTCGGGAGAGGACGCGATTGTGCCAGAACGACTCTGGCTGTTTTTTGTCGACCAAGTCCGACGCATCGCGGGAGAGGCCAAATCGCGGGAGGCTGCTGTTGCATTATGGGCATTCCTGCAC
>Ga0302178_10003181_pt1 | contig 12494 bp, 9 predicted proteins | sample I_Palsa_E1_3_FD_198790 | JGI IMG/M metagenome (GOLD analysis project Ga0302178, IMG submission 198790) | Peat permafrost microbial communities from Stordalen Mire near Abisko, Sweden - I_Palsa_E1_3 | ecosystem: Environmental > Terrestrial > Soil > Palsa > Peat permafrost | place: Sweden: Abisko... | reverse complement strand
TCGTGGTGGAACCAGCACGGATGGACGGCGAGGCGGCGCTTCCGCCCGCCGTCGGCCTTGACGTGCCCGACGCGGCCGCCGTCTCCGTGCGGGACCAGGGCGAGGGCATCTCCCCGGAGGTCGCACCACGGGTGTTCCGCCGGTTCTGGCGCGGCAAGCGCCGGGGCGGTACCGGTCTCGGCCTCTACATCGTCAAGGGCCTGGTCGAAGCGCACGGCGGCACGATCGGCGTGTGGGGCGCCCCGGGCGGCGGGGCCGAGTTCCGATTTATCGTGCCCGCGGGGACAATCGCGGCCTGAGAGCGTCGCCCGGCGGCTACGCGTCATGGCACGGTACGGTAATGTCCCTTCGGGCTATCCACACCGCGATGGCGGGCGCTTACGCCTGGGCATGAGCCGTGCTGGCTGATCTCCGGGCCCACCAAACCCCCTCGCGACACTAGCCACCGGCACTTCACGGCTGACGTGGGCTGCCACCACGGGTCGTTCGGTAGAAAGACCCGCCCGAACCCAGCAGAGCAGAAGTTTGGTACGGCCCGCAGGAAGCAGGACCTTTATGTCCGCAGAGAACGATAACGACCCATCGGTCCCCCTGGGCCCTGAAGAGGTAGCCCGGGCCCTCGACCAGGCCCTCGCGGCTGTGGCCGCCGCCGGGACCCTGGACGAACTGAAGGCGGCGCGGATCGCGCACGACGGCGACCGCTCGCCGCTGGCCCTGGCCAGCGCCGGGATCGGCGCGCTGCCGCCGCAGGACCGGGCCGAGGCCGGACGGCGAGTGGGCGCGGCCCGCGGCCAGGTGCGCGAGGCGATCAAGCGGCGTCAGGCCCAGCTCGAAGCCGAGCGCGACCGGCAGGTGCTGATCACCGAGGCGGTCGACGTGACCCTGCCCGGCGGCCGGGTCCCGCCCGGGGCCCGGCATCCCGTCACGCTGCTCGCCGACCGGCTGTCCGACGTGTTCGTGGCCATGGGTTACGAGGTCGCGGAGGGACCCGAGGTCGAAGCCGAGTGGTACAACTTCGACGCGCTCAACATGCTGCCTGACCACCCGGCCCGGGATGCGCAGGACACCATTTTCATCGAGAGTGCCGAGGGGCCTAAGCGCAGGTCCGGCATGGTGCTGCGCACGCAGACCTCGCCGGTGCAGATCAGGTCCATGCTGACCCGCCCGCTGCCGTTGTACGTGGTCAGCCCCGGCCGCACCTACCGGCACGACGCGCTCGACGCCACGCACAGCCCGGTGTTCCACCAGATCGAGGGGCTCGCGGTCGACGAGGGCCTGACCATGGCTGACCTGCGCGGGGCGATCCAGGCCTTCGTGGACGCGATGTTCGGGGTGGGGCTGCGTACGCGCTTTCGGCCCGACTACTTCCCGTTCACCGAGCCGTCCGGCGACGTATCGATGGAATGCCACCTGTGCCGCGGCGCTTCGGCCAAGCCGGGCGGCGATCCGTGCCGGGTGTGCCGGTCGCAGGGCTGGATCGAGATCGCCGGCTGCGGCATGGTCAACCCCCGCGTGCTGGTGGCCTGCGGGATCGACCCCGACCGGTATAGCGGGTTCGCGTTCGGGCTCGGCATCGAGCGCAGCCTGATGATCGCGCACGGGCTGACCGAGATCAGGGACGCGGTGGACGGCGACGTCCGGTTCAGCCGGGCGTTCGGGATGGAGATCTGATGCGAGTGCCGCTTTCCTGGCTGCGCGAGTACGCGCGGCTGCCCGAGCCGGTCGACGTGACCGAGGTGGCCCGGCGGCTGACCGCCGCGGGCCTCGAGGTCGAGGCGCTGGAGTCGGTCGGGCACGACATCCGCGGCGTGGTGATCGCCCAGGTGCTCTCGATCGAGGAGCTGACCGGGCTGAAGAAGCCGATCAGGTACTGCCGGGTGGCCGTCTCCGAGGCGCAACTCGACGCGCCGCCCGACGAGGCGTCCGGGGTGATCTGCGGCGCGACCAACTTCGTGGTCGGAGACCGGGTCGCGCTCGCGCTGCCCGGGGCGATGCTGCCCGGCGGGTTCGGGATCGGCGCACGCAAGACGTACGGCCACATCTCCGAGGGGATGATCTGCTCGGCCAGCGAGCTGGCCATCGGTGATGACCACACCGGCATCATCGTGCTGCCGCCGGACGCGCCGCTGAGCGCGGACTTCGTGGCCTACGCGCACCTGCGCGATGAGGTGCTCGAGATCGCGGTCACGCCCGACCGCGGCTACGCGGTGTCCGTCCGCGGTCTGGCCCGCGAGCTGGCCAGTGCGTACGGCGTGCCGTTCACCGATCCGGCCTCGACCGCGCTGCCCGACGCGACGCTGCTGGGCGGACCCCTGGACTTCATCGGCCCGGACGTCTACCCGGCCCGAATCGACGACCCGACCGCCTGCGACCGGTTCGTGCTGCGCGAGGTGCGCGGCTTCTCCCCGGAGGCCAGCACCCCGCTGTGGATGCGGGTCCGGCTGGCCCGGTGCGGCCTGCGGCCGGTCTCGCTCGCCGTGGACGTGACCAACTACCTGATGCTGGAGCTTGGCCAGCCGATGCACGCGTTCGACCGGTCCAAGCTGGCCGGCGAGATCGTGGTGCGGCGGGCCCGTCCGGGGGAGCGGCTGGAGACCTTGGACCACGTGGTCAGGACGCTGGACCCGCGGGACATCCTGATCACCGATTCCTCCGGGCCGATCTCCATGGCCGGGACCATGGGCGGCCTGTCCACCGAGATCGACCAGACCTCGACCGACCTGGTGATTGAAGCCGCCCATTTCGACGCCCGCGGCACGGCCACGATGAGCCGCCGGCACAAGCTGCACAGCGAGGCGTCCTACCGGTTCGAGCGCGGCGTGGACCGCGAGCTGCCGCTGCGCGCCACGGCCAAGGCGGTCGCCCTGCTGGCCGGGCTGGGCGGCGGTGCTGTGGTGCCGGGCTGCACCCACGCGCAAGCCGACGTGCCCACCGTGGTGATCTCGATGGCGGTGGACTACCCGGATCGAGTGGCGGGTGTGGTGTATGGCCGGGACACCGTCGTCCGGCGGCTGCGCGAGGTGGGATGCACGGTGGTCCAGACCCGCACGGCCTCGCCCACCGTCGCCCCGTGGCGGGCGGGAGCTGAGCCGGAGGAGACCGCCGAGTATCCACCGGAATCATCGCCGGCCCCGGTGTCGGTGCTGGACGTCACGCCGCCGTCCTGGCGACCCGACCTGACCGACCCGGCCGACCTGGCCGAGGAGGTAATCCGGCTCGAGGGCTACGAGAACATAGCGAGCCGGATGCCCCGGGCGCTGGCCGGACGGGGGCTGACCCCGCGGCAGCGGCTGCGCCGGTCGGTGGGCCGGGTGCTGGCCGAGGATGGCTACGTCGAGGTGATGTCCTGGCCGTTCGCATCGCGGTCCGACGCGGACCGGCTCGGGCTCGCGCCCGAGGACCTGCGGCGCCCGGCGGTCGTGGTGGCGAACCCGCTCAGCGAGGACGAGCCGCTGCTGCGGACCACGCTGCTGCCCGGCTTGTTCCGGGTCCTGGCCCGGAACATCGGCCGGGGTTTCGCCGACGCGGCGCTGTTCGAGATCGGGCTGGTCTTCCGGCCGCGGCCAGGCGCCGCCCCCGCGGCCCCGATCCTGACCGTGGACCGCGGCCCCACGGTGGCCGAGCTGGCCACCCTGGAGGCCGCGCTGCCGGACCAGCCGCAGCGCATCGCGGCGGTCCTGACCGGCGCCCGTGAGCTCAACGGGTGGTGGGGACCGGGCCGCGCGTCGTCGTGGGCGGACGCGATCGAGGCGGCTCGCGCGGTCGGGCGGATCTGCCGGGTGCCGCTGGACGTGCGGGCCGAGGTGTACGCGCCTTGGCACCCGGGGCGGTGCGCGGCGATCTACGCCCAGGTCGGCCCGGACGACGCCGCCGGCCGGCCGCGAGACGGCGAGGCACCGGCCGGGCCGCGCGACGGGCAGCCGCGGGAGTGGCTGGCCGGGCACGCCGGCGAGCTGCATCCCCGGGTGATCGAGGCCTTCGGGCTGCCGGAACGGACCTGCGCCATGGAACTCGACCTGTCGGTCTTGTTCGCCGCGGCCGAGAGCGTCGGCCCGGTGCAGGCTCCCCAGCTGTCGGCGTACCCGCTGGCCATTCAGGACGTGGCGCTGATCGTGGACGCCGCCGTGCCCGCGGCCGAGGTGGAGGCCGCGCTGGTGACCGGCGCGCCCGCGGACCTGCTCGAGGACGTGCGGCTGTTCGACGTCTACACCGGAGCCCAGATCGGCGAGGACCGCAAGTCTTTGGCCTACACGCTCCGTTTCCGCGCCCCGGACCGGACGCTCACGGCGGCCGAGACCGCCGACGCCCGCGACGCGGCCGTGGCCGAGGCGCAGCGCCGGGTCGGCGCGGTTCTGCGCAGCGGCTGACGGTCTCGCCCCGTTTGCGGCACTAGCACCGCTCGGTACGGTGTAACCCGGTCTGTTGCAATCGTAGGCAACTGTCGGTCAGGATGTGACTACCGAAGACGACAGCGCGCGCTGAGCCGGAGGACGACATAACCAGGCACGCGGTGGCCCGGGGGGTCGCGACCGAGCAGGCCGCGAGAACCTCGTTCCGCGACGTATTCGCAGTTGCGGAGTTCCGTGCCCTGTGGCTGGCCCAGCTGTTGTCCGTGGTCGGCGACCAGCTGGCGCGGGTCGCGCTGACCGTGCTGGTCTATGACCGGACCCGTTCGGCGCTGCTGGCCGCGGTCACGTTCGCGGTCAGCATCGTGCCGACCTTCATCGGCGGCATCACGCTGGCCTGGCTGGCGGATCGGTACCCGCGGCGGGCCGTGATGATCGCGTGTAGCCTCATCCAGGGCCTGCTCGTCCTGGTCATGGCCATCCCGCGCATCCCCCTCGCCATCGTGGTGGCGTTGCTCTTCGTGGTAACGCTCGCCGAGGCCCCGTTCGCCGCGGCCCGGGCGGCGATCTTCCCCGATGTGCTCACCGGTGACACATACGTGGTGGGGACCGCGATCGGGCTGACCACCTATCAGTTCGCCCAGGTTCTCGGGTTCGCGGTGGGCGGCGCGGTGGTCGGCTTCTTCGGTACGCGGACATCACTGGTCATCGACGCCGTGACCTTCGGCGTGGCAGCGCTCATCCTCCGCGGCTGGATCCGTCGGCGGCCCGCGCCCGCGCCGAGCGATCAGCGCGAGTCATCGCGGCTGGCCGGCATCTTCGTCGGCGCCCGGCTTGTGCTGGGTCGCCCGGCCCTGCGCACGCCGATGCTCTTCGGCCTGCTGGCCGCGTTCTACAACGCTTGCGAGGGAGTGGCAGCCCCCCTCGCGCGTACCCTCGGCGGCGGTGCCGCCGCCGTGGGCGTGATCCTAGCCGCCAATTCTCTCGGCCAAACCGCTGGGGCCCTGGTGTTCAGCCGTTTCGTCGCTCCGCAGACCAGGCTGCGCTTGATGGGCCCGCTGGCCTTCTGTGCGTGCGCGGTTCTCGTCCTGTTCTTCTGCCAGCCCGGCCTGTACATCGCGCTGCTGATCCTGGTCGCGTCGGGTCTGTGCGCCGCCTATCAACTGGCCGCCAACGCCGCCTTCGTGCAGGCAGCACCGCAAGAACAGCGCAGTCAGGCCTTCGGCGCGGCACAGAGCGCGATGAGCCTAGGACAGGGCGCAGTCATGATCCTGGCCGGGGCCGCGGCCGAGCATCACTCCCCGGCCCTGGTCATCGCCGTGGCCGGCGCTGTCGGCGCCGTTGTAGCGCTGGCGGTCGCGGTCAGCGCCGCGCGCGGCGCGTGGTCGCGTAGCGCGGATGGACGCCATCAGCGGGCTTAAGGTCAGGTCCACCTGTCGTCGCGCATGGCGGGGCTCCTTTCGTCTGGTCTAGGGCGGGCTGATCGCAGGCCGGGTCAGGTCCACCTGTCGTCGCGCATGATGGGGCTCCTTTCCTCTGGTCTGGGGCGGGCTGGTCGTAGGCCGGGTCAGGTCCAGCGGTCGTCGCGCACGGCGGGGCTCCTTTCGTCTGGTCTGGGGCGGCGTGGTCGCAGGTCAGGCTAGGTCCAGCGGTCGTCGCGCATGGCGGCCTCCCGTTCGTGTTCGGTGGCGGAGGATAGGGGTAGACAGGGTGAGATCGGGTCCGAGGGTGGCAACTGACTCGATCATCTCTCTATGTACTCATATGAATCCTCTGAGTGACTAATGTAAACGTCCAGCCTGAGGCTATGGTTCAGCCTCCGCCGCGTCTGGCCGTTCTTGTTTCCGGCCTGCGCATACTTGGTCAGGCATCGCGGTTACCCATTGTGCCCGCAATTGCGAACTGGGGGTAGTTTGTGCCTAATGTCGGAAATAGAGATGAATCCGACATGACTGGCCGCAACCTTGGTACTGCTGAGGCACCAGGAGGAACAAACCCAGCAAAGAGGGTATTGTTATGCCAGTGAGTAGCCGTGATTTCACGTTTTGCGCTCTTCGGCATCTATAGTGCGGGACAATGGGCGGACAGGTTCTAGGCAGGTGGCGAGGCGGCAGGCCGGATGAATGAGGCACTGATGCGCGTGACTCGCCGCTTGTCATGGCAGGTGAAGGCCATCGGTGACTGGGCGATCTGGTCCCTGCCCCGCTGGCTCACCGTCTACGTGATCGCGATCGTGACCGTGGCCTTGGCCGCCATCGGTGTCGCGGCGCCGTTCGGCGGCTACTCCCGCCGCGAGCTGGCCCTGTTCGGCCTGCTCCTGGTCTGCGCGGTGGCCGCCGTCGAAGTGACCAGGAAGGCCGGGGAACAGGGCGGCCTGATGAAGGACGTCCAGGGTGTCTGGGAGTTGCCGGTCGCCATCCTGCTGCCGCCGTTCTTCGCGCTTATCATCCCTATTGCCGACGCCGCGCTGTTCCAGTGGCGGGTCGCGCCATCGCCCCCGTACCGGCGGGTGTTCAGCGCCGCGGCGGTCGGCCTGTCGTACGGTGCCGCGTCGCTCACCTTCCACGGCCTGTCCGGTCTCGTCCCGCAGAATACGGGTGGGGCGCTCAGCCGGGACACGGTATGGACCGCGCTGGTGATCCTCAGCGCCTTGGTCAAGTGGGCCGTGAACAAGGCCCTGGTCATCCCGGCCGTCAAGGGGGCCAACCGGTCCGCGAATGTCCGCACGGCGTTCTTCGGCGGCGAGGGGCTCTACAACGACGCAGCGGAGATCAGCATTGCTATCCTGGTGACCTTTGGCGTGGCCGGGGACCCGCTGCTCGCCGTGGCCGCACTGCCCGTCGTCACGCTGCTGCAGCGGTCGCTAAGCCACATGCAGCTGGTCAGCGAATCGCGCAATGACTCCAAGACCGGCCTGCTGAACGCGGCGACCTGGGACCGCGAGTCGACGGTGGAGGTCGCCCGGGCGGTGCGGACGCAGTCGCCGCTGGCGATCGCGATGGTGGACATCGACAAGTTCAAGGTCATCAACGACACCTACGGTCACCTGGTCGGCGACCAGGTGCTCAAGGAGATCGCCAACACCCTCAACGCCTTGCTCCGCGATTACGACCTGGCCGGGCGGTTCGGCGGGGAGGAGTTCTCGCTCCTGCTGCCGCAGACGCGGGCCGTGGACGCGTTCCGTATCGCCGAGCGGGTGCGCGCCAAGATCGCGGCCCTGAGCATCATCGCCCCGGGAGCAACCGGCGGGGAGCGGGTGCAGGTGACGGTCTCGATCGGGGTTGCGGCGCTGGATAGCGGCGGTAAGCGCGAACTCTCGCAGCTACTGGCGATGGCGGACGCGGCGCTGTACCGGGCCAAGGCCGGCGGCCGTGATCAGGTGCAGATGATCAGCACCAGCAGGGGCCTGAGCGCGATCAGCGGTCCGGGAACGGGTGCCGCGGCCCGCGGGCCGAACGACCACGCGGACACGCCCAGCGTATTCCGCCGGGCCCAGGGTTCCTTAGCCAGCCTGGGCCTGATCGCTGCTGGCCATCGGCCCGAGTCGGTCATGAGCTCGGCGGAAAGTGCTCAGATCCAGGTCGTGGTACGCATGATGGCGTCCGTCCTTCCGAGTGTCCCTTTAACGCGGTTGTGAAATCTGATGAGTAAGGGCTCAGATCCAGGTAGTGGTACGCACGATGACTCCTCTCGGCGGGCGGTTACGCTAGGTCAAGTCGCGGAGCATAGCGGATGACCGCAGGACAACGGGTACAAATCTGAAATGTCCGGGCATCTCGGACGCGCGACGCCGGTGACGTGCGTAAAGTGATGATGCGGGCACTCTGTGTAATCAAACAAGGTAACAATCAACCTCGTTAAGTAGCCATATTTTGACGTTCGGCAGCCGATGCCGGGGCAATCCGGGACACTAGGTGGTACGTGTCGCCCCCCACACAGGTTCAAGGTGCTAGTGGCTGCCGAACAGACACCGGTTCGCTCGATCCACGAGCGAAGCAGCGGAGTCCGAGCCTGGCCGATCTGGAAGCTTCGGGACTGGCTGCTCTGGAAGCTTCCGGACTGGCTGCTCGCCTTCGTCATCGTCGTCGTGCTCTCCGATGCCGTCGTCCTCGGGCTGGCGGCGAGCTCGGTTACGGTCCACGCCCGCGATCTCGCGCTGTTTGCCGGCCTGCTGGCCTCCAGCGCCGCCACCGTCGAGCTGACCCGGCGCAGCGGCGAGAACAACGGCGTGGTCAAGGACGTGTACGCGACCTGGGAACTTCCCGCCGCCCTGCTGCTGCCGCTGGTCTACGTGCCGCTGCTCCCCATCGTCCGGATGGCCCTCACCCAATGGCGTATCCACCGCGGCCCCCCGTACCGGCGGGTCTTCAGCGCGGCCGTCGTCGGGCTGAGCTATGTCGGCGCCGCCCTGGCCTTCCACGCCCTGATCCGGCTGGCCCCGGGCGCGGCCGCCCATCCCGCCAGTCACGCCCTGGCCTGGATGCTGGTCGCGGCGGCCTGCGCGGCCGTGCAGTGGACCATCAACCAGATCCTGATCTGGACGGCCATCAAGGGCTCGAATCCGGGCGCGCGGATCCGCGATGAGCTGTTCGCCCGCGAGCCCGTGTACAACGACGTGACCGAGCTGTGCGTGGCGGTGATCGTCACGTTCTGCGTGGCCAGCAGCATGATCGCCCTGCTCTTCGCGTTCCCCTTCATCACCTTGCTGCAGCGGTCCCTGCGCCACGCCCGGCTGGTCCAAGATGCGCGGGTCGACTCCAAGACCGGCTTGCTGAACGCAGCGACCTGGGATCGGGGGGCGACCACCGAAGTCGCCCGCGCCGTCCGGACCAAGACTGCCCTGGCCATCGCCCTGCTGGACATCGACCGGTTCAAGGTGATCAACGACACCTACGGCCATCTCGTCGGCGACCAGGTGCTCCAGGAGATCGCCCGCACGCTGACCAGCATGCTGCGTGACTATGACCTGGCCGGGCGGTTCGGCGGCGAGGAGTTCTCGCTGCTGCTGCCGCAGACCCGCGCCGTCGACGCCATGCGCATCGCGGAGCGGATCCGGTCTAACATCGCCGCGCTGTCCGTCATCGCGCCCGGCGCCCTCGGCGGGGAGCGCGTGCAGGTGACGGTGTCGATCGGGGTGGCCGCGCTGGACAGCGGGACCGAACGCACGTTCTCCCAGCTGATGTCGGCGGCCGACGCCGCGCTGTACCGGGCCAAGGGCTGCGGCCGGGATCAGGTGCAGATGATCAGCACGACGCGGGGCCTGAGCGCGGTCAGCGGCACGCCTCGCGGCATCAACGGTGCTGCCCGCGACGGCCAGCCGCGAGAGGACCAGCCGCGAGAGGACCAGACCCCGGCCGAGCCGAGCGTCTTCCGCCGGGCCCGGACCTCCTGACGGGCGCCGCTAGCCGCTAGCCGGTGCTCATCGTGGACGCCGGGGTCGGGACGGGGAGCACGGCCACGATCGCGGCGCTGCCAGTGTGGCACTGCGAGGCGTTTCCCGTGCTCAGCACCTCGGGGGTGGGGTAGCCCTGGCAGGTCCATCCGCTCACCGTGACCGGTGCGCCGCCCCCGTTGCCCCGGACCTGCCCGTCCCTGATCTTGGCCGCGTACTCGTTCTCCACCTGGAGCGCGGCGGCGCAGTTCACGGTGCCCTTGGCCACCTTGATGATGACCGGCACGTTCGCCGCGGTGCGGGTCGTGCCGCAGCTCGCCCCCGGTCCGACGCCCGCGGCCGCGGCGGAGGCGCAGCCCGCCACCAGCCCCGCGCCGCCCACCAGCAGCGCCAGCGAGCCGGCCACGCGGGCCGCCCGGCCTACGCCCTCCCACTCCATCTGGACCACCCTATGCCCGGCCGCTCTTGCATATTCATGCGCTATAGTGAATTCTATTGCATGCAGGAAAGGGGTCAGCGGCAGATGGGTGCGACGGTGGCGGTCGCGGGAGCCAGCGGCTACGCGGGCGGTGAGCTGCTCCGCCTGCTGGCCGGTCACCCGGATCTACAGATCGGCCCGGTCACCGCGCACGGCAGCGCCGGGACGAGCGTGACCGCACTGCACCCGCAGCTCACCGGTTATCCAGGCCTGCGGGACAGCGTCTTCGGCCCGGCCGATCCCGCGCTGCTGACCGACGTCGACCTGCTCTTCACCGCGCTCCCGCACGGCGAATCCGCGCGGCTGGCCGCCGCGCTTCCGGCTCAGCTCAAGATCATCGACCTGGCCGCCGACTTCCGGCTGGCCGACCCGGAGGCCTGGACCCGGTACTACCCGACGCCGTACGCCGGCCGCTGGACCTACGGGCTGCCCGAGCTTCCCGGCGCCCGGGCCGCGATCACGGCGTCCGACCGGGTGGCCGCCCCCGGCTGCTACGCCACCGCGGCCATCTTGGCCCTGGCCCCGCTGCTGGCGGCCGGGCTGGTCGAGCCGTCCGACATCGTGGTCGTGGCCGCCTCCGGCACGTCGGGCGCGGGCCGCTCGCCCCGGCCGGACCTGCTGGCCACGGAGGTCATGGGGTCGATGTCCGCGTATCAGGTGGGCGGCACGCACCGGCACATCCCCGAAATAGAGCAAGCCCTTTCTGCCGAACGGCCCGTGGTTCCCGCGTCCCCCCCGGTCACACTGTCGTTTACCCCGACGCTGGCCCCGATGCCGCGTGGCATCCTGGCCACCTGCACGGCGCGGCTAGCCTCGGCGGGCGCCGGGTCCGCGCTGCGTGACGCGCTCGCCGCGGCCTACGACGAGGAGCCCTTCGTGCACCTGCTGGCCGAGGGGCGCTGGCCGAGCACCGGTCCCACCGCGGGATCCAACGCCGCCCACCTGCAGGTGGCGGCCGATACGCACGCCGGCCGCGCGATCGCCGTGTGCGCCCTGGACAACCTGGTCAAGGGCGCGGCCGGCCAGGCCATCCAGATCGCCAACCTCATGCTCGGCCTGCCGGAGACGGCCGGCCTGACCGCCTACGGAGTGTCCCCATGAGCGTCACCGCCCCGTCCGGATTCCGGGCCGCTGGAGTGGCGGCCGGGCTGAAGGAGTCCGGCCAGCCCGATGTCGCGGTGGTCCTGAACGACGGGCCGTCTCGCGCCGCGGCCGCCGTGTTCACCTCCAACCGGGTCCAGGCCGCGCCGGTGCTGTGGACCCGCCAGGTGGTGAGCGGCGGGCGGGTGCGGGCTGTGGTGCTCAACTCGGGCGGCGCTAACGCCTGCACCGGCGCGCCTGGTTTCCAGGACACGCACGCCACGGCCGAGCACCTGGCCCAGGCGATCGATGACTCGCCGGGCGAGATCGCCGTCTGCTCGACCGGCCTGATCGGCGAGCGGCTGCCCATGGACAAGCTGCTGCCCGGGGTCGACGCCGCGGTCGCGGCGGTGTCCCGGGCGGGCGGCCTGTTCGCCGCCGACGCGATCCGGACGACCGACACGGTGGTCAAGATCGCCTTCCGCCACGGCGCCGCCGCCGCTACCTCTTCTGCGCCGGGGGTCTACGTCGTCGGCGGGATGGCCAAGGGCGCGGGCATGCTCGCGCCCGCATTGGCCACCATGTTGTGCGTGCTGACCACCGACGCGAACCTCAGCGCCGCTGAGCTGGATGCCGCGCTGCGCTCGGCGGTCGCGCAGACCTTCGACCGACTGGACACCGACGGCTGCATGTCCACCAACGACACGGTGCTGCTGATGGCCAGCGGCGCGACCGGGGTCCGCCCGGATCACCGCGAGTTCACGGTGACGTTGACCGAGGTGTGCGCGGACCTGGCCCGCCAGCTCCAGCTGGACGCCGAGGGCGCGCAGAAGATGATCACCATCGAGGTCATCGGCGCGGCCAGCGAGAACGACGCGGTCACGGTGGGCCGGGCCATCGCCCGGAACAACCTGGTCAAGTGCGCCATCGGCGGCGAGGACCCCAACTGGGGCCGGATCTTGGCCGCGGTCGGGACCACCGACGCGGTCTTCGAGCCGGACCGGCTGAACGTCGCCGTCAACGGCGTGTGGGTCTGCCGCCAGGGCGCGGCGGGCGACGATCGGGCCAAGCTCGACCTGACCCCGAAGGACGTCACGATCACCGTGGACCTGTCCGCCGGCCCGCAGTCCGCGGTGATATTGACCACCGACCTGACCGCCGCCTACGTGCACGAGAACAGCGCTTATTCCACATGACC
>Ga0302178_10003176_pt1 | contig 12512 bp, 9 predicted proteins | sample I_Palsa_E1_3_FD_198790 | JGI IMG/M metagenome (GOLD analysis project Ga0302178, IMG submission 198790) | Peat permafrost microbial communities from Stordalen Mire near Abisko, Sweden - I_Palsa_E1_3 | ecosystem: Environmental > Terrestrial > Soil > Palsa > Peat permafrost | place: Sweden: Abisko... | reverse complement strand
CGTCGGGCATCACCGTGAACGCCGTTCCGCCGGGGTTCGTGGACACACCGATGCTGCGCAGCGCGGAAAGCCGACACCTGCTCGGCGGAACCGTGGAGGAACACATCAACCGCACGCCCGTGCGTCGGGTTGGCCGGCCCGAGGACATCGCTGCCGCGTGTGCATTCTTTATTTCCGACGAGGCCAGTTACATCACGGGGCAGATACTCGGCGTCAACGGCGGTCGCAACACCTGAGAGGACCAGATGTACAACAGGGAACAGCTTTTCATCGATGGGAAATGGGATGGTGCCCACGGTGATTCCGTCATCACCGTGATATCGCCGCACAGCGAGGCCGAGATCGGCCGCGCGGTGTGTGCGGGACCGGGCGACGTCGACCGGGCTGTGCAGGCGGCCCGTGCGGCGTTCGACACCGGACCGTGGCCGGGGATGCAACCGAGCGAACGGATCGAGGCGATCGGGCGCCTGGCGGCCGTCTACAAGGAACGGCGAGCCGACATGGCGGCGCTTATCTCTGCCGAGATCGGTGCCCCGATCAGCTTCGCGAGAATGGCGCAGGTCCGGCTTCCGTTGACCATGATGTCGGCGTTCTGCGGTATCGCCGGTAGCTACCAATGGCAGCAGGACCGTCCGGGGTTGTACGGCAAGGACATTCGGATCGGGAAACAACCGGTCGGTGTTGTCGCCGCGGTGGTGCCGTGGAACATGCCGCAGTTCCTGACCGTCGCCAAGATCATCCCGGCGCTGTTGGCCGGGTGCTCGGTGGTGCTCAAGCCGGCGCCCGAGTCGGTGCTCGATGCGCTGTTGCTCGCTGACCTGGTCGCCGAGGCGGATCTGCCGCCGGGTGTGTTGAACGTGCTGCCCGGTGGCCGCGACGTCGGCGAGCTGCTGGTGAGCCACGCCGGCGTGGACAAGGTCTCCTTCACCGGATCGACGGCGGCCGGACGCCAGGTCGCGCTCGCGTGTGCGGCGGGGCTGAAGCAGGTCAGCCTCGAACTGGGCGGCAAGTCCGCGGCCATCGTCCTCGACGATGCTGATCCGTCGGCCGTGGCCACCGGCATACAGATGGCCAGCCTGGCCAACAGTGGCCAGGTATGCAACGCGCTGAGCCGGATTCTGGTGCCCGCGGCCCGCGAGGCCGAGTTCGTCGACGCGCTGGCGGCGGCGATGGAGTCGATGCCGGTCGGCGACCCCGCCGACCCCAACACCCAGATCGGCCCGCTGGTGGCCCAGCGTCAGCAAGAACGCGTCCGCGGCTACATCGAATCGGGCCGCAGCGAGGGGGCACGCCTGGTCGTTGGCGGGGCCGACATGCCCGACGGCCTGGACACCGGGTGGTACGTGCTACCGACGTTGTTCAGCGACGCCAACAACGACATGCGGATTGCGCGCGAGGAGATCTTCGGCCCAGTGCTGACCGTCATCTCCTACCGCGACGAGGACGAGGCGATCCGGATCGCCAACGACACCGAGTACGGGCTGGCCGGGTCGGTGTTCACCGCCGACACCGATCGCGGATACGGCGTGGCCGCGCGCGTACGGTCAGGCACCTTCGGCGTCAACGAGGGCTACATCATGGATCCCGCCGCCCCATTCGGCGGCGTCAAGAACAGCGGCTACGGTCGTGAACTCGGGGTCGAGGGAATCGACAGCTACACCGTGAGTCAATCGATTTCGGCTGCAGCGCAAGCGAACTAGTGCTTGCCGCCGCCGATTTCGGCGGGCAGCGGCGGTGGTAGCGGCGCCGTCGACGTCGGCGCAGCGGCCGGTGCTTGAGGCTTGGCCGCCGGGGTCTGGGCTGCACCGGCCGGTGCCTGCGCGGTCTTCGGTCCGTGGAACGACACCATCGGTTCCCGCCGGATCACCCCACTGCTGTCGCTGACCACGAGCGCGCTCGATGTCACCGTGTAAGTAACGCCGTCCTGCTTCGCGACGTAGCTACCGTCGGCGGACGCTGAGGCCGACGCGATCAATTTCGCGCCGTCGCTGATCCGCACACCGTGGTAGCCGTACAGGCCGGCCGGGCTCTTGCAGATCGCCACGCGTGATTCCGCGGTGCTGCCGAACGCGACCGCTGTGTTAGGTGCCGCGCAGCGCGCGCTGGAGTCGACAAAACCCAGAGAGTCAGTAGACGGGTCGGCGGCGGCCAGCGGCGTGCCGATCGCGAACAGTGTCCAGCACGCCGCGGCGGCGACGGTGCCGAGTCGAGTGCAACGCAGGTAAGAGGACATCAGGCTTACACCAGAACATGGGGGAACCAGCGGTCCGCGCACCCACGCCGCGCCGCTATTGAATCGTTAGCTGGTTGAGACTTGCCCATGACCTAACCGACTAGCGCTAGATTCGACGCCCATGGGACTGCTTTTTGATCCGAACACTTACGACCCGTCGCATTTCGACCCGGAAACACGGCATCAGCTGCGTGCGGTGATCGACTGGTTCGAGAGCCGCGGCAAGGTCAAGCTGCTTCGCGACGACCTCGAAGCGGCGTGGGTGTCGGATTTCCTCGACTTCATCAAGCAGGAAAAGATCTTCGCCACCTTCCTGACCCCCTCGGAGTACGGCGGAGGCGACCCAAACAAACGGTGGGACACCTCCCGCAACGCCGCGCTGAGCGAGATCTTCGGGTTCTACGGGCTGTCGTATTGGTACGCCGAGCAGGTGACCATCCTGGGCCTCGGGCCGATCTGGCAGAGCGACAACATCAAGGCCAAGGAGCGGGCGGCCGCACAACTCGAGGCCGGCGGCGTGATGGCGTTCGCCCTGTCCGAGCGTGAACACGGCGCCGACATCTACAACACCGACCTGCTCCTCACGCCTGCGAAAGCGGACGACGATGAAGGTGTCGTGTTCCGCGCGTCGGGGGAGAAGTACTACATCGGTAACGGCAACGTGGCAGGCATGGTGTCGGTGTTCTCGCGCCGCACCGATGTGGACGGCGCCGACGGTTACGTCTGGTTCGTCGCCGACAGCGCCCACCAGAACTACCAACTGATCGGCAATGTGGTGCACGGCCAGATGTTCGTCAGCAACTTCCGGCTCAACGACTACCCGGTGCACGAGGAGGACATCCTGTGCACCGGGCCGGAAGCGTTCTCCGCCGCGCTGAACACCGTCAACGTTGGCAAGTTCAACTTGTGCTCCGGCTCGATCGGGATGTGCGAGCACGCCTTCTACGAGGCAATTAACCACGCCAACAACCGCATCCTGTACGGCAACCCGGTCACCGACTTCCCCCATGTGCGGGCCAGTTTCGTCGAGGCCTTCGCCCGGTTGATCGCGATGAAATTGTTCAGCGACCGTGCGATCGACTACTTCCGCAGCGCCAGCCTCGACGACCGTCGCTACCTGTTGTTCAACCCGGTGACCAAATCCAAGGTGACGTCCGAAGGTGAGGCCGTCGTCACGCTGTTGTGGGATGTGCTGGCCGCCAAGGGCTTCGAGAAGAACACCTACTTCTGCGAAGTGGCCCGGTTGATCGGTGCTCTACCGCGGCTGGAAGGCACGGTGCACGTCAACGTCGCGCAGATCCTCAAGTTCATGCCCAACTACATGCTCAATCCTGCCGACTACCCGGAGATCGGCACTCGCAACGACCCGGCCGACGACGTGTTCTTCTGGGCCCAGGGTCCGGCGCGGGGTGCGTCAAAGGTCCAGTTCGCCGACTGGGCAACGGTTTACGAGCGGCGCGTGAAGATCCCGAACGTTGCGGTGTTCTACGAGCAGGCTCGCGCGCTGAAAGAGCTGCTGCTTACCGCCGCGCCGGACCCGGACCAGATGAAAGACCTCGACTTCCTGCTCGTCGTCGGCCACCTGTTCACGCTGATCGTCTACGGCCAGCTGATCCTCGAGCAGGCCGATCTCCTCGGTCTTGATTCCGACCTGGTCGACCAGATCTTCGAGGTCCAGATCCGCGACTTCTCCCAATACGCCGTCGCCCTGCACGGCAAGCCTAGTTCAACTACGACACAGCAGGACTGGGCTCTGGCCGCCGTGCGCAGGCCGGTGACCGACTCCCACCGGTTCGATCGGGTGTGGGAGAAGGTCAGGGCCTACGACGGCGCTTACGAGATGCGGCCTTAGCCGATGGGGCCGACCCGCTGCGCCCGGCTCCGCCGAGCTCGTGATCGGCCTTAGCCGGCTGCCGGCAGGAACGGAACGTCGTCCGGGGCGGTCCGCCGCGCCGCCAGCACTGCGCGTGCGGCATCACCGATCGGAATCCGCAATGGCAGCTCGGGCTTTTCGGCGGCGTCGGCGATCTCCGTTGCGACCTGCTCGGGGGTGATCATCGCGGCCCGCAGATCATCGTCGCCCGCGAGGCCGGCGTAGGGGTCGTCGGGCAGCGTGTAGGAGGTCACGTCGTCGAGCGCGCCGGAACTCACCGCCCCCGGCTCGAGCAGCGCGGCCTGAACGCCGAACGCGGCCACCTCGATCGCAAGCGATTCCACCAGCGCTTCGACCGCCCACTTGGTGGCCGAGTAGGCCGAGCCGAGCGGCAACACGACGCGCCCAACGACGCTCGACATGAAGAGCAGCTTCCCGTCGCCGCGAGCGCGCATCTGCGGCAGCGCGGCTTGCGCGACGCGGATCGCGCCGACGGTGTTCAGGTCGAACAGGCGCAGCAGTTCGGGCAGCGGTATGGCCTCCACCGCGGCATAGAAGATCTCGGCGGGGTTGACAATGACTATGTCGACATCACCCGCCGCCGCGAACGCCGCGGCCACACTGGCGTCGTCGGTGACATCAAGGGCCAGCCGTTGGGCGAGGTCGAGGTCTTGAAGGGAACGGGGATCGCGTGCGGTACCGATTACGCGGTGACCGCGCCGGATGAACTCCTCGGTGATGGCGCGACCGATTCCGCGACCGGCTCCGGTGACGAGGACAGTTGACATGGCGTTGCGCTCCTAGCTGGCGGGTTTCGTCGGACGTACCTAGTAAACCGATCGGTGTACATTCTTGTTCCAACCTAGCCGAGATTTTCGCGGAGGTAAGCGCCGACGCCGTGTGAGGCCGGGCATACGATCGGCAGATGCGTGGTGCCAAGATTCTGATTACCGGTCCGACCGGACAAGTTGCCAGTCCCATCGCCCAGGCCCTGGCCGCCGACAACGAGGTGTGGGGCATCGCCCGGTTCACCAATGCGGCTGCTCGCGCGGACCTCGAAAAGGCGGGTATCCGGTGCGAGACGGTCAACTTGGCCGCCGGCGAGTTCGACGTCCTGCCTTCCGATTTCGATTACGTGCTCAACTTGGCGGTCGCCAAGAGCGGCGACTGGGACAAGGACCTCGGGGCCAACGCCGAGTCCGTCGGGCTGCTAATGGCGCACTGCCGCAACGCAAAAGCGTTTCTGCACTGCTCGTCGGCCGCCGTTTACGATCCGCCGGACGACGAGCCGCGGAACGAGAGCGCCGCGCTGGGCGACAACCACAAGCCGTTGTTCCCGACCTACTCCATTTCCAAGATCGCCGGCGAAGTCGTCGCCCGGACGATGGCACGCACCCTCAACATGCCCACCGTCATCGCCCGGCTCAACGTCCCGTACGGCGACAACGGGGGATGGCCGTTCTATCACATGGAGATGATGCTCGCCGGCATCCCGATCCCGGTGCCCGCCGGAGTTCCGGCTAGCTACAACCCAATTCACGAGGACGACATCATCGCGACGATCCCGAAGCTGCTCGCGGCCGCGTCGGTGCCGGCGACGACGGTCAACTGGTGCGGCGACCAGACCGTCAGTCTGCAGGAGTGGTGTCGCTACCTCGGTTCACTGGTGGGCAAAGGCCCGGTGTTCGAGGAAAGCGCACAGGCGCTGCGCGGCAATCCCACCGACGTGTCACGGATGCACGAGCTCGTCGGCGCGAGCACGGTCGACTGGCAGGACGGGCTGCGCCGGATGGCGGCCAAATTCCACCCGGAGTTGATCGGCTAGTCCTGTTTGGCGATCAACCGCTTCAGCGCCTCGCGATCGGGTGCCAGCAGCTCGTCGATGCGTGACTGGTTCACGTCGGCGACGATGATCTCGCCGACTTCCTGGTACACGTTGCTGAAGATGCCGTGCGACTTCATCTTTTCGGTCTGATAGATGTTGTCCTCGGTCGGCGTCACGTAGTACACGATCTCCGGCTTGAACCGGTGGATCAGCCAGAGGTGGATGACGTCCATCAGCCGCTTCTTGCGCATCTTCTCCGCGAACGTGTTCTGGTCGCGCACCGTGAGGATATTGCGTCCGTGGCGGTCCTTGATCGGGTCGACGACCACGTTGGCCAGCGGCTCTTCTCCCTGGCCGTAGATGCCGAGGTCGAGCACGTCGGAGCCGGCGCGCCGCGGGCGCAGCCGAACGGTCAGCGTCTCGCCGATCTGGTAGTGGTCGCCCCACAACGCCAGCCACTCCTCCAGCAGCTTCTTCGGCACCTCGGTCTGCACGAGGTGCTGGCTCTGGGTGGATCCCTCGCCCATCGCCTTCGTGGTTGCCGTGCGACCGGACGATGCGGCCAGCGCGGCGTCGCTGCGCGGTCCGCCGACTAGCGTTTGCGGTGTGCGGTAAGGCGATTCGACCAGGCGCATCTTGCGTTGCAAGCGAGCCAGCGCCAGCATGCCCTCCTGACGCAGCGACGTGGCGAACTCCTCGGACGCGACGCCGTCGATCTGGTGTCCGCCGTAGGTGATGAAGTTGAAGACGAAGCCCATCTTGCCGAGTTCCTCTGGGAACGCCCGCATCTCGTCGTCGGTCATGCCGGTGGTGTCCCAGTTGAACGACGGTGAGAGGTTGTAGGCCAGCATCTGATCGGGGAATTCGGCGTGGATCGCCTCGGCGAATTCGCGCGCGTCGGCGAGATCGGCCGTCTTGGTCTCCATCCAGAGAATGTCGGCGAATGGCGCTGCGGCAAGCGATTTGGCGATCGCATACGGGATGCCGCCGCGGATTTGGTAGTAGCCCTCCGGCGTCTTGGCCCGCTCGGAGTCCCAGCTGGGGTCCGCGCCGAGTTCGCGTGCCTTTGCGCTCGCGGTGTAAAACGGCGCCCGCTGGGCGAACTTCCGCCATTCGTCGACGCTCATGTCGCGCGATTCGCCCTCGCTCTCGGCGAATTCGAGAAGTTCCGCGACGGCCTCGCCGTAGGTCATCAGACCGGCGTCGTTCTGCCAAGCGTCGACGAACTTCGACTCCACCTCGTCGAACACGGCGTCGACCGACTGCTGTGCGTGGTCGGGGGACGCGGCGGCCTGGGTGATCAGGTCCGCAATGCCGTGACGCTCAAGCCATGCATCCGCAGCGGCGTATTCGCCGGCGGGCAGGGCGTAGAGCATGTGCCCGTTGAGCTCCTTGAAGCCCGCCTCGTAGAAGCGCCGCACCATCGCCAGGAAGCAGGATTTGTACGACGGGATCTTGAGGTTCGTGGTGCCCAACACGAACGGCTGGTCGCGCTCGTCGGCACGGCTGTCGAGCAGGTTGGCCGCCTCGGCGTCGGTGCGCGCGACGATGATGCCGGGCACCCGCATGATGTCGAGTTGGAAGCGGGCGGTGTTGAGGCGCTTGATCTGTTCGTCCGACGGCACCAGAACCTTGCCGCCCTGGTGGCCACACTTCTTGGTGCCCGGCCGCTGGTCCTCGATGTGATATCCCGGCACGCCCGCTTCGACGAACCGTTTGACCAGGTTGCGCACGTGCGGATCCCCGCCGTGGCCGGTGTCCGCGTCGGCGATGATGAACGGCCGGTAGTCGACCGCCGGCGTCCTTTCGCGCTGTTCCTCGCTCATCCGCAGCCGCAGGTACTGCTGATTGCGGTCGGCGGTCAGCAGCGCGCGGACCAGGCCCGCAGCCTCGTCGGGCACCTGGCTCAGCGGATAGCTCGCCAGGTCGGGCCCCGGGTCCTCGCTGATCGAGCCCTTGGCGGAGGTTGCCCAACCGCCGAGGTAGATGCCCTCGATGCCCATCCGTTTCATGGTCACCGCCTGGCCGGGGGAGTACGGCCCGAAGGTGGTGATGCTCTTGCGTTGGGCGAAGAGCTCGCGCAGCCGCGGGTAGAAAGCCTCGGCGGCCTCACGCGCAACGATGTAATCGCTGGGGATCGTGCCGCGCTGCTCTACGACTTGCCGTGCGGAAAAGAGGCGGGTGATGCCGTCGAAGCGTGGACTGTCCTGGTATTTCTGCGTTGCGGCTACGTCACGTTCAAAGGCATTGTGCGAGTCCTGCTCGGACGGTGACTGCGTCTTTGCATCCGCCTCGATGGTGCTCATGTTCTCTGCGCTCCTCTTCATCCCCGATGTGCCTGATTAGGGAGAGTCTATGGCTGCTGTGCCCCACGACGTTTCAAAATCGACTCTCGCGATGGTTGCCACCTGCGGCAGCACAGCCGCATCGGGCATACCGCCGACGGGTTCCGGGTAAACCCTTCACCGCGGATTCGCGCCGGTCCGGGTGCGCGCAAGATAAATGTCGCGGAGGACATTTATCAGCCGATATCGGATAGTCGGCTCGGCTACACTCACCGAGCGCGGCGACGGGGCCGCGACTGAGGGGAGCGGCAATGAGTTCTCTGCGAGCGGCCCGCGCGCCGCATTCCCTGCCGGTGGCCTTGCCGCCGAGCCGCACCATCGAGGTGCGCTCCGCGGACGGGACCCGCCTGCACACCGAGGTGTTCGGGCCCGAGGACGGCTATCCGATCGTTCTCGCCCACGGCATCACCTGCGCAATCCGGGTGTGGGCCTACCAGATCGCCGAGCTGTCCGGCGATTTCCGGGTGATCGCGTTCGATCATCGCGGTCATGGACGTAGCGGCATCCCGCGCCGCGGCGGGTACAGCCTCAGCCATCTCGCCGCCGATGTCGATGCGGTGCTCGACGCCACGTTGAGGCCGGGTGAGCGCGCCGTCATCGCGGGGCACTCGATGGGCGGCATGGCGATCGCAGCCTGGTCGGATCGATACCGGCACAAGGTCGAAGCGCGTGCCGACGCCGTCGCGCTGATCAACACCACCACCGGTGACCTGTTGCGTGAGGTGCGATTGTTGCCGGTGCCGGCACCGTTTGCGGCGGTGCGGGTGTTGGGTGGGCGTGCCCTGATCAACATATTCGGCTCGTACACGGTGCCACCCGCGGTGCGACGGGCCAGCCGCGAAATGATCTCGATGCTCGCGGTCGGCGCCGACGCGGATCGCGCCGTTGGATCACTGATCTACGACCTGTTCAACTCCACCCCGCCGGCCGGCCGCGGCGGCTGCGGCAAGGCCCTTATCGAGGCGATGGGACGCCGGCATATCGACCTGGCCGGCTTGACGGTGCCCACGCTGGTGATCGGCAGCCAACGCGACCGGTTGACGCCGCTGGTGCAGTCCAGGCGAATCGCCGCTGCCGCACCGAATCTCGCCGGCCTCGTCGAGTTGCCCGGGGGGCACTGCTCGATGCTGGAACGGCCCGCTGAGGTCAACCGGGAGCTGCGGACACTCGCCGAATCGATCGCCGGCAGCAGGCGCATCAGTTCATAGCCGCGCTTATAGGCGCGAGGCGACTTCGGCGGCAGCCCGCTGACCGGAACGCACCGCCCCGTCCAGGAAGCCGGTCCACTCGTCGGCGGTCTCGGTGCCGGCCCAGTGGATGGGCCCGACCGGCCGCCGCAGCCACGGCCCGTAGCGCGTCCACGAGCCTGGCGGCACCGCGGCCGTTGGGCCACCTGGCGCGAATTCCTCAGCGCCCCAACGATGATCGACGTAGTCGAGTGGCTTCAATGCTTCATCGCCGAACAGTGCGGCGAAGCACTCGAGCGCGCGTTGCCGACGCTGATCGGCGGGTAGCTCGTCGAACTTGCGGGCGTCGACAAACCCGAGCAGGATCCCGGGCCCGACGGGCTGCGGGCTGACGTCGAAGGTGATGAACACGGGACCCTCGTCGGACAGGGCTTCACCGGAAAGTCCTGCGTTGCGCCAGAACGGCGTGGGATAGGCGGCATAGGCCTTGCTGAGCCGGCCCTGTGGCCACCGCGCGGGCAGTTGCCGAAGTTCGGCCGCCAGTGCGGGAGTGAATTCGATGACGTTCCAATGCTCCGGCGGGATCGCGACGACGACGTATTTGGCGTCCGCCGTGCCCTTTTCGCTGGTGACCGTGACGCCGTCGTCGTGGTAATCGATGCGCCGCACGGCGGCTTCCAATACGACGCGGTCGCCGAGTTCGGCCGCCGCCGCGTTGGCGATCTGTTGCGTGCCGCCCGCGAAACGGTCTTGCTGCGCACCGTTTTCGACGTCGAGCATCCGATCCAGACCACCGGCCGCGCGGGCGTATCGGGCGGCGTGCAGCATCGACACGTCGTCGGGTTCGCACCCCCAGGTGACCCGCGCCATGATGGCCAGCAGATCCCGGGTGGTCGCGCCGGCGCGCACCGATCGCAACCACTGACCCAATGACTGGCCGTCCAGCCGGGCGGCGCGCCGGGCAGTCCACGGCTCCGCCAGCGGAACAGTCCGGGCGATGCGTTCGAATTGCCAACGCACACGGCCGAGATCGATCAGGCCGCCGAGTGAGAGCCGGGGGATTGTGCCGCGGTAGGAGCGGATCGCGCCGCGCCACCGAATCAGGTTGGCGCCATCGTCGTAGGTCGGGACGGTCGGGATGCCGAGCTCGCCCGCGAGAGCCAGGACGGCGTCCTGCGTCGGGCCTACGAATGTGCCGCCCATGTCGACCGGGATGCCGGCGACTTGGCCGGTATACGAACGGCCGCCCACCCGGTCACGGCCCTCGAGCACCAACACATCGTGGCCGAGCCGGGTGAGCTCGCGGGCCGCGGCGAGGCCGGCGAAACCGGCGCCCACCACCACGACGTCTGCGGGCCAGGTCGCGTTAGGCATGCCCTTCAGTCAACCTCATCGATGCTGCGTAATGTCAGGGACCAACCGCCCGACTCCTTCCTCGGGTGGTTACACCACCCGAATCGTCATCAGGCGGCCTCGTTGAAAGTCTTCACCGCTCTATATGGCCTGGCCGACGCGGCTGAGCGCGCGAGGGAGCTTCGCGATGCCGGTGCCAGTGGCGTCGCCACCTTCGAGGGGCCGCACGATGTGTTCGCGCCGCTGACGTTGGCGGCAACGGTCCCCGACCTGAACCTGATGACCAATGTCGCGATCGCGTTCCCACGCAACCCGATTCATCTGGCGCACCAGGCCAACGACCATCAGCTGCTGAGCTCGGGACGATTCATCCTCGGACTGGGAACCCAGGTCCGGGCTCAAATCGAAAAGCGGTTCGGCGCCGAGTTCGACAAACCGGTGGCCCGGATGACCGAGCTGATTGCGGCGTTGCGGGCGATCTTCGCGGCCTGGAACTCCGGTGAGCGGCTGGACTTTCGCGGCGACTACTACCGGCACACGCTGATGACGCCGACGTTCAACCCGGGCCCGAATCCGTATGGTCCGCCGCCGATCTACGTCGGCGCGCTCGGGCCGCGGCTGACCCGTGCCGTCGCACAGCACGCCGACGGTCTGCTGGTGATGCCGTTCGGCTCGAAACGGTTCCTGCACGAGCACACCATGCCGATGGTGCGCGAAGGTCTGGAGGCTTCCGGACGCGACACCACCGACTTCACCGTGCTGCCCGAAATCATCGTCTCCGCGGGCGAAACCGATGCTCAACGCGAACAGGCTCACGCGCGGACACGCGCGCTGCTGGCGTTCTACGGCTCGACACCGGCCTACCGTCCGGTGCTTGCGGCGCATGGCTGGCAGGATCTGCAGCCCGAACTGAACACGTTGTCCAAGCAGGGCCGCTGGGAAGAGATGGGGGGGCTGATCGACGACGAGATGCTGCACACCATCGCCGCCTGCGGCACACCGGCTGACGTCGCACGCCACGTCCGCGACCGCGTCGACGGGATCGCCGACACCGTCTGCCTCTACCAGGCGGCGCCGTTGAGCCTGCAGACCCTGTCCGCGATCGTCGACGAATTACGCTGACGGGAAGGCTTTTTCGGTCCTATGGCGCAACCGTCAACCAGTCCTTGAAGCCGGACGGGTCGTGGCGGCCCAGCGCGCCGTGCTCGTAGAGGCCCCAACCCTCGACCGGATCTCCGTTGCCGTCGCGGCACACCGCGCGCCCGACGTGGTCGATGACGCCGAAACCGGACCGCCCGATGATCGCCGGGTCGGTCATGTCGTAGGTCAGCCGTTCGACGAACTTCTCGCCCTTCCACATGCCGTGCAGCCAGTCCGAGTCGCCGCCGTAGCCGCCGCCGACATGAATGGGCACCGGCAACTTGGACTCGACGTCGAAGTGCACCGGGGTGCCGTCGGGGGCGGTGGCGTCGATGGTCGCGCCGGTCGGGATGCGTGTGCCGGACCGGTAGTGAATCTTCACTCGCGGCCAGCCGAGCTGTTCGACGCGGCCGTCGCGCCAGATCCGGGTGCAGTCGTTGAGTGAGCGAAACCCGCTGGGCTCCTCTTGGATGATCAATACGACCGCGAAGTCCTCGAATGCCATCGGCACGTACAACCACCACATGCCCTCGAAAGGCGGGTCGGCCGGCCGGCC
>Ga0302178_10003174_pt1 | contig 12515 bp, 14 predicted proteins | sample I_Palsa_E1_3_FD_198790 | JGI IMG/M metagenome (GOLD analysis project Ga0302178, IMG submission 198790) | Peat permafrost microbial communities from Stordalen Mire near Abisko, Sweden - I_Palsa_E1_3 | ecosystem: Environmental > Terrestrial > Soil > Palsa > Peat permafrost | place: Sweden... | reverse complement strand
CGCGCCGTGCGCAAGCAGTACCTTGCCGTCGTGCGCGGCTGGCCCGAGCCGGATGCAGGGATGATCGACTATCCACTACCCGGCTCGCGTGAAACCGGACCACGACGCGAGGCGCGCACTCACTATCAGCGGCTCGCGACGGTCGAGGTTCCGATCGAACTGGGCCGCTACCCGCAGCAGCGCTATGCGCTGGTATCGGCCGAGCCGGAGAGCGGTCGCTTCCGACAGATACGCAAGCATCTTGCGCATATCCATCACCCGATCATCGGCGATTGCCAGCATGGACGCGGCGACCACAACCGTCTGTACAAGCAATATTTCCAATGCCATCGGATGCTGCTGCATGCATGGCGACTGAGCTTCGCTCATCCCATCAGCGGGGCGCGAATGATTGTCGAAGCGCCGCTGGATGCGGCCTATACGGCGCTGCTTGCGCGCTTCCATTGGTCATTGCCGGCCGAGTGACGAAGACACGCATGTCGAGCCGCCCGGTAGCATCGGCGGTGCCGTGGCATCGGACGACCGCTTGCCACTTGCGGGCGCCCCTCGTCTCTCGCCCCTGCTTCCCCCTACACTTCGACCATGTTGATCGTCAGCCCCACCATCACCTTGCCCGAGTCCGAACTCGTGGAGCGATTCCTGCGCGCCGATGGCCCGGGCGGCCAGCATGTGAATCGCACCGAGAGCGCGGTCGAATTGCGTTTCGATGTGGTCAACTCCCCGTCGCTGCCCGAAGAAATCCGTACACGGCTGCTGGCTCGACGCGATCGTCGACTGACTGGCGAAGGCATCCTGGTGATCCAGGCGCGCCGTTTCCGCGATCAGGCGCGCAACCGCGATGACGTACGCGAGCGATTGATCGAAATCATCCGCGGCGTACTGGTTCCACCCAAAAAGCGCGTTGCCACACGGCCCACGCGCGCGTCGAAAGAACGTCGCCTGGTGGGCAAGCAGCAACGCGGCAAGATCAAGCAGAGCCGTTCGCGCAAACCGGACGTCGAATGAACGGACGTATCCCGACACCGGATTTGCTGCCTCCGCGCATGCCGCGACTACGCGATGGACTGCGCCGACGGATCTGCCGCCTGATCCTGCGCCTGTGCGGCTGGAGCCTGCTCGGTGAATTTCCCGATGTGTCCAAAGCTGTATTGATTGCCGCGCCGCACTCGTCCTGGTGGGACGGTATCTGGGGACTGCTGATGAAAGCAGGCATCGGCGCCGACGTGCATTTCATGGCCAAGCAGGAACTGTTCACGGGGCCGCTAGGCAGTTTGCTTCGTCAACTGGGCGGCATGCCGATCGATCGGAGCGCCGCCAAGGGCGTGGTCGAACAGATGATCGACCAGTTTCGCCAACGCGATGTGCTATGGCTCGGTATTGCGCCCGAAGGCACGCGAAAACACGTGGCGCGCTGGCGCAGCGGTTTCTGGCATATCGCCCGCGCCGCTGGCGTTCCGATCGTGCCGGCGTACTTCAACTATGCGAACCGCACCATCGGCGTCGGCCCATTGTTTGAAACCAGCGCCGACATGGACGCCGACCTCGCTCGCCTGCGTACCTTCTACGCACCGTTCAAAGGCAAGCATCACGACGTTTGAGTGCGGGCAGGCGGCTTCGTTCTGCTCCCTCCCCTGCTTGCAGGGAAGGGTTGGGGTGGCTCTTGGCTCACCCCAACCTACGTGAGTACATCCGCTCACCTTGATGGGCATTCGCGGGAAACCTGTCGGCGCCTCAGCGCTGCGAATGTCCTGACTCGTCGTAATCGCGATGGGTCAGCAGGCCGGGTCGGATCAGGTCGATGAACGCACGCGCTTCGGCGCTGAGGAACTTGCCCTTGCGCATCACCACCCCGTAACTGCGTTGCGGGAAATACTGCTTCATGTTGCGGACGGCCAGACGTCCGAGATCGGCCTGGGTGATACAGATGCCGGTGACGATCGAGATGCCCATCCCCATTGCTACGTATTCCTTGATCACATCCCACCCGCCGACCTCAAGCGCAACCTGGTACGGCACCTGGCGTTGCTGGAACATCAAATCGACCAGCCGGTATGTCGACAATCGCTGCGGCGGCAGGATCAAGCCGTAAGGCGAAAGATCCTCCAGCGTGATCTTTTCTCTTTTTGCCAGCGGATGATCCGTAGGCATGATCAACATCGGATCGTAGTGATGCACCGGCGCCCACGCGATGTCGTTGGGCACGTCCAGCATCGAGCCGACTGCGAAGTCCGCCTGGTCCGCACGCAGCAGTGCCAGACCGTCCTTGCCGGTAACATTCTCCAGCTGCAGTTGCACGCCGGGGAACTGCTCGCGATAACGACGCACCAGTTCGGGCAGCAAATACTGGATCGTCGAGGTGCCGGCGGCGATCGTCAGCCGTCCGCCCTGCAAACCTTGCACCCTTGCCTGAAAGTCGCGATCGAGCGTTTCCCAGCCTTCGACCAGCGGACGCGCCAGTTCATACAGCGCTTCTCCGGCATTGGTGAGATTGATGCGGCGACGGCGGCGCTCGACCAGATTTGCGCCCAGTTCGCGCTCCAAAGCCTGCAGCTGCAGGCTTATCGTCGGCTGCGACAGGTACAACGCCTCGGCCGCGCGTGTCAGCGTCCCCAGTTTCACCACGGTCACGAACGCGCGCAGCTGTTTGTGCCGATTGCCTTTGTAGTAATAGCGCCCGCCTTCCCCCGCGTCGGCACTGGCCACACCTTTGGGGACCCGTTGGCGCTTTGTTTTCGTTTTGTTCAGCGCTGAAGTGGGCTTTTTCATGGCTATATTTCAATACGTTGGCGTATGTATTGGCATTGCTCATAGTAATGATTAAAACATTCACTTTGTCAAACATGCCACCGCAACGTAGCTTCGGGCCTCCAACGAAGACCACGGAGCGCAGTCATGGCAGTACCCAGGGAGATACTCGAGAACGGCGCGTTCGACGCCGACGCCATTGAGATTCAAGCCGACCGGACGGGTTACGAAAGCATCCTGACCCCCACGGCACTGGCGTTTCTTACCCGCCTGCACCGCCATTTCGATGCCTCGCGGCAGCGCCTGCTGCAGACCCGCCGCGAACACCAGGCCCGCTACGACGCCGGCGCATTGCCGGATTTCCGTACCGACACCGTGGCCATCCGCGAGTCCGACTGGCGCGTGGCGCCGATTCCTGCCGCCCTGCAGGATCGTCGCGTCGAAATCACCGGCCCGGTCGAGCGCAAGATGATCATCAACGCGCTGAATTCCGGCGCGAAGGTCTTCATGGCTGATTTCGAGGATTCCTCGGCGCCCACCTTCGTGAACCAGATGGATGGCCAGATCAATCTGCGTGACGCGGTGAATGGCACCATCGAATTCACGACGCCCGAGGGCAAGCACTACCGCGTGCAGGACAACCCGGCCGTGCTGGTAGTGCGTCCACGCGGCTGGCATCTGCTCGACAAGCACTTCCGCGTGGACGGCGAGCCGGTGGCCGGCGCGCTAATCGACTTCGGCCTGTTTGTTTTCCACAACGCCAAGGCGCTACTCGCGTGCGACGCCGGTCCGTATTTCTATCTGCCCAAACTGCAGGCCATGGAAGAAGCCGCGCTTTGGAATGAGGTCATGGCGCAAGCCGAAGCCGAGCTGGGCCTGCCGCCGAATTGTATGAAGGCGACGGTGCTGATCGAGACGCTGCCTGCGGCGTTCCAGATGCACGAAATCCTGCACGCGCTGCGCGGCCGTATCGTGGGCCTCAATTGTGGTCGCTGGGATTACATCTTCTCTTATCTGAAGACGTTGCGGAGTCACCCTGACCGGCTGCTGCCGGAGCGCGGTCAGGTGTTGATGACGGTGCCCTTCCTGAAGAATTATTCCGAGCTGCTGATCCAGACCTGTCATCGCCGAGGCGCGTTTGCGATGGGCGGCATGGCCGCGCAGATCCCGATCAAGGGCGACGATGCGGCAAACGACGCGGCACTGGCCAAGGTGCGCGCGGACAAGCTGCGTGAAGTACAGGCCGGCCACGACGGCACCTGGGTCGCGCACCCTGCATTGGTGCCGGTGGCGCAGGCGATCTTCGATGAATACATGCCCACGCCGAACCAGCTCGATGTGCTGCGCGACGACGTGAAGGTGACGCGCGATCAACTCGTCGCACCCTGCGCCGGCACGATCAGTCGCGCCGGCTTCGACAACAACGTCGAAGTATGTCTGCGCTACACCGCCGCCTGGCTGGACGGCCTCGGTTGCGTGCCGATCCATCATCTGATGGAAGACGCGGCGACCGCCGAGATTGCACGCGCACAGCTATGGCAATGGCTGCATCACGGCGGCCTCGAATTCCCCGACCACGCGCCGATCGACTTCGCGCTGTTCGATCACGCGCTCGCCGCGCATGTTCATCGGCTGCGTGACAGCGATCTGCCCGGCGCCACGCGCGCCGACGATGCAGCGGCCTTGCTGTCCGCGCTCACCCACGCCGATCAGCTGGGCGATTTTCTCACCCTTCCCGCTTACGACCAGCTCGCCTGATTTTCTTCGCCTCGACCTTAGATTCCACGGAGCCACACCATGAAGAACACCTTGCCCACCGCCGAACAAATTTCGCTGGACTGGAAAAACAATACCCGCTGGGCCGGCATCCAGCGCAATTACAGTGCGGAAGATGTCGTGCGGCTGCGCGGCACCGTCGCGATCGAACATTCGCTCGCCCGTCGTGGCGCCGAGCGACTGTGGAAATCGCTGCACAAGGAGGACTTCGTCAACGCCCTCGGTGCGCTTACCGGCAACCAGGCGATGCAGCAGGTGAAGGCCGGTCTGCAGGCAATTTACCTCAGCGGCTGGCAGGTCGCCGCCGACGCGAACGTCGCCGGCGAGATGTATCCCGACCAGTCGCTTTATCCGGCCAACTCGGTGCCGCTGGTCGTCAAGAAAATCAACAACACCTTGCTGCGCGCCGACCAGCTGCACCACGCCGAGGGCAAGGACGACACCGATTGGCTGGTGCCGATCGTGGCCGACGCCGAGGCGGGTTTTGGCGGCGTGCTGAACGCGTTCGAGCTGATGAAGGCGATGATCGAAGCTGGCGCGGCCGGTGTGCATTTCGAGGATCAGCTGGCCTCGGTGAAAAAGTGCGGCCACATGGGCGGCAAGGTGCTGGTGCCGACCCGCGAAGCCGTGGACAAGTTGAACGCTGCGCGCCTGGCCGCCGACGTCTGCGGCGTGCCGACCTTGCTGGTCGCGCGTACCGATGCCGACGCTGCGGATCTGCTGACCTCCGATATCGATGTGAACGACCAGCCCTTCATCACCGGCGAGCGTACGGTGGAAGGCTTCTACAAGGTGCGACCAGGCCTTGACCAGGCGATCAGCCGCGGCCTCGCGTATGCGCCGTATGCCGATTTGATCTGGTGCGAAACCAGCAAGCCGAATCTGGATGACGCGCGCAAATTCGCCGAGGCGATCCACGCGAAATTCCCCGGCAAACTGCTCGCGTACAACTGCTCGCCCAGCTTCAACTGGAAGAAGAATCTGGACGACGCCACCATCGCAACGTTCCAAAAGGAACTCGGCGCGATGGGCTACAAGTTCCAGTTCATCACGCTGGCGGGTTTCCACAGCTTGAACTACGGCATGTTCGATCTCGCCCATGGCTACGCACGTCGACAGATGAGCGCGTTCGTAGAACTGCAGGAAAAGGAGTTCGCCGCCGCCGAACGCGGCTTTACCGCGGTGAAGCATCAGCGCGAAGTGGGTACCGGCTACTTCGATCAAGTGACCCAGGCGATCCAGCAAGGTCAGTCCTCGACCACGGCATTGAGCGGCTCCACCGAAGAAGCTCAGTTCGCCGCGCGTCATGTCTCGGCTGCGTAACGCTTCGTAGGTTGGGCAGAGCAACGCGAAGCCCAACAGCCTCATGGGATATTTTGAGGAAGTTGGGCCTCGCTGCGCTCACCCCACCTACGCTACGGCGCTGGCGTGACCAGCGCGATCACCAGCCACCCTGCCTTTGGCTCCAGTTCGCGCTTGGCCGACGCAACGCGCAGCGCGCCCTTTTCCTCCACACCGAACATCAGCACGGTGTTGGAGCCGTACTGCTCGATGAAGTGTGGCCAGTCGAACGTCGTGCTGAGCCGGGTGGATTTGATTCGCCAGCCCTGTCCGAGCATTTCGGCAAAGCGGCCGTGCGTCATCTCCTCCTGGAACAAAGGCGGCGCCAGCAGATTGCCGGACAGCGCCGCGCGATCGGTGTTTTCCTGCGGCGTCAGGTTGCGCAACCGGTACACCTTTTCGCGCCCGAACTCCTGCCGGTAATGCACGCAGGCCAGCGAGTTGCGTTCGCGATGGGTGGATAGCGCCAACAGCCGCCCGATACCGGTAAGATCCAGATGGCGCTCGCTATGCGGTGACGTAGGGTTGCCGAAAAACGTGCTGAGCCCTTCCATGCGGGCCAGGCGGATGCCTTCCCAGTCGTCGTCAGCCAGCAGCACGTGAAAGCCTGCTTCGTTCAGCGCACCTGCAATCGCACGCGCCACGTGATCAGAACCGAAGATCAGTAGTCCGCGCGGCTCCGGCTCGGCCACCTTCAACCATTTGGCCAACGGTCGCGCGGTCGCACTCTGAAAAACCACCGTGCCGATGATCAGGATAAACACCAGCGGCACCAACGCGTCTCCGCCGCTTACGCCCAAGGCATCCAGGCGCAGGGCGAACAGCGCCGATACGGAAGCTGCCACGATGCCGCGTGGCGCCACCCAGGCGATCAACGCGCGCTCTCGCCAGGTCAAGCCGCTGCCCAGACTGGCCAGCAGCACCGTCACCGGCCGCACGATCAACTGGGCAATCACGAACAGCGTGATGCCGGCAAGCAGCATTCCATTCGGCAATGGCCAGTGCAGCCTGGCGGCCAGCAAAATAAACAGCACCGACACCAGCACCGTGGTGAGGCTCTCCTTGAAATCGAGGATGTCATCGATATGCACGCCGCGCATGTTGCCCAACGCGATGCCCATGATGGTCACCGCCAGCAAACCGGACTCGTGCGTGATGCCATTGGAGACGCTGAAGGCGAGCAGCACCGCCGCCAGCACGGCATAGTTGTGCAGGTACTCTGGGATCATCTGCCGACGCAGCAGATATCCCACCAGCACCGCGGCCAGCGCGCCGATCACCGAGCCGCAACCGATCGTGGCGATGAAAATGCCGATGGTATGGCCTTCCTGCCGCGACACGATCGCCTCGAAGATCAGCACCGCGAACAAGGCGCCGAGCGGGTCGATCACGATGCCTTCCCAGCGCAACGTATTGGCGATACGCGCGTTCGGCCGCAGCGTGCGCAACATCGGCGCGATCACAGTTGGGCCGGTCACGCAGGCCAGCGCGCCGAACAGCAACGCAATCGACCAGCTCAAACCAGCGACGATGTGGGCGGCCAGTGCCAGCAGCAGCAGCGCCGTCACCGCGCCGTAGCTGACCAGGCCCCGCACTACGTGGCCGATCCCCGGCAATTCATGGAAGCGCAGCGTCAGGCTGCCTTCAAAAAGGATCAGTGCCACTGCCAGCGACACGATGGGGAACAACAATCCGCCCAGCAGTTTGTCGGGATCGAGCACGCCACTAACCGGCCCCAGCAGGATGCCGGCCAGCAAGAGAAACAGGATCGCCGGCAGCTTTACCCGCCATGCCAGCCATTGCGCCAGAAAGCCGATCATCAACATACCGGCAAGCATCAAGCCAAGCTCGATCGTCATCACATCCCCAAGGCCCAAATCGAAGCGCTATCGGAGCATGCGCAGCGATGCACGTCCAGCAAGCAGGGTAATCGTACGTTGGGGTGAGCGCCGCCATGCCCAACGGGGCTCCGCGAATGTTGGGCATCGCTGCGCTCACCCCAACCTACGTCAGCTTCCCATCCTGCGGTATTGCAGCGCTTCGGCCAGATGCGATTGATCCAGCAGCGCGGCGCCACCGTCGATATCCGCGATCGTGCGCGCAACGCGCAAGACGCGGTGATAGGCACGCGCGGACAAGCCCAGCCGCTCCAGCGCGGATTCGAACCAGCGGCGTTCGGCCGGCCCCAGTGCACAGTCGCGTTCCAGTTCGCGCGTACTGATTTCTGCGTTGGGCCGTCCCGCGCGCATCAACGATTGGCGCCGCGCCTTGAGTACCCGTGCGCGCACCGTTGCCGAGTCCTCGTCGTGCAAGCCGCGAGGTGCACCCAAGCTGGCCAACGGCACCTGCGGCACCTCTACGCACAGATCGATGCGGTCGAGCAGCGGCCCGGAAATGCGCGAGCGGTAACGCCGGATCTGATCCGGTGTGCACTGGCAGCGTTGCCGCAAGTCGCCGGCGTAACCGCAGGGGCATGGATTCATCGCTAGGGTAGTCAAGCGACTTTGGGATGCATTTGTTCCTAATGACCTGCGATCTAAACATGCAAAGTCCACTCACCCCGCAGGCGCATTAAGCGCATGTCCGCTACGTATGGTCTAAATATCAAACGCTGGATCGTCATTGAAATCCCTAGCTTCGTCGAGCGTCCACAATCTGGGCTCGATGCTAGTTCCCGCCAAGGCAGCTGCAAAACGTGTCAAATCTGGTTTGAAGCGCGAGAGAAGGGGCTTCCATGACCGCAATGAGCGCCACATCCGGACGTAATTGGGCAAAAATTTGAGCGGCTTTCTCGGGCTCTCTGAAGGCGCGCGCTGATCGCTTGGCTTCACACATGATGACCTTGCCGTCTTGAACGATCGTCAAATCAATGTCTGTCGTGGCCTGTCCTTGATGATAAGCATCCGCATCGAGGTAGATGCAAAGTGGCCCTTCGAACCAAAGCGATTGGCTCATGGGTTCTTGTTGGTAGCGACCTAGAACCCAGAACAGGGGCGTCATCCCGTGACGTTGAAGTGTTTCACGCAGAAATCCGTTTAGTCGGAATTGCCAGGGGCGATCCACGGGGGATACCCCCGGGTGATGACAAACTTGGCAGGGCACTGTTGGTTTCAGGTCGCCGAGCGCTACCCAGTTTCGATGAAGGCATTTGGGGCACCTCAGCTCTTACCCCTGGTTCAGGAGGCCGAGCTCGCACATGCGTCGGACACATTCGCGCAAGCCAGACACATACGACGCTCGTTCATCCGCCAATTCTTGTTCGGTAAATGATCCCGGATGGGGCTTTACCAAGCAACGATTGATGACATCTTCGAAATCACTTGCTAGGTGCGACCAATCGAGGTTGGGGGTGGTCATCCGTTCCTGGTCTGCAGTCTGAAGCACGAGGTTGGCGAGCACTTCCCTTTGCCTCTGGTCCGCCAGGTCGAGGTTCCTACCGCCCCAGGCGGCCTTGAATTTGCTGAAGAACGCGGTCGCGGCGAACGTTTGCGCGCTGTTCTGTTGCTCCCAATTTCTCGAGCTGTTCCCACCAGAACTTATGAAGAAGAATGGCTCGCGCTGCGCGCAAGGAGCCGAACATTTGATACGTGCCGAAAAAATGTTGTCCGGCGTCGGATCGCTCGGATGCGTAACACAGTTGGTTGAGGTGTTCCATTGCAAATCCTTGGACGGTTGTGTTGTTGCTCCTGGTGACGTCTACATTGATCACATCAGGCGGCCGTGAGAGCCAGAAATGCCTCCTTGGCTTGCTGTCGCCCCGGGTCGGATCTTGAGAGTGACGGTCCGCGGCATACGAAGAGCGAATTTACAGCCTCTGCCGTCGTTGCAAGAGCCACGGCGTGCTTAGCAAGTTTGTAAAGCTCCTCGAAATTGGGCTGGAAGAAAAAGGCAGATTCTTCCTGGCGGTAGGCAACAGTGACTTTGCCCCCACCATGGATGAATCCGTTGTACTCCTTCAGTCCATACGTGAAAGCCTCCTCCATATGTGCTCGGCGGTGCTCGGGCAACAACTGTGCAGTTACCTCCCGTGAGAGAGCAAGCAACTGGCTGAGAGTAATTGTACGAATGGAGCCATCATCCTGCGCACGCTTTGGCATTTCATCCTTGCAAATGAACCGAGCGACCTCCCTTTCTTCTGAAAACTCTGGGAACGCGAAGAAAACTCCCCGTCCAAGCGCCTCCAATTGCGGGCGAAACAAGGCCACCGCCGGGTAGGCGAAATATGGCCGGTCGAGCGACAGGAGCTTCGTGAGAGCAATCCCGTGGTCGATCGACGAGGCCAACAACGGACGGGCGATGCCGACGCGATCGGTTGCGTTGTCGGTCCCTGTTTCATTAAAGCCTTGCCGTATCCAGCCAAGCATATGTAGGCACACCTTTGCGGCGTGAGCCATTTCGCTACTATCCATTTCGACTCTCGCGACGCTGGGTACCAAAGGGCAATCGTATCCGGGTTGGCTAACACCCATAAAAATCGGCGCGACCCTATAGCCAGCCCTAACGGCTTGTCGACCCATCGCCCACGTGTGCCTGACTCGAAATCAGGCGTACGTGTGAGCGTACCGAGGGTTCGAATCCCTCCCTCTCCGCCAAGTAAGCATCTAAGCCTCTGATTTCAGGGGCTTTTTTGTACATGAACTATTTCGTACACGACCCCGTCCCGTACAAGCGTAAACTAGGGCAATTAGGTCGCCTGCGGCAGTAGATCACAAACCGATTCGAGGCTGATTGATGAGCAAAGACACTACTCAGCCGGATCCGCCAGAGGGCGGGAAGAATCAGATTGTCTGCCGTGCCAGTTGATTGTGGTAAAACGACCTCCTCGCCGGTCGAGATTTGCGTGCAACCTAGCAAAGTCACTCGAGACGGAATCGAGCCAGGCAGACCTCGCACTACCAGCCGTACATATGAACATCGCTATCTACCAAAGTGTCGAAATACAAACCGTCCATGTGACGGATGGCACGGTGTGGGTTGAGGTCCGTCTCCCTACAGGAGCGAGAACCTTCGACTGTCGATCCGAAGCGATTGCGATCGCCAAAGCAAAGATCTTGATCGACAAGGATCACCTCGGACTACTTGATTCCGATTTAGACTGAAGAGTTCGTCATGGATACCCGCCTTGGCTGTATTTGCCTTACAACTCAGACTACGCAACCCCTTTTCCTGCGTGATCGAACATGCGCCATTGACCGTCGACTCCTTCCACCGCGATGAGTGCGGGACGGCCATCCTGCTCGAACTTCAACGCCTCTCGTATCGCAAATCGCAACGCATCGACACGGCTCTTAAATTGGGGAAAATCGCGGTCGTCCGCGTTCACGGACCATACGCCTGGATGCACCGGTGCGTAAGGGATCTTCAACGTAAACATTGATCGCGATAGCCCCAGATTGCTTGGGGTTATCCTGCACATATATTCGTGAGCCTGCCGTAGACTTTGTCGCTTCGCCTGCTGCGACGCGCAGTGGTCTCATCGCGTCGTAAGAGTCATACGGATCCGGCGGTGCACTCAATGATTGCTTGGCGCAACTGCTCTGCGCTGTACGGTTTGCAGATAAACGGCGCCGAGGTGTAGATGGCCGGAATCTCCCCGCGCTTGTCAGCGGTAGCCAGGATATAGGGAATGCTGCGGTGTATCAGCTTGTCAAGAATTGGCAAGGCAGATTCACCGTTTAGATTCAAGTCAACGACCGCCAGTTCATACGTCGCCGTTTCGGCAGCTGCCATGGCACCCCGGTATGAGCCCTCACAATCGACTGGTGCATAACCGAGCTCGGCGAAGACGTCGACGAGTGTCGAGGCGAGCAAATAGTTGTCTTCAATGATCAGGACGCACGGTTGCCCGGTGGACCGCGAAGCGTCGGTAGGCCTTATGTCCTTGGTGGTGTCTAGCGTTTCCAATTCCATCATCTACTGACCATACGCCTTTCCATGTTAGCTGCAGATAACAGGTGGACCTCTGCGCTTGGGGTTAGCAAGATATGGGCTGCGATCGGCTCAGCGGTGCGCCATGAATGTCTTCTTGAGACACTTAAGGACTAGAGTGGTCCACGATACATAGTCGGAGGGCTCCCGTGGAAGCATTCGAGCGGTGCCATTACCACCGTGGGTACTTGTTGAAGTGCGACCCCACACGCTTAGAAAGCGGTAGGTTCATAAAGACTGCTGTGGTTGTGCACCCAGATGAGACAGGCAACACCCTAGTCGCGTCGTCCTACCGATATGCAGGCTTCATTTCGAGAGGAGCTGCGAATCGCCATGCGTGCGGGTGGGCGAAAAAGTGGGTAGATGACCTCTTGAGCGGTTAGGTCTCAGTTTTTAGCCGCTTGGCTTCGGAGCTAACGCCCCAATTCGCGCAATAATAGCGAAAAGGTTACGGGTGACCGTTCCATTACCTTCAGAACGCAATCGCAACCATCGTAGCAATCGTCCTCGCCATCCCAGCCGCCAAGCTCTCGCTCGACTGCAAATCGGTTTCACCCATGTGCACCGGCAGCTTTCTTTGGTGCCAAGGCAGTCGATGGATCTCCCACGTTCCTACCCATCCGGTGACCCCTGGTAGCTCGACGTGCAAGCTACGGATGCGGACCAAGCAGTTGCCGACCGTGGCCTCCTGAAGAGCATCAAACCTCATCTGTTTCTCCCCGCCC
>Ga0302178_10003173_pt1 | contig 12516 bp, 9 predicted proteins | sample I_Palsa_E1_3_FD_198790 | JGI IMG/M metagenome (GOLD analysis project Ga0302178, IMG submission 198790) | Peat permafrost microbial communities from Stordalen Mire near Abisko, Sweden - I_Palsa_E1_3 | ecosystem: Environmental > Terrestrial > Soil > Palsa > Peat permafrost | place: Sweden: Abisko... | reverse complement strand
CCCCGAAGTCTCCGCAAAAGGTGCATTTCGCTCCTTATGTGTGGCCCAGTATGGGGGCTTGACGCCTAGCTGCGGGATTGGCGTGTGCCGTTTCGCTGGTGGCTGGGTGGGTATTGCGCTGACAGCGTGCCCGGCGACGGCGTACGAAGCAAACGCCTGCGCCGGCGTGTTCCTCCGGGCCACTGGCGTGACCGCCGGGTACATTTTGTAACGCTTAGTCGCGAGTCACGGCGGCCTGTGCCGTTGGGAGGGCAGGCATGACTGTTGCGCTGGTCCTCGCGGGCGGGGCGGACGCGGGGTTGCGCGGCCAGCTTGCGGCCCTCGGCGTGCGCCGGGTGGATGCGGCGGACCGGACTGAACCAGGCTTGCTGACCGTCGCGGCCGCCGCGCGAGCCGCAGGGGAGCGCGTGCTCATCTGCGTCGGCGAAGATGTGGTTCCCGAGAATATACTGGTCCGGCTGCTCGGCGAGGATGCCACCGCGGCCTTCACCGGGATGAACGACGGGATCTCAAGACCCGTCCGAGCCCAGCAGGATCCGGCGGCCGAGGCGAACATGGTGGGCGGTGCGCTCGTCGTGGACACGCCTGACCTGGACGCGCTGGCCGGGGCCGCCGAGACCCTCGCGGCGACCTATGCGGGGCCTGCCCCCGTAGGCGCGCTGATCAGCGAACTTAATCGCCGCGGAGTCACGGTACGGGTGCTTGACGCCGGGCCGAACAGCGACGGCGCTATTACCCAGCTCATCGTAGATCCCGCCGCACGCGACATGGCCCGGTGGGCAGCGGGCCGCCAGCTTAAGCCAGCCGCGCTATACGGAATCTCACTTGGTCTCGGGCTGATCGCCGCCGTATGGTTCTCCGAACTAGCGGTGCGGGCGAAGCTGCTGGCCAGCGTGGCGCTGGCCGGCTCGTTCCTGGCCGGCCGGGCTGGCTCCCTGCTGGCCGCTACCGGCCGCGAGGGCCGCGTCGGGCCCGCGGTGGCGTGGCTCGGCGCCGCGTCCGGGCTGCTGACCGAGTTCGGGATTTACGCGGCGCTGGCGGTCAGCTCCGGCGTGGTCGGCCGACCGCATTCGGCGGTCGCCGTCGGCCTGAACGGCACCTTCGGCCACGCGCTGCGAAACACCTTTATCGCTAGCTGGGGCGGGGGAGGGCAGACCGGCGTGTGGCGGCTGGCCGTCGCGGCCATGGCCGTCGTGGCCGTGCGCCAGCTGGCGGCGCTGGGCTTCGAGTACACAGCTCGGGCGCCCGGGAATCTCTTCCCCCGGTCGGTGATGCGCACCCTTGAGCAAGCCGCCACGCTTCCACTCGGCGAACGGTTCGTGGTGATCGCGCTTACTGCCGTCTTCTTCGGGCCGCGACTGACGTTCGTGCTGCTGCTGGGCTGGGGTGTGCTGGCGGCCGGATACGTTCTCGCCGGACAGATAACCCGCTCGATGCGCCAGGCCAGAACGGACGACGGGCTGGCGGAAGACGACGGGCTCGCGCGCGGCGGACTGCCGGGATACGCCGGGCTGGCGGCCTATCGCGGTGACGGTGTCGTGGCCCGGTGGCTCGGCGGCTTGGTGCAGGGCCGGCTTCCGCCACTACCCCCGGTGCTGGTGGGTCTGTTCGTGACGTGCGTCCTGACCGCGCTCGGTCTGGGGAACCTGCCGGGCATCCTGGTGCTTACCCCGGTCGAGGCGATGCTGCTCGCCGCGCTCGGGGCAAGCCATCCGCACGACGGGCGGCTGGACTGGCTGGTGCCGGCGCTGCTTGAGGCGGGCGAATGCGTCTTCCTCGCCGCGCTCGGGTTCTCGCACCGCGTTCCGGCGGTGCTGGTCTTCGCGGTGCTGGCCGGCCTGGTCATGCGCCACCTGGACCTCGCCTACCGGGCCAGGTCCGGGCGCGGCATCCCGGCCGACCGGTTCGGCCTCGGCTGGGACGGGCGGATGCTGCTGGCGGGCCTGGCCGCGATGATCGGCATCGTGCCGGTCGTGTACGCCGCGCTTTCAGGGTATCTTGTCGTGCTTTTCTGCTGGGACTTCCTCAGCGGATGGTTGCATCCCACGGTTGGAGATCCCGCATGAGGAGACCCGGTTGATAGGAATGGTCCTCGCCGCCGGCGCGGGCCGCCGGCTGCGGCCTGACACCGACGCGCTGCCGAAGGCCCTGCTGCCGGTCGACGGCCAGATCACCATCCTCGACATCGCGCTGCGCAACCTGGCCGCGGTGGGGTTGCGTGACATCGTGATCGTGGTCGGCTACGCGGCGGACGCGATCCGGGACCGGGTGGCGGACCTGGAGCGGGACCACGAGGTCGGGCTGACGCTAGTGGACAACGACCGGGCGCAGGAGTGGAACAACGCCTACTCGCTCTGGCTCGCCCGCGAGCATTTCGCGACGGGCGCGCTGCTGGTCAACGGTGACACGGTGCATCCCGTGTCGGTAGAAAAGACCCTCCTCTCCGCCGCCGGAGCCGCCGGAGCCGCCGGAGCCGCCGGGGCCGCCGGGGCCGCCGGAGCCGCCGGGGCCGCCGGAGCCGCCGGAGCCGCCGGAGCCGCCGGGGCCGCCGGAGCCGCCGGAGCCGCGAAGCTTGGACAGGCCGGAGGTCGTCAGGCCGACCTCATCCTGGCCGTCGATGACATCAAGCGCCTCGCCGAGGAAGAGATGAAGGTCGTCATCGGCGCGGACGGCATGATCACGCGGATCACCAAGCTGATGGACCCCGCGCTGGCTTACGGCGAATACATCGGCGCCACGCTGATCGGGGCGGCCGCCGCCGCGCCGCTCGCGGCGGCGCTCGAGGCTACCTGGCGCCATGACCCCTCCCTGTACTACGAAGATGGCTTCCAGGAACTGGCCGAACGGGGCGGCGCGATCGCCGTCGCCCCCATCGGAGACGTCGAGTGGGTCGAGGTCGATAACCACGACGACCTGCGCCGGGCCCGCGAGATAGCCGCCCGCTGCTGACCATCGCGGCCGGGCGGAACCTGGGGCCGTCCCCGAGAGAAACCGACTCGCCGCGACTGGCTGCTATATCCTTGCGCCCGTTCGTTACCCGGTAGTCTCCCGGTTAGCCGCCATTGGCCATGGCGCAACGGATGTTGGCCGTGAACTCCGGAAGGGGGCCCCGTGCAGCTGGCCCGCATACTCACCGCGCCGCTCGTCGTGGACGTGCGGCGCGGCGCGGTGGCGGATCTCGGCGTGCTGCTGGCGGACCGCAGGATCGTCACCGAGGGACGAGTCGCGGTCGCGGTCGGCCCGGGTCAGGGCGACGGCGTGGTGGCCGAACTCGACATGCGGACGGCCCAGGTCTTCCGCATCGAGGACGGCAGCGTCGACGCGGCGATCGCGTTGGGCAAGCGGCTGCGGGCCGACGCCTACGAGGCGGTCGCGGGCATCGGCGGCGGCAAGATCATCGATGTGACCAAGTTCGCCGCGCACATGGCCGGCATCCCGATGGTCGCGGTGGCCACCAACCTGGCCCACGACGGCATCGCCTCGCCGGTCAGCTCGCTCGAGCACGAATCGGGCAAGGGCTCCTACGGAGTCGTCCCGCCGGTCGCAGTGGTGGTCGACCTGGACCGGGTCCGGTCCGGGCCGCCGCGCATGGTCCGGGCCGGGATCGGCGACGTAGTGAACAACCTGTCGGCCATCGCAGACTGGGAGCTGGCCGCCGCCGACCGCGGTGAGCCCGTCGACGGGCTGGCCGTCACCCTGGCCAGGACCGCGGCGCAGGCGGTGCTGCACCAGCCGGGCACGGTCGCCGACGACGAGTTCCTCACCGTGCTGGCCGAGTCCCTGGTGCTGTCCGGGATCGCCATGACCGTGGCGGGTTCCAGTCGGCCCGGCAGCGGTGGCGACCACGAGATCCTGCACGCGATCGATCAGCTGTACCCGGGCGCGGGCACCCACGGCGAGCTGGCCGGCCTGGGCGCGCTGTTCTGCACCTACCTACGCGGCGACGAGCGCCTGTTCGCGCTCATGTCCGCCTGCCTGCGCCGGCACGAACTGCCGCGCACTCCGGCCGACCTCGGGCTCGGCCCGGACGAGTTCACCAAGGCGGTGCTGCACGCGCCCGCGACAAGGCCCGGCCGGTACACCATCTTGGAGCGGCTCGACCTCGACGAGCGCGAGATCGCCGTCCAGGTGACCGCCTTCACCGCGGCCGTCACGAGCACAGGACCGGGCGCAGGACCGGACGCAGGACCGGGCGGAGCATGATGTTCGGATCTGCGGGGCCATCGCTCGCCGAAGTGCGCGCTAAGGGACAGCCCCCCGAGGTGCTGGCGCGGCTGAACGACGAACACTGGTTCGGCCGTCTCTACATGCGAAAGCTGTCGCCCTACGCCACCGCCCTGTTCGCCAGGCTCGGCTGGTCCCCGAACGCGGTCACCGTGTGCTTCATGATCTCCGGCGTGGCCGCGGGCGTGCTCGCCGCCGTGCCCGGACTTCCCGCAGCGATCGGGGTGGCGGTACTGATCCAGCTCTACTTGCTGTTCGACTGCTCCGACGGGGAGCTGGCCAGGCTCACCGGCCGGTTCTCCGCGACCGGCATCTACCTGGACCGGATGGGCCACTACATCGCCGAGGCGCTGCTGCTGGCTGGCCTGGGCGTCCGGGCGCAGGGTCATTTCTCGCTGGCCGGAGCCTACGTGAGCGTCGGCCTGGCCGCGGCGATCTGCGCCACGCTGATCAAGGCGGAGACCGACAGCGTGGTGGTGGCCCGGGCCTCGTCCGGCCTGGACGGCAAGCACGACGATGCCGCGCTCGCGCCGAGGTCCGAGGGGCTCGCCCTGGCCCGGCGCCTGGCGTCGGTCCTGCGGGTGCACCGGATCACCCAGGCCGTCGAGCTCTCCGTCCTCATCCTGGCGGCGGCGATCGCGGACGCGGCGACCGGCAGCCTGACCGCGACGCGGGTTCTGGACGTGGCGGCCCTGGCCGTGGGCGCGCTGATGGCCGTCGCCCACCTAGCGGCCATCGTGGCGTCACGCCGCCTGCGGTGAAAGCGGGCTGCGAGAGATGAAAGAGGCGAACGAGACAGGCGTGATGAGCGAAACAGAGACAACCGACCAGACCGCAGGCTCAGGCGAGCCGCTCGCCCGGGGAGAGTTCGCGAGTCCCGACGAGCAGGCCCACCCCAAGTCCCTGACCCTGTCGTGCGTCATCCTCACCATGGGCGACCGGCCGGCCGAGGTCAACCGGGCCATCGACAGCGTGCTGGCCCAGCGCGGGGCCCAGGTGGAGCTGGTCGTGGTCGGCAACGGTACCGAGGTCACCGGCCTTCCGGCAGGCGTAAAAACCGTGTCGCTGCCGGAGAATGTCGGCGTCGCGGCCGGCCGCAACGCGGGCGTCGAGGCGTGCCGCGGTGACGTCGTGCTGTTCCTGGACGACGACGGCTGGTACCCAGACACCGGGCTGGCGGCTCACATCGCGGCCACCTTCGCCTCGGACCCGGCGCTGGCGGTGCTGTCCATGCAGGTCGTCGATCCGGACGGCGGGCCGGGGGCGCGGTGGCACGTGCCGCGGCTGCGGGCCGGGGATCCGGAGCGCTCCTCGGTGGTGACCACGTTCCTCGGCGGCGCGGCGGCGATCAGGCGTTCGGCCTACATCGAGGCGGGCGGCCTCCCGGACATGTTCTTCTACGCGCACGAGGAGACCGACCTGGCCTGGCGGCTGCTGGACCGCGGCTACCGGCTGGAATACGACGCCACCGCCCGGATGTACCACCACACCCTGCCAAACGCCCGGTATGACACCTTCCGGCACCGCGACGGCCGCAACCGGGTGCTGCTGGCCCGGCGCAACCTGCCCTGGCCACTGGCCGCGATCTACCTGGCCGACTGGATGGCGCTCACCATCGCCCGGGAACACGGCCGGCCCGCAAGCCTGCGCCCCTGGTTCACCGGCTTCGCCGAGGGCTGGCGCGCCGACCCGGGCCGACGCCGCCCGATCTCGCTGGGTACCGCCTGGCGGATGACCCAGGCCGGCCGCCCGCCCATCATCTGACCAGGCTCCCCCCAGAATCCGGGTCAGCCCAGCTCGACCCGCAAGGTACGAGCCTTTTTTCCAGAACGGGCATCGGTACAGTATCCGGACCGCTGACACCAGGCCCCGTTGGGGAAATTACCGCTGACACCACGCCCCGCTTAGGAAATTACTGCCCCTGGCAGGTCCGGTAGTCGCGGGGCCCCATGCCGTAGCTGGCCTTGAACAGCCGGCTGAAGTGGACGGCTGGTCGCCGCCGCCGTCGGCTGCCGGGTCCGCGCTCCACGCCGCTGATGGGCGGCCGGCCGTTCAGGGGCGTAGGATCTCAGGGTGGAGAGTCGCGGTACTCGCGTACTCGCGCCTGCCACAGGGGGCGGGGGTGGCGGGGCAAGCAACGCGCCCACCGGGTGGCAGTCCGTCGTCACGATGCCCCGGACTTGGCTGGTCGGCGGGCTCATGGTCTGCGCCTTGTTCGGCGGCGGGGTGTCGCTGTTCAGCTCGGACCCGCTGCACCGGCTGTGGGGTCTGTCCGCCGCCTGCGCCTACGCGCTGGCCGCCCTCGCGGTGCTGGCCTGGAGATCACGGGCGACGGTTGGGGTCGACGTCGCGCTCGCCGTCATCATCTGCGGGGCCATCCTGATCCCGCTGCTGTGGATGGTCGTCACCGGTCACGGGGAGCCTGAGGTCGGCGTGGTCGCGAACTCGGCCCAGACGCTGATCAAGCACGGTACCCCGTACAAGAGCCCGAAGGTGCTGGCCACCACGACCAATCCCAACCTGTACAACCCGTACCTGCCGCTGATGGCCGCGTTCGGCGTGCCGCAGGCGTTGTTCGGCCACGGGCTGCTGACCGATCCCCGGGTGTGGTTCGGCGTCGTGTTCCTGGTCGTGTTCGCCTGCGCGCTGCGGATCGCCGGGGCCAGGGATTGCGTTCGCTGGGCCCTGCTGGTGACGGCGTCCCCCATCATCGCGTTCGAGCTGTGCGTCGGCGGCACCGATGTGCCCATGGTCGCGTTCCTGTGCCTGGGCTTCGCCCTGCTCTGGCGGGTCCAGGGCGCCAATCCGATCACCGCCGGGTTGGCCCTGGGCGTCGCGTCGTCGATGAAGGCGACCGCCTGGCCCGCGCTTGTGGTGGCGTTCTCGCTGCTCTACGTGCGGGACGGCCCGCGCGCCGCCTGGCGGTTCACGGCGGTGGCGCTGGCCGTGGTCGCCGTCATCGTGGGCCCGTTCGCCATTCTCAAGCCCGGCTCGCTGGTGAAGAACACCATCTTGTTCCCGCTCGGCCTGGCCAGCGTCAAGTCGCAGGCGGCCAGCCCGCTGCTCGGTCATGTGCTGGCGGCGACGGGGGTGGTCGGCCACACGATCGTGGTCGTCCTGCTGATCGGTTCCGGTCTGGCCATCGCGGTGTCCCTGGTCATCCGCCCGCCCCGGGACGTGCCCGCCGCCACCTGGCGGCTGGTGATCGGGCTCACCGCCATGTTCGTGCTCGCGCCCTCGACCAGGTTCGGTTACTTCATTTACCCCGCCGCGCTGGTGCTCTGGTTGTACGTCGCCAAGGTCGGGCGTACCCCCGTCGCTCCGGAGCCGGACGAAGGCCCATCCCCGGGCCCGTCCCCAGGTCCGCCCGGTATCGCCGCCGCCGCCAGCTAGCGCTCCGCCGGACCCTGCTGGTCGGGCTAGCGCTCCGGCGGACCCAGTCGGCCGGGCTAGCGCTCCGCCGGACCCGGCCGCCTGGCTTGCGCTCCGGGCGTGCGCCTCAACCCAGGTCGGCGAAATCCTGCTGCCAGGCGGCGTACCACCGCGCGAACCACGGATCCATCGCGGCCAGCGGGACGATATACGTGACGGTCTGGGCGAAGTACCGTCGCTGACGGTCCGGCGCGAGGTTGCGCAGCGTCTGCACGTTGCTGGCCCGGTCGGCCAGCTTGACCAGCCGCGCCTGCGCCGGGGCATGTCGCAGCCGTTCCAGGTAGGCCCGCTTGACGTCGCTTTTCGCTTCGCCAGGCCCTGGCTTGGGGATCGTCACCCAGCCGACGAGCTCGGCCACCTTAGGCCCGAACGCGGCTCTGATCTCCGCCAGCGGGCACGGCGTGTCCTCGACCACGTCGTGCAGGACCGCCGCGCACAGCACATCCGGATCCGTGACGCCCGCGCCGCGCACCAGCACCTCGAGCGCCTCGAGCAGGTGATCCAGGTAGGGCGCCCCGGTCGGGCGCCGCTGATCGCCGTGCCACGCGGTCGCGAACCGGACCGCCGCCGAAACGGCCGCGGCCGTCTCGGCGGGCAGCACCTGGCACAGTTCCGGCTCGGCCCGCGACCAGTCGTGCCAGCTAACGAAAAGCTCCACCCACCCCATTCTGCCCGAGCCCCCGCGCCCGCCCCCCTCAGTTAGCCCCGCACCCTCGGTCAGCCCCGTCCCTTGGCCAGCCCGCGCACCCAGCGAGCGCCAGCCCCCGGCCGCCATACGTATGGATGTAGATTCTGCACATCCTTTGGGCGTGTCAGCCAATAAGGTGCGCGTTCTGAGCCGGGGTACCTGACGGCCGGGTGCCGGACGGCTGGGTGCCCGGCGGCTGCGGTTTCCGGCGGCAGTCCGAGGACCCGCTTCCCGCTCATCTTCCGCACCCGCAACCCCACCCGCAACGCCACGGTGTCCGCCAGCCCGCAGATTCCCGTGATCACGAAGCCTTGACAGTCTGCGCAGACGGTAAAGCCTTCATGATCATGAAAATCGATTCTCAGTTCTAGCGAGGAAGGCCTGGCTCCGGCCGGACAGGGCCGCCTGCAATACCAGGGCCCTGACCCGCCAGCCACCACAAAGCTGCTACCCGCGAAGAACCACCACACGGCCACACCCACCGGCCCCGGACCGCGAACTTATTCTCCGGCACGCCCTTTTGCGTAGGCTGTCACAGCCATCACAATCGAGGGCGCACACATCTTGGGCGCAAATGGAATATAGCGGTCTAGAGGGTCCGGTGGTGCGCGTGGGGTGTGACCGCCGGGCTCAGGGGCAGGGCCTAAAGTAGGTCCGTGCGTCTTGGACCGCGTACCTCTGAGGACAGCAGGGTCAGCGAGGCAGGCGTTTCTCCTGAGCCGGTTCACGTGGCTGGGCCGCGTCCCGGGCGGTCGTCCGGACAGCGCCCCGGGTGGCTGTTCGGCGCCATCACGGTGGTGCCCGCGATGCTGGCCGCCGCATGGCTGCTGCCGGGACTCCCGCTGGTGCTCGCAGGCCGGTTCGCGGCCCTACCGATGCTCTTCATGTTCCTCCCGCTGGCCGCTGGGCTCTGCTACTTGGCGCTTCGGCAGCTTCCGGCCAACTGGCCCGCCTTCCGCTCGCCCCCCCAGGCGGCGCACCGCCGGCCGCGCCCGCAACCGGCCGCGCAGCAAAAGGTCACGCAGGAACCGGCCGCGCAGGAACCGGCCGCGAAGGAACCGGCCGCGAAGGAACCGGCCGCGAAGGAACCGGTCACGAAGGAACCGGCCGCGAAGGAACCGGTCACGCAGCAAAAGGTCACGCAGGAATCGGTCACCCTGGAAGCGGCCGCGCAGCAACCGGCCCCGGAACGCCCGGTCCCATGGTGGGCGCTGGCGGGCACGGTGGCGGTGGCGGTGGTGTTCGCCGTCTGGCAGATCGCGGAGCGGACCGAGCAGATCATCTTTCTGCGTGATCCCTCCACCTACCTTCAGGTCGGGTACTGGCTCGCGCATCACGGCGCGCTGCCCATCTCGAACTCGCTTGCCGCGTTCAACGGCCCGCATGCGGACCTGTCTTTCGCCAGCGTCAACTACTACCCGCACGGCTCCGGGATCGTGCCGCAGTTCATGACCGGGATGCCGATGGTGCTGGCGGCGTCGGTCTGGCTGGGCGGGTTGCCGGCCGCGCTGGTGACCACGCCGCTGATCGGGGCGTGCGCTGTGCTGTCGTTTGGCGGACTGGCGGGCCGGCTGGCCGGGCCGCGCTGGGCGCCCGCGGCGGCGGCTGTCCTGGCGGTCAGCCTGCCCGAGCAGTACACCAGCCGAAGCACGTTCAGCGAGCCCCTGGCGCAGGTGCTCCTCTTCGGCGGGCTGTGCCTGCTGGTCGACTCCCTAGTGGTCAAGCGCGCCGCGTCCCCAGCCGACAAAGCGTCCGGCCCGGGTCACGCGCCCAACCAGGATAGGGTGCTGGCGTCCCTGGCTGGGCTGGCCCTCGGGCTGACCATCTTGGTCCGCATCGACGGCCTGAGCGACATCTTGCCCGCCGTCCCGTTCCTCGGCTTGCTGCTCGCGGCGCGGCGGCGGCAGGCCATCCCGTTCGGCGTCGGCCTGGTCATCGGAGTAGGGTACGGACTCGCCGACGGGTACCTGCTGTCCCGTCCCTACCTGGACCTGGAGGCGCCGTCGCTGCGCCCGCTGGCCCTGGGCACCGCGGTTCTGGTCGTGCTGACCGTAGTCGGCGTGGCCCTGACCTCCCGTCCGGCGGTGAAAGAAAAACTAGCCAGATGGCGCACCGCGAAAGCAGCGCGCTGGCTCCCCGCGGCGGCCGCCATCCTGACCGTCCTCATCTTCGTCGGCTTCGCCGTCCGGCCGCTGGTGCAGACGGTGGCCGGGGAAACCGATCCGACCTCAATCGCCTACGTGGCCGAACTCCAGAAGCTCGCGGGCCTGCCCATCGACGGCCGCCAGCAGTACTACCAGAACAGCCTGTACTGGGTGATCTGGTACATCGGCATACCCGCCGTCCTGCTCGGCGCCTTCGGCCTGGCCATCCTGGCCCGCCGCGGCCTCCGGGCGCTCCTGACCTGGCAGGACCCCGCCAGAGCGCTCCGGGTGTGGGCGCTGCCGTGGATGATCGCCATCTGGGTGGCCGTGACCGTGCTCTACCGTCCCGCCGTCTCCCCTGATCAGCCGTGGGCGAGCAGGCGGCTAGTGCCGTTCGTACTGCCCGGGCTGATCCTCGGCGCCATCTGGGCGTCGGTGTGGCTGAAGGAACGGGCCGGCCAGCTGGGCCGGACCCGGGTCACCTCCGCCGTAGTGGCGTCGTGCTGCGTGGCGTCGCTGCTCATCCCGGCCGCGCTGACCAACCTCGATATCGGCTTCACCAAGACAGCCAGCGGCCGCCATCTCTCCGCCCACGGCATGGCCTTCCGCCGGATCGGAACCGGCGAACTCGCCGCCGTCACCAAGCTCTGCGCGGCCATCGGCCCGGACGCCTCGGTGGTCATCCTCGACTCCCTTTCTTCCGACCGCTTCGCTCAGCTGGTCCGGGGCATGTGCGACACGCCAACGGCGACGCTGACGAAGGTCACCCGGGACACGGTCGGCGCGGTGGTCATCGGCATCGAGGGGGCGGGCCGGCGCCCGGTTCTGCTCGCCGAGAACCAGTCCGAACTGGGCTCCTACGGCGGCACGCCCCGGGAGGTCGTGAACTTGCTGACCACCCAGGAGGCACACAACCTGACCTCGCCGCCCACCCGTACCTGGTTCATCCACTACACGCTCTGGCTGTCCATCCCCGCCGTCATCCCGCCCGGCGGCTCGGCGACGTAGCCGACTTGTCCTGAGAAACCCCTGCGGAACCCCGCGAAAGCCTAGCCCCGGACGTAAGGGCCCACGACGGACGAGTATCCTCCCCGGTCGTGAGTACATTCGCATCTGGCGCGGTCCCGGAGCCCGGCGACATCGTGGTACACCCCCTGCACTTCGCCGACGACACTATCCTGATCTTCGTGACCGGCATGATCCTGGCTTCGATGGCCCTGCTGGCCGACCCGATCGTGCGTTCCCGCGCTGGCACGTGAGGATCGCCCTGGTCGGTCCCGCGCACCCGTACAAGGGCGGCGGGGCGCGGCACACTACCGAACTCGCGCACCGGTTGGCCGCCGCGGGCCACGACGTCGTCATCGAGTCCTGGCGGGCCCAGTACCCGGCCTGGCTCTACCCAGGCCAGCAGCTGCTCGACGTTCCGGAGGGCGAGCCGTACCCGCGGACCCGCCGCCGCCTGGCCTGGTACCGGCCGGACGGCTGGCTCGCCGAGGGCCGCCGCCTCGCCTCCGCCGACCTGGTGGTCTTCGCCCTGCTGACCCCGCTGCAGGTCCCCGCCTACCTGACCATCCTGGCGTCCCTGCGCCGCGCTTCCGACCCGCTTCAGCCGCTGCTCCCGCGCCGCCCCCGCACCGTGGTCATCTGTCACAACGTGCTCCCGCACGAGCGCCGCCTCGGCGACATGGCCCTGACCCGGGCCCTGCTCTCCCGGGTGGATACGGTGCTCGTGCACTCGCCCGCCCAGGCCATCCAGGCCCGCGACCTCGTCCCAGCCGCGAGCGTCGTGACGGCCCAGATGCCACCGCACCTGCCGCTGTATTGCCTCGGGGGGGACGACCCCCCCCAGACCCCCCCCGCTCACGGGGGGGCTGCCCGCCCCCCCGTACCCCCCGGGCCCCCCGATGGGGGGGCTGCTCGTCCCCTCGTGCCCCCGGGACCCGCCGATGGGGGGGCTGCTCGTCCCCTCGTGCCCCCGGGACCCGCCGATGGGGGGGCTGCTCGTCCCCTCGTGCCCCCGGGACCCGC
>Ga0302178_10003172_pt1 | contig 12519 bp, 13 predicted proteins | sample I_Palsa_E1_3_FD_198790 | JGI IMG/M metagenome (GOLD analysis project Ga0302178, IMG submission 198790) | Peat permafrost microbial communities from Stordalen Mire near Abisko, Sweden - I_Palsa_E1_3 | ecosystem: Environmental > Terrestrial > Soil > Palsa > Peat permafrost | place: Sweden... | reverse complement strand
CGACCGAAACCACCGCGACCGAAACCACCGCGACCGAAACCACCGTGGCCGAAGCCACCGCGACCAAAGCCACCGTGGCCGAAGCCGTGGCCTCCGCCGCGGCCTCCAAACGCCGGCGGGGCGACGTGCATTGGGCCGACCACAGCCGGGATCGGTGCCGCCGGGGCGGCATTAGCTGCAGGTGTGGCCCCGAAAAGCATTGCGCCGGCCACCGCGCCTGCGCCGAGTGCGCCGGCGGCGATGCGGCGGGCCGAAGAGAGTGAATACGACATCTTGGTTGCTCCTTCGTTTCTGGTGACGGACACCACGAACGTTAAAGCCCAATCCTTAGCAAATACTAAATTGCTCCATTAATAATCCTGAGAGTTTTGACTTTATCTTTGTTCAGCTAATGCGCTGAATATAGTCCATGAACACCGGCAGCTCCATTCTTACTTTACTGCGATCATGAGGTCATGAAGTCAGCGAGTACTGCCTTCAGTAGCTACTGACCACGGAGTAATACCTGTTTAAACGCCATCTACTGATTTACTGCAGTCAGTATCTACGTGACTCCTCACTTGAGGGGATTTGCATTTACGGAGACGCACAAATGCTTTAATCCGTATTTCAATACAGCGCGATAAGCGAATTAAATAGTGATCTTCTCTGAGTCAGAGTAATTATTGCTTTAGCTGACCATAGCAACGATTGAACTTGACGGTTCCAGCGTCGGCGCGTTCTTCCTCGCTCTTCGCGCTTAACGGCCTGCGCCGATCACGTCATCCCGGCCGCAGACACGCCGTCCGTCCCGCCACTGCTGCGTCACACAGCTTTGACGGACATACTTAGGTCCTGATCTACTGAAAACTCACGCCAACCGAAGGTCGTCCCGCCGCATGGAACCCAGCTCGCCATCGTTTCGGGCCCATCCGCCCCCACGCGCTGACTCCTCGGCGCAGACCGAACGCTTCACGAGCCTCCGGAAGAACGTCGACCAGCAGAGGCCCGAGCCACCATCGCGCGGCCAGCGCACCCGACGGACCGTCGATCTGTCTCCCGCCACCCACCGGGCCCTGGACATCTGGCAGCGAGACGCGGCGGACCGCCTGGGGTTCGCCCGAGTCACCGGCCAAGAAGTCATCAGCGCGCTCATCGAGCTGCTTCTCAAGGACGGGAAGCTGTCCGCCGAAGTAACCCGGAGCATCCGCGAACGGCGCTGATCCCACCAACGGACGGGCAATGCTAGCTTCGCGGTCATGGCAGAAACGCAGCGCCCCGATCGTCGCGAACACCCGCTAGCCGGCGAGCGCGCCACCCTGGAGGCCTTCCTCGACGACTATCGAGACATCGTGGTGCGCAAGGTTTCCGGACTCTCCGATGACGATGCCCGACGCACGCTCGTCCCGTCGCCGACCACAGTGGGTGGGCTGGTCAAGCACCTGCGTTGGGCGGAGTACGGCTGGTTCGAGCAGCTCCTGCAGGAACACAGCGATGACAACCGGCGCGCGCACGAGCGCTCGTGGGAGTTCGACTTCCTTCCCGAGGAGTCGCTGCCGACGCTGCTAGCCGAGTACCAGACCCAATGCGACGAATCCCGTCGGATCGCGGCGCAATATCCCCTCGACCACGAGGTCCCGCATCGGCGCTTCGGGACCGTCTCGTTGCGCTGGATCTACGTGCACATGATCGAAGAGATCGCCCGTCACACCGGACAACTCGACATCCTGCGCGAGCAGCTGGACGGCGCCGCCGGGTTCGACGGGTGAACTAGTCGACGTCGATCTCGCGCAGCTCGCGCTTGAGGATTTTTCCGGTCGGGTTGCGCGGCAACTCGTCGAGGAACACCACTTCCCGCGGCACCTTGTATTTGGCCAGCTGATCCTTCACATGCTTTTTGACGGTGTCCTCGTCCAGGTCAGCGTTGTCCTTCTTGACCACGAAGGCACGCAGTCGGTGGCCCCACTCCTTGTCCTCGACGCCGATCGCCGTGGCCTCCACCACATCGGGATGCGCGCTGATGCAGTCCTCAACTTCGGCCGGGAAGACGTTCTCGCCGCCGGACACGATCATCTCGTCGTCGCGACCGCTGATATACAGCAAGCCGCGCTCGTCGAAGTAGCCAACGTCACCAGATGACAGCAAGCCGTCGATGATCTGCTTGTTGCCGCCGCCGGTGTAGCCCTCGAACGGGAAGCTGGTACCCACGAAAATCCTGCCGACCTCGCCCTGCGGCAACTCCTTGCCGTTTTCGTCGTAGATCTTGACCTTGACACCCTTGACCGGGGGCCCGGCCGTCGTGGAGTTGAACTCGAGGTGGTGTGGCTGCGCGATCGTGGCGAACGCGATCTCGGTGGAACCGTACATGTTGTAGACGACCGGACCAATGTCCTTCAGCGCCCGCTCGGCAACGTCGGCACCTAGCGCTGAACCCGAGACGAAAATGATCCGCAGGCTAGACAAATTGGGCTTGTCGTCCATCTTCTCCAGCGCATCGAGCATGCGCGCCAGCATCACCGGCACAACCACGACCGCTGTCACTTTGTGTTTCTCGATGTCTTCGAAAACCTGAGCCGGTTTGAACTTGCCATGCAGTACCAGCGTCGAACCAAGGAACATCCCAATGGTGGCGTGCAGGAAACCCAGGGCATGGAACATCGGTGCCGGCAGCGAGGTGACCTCGTTGGCCTTGAACGGCACATGCGACAAGATGCCCCCGATCGGCGCCAACGTCGGCGGGGTACTGCGGTTGGCGCCCTTCGGGGTTCCGGTAGTGCCGCTGGTCAAGATGATGATCGACGAGTGCTTGCTGGCCTTCGGCGCCGGCGCCTTGCTGTGGGCGGCGACCAGGTTGGCCAAGGTTTCGTCGGCGCTGCCGGAGTCCTCACCGTCAGGAGTGGTGCCCAGTGCGCGCAGCTTGCCCAGCGGCGGCTTGGCCTTGCTGACGTCTCCGGCGTACTCGTCGTCGTAAATGATCAGCTTGGCGCCCTCACGTTCCGAGACCTCTTTGATCTGCGGGCCGGAGAACGAGCTGTTGAGCAGGATGATGCGAGCCCCGACCCGTGCGCAGCCGAATTCTGCGACCGCGAACCAGCGGTTGTTGCGCGCCAGGATCGCGACCCCGTCGCCGCCGCGCACCCCCTTGGCCAGCAGCCCGTGGGCGACCGCGTTCGCGGCCTCGTCGAGCTCCCTATAGGTGAACGAGCCTTCGTCGTCGATGATCGCCGCGCGGTTGGGCGTGCGCCTGGCGTTGAACGACGGCAGCATGCCGATCTCGCCCCACTTCGCGATGTCGGTGGCCATCGCGGCGTAGTTCAGCGGGTTCTCCAACCTAAACGTGCCGGATTCGATGATTTTGCGGAGGTAATGCAGCTCAGAGGCTCCACGCTCGGCATACTGCTGGATTTTGGCTAACGCCTGACCAGGCAGATCGATGAGATTAGGCATGCCTTCACACTATGTGACGGACGTCGCACCGCGGCCGGAACGTTCTTGCGAATTAGCATGAACCCATGGCTCCGGTGTCTTTGGACGTGGGCGGACGCCAGGTTGAGGTCACCCATCCCGACAAGGTGATCTTTCCCGATCAGGACGGGCGGGCCGGCCACACCAAACTCGACCTGATCCAGTATTACCTTGCGGTCGCCGACGGCGCCCTGCGCGGTGTAGCCGGTCGGCCCATGATCCTCAAGCGATTCGTCAAGGGCATCGACCAGGAGGCCGTCTTCCAGAAACGCGCGCCGGAGAAACGGCCCGAGTGGGTCGACGTAGCGGAACTGCGGTACGCGTCCGGCACGTCGGCAAAAGAGGCCGTCATCCACGACGCGGCCGGCTTGGCCTGGGCAATCAACCTGGGCTGCGTCGACCTCAACCCGCATCCGGTACTCGCCGACGACCTCGACCGCCCCGACGAACTCCGCGTCGATCTCGACCCGATGCCCGGTGTGACGTGGCGGCAGATCCTGGACGTCGCGCAGGTGGCCCGAGAAGTACTCGAGGATTACGGGCTGACCGCGTGGCCGAAGACGTCGGGGTCCCGCGGTTTTCACATCTATGCCCGCATCGTTCCGAGCTGGTCGTTTCGCCAGGTGCGACTGGCCGCGCAAACGGTCGCCCGGGAGGTGGAGCGACGCGCGCCCGAACTGGCCACCAGCCGTTGGTGGAAAGAGGAGCGCGAGGGGGTGTTCGTCGACTTCAACCAGAACGCCAAAGACCGGACTGTCGCGTCGGCGTATTCGGTGCGGGCCACCCCGGACGCACGGGTCTCGACGCCGCTGCGGTGGGACGAGGTCGTCGACTGCGACCCCGCGACCTTCACCGTGACGACGGTGCCGCGGCGGTTCGCAGAGCTCGGCGACCCGTGGGCGGGAATCAACGACAGCGCCGGCGATCTTGACCGGTTGCTCACTCTCGCCGAAGAACTCGGACCCGCGGAGAAGGCGCCGAAGGGCGCGCGGCGCGACGGGGCCGGACGGCGTCAGTCGGTGATGCCGCTCATCGAGATCGCCCGCACCAAGACCAAGGACGAGGCGATGGCCGCGCTGGCCACCTGGCGCGAGCGTCATCCCGCCGCGGCCGAACGTCTGGACCCGGCAGACGTGCTGGTCGACGGCATGCGCGGCCCGAGTTCGATCTGGTACCGGATTCGGATCAACCTGCAGCATGTGCCCGACGCTCAACGGCCGCCGCCGGAGGATCTGATTGCCGACTACAGTCCCTGGCCGACCCGTTGACCTGAGCGAACGCGCTATTCTCACGCCATGGTCGAGCACTGGAACCGGCGAGGGTTCCTACGCGCCGGCGCGGCAGCGGGACTGCTCGTGTTCGCAGCGCCCGCGGCCTGCTCGTCGCACAAGCCACCGCCCTCCTCAACCGGTGGCGGCGGACCGCTCACCATCACGCACGCCTTCGGTGAGACGACCATCCCCGAGCCGCCCAAGCGGGTGGTCAGCGCCGGCTTCACCGGACAGGACGATCTGCTTGCACTCGGAATCGTGCCGGTCGCGGTGACCGCCTGGTTCGGCGACCAGCCGTTCGGGGTATGGCCGTGGGCCCAACCCAAACTCGGCAATGCCAAACCCGTTGTGCTCAACCTGGACAACGGAATTCAGGTTAAGCAGATCGCCGGCTTGAAACCCGACCTGATCGTCGCCACCGACGCCGGACTCGACCAGGACACCTACCAGAAGCTGGCCGCGATCGCACCGACGCTTGCGCAGTCCGACGGCGACGCGTTCTTCGAACCATGGAAAGACCAGGCGAAGGCCATCGGCCAGGCGGTTTACCAATCCGGCCAGATCACGTCGCTGATCAACGGTGTCGACAAACGTTTCACCGCCGTCGCGGACCAACACCCGCAGTTCAAGAACAAGCGGGTCGTGCTGCTGCAAGGCAAGGCGCACGACGACAACGTCGTGGCGATGACCGGCTGGCGAACGGAGTTTCTCACCCAGATGGGTCTGACCATCCCAGAGAGCATCGCCCCCCTGGCTGTCGATCAGGAGCGGGCGTTCATACCGCGCGACAAGATCAAGTCGGTCCTCGGCGCCGCCGACCTGCTGATCTGGACGACCGAGAGTGACAAGGACCAGGCCGACCTGTTGGCCAATCCCGATGTGGCAGAGCTGCGTTCGCGCAGCATGTTCACCACCAAGGATCAGACCGGGGCAATCGCCTACGCGTCGCCGCTGAGCTACCCGTTGGTGGCCGACCAGCTGCCGCCGCTGATCGCCAACATCCTGCACTAGAACGGGCCGTCTGGCCGCCGGCGTCTCACCGGGTTACCGTCGAGTAATGAGCAGCAGCCTGACCGACACCATTCTCGACTACGGCGATCAGGCGCTGCTGCTGCAATTCGACAGCACCGCCGAGGTATTGGCGTGGGCGGGTGCGCTGCGTGAGGCCGCGATGCGCGGTGTCCTCGACATCGTCCCGGCCGCCCGCACGGTGCTGCTCAAACTCGACGGCCCTGGCCGGCAGAGTGCTATCCGCCGTCGGCTCGGCACGATGTCGGTGGCGCCCGACGCCGTGGCGACCGCGCCGGACGAACCCGCGGTGATCGACGTCGTCTACGACGGCGCCGACCTCGCCGAGGTCGCCGAGCTCACCCGCATGACCACGGCACAGGTCATCGACGCTCACACCGCCAACCCGTGGAACGTCGGATTCTGCGGTTTCGCACCGGGTTTCGCCTATCTGGTCGGCGGCGACCCGCGTCTGGCCGTCCCGCGACGGTCCGAGCCACGCCCATCGGTCCCAGCCGGCGCGGTGGGCCTGGCCGGCGAATTCACCGGAATCTACCCGCGTCGCTCCCCCGGCGGATGGCAGCTGATCGGCCACACCGATGCGGTGCTGTGGGATATCGATCGGCCCGATCCGGCGTTGCTGACGCCGGGCATGTGGGTCCAGTTCCGGGCTGCGTAGGGAGGCGAGCATGACGACGCTGGAAATTCTGCACACCGGACCCCTGGCCCTCATCGAAGACCTCGGCCGCGTCGGACTCGCCCATCTCGGCGTCACCCGGTCGGGGGCGGCCGACCGGCGGTCACACACGCTGGCCAACCGGCTGGTGGCCAACCCTGACGACCGCGCCACCATCGAGGTGACGATGGGTGGGTTCACGGCGCGAGTCCGCGGCGGCGGCGTCGACATCGCGGTCACCGGCGCCGACACCAATCCGCGGGTTGGCGTAACCACGTTCGGCGCCAACAGCATTCAGCATATCCGCGACGGCGAGGTGATCGCACTGGGCATTCCGCGCTCCGGATTGCGCAGCTATCTGGCCGTGCGCGGCGGCTTCGACGTGACACCAGTGCTGGGCTCGCGTAGCTACGACGTGATGTCGGCAATCGGTCCGTTGCCGTTGCAACCCGGCGACGTGTTGCCGATCGGGGAACACACCGCGGAGTATCCCGAGCTCGACCAGGCGCCGGTGGCGCCGATCTCCGACCAATTGGTCGAACTTCTGGTTGCTCCCGGCCCGCGCGACGACTGGCTGGCCGATGCCGACGCCCTGGTGCACACCATCTGGATGGCGTCGGACCGCAGCGATCGCGTGGGCATGCGACTCGAAGGACGACCGCTGCTACACCGCGACCCGCGGCGCCAACTGCCCAGCGAAGGCGCGACCCGCGGCGCGATCCAGGTGCCGCCCAACGGATTACCGGTGATCCTCGGCCCCGATCACCCGGTTACCGGCGGCTATCCGGTGGCCGGCGTGATCGCCGACCAAGACATCGACAAGCTCGCCCAGGTGCGCCCGGGTCAGCACGTGCGACTGCACTGGTCGCGTCCCAGAATCGCCGCGACTTCCGTGTCGAGTTCGGTGGCGGCGGACTAGTCCACCTGGTAGACCAGCAGTGTGCACACCCAGGTTCACACCGCCCGCCTAGTCCACACCGCCGACCTGGAAAGCGACGCGCGGCAGCGCGCGCACGAGATGGTCAACGATGCGTTCGCCGGCGAGTTCAGCGCCGTCGACTGGGACCACGCGCTAGGCGGAATGCATGCCCTGATCTGGCACCGCGGCGCGATCATCGCGCACGGCGCCGTGGTGCAACGACGCCTGCTCTACCGCGGGCTTTCGCTGCGCTGCGGATATGTGGAAGCTGTTGCGGTGCGCGAGGATTGGCGCGGACAAGGTCTGGCCATCGCGATCCTCGACGCCTGCGAGCAAGTCATCCGCGGCGGTTACCAGCTCGGTGCGCTGAGTTCCTCGGACCGGGGTAGGCGGCTCTACACGCTGCGCGGTTGGCTGCCGTGGCGTGGGCCGACGTCGGTGTTGGCACCCGGCGGGCCGACTCGGACTCCCGACGACGACGGGTCGGTGTTCGTCTTCCCGCTCGGGACCAACTTGGACGACACCGCAGCGCTGGCGTGCGATTGGCGCGACGGGAACGTCTGGTGATCCGCTCGAATCCGCTGGGACTCAACGGCTCCACCGGATTCGTGGACTAGCCGAAGGCCTGCCCGGCGTCCACGCCCACGACACGGAGCAGGTTCGCCACTTTGCGGTCCAGATCCTTGCCGACGGCAGCCACTTCGGCGATGCCGAGACTGCCGAAGGCCGGGCCGGGCTGGTCCATCGTGAACACCGCGTCGCCGTCGGCGTCGCTGTAGATCAGCATGCGCAGCGGTGCGTACAACATCGCCTTGGCGTCATGACGGAACATGGTCTCGGCGATGACGTGATTGCCAACCAAGTATTCGATCGCCTGGGTGCTGTGTCCCGCAACGCCGAAGAAACCGCTGGCGTCGATCTTGGCGTACATCATCAAGTCGTTCGGCGCGTTCTCGGCCGCGGCGGCGCGCACGTCGTCCCAGTCGCCGCCGGACTTGACGATGCGTTCCAACGTCGTCGGGTTGACCGGCGGCGCCGCCTTCTCGAATGCGGCGATGAATTGCTCAAAAGGAATCCCGGTGTCGATGTCGATGCGGGTCATGCCGTGCTGTTCACGGTGAAAGTCGACTGTCATCCGGTTTGCCTTCCTATGGTTCATTGACCGAACTCTTCAAACCCGAGTCTATGGTTCGGTCAACGAACCTGCAAGGGTAGGATCTAGGCGTGGCCCTGCCCCGCGAATACGCCGCCGAGAGTTGCCCGATCGCGCGATCGCTGGAGATCGTCGGAGAGCGATGGACGCTGCTGGTCGTGCGTGACGCGTTCTACGGAGTCCGTCGATTCAGTGACTTTCGCGCTCACCTCGGGATTCCGAAGGCCGTTCTCTCCGAACGGCTTTCACTCCTCATCGACGAGGGAGTGCTGACCAAGGCGGCGGGTGGGCGGGGCCGCGACGAGTACGTGTTGACTCCGAAGGGCCGTCGACTCTGGCCAATAATCTGGTCCTTGGCCGGCTGGGGCAACGAGAACTACGTCGAACAGCCGCAGCGGCGCAGCTACCGGCACGCCGATTGTGGCGGCGCGATCCGACCGGACCGGGTGTGCGCGTCGTGCGGGCAGCTCCCCGACGTCGCCGACCTCGTCCTGCACCCGCCACGCCGACCACGCGAGCGCGCGTTGCGCGACGATCCGGTCAGCAAGGCGCTTCGTCGGCCACGCCGGCTGCTGGACCCGATTCCCTCGGACTAGGCGCCGCGGGTGATCTGTCTCACGCTGCGGCTCTGCGCTGGATAGTATTGGTGTCGTACTGTGATCCATGACACCTTCAGTCCAGGGAGATCCGTTGTCCAGCACTACTGAACTGGCCGAACTGCACGACCTCATCGGGGGCCTGCGGCGGTGCGTGAGCTCGCTGAAGGCGCGCTATGGCGACAGTCCGGCAATGCGCCGCATCGTGATTGACGCTGACCGGATCCTTGGCGATGTCGAATTACTTGACACCGATGTTTCGGAATTAGATTTAGCGCGCGCTACCGTGCAGCAATCCGGTGAAAAGATCGCCATTCCCGACGCCGAATACGACCGTGACTTTTGGCGCGACGTCGACCAGGAGGGTGTCGGGGGTCACAACAGGTCCTGACAATTCAGCCCGCCGAGAATCCGGGGGCCTGCTCTGTGTAGTCTTCGACGAACAGCCCGTTCGAAGAGGAACATTTGATGAGCGCACCAACGGCGAACCGTCCTGCGTCCGGTGTCTTTTCACCTACGCGCGCACACATCCAGGCACGAACGCTACGCACCGACCGGTGGTGGATGTCGCCGCTGCGAATTGACTTGGGATTCGCCGCATTTGTTATCTACGCGACCTTCCGCGCGTTCCAACAGAATTACTTCTTCGTCCCGAAGTACCACTACCTGACGCCGTTCTACTCGCCATGCGTCAGCAAGGCTTGCGGTGAGGCCAGCGACTTCTGGCCGCAGATCCTGCCGCACGTCTGGTGGCTGCCGTTCGCGGCGCTGACGTTGCCGTTCCTGCTGCTGTTCCGGCTGACCTGCTACTACTACCGCGGCGCCTACTACCGCACGGTGTGGCAGTCGCCCACCGCGTGCGGGGTGGCCGAGCCCCGCGTGCACTACAGCGGCGAGACCAAGTTCCCGCTGATCGTGCAGAACACCCACCGGTACTTCTTCTACATCGCCGGCATCATCTCGGTGATCAACAGCTACGACGCGATCATCGCGTTCCACTCCGACAGCGGACCAGGCGGATTCGGGTTCGGCCTGGGCAACGTGATCATGGTCGCCAACGTCGTCATGCTGTGGGTCTACACGCTGTCCTGCCATTCATGCCGGCACGTCACCGGTGGACGGCTCAAGCACTTCTCCAGACACCCTGTGCGGTACTGGATCTGGACCCAGGTCAGCAAACTCAACACTCGGCACAAGTTGTACGCCTGGATCACCCTGGGCACGCTGATGTTCACCGACTTCTATATCGCACTGGTCGCCGGCGGCGCCATCCCGGACCTGAGATTTGTTGGCTGACAAGCCGTTTCACGGATATCAAAGAGTTTAGTGAGGTTCAATGACTGAGGTCGAACGGCACTCTTACGACGTCGTCGTGATCGGTGCCGGCGGCGCAGGTTTGCGCGCGGTCATCGAGGCGCGCGAACGCGGTCTCAAGGTCGCGGTGGTGACCAAGTCGCTGTTCGGTAAGGCCCACACGGTCATGGCCGAGGGCGGCTGCGCGGCCGCGATGGGTAACACCAACCCGAAGGACAACTGGAAGACCCACTTCGGCGACACGATGCGCGGTGGGAAGTTCCTGAACAACTGGCGGATGGCCGAGCTGCACGCCAAAGAGGCACCCGACCGGGTTTGGGAGCTGGAGACCTACGGCGCGCTGTTCGACCGCCTCAAAGACGGCAAGATCAGCCAGCGCAACTTCGGTGGACACACCTACCCGCGGCTAGCGCACGTCGGCGACCGCACCGGCTTGGAGCTGATCCGCACGATGCAGCAGAAGATCGTCTCGCTGCAGCAGGAAGACCACGCCGAGCTGGGTGACTACGAGGCCCGGATCAAGGTCTTCGCCGAGTGCGCGATCACCGAGCTGATCAAAGACGGCGACGCGATCTCTGGTGCGTTCGGCTATCACCGCGAAAGCGGCAACTTCGTCTTGTTCGAGGCCCCCGCAGTGGTCATGGCCACCGGCGGGATCGGCAAGTCGTTCAAGGTCACCTCGAACTCCTGGGAGTACACCGGCGACGGCCACGCATTGGCACTGCGGGCCGGCGCTTCGCTGATCAACATGGAGTTCATCCAGTTCCACCCGACCGGCATGGTCTGGCCGCCCAGCGTGAAAGGGATCCTGGTCACCGAGGGCGTCCGTGGTGACGGCGGTGTGCTCAAGAACTCTGACAACAAGCGGTTCATGTTCGACTACATCCCGCCGGTGTTCAAGGGCCAGTACGCCGAGACCGAGCAAGAAGCCGACCAGTGGCTCAAGGACAACGACTCGGCCCGTCGCACCCCGGACCTGCTGCCCCGTGACGAGGTCGCCCGCGCGATCAACTCCGAAGTCAAGGCCGGCCGGGGCACCCCGCACGGCGGGGTCTACCTCGACATCGCCTCTCGGTTGACCCCCGAGCAGATCAAGAAGCGGCTGCCGTCGATGTACCACCAGTTCAAAGAGCTGGCCGGGGTCGACATCACCAAAGAGCCGATGGAAGTCGGGCCCACCTGCCACTACGTCATGGGCGGCATCGAGGTGGACGCCGACACCGGCGCTGCCACCGTTCCCGGGCTGTTCGCTGCCGGCGAGTGCTCCGGCGGTATGCACGGTTCCAACCGACTCGGCGGCAACTCGCTTTCTGACCTCCTGGTCTTCGGTCGTCGGGCCGGCCTCGGCGCCGCCGACTACGTGCGCGCGTTGAGCAGCCGTCCGAAAGTCTCGGAAGACGCCGTCGAAACCGCCGCGAAGCGGGCGCTGGCTCCTTTCGAGACACCGACGAACGGCGCTACCGCCGAGAACCCATACACGTTGCAGCTCGAGCTGCAGCAGTCGATGAACGACCTGGTGGGCATCATCCGCAAGGCGGGGGAGATCACCGAGGCCCTCGGTCGGATCGACCAGTTTCGCGAACGGTTCAAGCACGTCCACGTCGAGGGACACCGGCAGTACAACCCCGGCTGGAACCTGGCCCTCGACCTGCGGAACCTGTTGCTGGTCAGCGAATGCGTCGCCAAGGCGGCGTTGGAGCGCACCGAAAGCCGCGGCGGCCACACCCGTGACGACCACCCGGGGATGGACTCGTCGTGGCGCAAGGTCTTGCTGGTCTGCAGAGCCGCTGGTGACGACGAGGTGGTGCCCGACGTCTCGGTGACGCACAAAGACCAGATCCCGATGCGGCCCGATCTGCTCGAGGCCTTTGAGATCGCCGAGTTGGAAAAGTACTACACCGACGAAGAGCTGGCCGACCACCCAGGACGGAGAGGCTGATGAGCTACGACGCAACCATGCGGGTCTGGCGTGGCGACGACACCAGCGGTGCGCTGCAGGAATTCACCGTGGAGGTCAACGAAGGCGAAGTGGTGCTCGACATCATCCACCGCCTGCAGCAGACCCAGACGCCCGACTTGGCGGTGCGGTGGAACTGCAAAGCCGGCAAGTGTGGCTCGTGCTCGGCTGAGGTCAACGG
>Ga0302178_10003170_pt1 | contig 12523 bp, 11 predicted proteins | sample I_Palsa_E1_3_FD_198790 | JGI IMG/M metagenome (GOLD analysis project Ga0302178, IMG submission 198790) | Peat permafrost microbial communities from Stordalen Mire near Abisko, Sweden - I_Palsa_E1_3 | ecosystem: Environmental > Terrestrial > Soil > Palsa > Peat permafrost | place: Sweden... | reverse complement strand
CGCCTTGGCAACACGCGCGCGTGAGCACGCGCTGACGCTGTGTGTGGGTCGCACGCACGGGGTCCACGCCGAGCCGACGACCTTCGGAGTAAAGCTCGCGGGTTTTGCGTTCGAGGCGCATCGCAACGCGCTGCGCTTGGAGCGTGCGTTCGCCCAGGTCGTCGTCGGTGCGATCTCCGGCGCCGTGGGGACGTATGCGGCGACCAGCCCTGAGTTCGAGGTTCGCGTGCTGGAGCGCTTGGACATCAAGCGCGAGGACGTCTCCACGCAGGTCGTGGCGCGCGACCGGCACGCCGAGCTGCTGAGTGCGATCGCGCTGGCCGGGGCCGGGTTGGAGCGGTTCGCGACCGAGATCAGGCACCTGCAGCGCACGGAGGTGCGCGAGGTGCAAGAGCCGTTCCGCGCTGGGCAGAAGGGCTCCAGTGCGATGCCGCACAAGCGCAACCCAATCAAGAGCGAGCAGATCTCCGGATTGGCGCGCGTGCTGCGCGGAAACGCCCAGGCGGGGCTCGAGAATGTAGCGCTGTGGCACGAGCGTGACATCTCGCATTCCTCGGTCGAGCGCGTGATCCTGCCCGACTCGACGATCCTGCTCGACTACTTGCAACATCGCTCGATTGCGCTCGTGGAGGGCATGCAAGTGAATGAAGAGCGGATGCGCGAGAACCTCGAGCTGACGCATGGCGCGCTGTTCTCGCAAAGAGTTCTGCTGGCGCTAATAGAGGGAAATCCCGCCCACCCGAATCCCACCCACCCCGGGAGAACCCGCGACGACGCCTACCGGATCGCGCAGGAGCTGGCGCAGCGCGCCTGGGATGAGGGCACGCCACTACGCGAGCTCCTCGCGCAGGACGACCGCGCGGCCGGCCTGGACCTGGAGGAGATCTTCACCTACGACCACTACACCCGGTACGCCGAGGAGATCATCCGCCGTCTTGACGGGATATCGTCCGAGTAGTGACCACGCTCGTCGACCTACCGCTGATCGCCAAAGGGAAGGTCCGCGAGATGTACGCCCTGGACCAGCGGCTGCTGATGGTCGCAAGCGACCGGATCTCCACCTACGACGCGGTCCACCCGACACCGATTCCTGACAAGGGCAAGGTGCTGACGGGGCTGTCGGTGTTCTGGTTCGAGAAGACGAAGGGGATCGTCGCCAACCATCTGATCTCCGCAACGGAGGATGTGCCTGAGGAAGTGCGCGGCCGCGCACTCGTGGTGCGCAAGCTGAAAATGCTGCCGGTTGAGTGCGTCGTGCGCGGCTACATCACGGGGTCGGGCTGGAAGGACTACCAGGCCACGGGCGCCGTCTCGGGGATCGAGCTTCCGGCGGGACTGCGCGAGTCCGAGCAGCTGCCCGAGCCGATCTTCACGCCGAGCACGAAGGCCGACGTCGGCCACGACGAGACGATCGACTTCGCGCAGGCGACCGAGCTGGTTGGGGACGGGGCGCTGATGGAGAAGGTGCGCGAGAAGTCGATCGAGCTGTACTCCTTCGCCGCCGAGCACGCGCGCGAGCGGGGGGTGATCCTGGCCGACACGAAGTTCGAGTTCGGGCTCGACGAGCACGACGAGCTGGTGGTCGGCGACGAGGTGCTGACGCCCGACTCCTCGCGCTACTGGCCGGTTGACACCTACGAGATCGGGCAGGGCCAGCCGAGCTTCGACAAGCAGTACGTGCGCGACTGGGCAGCGGGCAGCGGCTGGGACAAGCGGCCACCGGCCCCGGAGATCCCGCGGGACGTCGTCGCGGGCACGCGCGCGCGATACGTCGAGGCGTACGAGCTGATCACCGGCGAGTCGTTCGATGCCTGGCTGCAGCGGACCGGAGCGGACGCATGATCGCCCGCGGCGTCTCGACCGCTCTGGCCGTGGCGTCCTATCTGCGATGAGGGCGCGCGTATTGATCCGCCCGAAGGCGGGCATCCTCGACCCCCAGGGCGAGGCCGTCGAGCGCGCGCTGCCGGCGCTCGGGTTCGACGGCGTGACGAACGTCCAGGTCGGCCGGATGGTCGAACTCGACATCGAGGACCCATGGCAGCTCGAGTCGATGTGCGAGCGGTTGCTGGCCAACCCGCTGGTCGAGGATTACGAGATCGTGTCCGTGGAGGCGGCGAGCAAGAAGTGAAGTTCGGGGTAATTCAGTTCCCCGGCAGCTGCGACGAGCTCGACGCGCTGAACGCCGCCAGGAGGGTGGGCGACGCGGAGCTGTTGTGGCACGGCGAGCGCGACCTGAAGGGCGCTGATGCGATCGTCGTGCCGGGGGGCTTCTCCTACGGCGATTACCTGAGGGCGGGAGCGATCGCGCGGTTCGCGCCGATGATGGAAACGGTGATCGACTTCGCGGGCGACGGTGGCCTGGTGCTGGGGATCTGCAACGGCTTTCAGGTGCTGTGCGAGGCGCGGCTCTTGCCGGGGGCACTGCTCGTGAACGCGAACCGGCGCTTCACCTTCAGGCAACTCGAGCTGGAGGTTCTGAACAGCGGCGGGGTCTTCACCCAGGGATGTGCACTGGGCGAGCGCTTGAGCATTCCGGCGAAGCATTCATGGGGTCGATACCACGCTGACGGAGAGACGCTCGCGGCGATGGATCGAGCCGGTCAGATCGTGCTGCGCTACGCCGACGGCGAGAACTTCAACGGCTCGGTGCACGACATCGCGGGCGTGAGCAACGAGCGGGGGAACGTGCTCGGGTTGATGCCCCACCCCGAGCACGCGGTCGACGAGCTGATCGGAGGGTCGAGCGACGGTCTGAAGATCTTCGAGTCGATGCGGATGACGGTGGAGGGCGTACATGCCTGATAGCGCCGTGCTGCCGACCGTCGAGGACGCGCTCGCGCTCGGGCTGACACGCGAGGAGTACGAGTTGGTGTGTGAAAAACAGGGGGGCCCGCCGAACCAGGTGGAGCTGGCGATGTACTCGCTGCTGTGGAGCGAGCACTGCGCGTACAAGCACTCGAAGAAGCTGCTGAGGACGCTGCCGACAGAGGGCTCCCACGTGGTGATGGGGCCCGGCGAGAACGCGGGGGCGGTCGACGTAGGCAACGGGCAGGTGTGCGCGTTCAAGGTCGAGTCGCACAACCACCCGAGCGCGGTCGAGCCCTTTCAGGGCGCGGCGACCGGGGTGGGGGGCATCCTGCGCGACATCTTCGCGATCGGCGCGCGCCCGATCGCGGTGCTGGATTCGCTTCGCTTCGGTGAAATATCCGATTCCCGTGCACCCAGCCGGTCTCGGTTCCTCCTCGACGGAGCGGTGCAGGGAATCGGTCACTACGGCAATTCGATTGGCGTGCCGACGATCGGCGGCGAGGTCTACTTCGAGGGGCCCTACGAGCAGAACTGCCTGGTGAACGCGATGGCGCTGGGGCTCGGCGAGCGCGAGAAGCTGGTGCGCAGCGCGGCAGCGGGACTGGGGAACACGCTGGTGCTGTTCGGCGCGCGCACGGGCCGCGACGGGATCGGCGGGGCCTCGGTGCTCGCGTCGGCCGAGCTGGGCGATGCGGAGGCAGATGCGGACAAGCGCCCGACCGTGCAGGTCGGCGATCCGTTCGAGGAGAAGAAGCTGATGGAGTGCTCGCTCGAGTTGCTCGAGCAGGGGCTGATCGTCGCGCTGCAGGATCTCGGCGCGGCGGGCCTGACCTCCTCGGCCGCTGAGATGGCTTCGAAAGGCGAGGTTGGGATCGACCTCGACATCGCGAAGATCCCGCTGCGCGAGCCCGACATGGAGCCGTTCGAGGTGATGGTGAGCGAGTCGCAGGAGCGGATGCTGTGCGTGGTGGCGCCGCAGAACGTGGAGGCGGTGAAAGCGCTGTGCGGGAAGTGGGAGGTGAACAGCGCGGCGATCGGCACGGTCACCGGGACGGGAAGGATGAAGGTGTTCGACGGAGAGGAGCTCGTCGGGGACATGCCGGTGAGGGCGCTCGTCGACGACTGTCCGCTGTATGACCTGAGACCGGAGAAGCCGGCCACGCCGATCTATGCGCCGCCAAAAGCGACGCTCGCCAAGGATGCGGGACCGCGCGAGGCGTTGCTGGCGCTGCTCCGATCTCCGAACATCGCTTCGCGCAGGCCGTTGTTTGAGCAGTACGACGCGATCGTGCAGTCGCGGACGGTGCGCCGGCCTGAGCAGGCCGACGCCGCGGTGCTGGCGCTCGATCCCTCCCCGGCCGGCGGCGAGGACCGTGATACCTCTGCGGCCGGCCAGGGCCGGCCGGTCCCCGGGCTGGCGGTGAGCATCGACTGTAACGGCCGGCGCGTCGCCGCCGATCCGTACAAGGGCACGATCGAGGCGGTGCTCGAGTGCGCGGCGAACCTCGCGTGCGTGGGCGCGGAGCCGTTGGGGACGACGAACAACCTCAACTTCGGGAACCCCGAGAAGGGGCACATCGCCTGGCAGCTGACGGAGTCGGTCAGGGGCCTGGGCGATGCGTGTCGCAAGCTGGAGGCTCCGATCGTCGGCGGGAACGTTTCGCTGTACAACGAGGGTCAGGCGGGCGGCCCGATCTACCCGACGCCGGTGATCGGCATGGTGGGGCGCCTGCCGGACGCACACAAAGCGGGGCGGCTGGGGTTCGCGCGGGCCGGCGATGCGATCGCGCTGGTGGGCCCGTTCGCCCCGGTGCTGGCGGCGAGCGAGCTGGCGAAGCTGCAGGGAGAGGCGCTGCCCGACGGCCTCCACGAGATCGACATCGATGCGGTCCGTAGCAGCCAGATCGCCGTGCGCGGAGCGGTCCGCGCGGGCAATCTGACGAGCGCCCACGACATCGCCGAGGGCGGCGCGGCGGTCGCGCTGGCGGAGTGCTGCCTGGCCGGCGGCCTTGGCGCGAGTGTGGAGTTGGCTGGCATCGCGGCCGGAATGATGGCCAACCTGTTCGGCGAGGGGCCGGGCGGCTTCGTGGTCAGCGGAGGCGTGCAGGAGCTGCGCGCGCTGGGCGAGCTCGCGCCGGTGCGAGTGATCGGCACGGTCGGAGGCGCTGCGCTGTCGATTGCGCTGGGCGAGGGATCGCTCTCGGCTACGCTTGAAGAGTTGACCGACGCTCACACCTCGCTGCGCGAGCTGTTCCCTTGATGATCGAATCATCCCAGCCGGACCGCGACGGACCGCGCGACGAGTGCGGCGTGTTTGGCCTATACGCACCCGGACACGAGGTCTCGCGGCTGTCGTACTTCGCGCTGTACGCGCTGCAACACCGCGGGCAGGAGTCGGCGGGGATCGCGGCCGCGGACCGCGGCGGGCACATCATCACGCGCCGCGAGCTCGGTTTGGTCAACCAGGTGTTCACCGAGAACGACCTGAGCACGCTTGCCGGCGAGCTGGCGATCGGCCACGTGCGTTACTCGACGACGGGCTCGAATGCCTGGGAGAACTCGCAGCCGGTGCAGCGTTCGGTCGGCACGCGCGGCTCACAGCGCGAGGTGGCGCTGGCCCACAATGGCAACCTGACAAACGCCGTCGAGCTGCACAACGAGCTGTTGGCGAAGGGGATCACGTTCAGCTCGACCTCGGACTCGGAGATCATCGCGGCGTTGATTGCGACGCACCCGGCCGAGCATGTGGAGGACGCGATCGCGGAGGTGCTGCCGCGATTGAAGGGTGCGTTGTCGACGGTAGTGATGACGAAGGATCGCGTGGTCGCCTTCCGCGACCCGCACGGTCTGCGCCCGCTGTCGCTGGGGACGCTTGAATCCGACCCTCCCCACCCCGAGGATCTCGATGGCGAGATCCGTTACTGCGTGGCGAGCGAGTCGTGCGCGTTCGACATCATCGGCGCGAAGTTCCTGCGCGACGTCGAGCCGGGCGAGGTGGTGACGCTGAGCGAGGAGGGGTGCTCGAGCAAACAGGTCGTGGAGGGGGGAAGGAAGGCGCTGTGCGTGTTTGAGTACATCTACTTCGCGCGCCCGGACTCGCGCATGAACGACCAGGTGCTGCAGGTGGCGCGGGGGAGGATGGGCGAGATCCTGTGGCACGAGGCGCCGGTGGAGGCCGACGTGGTGATCGCGGTGCCGGACTCGGGCAACCCGGCAGCGCGGGGACTGGCGCGCGCGAGCGGGATCCCGCAGGACGACGGGTTCGTGAAGAACCGGTATGTGGCGCGCACGTTCATCCAGCCGGGGCAGGAGCTGCGCAAGCACGGGTTGCGGTTGAAGTTCAACCCGCTGCCGGAGGTGGTCGCGGGCAAGCGACTGGTTGTAGTCGACGATTCGATTGTGCGCGGGAACACGACCAGGCAGATCGTGCAGATGCTTCGCGACTCGGGGGCGAAGGAGGTGCACATGCGGATCTCCGCACCACCGATCAAGCACCCGTGTCACTACGGCATCGACATGTCAACACGCGAGGAGATGATCGCCCATGGCCGCACGACGAAAGAGGTCGCAGAAGAGCTGGGCTGCGATTCGCTGCACTACCTGAGCCTCGCGGGCGTGTATGAGGCGATCAGAGGCACGCGGGAGACTCACTGCGATGGCTGCTTCACGGGCGAGTACCCGCTGAAGGGCAACAACGAGGCGAACGGGAAGTACGCGCTGGAGGACGAGTAGACGCCGGCAGGTCCCACGCTCCCCTCGTTGCGTCTAATTCAGATCCCGCGCGCCGGAGGCTGGGTTGTAACGGTTGTTGTAGGGACGGCTGGTGATAATGTCGCTGCGCCCCGGCCGGAAGGCGTTCGCCAAGGCGGCGAGGATCACGACGGTGACGACGATGGATGCAAACATGGGAAACCTCGATTCGGTGGTTACTTCATCCTTCGTCATCCATTGAAGAGTCGAGGAGAGCAGCGCTCTGTGAGTTGAGTCACACCGCCCGATCGCGAGCGCATCGGCGCCCGCCCGGTATGGTCCCGCGCGTGCAAGGGAGATTGCCGATCGCCGTGCTCGTGTCGGGTACGGGCACGAATTTGCAAGCGTTGCTGGACACGGTGCACGGGCGCGAGGCGGAGGTCGTGGCGGTGGCGTCGAGCGTCGCGGACGCGCCGGCGCTCGAGCGCGCAGCAAAGCATGGGGTGCCGACAGCGGTGTTCCCACGAAAGGAGTACGAGGACCGCAAGGCACGCGATGGGGCGATGGCGGACTGGCTGCAGGAGCGGGGCGCGCGGCTTGTGGTGCTCGCGGGGTACATGGAGCTGCTCGGGGAGGCTTTCCTCGGGTGCTTTCCCGGCGCCACGATCAACGTGCATCCGTCGCTGCTGCCGGCCTTCCCGGGACTCGAAGCGATCGAGCAGGCGCTGGCGTACGGGGTGAAGGTCTTTGGAGTGACGGTGCACTTCGTCGACGCGGGCGTTGACAGCGGGCCGGTGATCTCCCAGCGCGCGGTCGAGTTGAAGAACGCACGCGATCCGGAAGAGGTGTTGAAGGCACTCAGGCCGATCGAGCACGATCTGTTGCCGGAAGCGGTGAGGCTTCTCGCGCGCGGCGCGCTGCGGGTCGACCCCGAGAACCGGCGATGGATCGCCGTCGAGGGGTAGGCTGCGGCCATGAACGCGGACGGCGACAGGGGCACGGTGGGGGCAGCGGGGGCAGACGCGAGGAAGGGCGCAGGAGTGGAGCGCGCCGCGCCCGGCGAGGTGCAGGTGAAGCGGGCGCTGCTGTCGGTCTCGGACAAGGCTGGGATCGTCGATTTCGCCCACGGGCTGGCAGAGTTGGGCGTGGAGCTCGTCTCCACCGGCGGAACCGCGAGCGCGCTCGCGGAGGCTGGGATCGCGACCCGTCCGATCGAGGACTTCACGGGCTTCCCGGAGATGATGGACGGCCGCGTAAAGACGCTGCACCCAAGGTTGTACGCCGGGCTGCTCGCGCGACGCGACGATGCGGCCCATCTGCAGGCGGCGGGGGAGCAGGGGATCGAGCAGGTCGATCTGGTGTGCGTGAACCTCTACCCGTTCGAGCGAACGATCGCGCGCGGCGACGCGAGCGAAGCGGAGGCGATCGAGAACATCGACATCGGTGGGCCGACGATGATCAGGGCGGCGGCGAAGAACCAGGCGTTCGCCGCGGTCCTCGTCGATCCGGATGACTATGGGGACGTGCTGGGCGAGCTGCGGGAGTCGGGCGGCCGCCTGTCGTTGACGCGCCGCAAAGAGCTCGCGGCGAAGGCATTCGCGTGCACTGCCCGCTACGACGCCGCGATCTCGACGTGGTTCGCGCAGCACACCTATGAGGGCTTCCCGCCGGCATGGCGCGACTCCTACGAGAAGGTGAGCGATCTGCGCTACGGCGAGAACCCCCACCAGAGCGCGGCCTTCTATGCGCGAGCGGGCTCGCCGACACACCTGCTCGAGGGTGTGGAGCAGTTGCACGGCAAGGAGCTGTCGTTCAACAATCTGCTCGACCTCAGCTCCGCACGCGAATTGGTCGAGGACTTCGAGGGGCCGGCGTGCGCGATCCTCAAGCACAACAATCCGTGCGGGTGCGCGCTCGGCGAGAGTCTTCTGGCGGCCTATGAGCGCGCCTTCGCGTGCGACCCGGAAAGCGCCTACGGCGGTGTGATCGCCGTCAATCGCCAGGTCGATCGCGCCTGCGCCGAACGGATGAACGGGCAGTTCATCGAGGTCCTGCTGGCGCCGGGCTACGACGAGGACGCGCTGGAGGTGTTGCAGGGGAAAAAGAATGTCAGGCTGCTGAAGCTGGCGGACTGGCCCGCGCCGAGCAGGGAGGTCGAGATCAAGCCCGTGCTCGGCGGGCTGCTTGTGCAGGACCGCGACATCGTGACCGAGGGACGCGGGGAGATGCGAGCGATGACGGAGAAGCAACCGAGCGAGTCCCAGTGGGGGGACCTGCTGTTCGCGTGGAAGGTCTGCCGGCGCGTGCGCTCGAACGCGATCGTGCTCGCCGCCGGAGGCGCGACGATCGGGATCGGGGCGGGGCAGATGAGCAGGGTCGACTCGGTGCGGATCGCGGTCGAGAAGGCCCGGGCCACCCAGCCTGACCTGCTCGCCGGCGCGGCGCTGGCCTCGGATGCGTTCTTCCCCTTCGCCGATGGTCCTGAGCTGGCGATCGCGGCAGGCGTGACGTCGATCATCCAGCCGGGTGGCTCTGTGCGCGACGCGGATGTGGTCGCCGCCGCCGATGCGGCGGGCATTGCGATGGTGGCGACGGACAAGCGCCACTTCCGCCACTGACGGCCGCATGGCGGCTGGCCGATCCCGGATGATCGGTGCGGCGTCCTCAGTCGCTCGCGTGACCGATCGACGATCTAATGCGATCGACTGATCGGCCAGCACGCCACGCGGGGTGGGCGGGCCTACTCGTCCTTGCGACGCTTGCCCTGCGACCGTCAGGAGCTGGGTGGAACAACAAGCTCTTTCGCGAGAAGGACTTGACAGAAGTTAGATAACGATATATCGTGATCTTACAAAGATGGTTCACGATAGGAGAAAGACATGTTTGGAAATAGATTTCACGACACAGAAACGGATCATGATCGTTCCGGTCATCATCACCCCGGCCACCACGGCGGTCATCGTCATCGCCACGGCCCTCGCGGCGGCGGCTTCGGCGGTCCGTTCGGCGGCTTTGGGCCAGGATTCGGTCCGAGCGGTCCAAGGGGTCGCGGTCGCAAGGCGCGCCGCGGCGACATCCGCACGGCTGCGCTACTGCTGCTGAACGAGGAGCCAAGAAACGGCTACCAGATCATGCAGGAGGTGGAGGAGCGCAGCGACGGCGTGTGGCGCCCCAGCCCGGGCTCGGTGTACCCGGCCCTGCAACAGTTGGAGGACGAGGGCCTGATCCGCTCGGAGGAGTTGGAGGGTCGCAAACTGTTCGAGCTGACCGACGCGGGACGCGAGTACGTCGAGGAGCGTGGCGAGGAGGTGCCGGCGCCGTGGGAGCAGATGAGCGGCGATGTCTCAGATCAGGCACACGAGCTGGGTCGGTTGATCCGCGAGGTCGCCTCCGCCTTCACGCAGGTGGTGAAGACCGGCAGCGAGGCGCAGATGGGCGAGGCTCGCAAGGTGCTCACGACGACGCGGAAAGACCTCTACAGGATCCTCGCCGACGGCGATCCCGGCGAGGGCGATTCCGAGGCCGGTATCGTGGGCGAGGACGCCTGAACCCGGCTATCCCTCCATCTTGAGCGACCTCAGCAACGTGACCACCGCACCCCACTCAAACGGCGGCGCGCCACCAGGCGACGCGGTGGCCCCCGCCGTCGCGGTGGACGGTCTCGTCAAGCGCTACGGCGAGCTGGAGGCCGTGAAGGGCATCGACTTTACGGTCGCCCCCGGGGAGACGTTCGGGTTCCTGGGCCCGAACGGGGCGGGCAAGTCGACGACGATCAGCATGCTCTGCACGCTGGTCAAGCCCAGCGGCGGCTCGGCGCGTGTGGCCGGGCACGACGTCGAGCATGAACGCGACGAGGTCCGGCGCAACATCGGGCTTGTATTTCAGGACACGACGCTCGACGGGTACCTGACGGCTGAGCAGAACCTGCGACTGCACGCCGAGCTGTACGGGATGCCGCGCGGTGCGGTTTCGGAGCGGCTGAAGCAGGTGATGGAGATGGTCGGCCTGTGGGAGCGGCGGGCGAGCCTGGTGATGACGTTCAGCGGCGGGATGAAGCGCCGGCTGGAGATCGGGCGGGGATTGCTGCACTCGCCGCGGGTGCTGTTCCTGGACGAGCCGACGGTCGGGCCCGACCCGCAGACGCGCAGCTCGATCTGGAGCTATATATCGGAGCTGAAGCGCGACGAGGACATCACGATCTTCATGACCACCCACTACATGGACGAGGCCGAGTACTGCGATCGGATCGCGATCATGGACAGTGGCAAGATCGTCGCGCTCGACACGCCCGAGGCGTTGAAGGCGAGCGTCGGCAAGGACCGCGTGCAGATCCAGACCGAGGACGACGAGGCCGCGATCGCGGCCTTGCGCGAGAAGTTCGAGATCGAGGCGACGATCGCCGAAGGGGCGGTCACGTTCGGGGTGTCGGCGGGCGAGCAGTTCGTGCCGCGCCTGTTCGCCGAGCTTGAGCAGCCGATCAGGTCGGTCAATCTATCCAGGCCCTCGCTGGACGACGTGTTCATGTCGTATACGGGTAAGACGATTCGCGACGCCGAGGAGTCGGGCCAGAGCGACATGCGCCGCAACATGGCGCGGATGATGAGCCGCTGATGGCCGCCGAGACCGTCACAGCCACACCCCGGTCCGGACAGGCCTCTCCCGCATCCGGTGGCCCTTCGACTCCCGGGCACCACGTCGCCCGCGTGCGCGTTCCCGCGCGCAGCCTGCGCAGCGAGCTGCGCGCGATCCGCGTCGTCTGGAAGCGCGAGCTGATCCGCTTCAGCCGCGACCGCCTGCGGATCCTGACATCGCTGATCCAGCCGTTCCTGTTCCTGTTCGTGCTCGGCACGGGCATCGGGACGCTGGCCAAAACGGGGACGCATGGGGTCAACTTCAAAACGTTCATCTACCCGGGCGTGCTGTGCATGGCCGTGATGTTCACCGCGATGTTCTCGGCCGCCTCGATCGTGTGGGATCGCGAGTTCGGGTTCCTGCGCGAGATGATGGTCGCGCCCGTGCGCCGCAGCTCGATCGTGCTCGGCAAGGTCGCGGGCGGCGCCACCGTTGCCGCCTTCCAGGGCCTGATCGTGATCGCGATCGCCGGCCTGGTCGATATCCCCTACAACCTCGGCCTGATCCTCGAGCTGTTCGGGCTGTCGCTGCTGGTGGCGTTTGCGATTACCGCCTTCGGCGTGATGTTCGCCGCGCGAATCAATCAGATGCAGTCGTTCATGGCGCTGATGCAGATGGTGGTGATGCCGATGTTCTTCCTCTCCGGCGCGATGTTCTCGGTCGCCGCCCTGCCGCAGTGGCTGGCGGTGCTCAACCGCCTCGATCCGCTCACATACGCGGTCGAACCGATGCGCCGCGCGATCTTCTCGCACCTGGACGTCTCCGCCGCCGCGCGCAAGGCGCTCGACCCGGGGATCACCTGGTTCGGCTGGCGCGTGCCGACCGCGCTCGAGGTCGCGGTGATCGCGATCCTCGGGCTGGTGATGCTGTCCGTCGCGATTTGGGAGTTCTCCCAGGCGGAGTAGGCGATCTCAGATTGCCGCCGACGGCTGCGAGACGCGAGGCAGCAGCTCGTAGTCGTCGGTGTCGAAGCGCTTGGTGCGCGAGCGGAAGCGGAAGGTGAAGTCTGGCCAGATCGTCGAGGCGTTGCCGTTGGCGTCCAGATACCAGCTCTTGCAGCCGCCGGCGGTCCAGACGGTCCCCTTGGTCATGCGGTTCATCTCGGCGACAAAGTCCTGCTGGACCTCGGGGCGGACGTCGACCGCGGCCAGGCGGCGCTGGTCGATCTCGTCGAGCGCTTTCAGCATGTACTCGATCTGAGCCTCGATCATGACCACGATCGAGGTGTGGCCGATCGCGGTGTTGGGGCCGAGCAGGATGAACAGGTTTGGGAAGCCGGTGACGGTGGTGCCGTTGAACGCGGCCATGGTCCCGTGCCAGTGCTCGGCCAGGAGGCGCCCGTCGCGACCGCGTACGCGGTCGATCAGCGGCTGATCGGTGACGTGGAAGCCTG
>Ga0302178_10003162_pt1 | contig 12544 bp, 10 predicted proteins | sample I_Palsa_E1_3_FD_198790 | JGI IMG/M metagenome (GOLD analysis project Ga0302178, IMG submission 198790) | Peat permafrost microbial communities from Stordalen Mire near Abisko, Sweden - I_Palsa_E1_3 | ecosystem: Environmental > Terrestrial > Soil > Palsa > Peat permafrost | place: Sweden... | reverse complement strand
ACCGACCTGCAGGGTGCCCGGCTGGAGATCACCGAGCAGGCCGGCCGCTGCAAGTGCCGGGTATGCGGCAGCGAGTTCGAGCCGGCCGGGCCGATACTGCTGTGCCCCTGCGGCAGCGCCGACATCTCGGTCCTCGCCGGGCAGGATCTCAAGATCACGTCTGTACTGGTGGCCTGAGCGTGTGCGCGACGTGCGGGTGCTCGGGCAGTGCCGTGGTGCAACTGCTCCCCGCCGGTGCTGACCGCGGCCTCGCGGCCCATGGCCACGTGCACGACCCTGGCCATGAAGACGACCACAGCCACGATCACAGCCACGGCCACGACGCTGGCCACAGCCACGGCCACGACGCTGGCCACGTCCACGTTCAGGACCAGGCTGCCGATGACCGGACGGTCGTCCTGCAGCAGAAAGTGCTGGCCAAGAACGACCAGCTGGCCCAGCGCAATCGCGAGTGGCTACGGGCGCGGGGCGTACTCGCCGTCAACCTGATGAGCTCTCCGGGCGCCGGCAAGACAACACTGCTGGAGCGCACGGCCAGGGAGCTGGCCGGGAAGCTCAGCATCTCGGTCATCGAGGGCGATCAGGAAACCGCGCTGGACGGGGAGCGCATCCAGGCGGCCGGCGCGGCCGTGGTGCAGATCAACACCGGGGCCGGCTGTCACCTCGACGCGGCCATGGTGGCCGAGGGACTGCGCGCCCTCGACCCGCCGGGCGGGTCCATCGTGGTGATCGAGAATGTCGGGAACCTGGTCTGCCCGGCCCTGTTCGACCTTGGCGAGGAAGCGAGGGTCGTCATCTCGTCGGTGACCGAGGGGGCCGACAAGCCGGTGAAGTACCCGAACATGTTCCGCCAGGCGGACCTGGTGCTGCTCAACAAGACCGACCTGCTGCCCTACGTGGACTTCGATGCCCAGCGGCATGCGTCCGACCTGCGGAAGATCAGCCCCGGCGCGATGATGGTGGCGCTGTCGGCCACGACCGGGGAAGGCATCCAGGCGTGGTACGACTGGCTGCGCCGCCGCACCCCGGCGCCGCGCGAGTAGGGGCGGCAGCAGCAGGCCACGGCCAGTTGCCGCAGCGCTGGCCGCAGCAGCGGGCGGAGCGGCACGGCCGGGTATCGTTCCGGGCCGTCGCCGATTTCTACGCCCGTCAGCAGGCTGGCGCCTGAGCCGCCCCGGCTGCCTGATTCAGCCGCGGTCCCTGGCCGCGGCCACCACGGCCTGGCCGAAGCTGATCCCGCCGTCGTTGCACGGCACCCGGGAGTGCACGAGAACGCGGAATCCGCTGCCCTCCAGCCTGCTGACCGTCCGGTGCAGCAGCAGCAGGTTCTGGAACACCCCGCCGGACAGCGCGACGGTGGCCAGCCCGTGGCGCTCGCGCAGCAGCAGGCAGCCTGCCTCGATCATCGCTGCGACGCCGTTGTGGAACCTGGCCGAGATGACGCTTATGTCAGTGCCGGCCGCCAGGTCATCGGTGACGGCGCGGATCAGGTCCGCCCCGGCCACCCGCAGCGGCGGGTCCTGGCCGGTCCCTGCGTGGCCGGGAGTGCCCTGGCCGGGAGTGCCCTGGCCGGGAGTGCCCTGGCCGGGAGTGCCCTGCTCGATCCTGGCCTGGTACGAGCCGGACTCGGCCGGGTCGGCCAGCTGCTCAAGCTCGATGGCCGCCTGGCCCTCGTAGCTGATGAGATCCCGCACGCCGAGGATCGCCGCGGCAGCGTCGAAGAGCCGGCCCGCGCTGGAGGTGACTGGCGAGTTGAGGCCACGCCGGCCCATGGAGATCACGTTGTCCCAGCGCCGCTCGTTCCGCTGCGCAACGGCCATGCCGCCAGGCGCACCCGCCGGATAGGCGGCGTCGAGGTAGGCGGCAGCCATCCGCCACGGCTGCCTGATGGCCGCCGCGCCACCCGGCATCGGGACCCCGGCCAGATGCCCCGCCCGCTCGTAGCCGGCCAGGCCGGCGATCAGGAACTCACCGCCCCAGATCGTGCCGTCGCTGCCGTAGCCGGTGCCGTCGAAGGCGACGCCGATGACCGGCCCCCGCTCGCCGTTGTCGGCGAGGCAGGAGGCGATGTGCGCGTGGTGATGCTGGACGGCGGTCAGCTCGACGCCGGTCAGCTCGACGGCGTACTTCGTCGACAGGTACTCCGGATGCAGGTCATGCGCTACCACCTCCGGGGTGATGTCGAACAGCCGCCGGAAATGCTCGATGCCCTCGGTGAACGAGCGCAGGGTCTCGAAGTTCTCCAGGTCGCCGATGTGCTGCGAGATGAACGCGCGGTCCCCCTTGGCCAGGCAGAACGTGTTCTTCAGCTCCGCGCCGCAGGCCAGGATCGGCCGCCGTAGGCGGGTGCCGAGCGGCACCGGCTCCGGCACGTAGCCGCGGGACCGGCGGATCAGGGCCGGCTTGCCGCGGAACGCCCGGACCACCGAGTCATCGGTCCTGATATGGATCGCCCGGTCGTGGGCGAGGAACGCGTCCGCGATGCTGCCGAGCCTGGCCAGGGCGGTGTCGTCCACGTAGACGATGGGCTCGTCGGAGGAATTGCCGCTCGTCAGCACGATCGGGCGGGCGGTCAGCCGGACCAGCAGGTGATGCAGCGGCGTGTAGGGCAGCATCACGCCAAGCTGGCGGTTGCCCGGCGCGACCGAGCCGGCCACCTGCCCTCCCGGCAGCCGCGGCAGCAGCACAATCGGCCGCCGGCTGCTGACCAGCAGCGACTCAGCTGCCTCATCGACATCGCAGAGCTCGCGGGCGGCGGCAGCATCCGCGACCATGATCGCGAATGGCTTGTCTTCCCGGTGCTTGCGATCCCGCAGCGCCGCCGCGGCGCTCTCATTCCCGGCGTCCACCGCCAGGTGATAGCCGCCCAGCCCCTTGATGGCGAGCACCTGCCCCTGCCGCAGCAGGCCGGCCGTCGCCGCCAGCGGCTCGCCGGGCAGCGGCGCCCCCGCTGCGTCAAGGAGCCGCAGCCGGGGGCCGCAGGCCGGGCAGCAGACCGGCTGCGCGTGGAAGCGCCGGTCTGCCGGGTCGTTGTACTCTGCCGCGCACCGCGCGCACATGGCGAAGCCGGCCATCGTCGTCAGTGCCCGGTCGTAGGGCACGTCGCGGACGATCGTGAACCTCGGCCCGCAGTTCGTGCAGTTGATGAACGGGTAGCCGAACCGGCGGTCGGCAGGATCGGCGAGTTCTCGCAGGCAGTCATCGCATGCCGCGGTGTCAGCCGACACCAGGGTGTTGCGCTGCCCGGCGGAGTCGCTCGGCGCGATGGAGAACCCTGACGATCCGTCCGGCTGGAGGTCCTTTGTGCTGACCCGCTCGATCCGGGCCAGCGGCGGCGCGTCCTGCTCCAGCGAGAGCAGGAACTGCCGGACGGCCGCCGCCGGGCCTTCCACCTCGGCGAAGACGCCGGCCACGTCGTTGCCCACTCGCCCGGCGAGGCCGAGCCTGGTAGCAAGCGAGTACACGAACGGGCGGAAGCCAACGCCCTGGACGATTCCCTCGACCCGGACGAGCGTCCTGACGCGCTGGCTCATTACACCAGTGTGGCGCTGCGCCGGGCCCGCTGCGCGTCAGGGCATCAACCAGGCGGCCAGCAAGCCCTCTGGCCGGCATGTGGTCCCGACGATGATCCGCCCGGGACCGCGCCCCCGCGCTGCCACTTGTTAGACGCGCTACCGCCCATATCGGAGCGCATGGGACGGATACGACGCCGGCCGATCCGGGTTATCACGGCGGCGCTGTCGACGCGAAGCGCGCGAGCATGGGTCCGGGACCTCCCGCGGGCACGGCGCGTCCGGATCAGTGCCGGCCTGACCGGTGCTGGCATGCTTGGTTACTTCGAGGCTGGAGGGCGCACCGGTATGACAGATCAGGGTGGCGCGGAGCGCGGGGCCGAACCTGGCACCGGACTGGCCGCGCAAGTGGCCGAGGTCACCGCGTTCTGGTCGGAACTGGGCCTGAGCGGCCTCATCGACATCCATACGCATTTCATGCCCGCCAACGTCATGAAGAAGGTCTGGGCCTACTTCGACAACGTCGGCTCGGAAGGCGGCCTGAAGTGGCCGATCGCCTACCGGCTGCCCGAGGAAGACCGGATCGAACTGCTCCGCGCCTTCGGCGTCCGCCGGTTCAGCGCGCTGAACTACCCGCACAAGCCGGGCATGGCCGCCTGGCTCAACGGCTGGTCCGCAGAATTCGCCGCCCGTACCCCCGACGCCCTGCACAGCGCCACGTTCTTCGCCGAGCCAGCCGCGGCCGGATACGTAGCACGGGCACTGAGCGATGGCGCCCGGCTGTTCAAGGCCCACGTCCAGGTCGGCGGCTACGACCCGCGTTCGGACCTGCTCGATCCGGTGTGGGGCCTGCTAGCCGACGCTGGCGTGCCCGTGGTGGTGCACTGCGGTTCTGGGCCCTTCCCCGGCCGCCACACCGGCCCGGGGCCGATGAGCGAGGTCATCGCGCGGCATCCGCGGCTGACCGCGATCATTGCCCACTTCGGGACGCCCGAGTACGCCGAGTTCCTCGATCTCGCCGAAACCTACCCTGGCGTCTTCCTGGACACGACCATGGTCTTCACCGACTACGCGGAGAGCCGCGCGCCGTTCCCGGCCGGCCAGCTGCCCCGGCTGGCCGGGCTCGGCAGCAAGATCCTGCTGGGCAGCGACTTCCCCAACATCCCCCATCCCTACCCGCATCAGCTCCGGGCACTGGCACGGCTCGGCCTCGGCGCGCCGTGGCTGCGGGCGGTCTGCCACGACAACGCGGCCGCGCTGCTCGGGCTGTGAACTCTCGCCCGGGCGCTGGGTCATGCCCGCAGCCAGCCAGGATCTACCTGAGCCCGGCAAAAAGATCATGTTCCGGAACGGGGGCCCCGGTGGAATCACTCGCGCGGATGAAAGTCTCCTGCCCGAAAACCCGCGCCACGACGTCGGGCGGGATCTTCGAGAACCATGAGTCCTCGATCTGGCTGGCGTGCGCCCGGAGCGCGTCGCCCTTGCGCTCGAGCACCGGGCGGATGTCGACGGTCGTCGTGATGCGCCGTTCGGATTCCTCCATCTGGCGCTGCGTTACGGGATCCATCTCGTTGAAGTCGGGCACCTCGATGCCCTGTTCCCGCAGCGCCTCCCAGACATCCCGCCAGCCGCTGCTCCGCATCGCGGTCAGGTAGAGCTTCGACGGGATTCCGGTGGCCGAAACGGCGGCGACAGCGGCGCGGGCTGCGTGCAGGTGGTCCGGATGCTGGTAGCCGCCGTTGTCGTCGTAAGTCACGACGACCTGCGGCCGGTAGCGGTCGATCAGAGCCGCGACGCGATCCGTGACGGTGGCGAGGGGCACGTTGCTGAACACGTCCGGCCGGTCCTTGTAGTCCCACTCCGGCATGCCCGAGTCGTGGTAGCCGAGCACCTCGAGGTCGCTGACGCCGAGCAGGTCACAGGCTGTCCGGAGCTCCGCCAGCCTGATCTTCGCCACCGCGGCCTCGTCATGACCGTCCTCGCCTGGCTTGACCTGTCCCGGCGCATCGCCGAATTCCCCGTTCGTGCAGGTCACGACCACTGTCCGGATGCCTTCCGCCGAGTACTTCGCAAGGACGCCGCCGGTACTCGATGACTCGTCGTCCGGGTGGGCGTGCACGGCCATCAGGGTGAGTTGCTCTGCCATGGCACCAGCCTGCCTGATCACGAGGGATGCCCGGACCGCAGGGCCGGCCATACCCGGACCGCAGTGCCCGCCCAGCTTATGGTGGTCGATCCCCGCATCGACCACCTTGCAAGGTGGTCGATCCCGCGATTCACCACGTTGGCACCTGGGCTGCGGGAAGTGATCTCATGGGCAGAGGACATGGCCTGGCCGCGGACGGGAGCGACACATGACAGATAGCCCGGCGGACCGGGTCCGGCAGCTGAGTGAGCTGCCGATCTGGGTTGCGCCGATGGCAGGCGGCCCGTCGACCGCCGCCCTCGTGATCGCCGCGGCCCGGGCGGGTGCGCTTGGCTTCCTGGCCGGCGGCTACAAGACGGCCGAGACGATGCTGGCCGAGATCAGCACCGTCCGGGCGGCGGGAGTGCCGGGGTTCGGGGTCAATGTGTTCGTCCCCGGCCAGCCCGCCCGCCACCCGGAAGCGGTGGCGGACTATGTCGCGTCCCTGCGCGACGACGCCCGGGCGCCTGGCGCCGCGCCTGGCGAGCCGTCGTGGGACGACGACCGCTGGACGGGCAAGATCACCGTGCTGATGGCCGGCCGGCCATCAGTGATCAGCTTCACCTTCGGCTGCCCTCCCGCCGATGTGATCCGCGGCCTGCAGGCCGGCGGGACCCTGGTCGCGGTCACCGTCACCGATCCCCGGGAGGCAGCCAGCGCGGCGGCCGCCGGCGCCGACTTGCTGTGCGTTCAGGGCCCGGAGGCGGGCGCCCACCGGGGGACGTTCGCCAACCCTCCCGGGCCGCCGGCCCGCGGCGGCAGCGGCCCCGGGCTGCTGGCGCTGATCGGCGCGGCCGCGGCGGTGACTGACCTTCCGCTGGTCGCCGCCGGGGGGATCGCGGATGCGCGCGGGGTTGCCGCTGCCCTGTCCGCGGGAGCGGTCGGCGTCCAGGCAGGAACCGCCTTCCTGCGCTGCCCCGAGAGCGGTGCGCACCCGGCGCACAAGGCGGCGCTCGCTGAACCCCGCTTTACCTCGACGGAGGTGACCAGGGCATTCAGCGGCCGGCCAGCGCGCGCCCTGGCGAATAAGTTCGTGCTTGAGCACGCGGGCGCGCCGGCCGGCTATCCAGAGATCAACAACGCCACCCGCCCGCTTCGCGCTGCTGCCGCGGCCAGCGGGGATCAGGACCGGATGAGCCTGTACGCCGGAACAGGCTTCCGGTCCGCGTCGGACCGGCCCGCGGCGGAGATCATCGAGCAGCTGGCCGCTGGCGCGCGCTGACATGGGCCGCCAGATCCGTCATTGGTTAGGATCGTGCCGGATATCGCCGGACAAATCTTAACCGTTGAATTGGATCTTGAGTCTTCTGTGACTGATATGGCTGATGGTGCAGGACCGATCCCGCCAGATGCCGATCTGGATTGCGCACGGGAGCTGCTGGATGCTGAGCGCGCCGCCGCGACCGCCGCGATATCGGCGCTGACGCGCGATTTCGACGGCATCGTCGAGGCCACATCCTCGGCAGCCACCGATGATGAGCACGACCCGGAGGGGGCGACCATCGCCTTCGAGCGGGCGCAGGTCATGTCCCTGCTGGAGCGGGCCCGCGGCAGGCTGGCGGACGTGGACCTGGCGCTCGCCCGGATCGCCGACGGCAGTTACGGCACTTGCGAGCGCTGCGGCGAGCCGATCGGCGCCGGGCGGCTGGCCGCGCGCCCGGCGGCGCGCACCTGCATCCGCTGCGCGACCGCCGCTTGATGAGCCTGAAACGGCGCAGGACCAGACCGCGCTAGGCACAATGCGCAGGTCCCCGCCCTACGCGGGAACCGTTTAGCCAGGAGCACGGTCGCGTAAGCCAGGAGCACAGCCGGGCGGCTGCCCGTCGGCTGAGCGAACGACGGCTGGGCAGGCGTCCGTCAGATGCCGGTCTCGGCGATCACCCGGCCGGCCGCCACCGCGGCCTGGAGTGCCTGGTAGTCGCGCTCGTTCTGGTCGGCGTAGGCGGCAGCGAACTCTCCGATGGCCTGGTCGAAAACATCCCCGCCACCAAGGTAGGCGCCGATCGCGATCCGGTCGCCGGACCTGGCGTGCGCCCTTGCCAGCGTCCATCCGCAGAGTTCCCCGTAGACGCGCAGGCTGCGGGGCGTCATGGACTGGACCTCGATCGAGAGCTTCCAGTCGCGGAACTGCCGGACGTAGAAGTCACGGGCCTGGCCGGCTGGCCCCATGCCAGTCCGCTGCCAGCCAAGGAAGATATCGCTCGACGCCTGCATGAGCCGCTGGCCCGAGACGACGCGCTGGCCCCCGTTGGCGTACTCGCTGGCACCGGCGAACGCGCTGAGCACAGACTGCCCGGCCTCCTTCACCTGCAAGAACAGCGGATCTTCCTCGTCACGGCCGAGCAGCAGCACAATCCAGCAGCGCATTCCCACACTGCCCACGCCAGAGACCCTGCGGGCCATGTCCGCGACCTCGAACTGCCCGAGCAGGAACCGGCGGTCGGCTTCCAGCGTGCGCTTATACCTGGCCAGGAAACCGCTCAGCTGGGCGCCGAGCCCGGCAGCGTCCCGCTGGTCCCGCTCAAGCTCGGCGATCGGCACCAGGAGCGGCGGGTCGGAGTTGATCCGGGGCCGGCCGGCTACCTCATGCGTCAGCTTGCTGAATTCCTGCAGGTTGTACCTGCTGCCTGCGCGGCTGCGGGCACGGCCGCCGGCGGCCAGCTTGCGCTGGGCTGGATCGAGTATCGCCTGATACTCGGCCTGGAGCTCGTCCAGTTCCGCGTGGGCGTACCAGACGCCCAGGTTGCCCCGCCGGGCGAAATGGCGCATCGCCTGGCGGTAGCGCGCGGCGGCTGCCACGACGATCTGCCTCCGGTGCCGGCCCGAGATGCCGTTGCCGCGTGCCGCCACTTCCAGGCTCGCGGCCAGCCGCTTGATATCCCATTCCCACGGACCGGGCAGGGTCTCGTCGAAGTCGTTGATATCGAAGACGAGGCGGCGCTCCGGCGAGGCGAAGACCCCGAAGTTGGACAGGTGCGCGTCACCAGACAACTGGACGGTCAGCCCGGTCGCAGGGGTTCCGGCCAGGTCGGCGGCCATCGGCAGGGCTGCGCCGCGGAAGTACGCGAGCGGAGAGGCCAGCATCCGCCCGTAGCGGATCTTCACCAGTTCGGGGACCCGCGCCGCCGACTGCTGTTCCAGCTGGCTAACCGGGTCCGGCCGGCCGGCGGCAGGCTCGAATACGCCATGTCGCCGCCTGGGCACCCTGGCACGGGCCGCCTTGCCGAGGGCAGCGCGCTCAGCCGGCCCGGGCGGCGGCTGCGCCGGCCCGGTCCGTGATCGCTGCGCCGGCCGGCCGCCGGCACGCTCGGTCGCGCTCATCAGCGGGGGTCATCAGCTGAAGCCGGGGATGGCATCGGGGTCCCGATGCGCTCCGGCGTCCACAGCGTGCCCAGGGTGCCCTGCGCCGCCTCGGTCCCGTGCATGCCGCCGCCCGGGCCGCGGAGGATATAGGCGATGCCGACGGCGATGATCGCGCCCGCCACGGGACCGATGAGATACGCCCACCATGACGTCCAGTCACCGAGCACGAGCGCGGGGCCGAGCGACCGGATGGGATTCATCGAGGCGCCACTGACCGGTGATGCCCAGAGCCCGGCGAGCGCGATATAGCTGCCCACCCCGAAGGCGGCGAACGAGCCGACCTGCTGCGCGCCGGACGCAGTGCCGAGGATGACGCTGACCAGTCCGGTAGTCAGTACCGCCTCCCAGATCATTGCGGTGACGGTCGAGATGCCATGGCCTGGCAGCGTGAGCCCGGCACTGCCGTGCTTGCCGACCAGCGCCCACAGCAGCAGCGTGGCCAGCACCGCGCCGGCCGCCTGGGCGCCGATGTAGGCAGGGACCCGCTTCCACGGGAAGTTGCCGCGCATCGCGAACGCGAGGCTGACCGCCGGGTTGAGATGCGCACCGGAAACAGCGCCCATGAACAGGATGATGGCGGCCACCGTCAGCGCCGGTGCCACTACCAGCGCGGTGTGGCTGGTGACATGGCCGCCGAACCTGGCGTTCACCATGCCGCCACCAGCCGCCGCGAGGACAAGCAGGAAGGTTCCGAACAGTTCGGAGAACACCCGGCGCCACTCGTAGCTGTCGTCCAGGAAGTCGAATTGCCTCCTGGCTGAGTTCGGCTGCCCGAAGGAGCGCAGGGCAGCGTCGACATGACTGGGCATGCCCATCTGAACTGGCGGGGCCTGCACTGGCGGGGCCTGCACAGGCGGGGCCTGCACAGGCGGGGCCTGCACAGGCGGGGCGGACGAGGGGGCCGGTTCGTGCGCGCCCTGGGAGGCGGCGGGGGCGGACGGGGAGGACGGTACCGACTCGGCCGGTCCGGTTGGCTGGCTGGTCATCTCACCTCCTGCTGGCTCCGGCGGCGCTCGCTGGAGGCACATCGCGGTGACACCGCGTTAAGGCGTCAGCGTATGCCGGCGCCCGGTGGCAGCGCAGGCCGGCGCCCGGCGATAGTCACGCCATCCGGTCGAGGATCCGCCGGACGAGGTCCATCGGCGTGTGCGGATGCAGGAACGCGAACCTGGCCACCGTCTCGCCCTCCCATGCCGACGGTGGCATGAACGCCACCTGATCGCTGAGCAGCTGATCTGCCCACCGCGTGTATTCCTCGCCACTCCAGCCTCGGCGGCGGAAGAGCACCACGGACAGGTCTGGCTCGCGGATCAGCTCCAGGTAGTCGCGGCTGCGGATCTCGGCCGCGGCCTGCCGGGCCAGCCCGATTGCCGCCTCGATGGCGTCGGCATAGGCCGCGATGCCGTGCACAGCCAGCGAGAACCACAACGGCAGGCCTCTGGCGCGCCTGGTCAGGTGGTAGGCGTAGTCGGCCGGATTCCACTCCGCCGGATCGTCGTGGATCACGTCGAGGTACGAAGCATCCTGCTTGTGCACCGACCGGGCGAGTGACGGGTCACGGTAGATCAGTGCCGCGCAGTCGAACGGGGCGAACAGCCACTTGTGCGGGTCGACGATGAAGGAGTCGGCGTTCTCGATGCCGTCGTAGGCACGGCGGACGCTGGGCGCGAACAGGCCGGCCCCGCCGTAGGCGCCGTCGACGTGGAACCAGAGATTGCGCGTCTTCGCGACGGCGGCGACGCCGGCCAGGTCGTCGATGATGCCGGCGTTCGTGGTGCCCGACGTCGCTACTACCGCCGCGACCGACGACGGGTCGCCATCGGCCTCGATCGCGGCCCGGAGTGCGTCGCCGGTGAGCTGGTGATCATCGGTGCGCACGGTGAGCGCATCCATCTCCAGGATCCGGAGCGTGCTAATGATCGAGGAATGGGCATCCGTGCCGACGGCCGCCCGCCAGCGCCGGCCCGCGGCGGCGGGTCCGGCATTGCGCTTGGCTACCTCACGGGCGACGACGAGCGCGGACAGGTTGCCGGCCGAGCCGCCGGAGACGAAGCAGCCCCCGGCCGTGGCCGGCAGCCCGGCCCGATCGGCGATCAGCCGGAGCACCTGGTTCTCGGCCTGAATCGCGCCTGCCGCCTCCAGCCAGGAGATGCCCTGGATGGACGCGCAGGAGACGAGCATGTCGAACAGCAGTGCCGCCTTCGTCGGCGCGGCCGGAATGAAGCCGAGGTAGCGCGGGCTGTCCGCCGATATCACGGCTGGCGCGAGGGTCGCCGCGTAGACCCCGAGCACCTGGTCCGGGTCGTTGCCGCGGTCGTTCAGCATCCCTTGCAGCGCAGCGCCGAGTTCAGCCGGATCCCGCGGGCCGCCGTCGAGCGGCACCGGATCGAGCCGCAGCCGCTCTTCCGCGTAGGCGAGCACGGACCGGATCATCTGCTCGGTCGCCGGGTCCACCGAGTGCATCGGCGAAGCCTAGGCCGTGGCCTGCGCCGCGGGCTGCCGGAGGGCGCGGAGCGAGGCCGTCCACCTGACGAGCTCGTCCAGCATCGCGGTCGCCGCGGCCTCCATGATGTCGTTGGGCTGGAGCTTGCGGTCGGCATCGAGAAACTGCTGGACGAAGGGGATATTCACGGCGTCGAACATCGGCACCATCTTGAGTGTGGTGACCACCTGCTTCAGCATCTGCACGGCCCTGGTGCCGGCAGCGACGCCGCCATAGCTGACGAACCCGACCGGCTTGTGCTGCCATTCGGCATTCAGGTAGTCGATGGCGTTCTTGATCGCCGCGTTGAATCCGTAGTTGTACTCGGGGACCACGAAGATGAACGCATCGGCCCGGTCGATCGTCGCGCTCCAGTCCTTGGTGTGCTGGTGCACGTACTGGCGGAACCGCGGGTGCTTCGGCTCGTCGAACATCGGCAGGTTGACCTCGGCGAGATCGATCAGCTCGACGTCGAAGCCGCCATGGGCGATCGCCCGCTCGTTGATCCAGCTGGCGACGGAGGGACCGACCCGGCCGGGCCGGGTGCTGGCGATGATGATCTGCAGGATTGGGTTGGTCACTGGCCCACTCTAGAAGGGCACCAGTGGCCGCGGCCGGGGCGCGTGCCAATTGCGGGACAGGAGATCACGATGACGGGCAAGGCGAAGATAGTACTGGTCACCGGCGCCTCCGCGGGTATCGGGCTGGCCTGCTCAGATCATCTGCACAGTGCGGGCTGGACCGTCGTGGGCGCCAGCAGGCGGGGAACGACGGGTGCGGCGCAGGCAGCGACGGGCGGCGCGCCGGGAATGGCAGCCGGCGGCGGGCCGGCCTGGCCGGCGGGCGGCTGGAGCGGGCTGGTCATGGACGTCGACGACGATGACAGCGTCCGGGCTGGTGTGGGAGCCGTGCTGGCCGCGCACGGGCGCATTGACGCCGTGGTCACCGCGGCAGGCTGGGGCGTGGCCGGCCCGGTCGAGCTCACCTCGGTCGGCGAGGCGA
>Ga0302178_10003152_pt1 | contig 12582 bp, 12 predicted proteins | sample I_Palsa_E1_3_FD_198790 | JGI IMG/M metagenome (GOLD analysis project Ga0302178, IMG submission 198790) | Peat permafrost microbial communities from Stordalen Mire near Abisko, Sweden - I_Palsa_E1_3 | ecosystem: Environmental > Terrestrial > Soil > Palsa > Peat permafrost | place: Sweden... | reverse complement strand
GAGGCAGCGGCCCTGACGGCGCCGAGCATCGTCTGGGAGACGCCCTCCATCAGCTTCAACGCGATGTTGCCGGTGAAGCCGTCGGTCACGATCACGTCCGCAACCCCCTCGACCATGTCGCCGCCCTCGACGTTGCCGACGAACTCGAATGCGCCGCTGAGCATCCTCGTGCGCTCGAGCAGCTCGGCGTGAGCGTCCAGCACGAGGCGGCTGCCGCGCTCGGGCTCGGCGCCGTTCGACAGCAGGCCGACGCGGGGGCGCTGAACGCCGAGCACGACCCGCGACAGCGCGGCGCCCATGTAGGCGAACTGCACCAGGTGCTCGCGCCTGGCCTCGACGCTCGCGCCCACATCCAGCAGCGTGACCGCCCGGCCCGGGACGGGCAGCGGGATGGCGAGCGCCGGGCGGTATATGCCGCGCGCGCGCTTGATGTTGAAGGAGCCCGCCGCCAGCGCGGCGCCCGTGCCACCCGCGCACACGAGCGCCTGCGCCCGGCCGTCGGCGACGGCGCCGGCGGCCTTGACGATCGACGCCTGCGGCGTCGTCCGCGCGGCGTTCACGGGGTCGGGGCTCTTGGCGATCGACACCGGCGCATCCACGATCTCGACGCCGCTCGGCGGCTCGCCCAGCTGCTCGGCGGGGCCGAACAGGATCACGCGCACGCCTTTGCCCGCGGCGATCGCGGCGCCGGCCGCGACCTCGGCCGGGCCGAGGTCCGCACCGTTGCAGTCGACCGCCACCACCGGCCGCATCGAGGCCCCGGTGCGGACGGGCGAGGAGGTGCCCGCTTGAACCACTTCCCCGCTACTCGTCGTCGTGGTCGTGCTCGTGCTCGTGCTCGTGGGCGTGAGGCGCCAGGACCTCCCGGCCCGCGTAGGTGCCGCACACCGGGCACACCCGGTGCGGCCTGCGCGGGCTGTGGCACTGCGGGCACGCGTTGATCGCGGGCGTGCCGATCTTGTGCTGCGCGCGGCGCTTGGCGGTGCGGCTGTGGGACTGCTTTTTCTTGGGGACTGCCATCGCGAGCAGAAGGCTACCAGCCTGCCGAGTGCCTACTCGAGCTTCAGCTCGCTGAGCTTCGCCCAGCGCCGATCGGGCGCGGACGCGTGATGGTGCCCGGGTGGCTGCTCGTTCAGATCGGCCGCGCACACCGGGCACAGCCCCTGGCAGTCCTCGCGGCAGAGCACCTTCACGGGCGCCGCCAGCGCGAACGCATCGCGCGCCCACGCCGCCAGGTCGAGCACCTCGTCGCGAACGTAGGGTGATTGCAGCTCCTCGCCGCCGCCCGGCCTGTCGACCTCGCGGCTCAGCACCTCGACGCCCGGCGCCGCGCCCTTCAGGCAGCGCATGCACGGGCCCTCAAGCGCAGCCGTGAAGCGCAGCAGCAGGGCGTAGCCGCCCCCCATCATCCGCGAGACCTCGAGCTCCACGGGCACCCGCGCCGGAGCGGCCGTGTAGCGCTCGGCGCCCAACATGAGCGGCTCGATGCGCACATCGAGCGCAAGGCGCCGGCCCTCGCCCGCGCTCAGCCGCAGCCCGGCAAGATCGAAATCGTGAGTCTCCGCCACCATCATCCCCCAGGCTAGCGACCACGCGGCGAAGCCTTCAGGCCTCGGGATCGCGCGCAGCTTCTAGGTCTCGAGGTCGCGCTTGAGCACCTTGCCCGTCGCGTTGCGCGGCAGCCGCTCCAGGAACACGACCTCGCGGGGCACCTTGTAGCGGGCGAGGTTCTTCTTGACGTATTCCTGCACCGCCCGCTCTGACAGCTCGGCGCCCTTGCGCGCCACGACGAAGGCCTTCAGGCGCTGGCCGAACTCCTTGTCGAGGACGCCCACGACGGCCGCCTCCTCGATCTTGCGATGGTCTGCAAGCAGATCCTCGACCTCGCGGGGGAACACGTTCTCGCCGCCGCTGACGATCATCTCGTCGTCGCGCCCGTCGACGAACAGGCGCCCCTGCGCGTCGAAGCGGCCCATGTCGCCGCTGCTCATCAGGCCCCCGAGCATCTCCTTTTTCGCGCCGTCGGTGTAGCCCTCGAACATCATCGTGTTGCCGACGAAGATCCTTCCGCGCTCGCCCGGCTTCACCTCGTGACCGTCCGCGTCCAGCAGCTTCACCACTGTCCCCATCGGCGTGCGCCCGGCGGTGCCCGGCGCGGCGCGCATGTCCTCGGGCGTGGCGATCGTCGCCCAGGCCACCTCGGTGGAGCCGTACAGGTTGTAGAGGATGTCGCCGAGAGTGTCCATCGCCCGCGTCGCAAGGTCCCCGGGCAGCACCGACCCGCTGAGGGCGATGACGCGAAGCGCGTGCAGGTCATAGCGCGCGATCGTGGGCTCGCCCAGGTCCATTATCCGCTGCAGCATCACCGGCACGAGGACCAGTGTGCTCGCACGGTGCTGGGCGACCGCCCTGAGCGTGTCCTCGGGGTCGAACCTCCTGCGCAGCACGAGCGTCGAGCCCAGCGGCAGGGAGAGGTTGAAGTTGGCCAGGCCCCAGGAGTGAAACATCGGCGCGGCGATCATCGTCGTCTCGTTTGCCTTCAGCGGGATCTTCGAGAACAGCGCCGCCGCCGGTTCAAGCGAATCCGAGGGCGTGCGCGGCGCGCCCTTGGGCGTGCCGGTGGTGCCCGAGGTGAGCAGCACTACGCGCCCGCGCTCGAGCGGCGGGGTCAGATCGGAGTCGTCCCCGCGCGCGATCAGCGCCTCGAGGCGAGGGTCAGACGTGGCCTGTGCGCCGTCCTTCGAAGCGGCTCCGTCGCCCCAGGCCACGAAGCGCAGCTTGTCGGCCGCGCCGTCGCTCACCAGCTCAGCGAACTCCTCGTCGTAGATGACGGCGACGGGGGCTTCGCGCTCGATCACGTCGGTGATCTGGGGGCCGGCAAACGCCGTGTTCAGGTACAGCTGGCCCGCCCCCAGCTTGGAGCAGGCGACGGTTGCCTCGATGAAGCCCCGGTGGTTGCGGCACATGATCGCCACGCCGTCCCTTTCCCCGATCCCGGCTCGGCTCAGCTCGCGCGCCAGCGCGTTCGTTCGCCTGTGCACCTCGGCGAACGTCAGGGTCCCGCGCTCGTCAACGATGGCGGTCCGCTGCGGGTGGCTGATCGCCCCGCCGGCGTATGCGCCCGCCGAGGTGGCGCCCCAGCGGCGCAGCTGTCCCAGCGATCGCACCACCCTGTCCGGGCGCTCCGGGCGGAACATGCCGGTGTCGAGCAGCGCCCTTGCGACCTTGAGCCTTTGCCTTGCCTCTCTGGCGTCCATCGCTCAGCTGACCCTACCCCAAAGGCCGGGAGGCAAAGCCCCGAGCGTGACGCGCTGCGCGGCTAGCCGACTTCGGCGGGTTCGTCCTTGCCCTGCAGCCGCTCGCGACCGCGCTGGACGGCGGCGATGAACTTCGACAGGTTGACCTCGAGCGTGTTGAGGATCTCATCCGCATAGTCCTCGGCGCCCAGCCTTATCTCCCTCTCACGCGCGCGGGCGTCCTCGACGATGTCCTCGGCGGCGCGCTCGGCCTGCTTGGTGACCTCCTCCTCGCCGACGAGCCGCTCCTGGCGCTCGCGCGCATCCTTGATGATCCGCTCGGCCTCCTTCTTGGCCTCGGCGAGCATCTCCTGGCGCTCCTTGACGATCCAGCGCGCCTGCTTGATCTCCTCGGGGATCGTGGCGCGCATCTGGTCGAGGATGTCGTAGATCTCCTCCTTGTCGACACGCACCTGATCGGTCAGGGGGACGGGCTTGGCGTTGTGCACCAGGTCGTCGAGCTTGTCTATGAGTACGAGGACATCCATCTAGCGGTCACCTCCGCGGAGCACATGGCCCCACGTTCTATCGGGGAGCTTCGACATCTTCTCCTTAACCCCCATTTCGTCAGCGCCTGAGCTCTTCCTGCAAGCGCACCGCCACCTCGTCGGGCACGAGATCGTCGATCCTGCCCCCGAACGTCGCGAGCTCCTTGACGCCGCTTGAGGATAGAAAACTGTACTGCGGGCTTGCCATCAGGTAGACGGACTCTATCTGGGGATCCTGGCGGCGGTTGAGCTGATTCATCTCGAGCTCATACTCGAAGTCCGAGATCGCTCGCAGCCCCTTGACGATCGCCTTGGCGCCGACGCTCCGCGCGAACTCGACCACGAGCGTCGAGAACGGCTCCGCGCGAACCCGGTCGAGGCCGGCGATCGAGCGCTCGATGAAGCCCATGCGCTCGTCGATTCCGAACAGCGCCTTGTCCTTGCGCACCGACCTGTTGACAACCGCCACCACGACTTCGTCATACAGGTTGGCCGCGCGGCGGATGACGTCCAGGTGGCCGTTCGTGATCGGGTCATAGGAGCCCGGGCATACGACTATCGACTTCTCAGATTGGGTCATTGATGCCGGTGGATTCGGATTGAGGTGTCGCCATAGCGCCGTTCCTGCTCGACCTCCATTGCGATCTGGAGCGGTGCGCGCCGAGCGCTCTCGACAACGACGCGCGCCGCGGGCGCCAAAAGCGACGGGAGGACCAACGACAGCTCGGGTCCCCAATCGTGCGCCCGCCCGTAGGGAGGATCGATGAACACGAGATCGTATGTCTCTTTCAGCGTCCGTGCACTCCGCAGCGCCCTGAGCGCGTCCATGCGTCGCACCTCGGCCGCGATCGGCTCGATCTCCAGTGCCTCGAGATTGTCCTTCAGGGCCCTCACGGCAGCGGCGTCGCGCTCGACGAACACCGCCCGTGCTGCGCCCCTCGACAGCGCCTCCACGCCCAGCGCGCCGCTGCCGGCGAACAGGTCGAGGACGCTCGCGGCCCGCACGTCTGCGAGCATCGCGAACAGGCTCTCCCTGACCCGGTCTGAGGTGGGCCGTGTGACCCTGCCCCTCGGCGCCTTCAGGCGCCTGCCGCCGAGACGGCCCGCGATCACCCGCATGCCACCACCGTAGGGGTTCCGCTGCCGGCGTGCGAGCGCGGCGCTAGGCCGGGATCGGCGCGAGCGCCTCGGCGCCGAAGCGGCGCCCGAGCTCGTCGCCGAGCAGCGCGTGCTCGGGCTCCTCGAGGTCCGGGTCGGCCGCGACGATCGCCTCAGCCTGCGCCCGCGCCCGCTCGAGCAGCCGCGCGTCCTCGGGCAGGCTCGCCACGTCGAACTGGTTGAGCCCGGACTGGCGCGTTCCCACCAGCTCGCCCTCCTTGCGCAGCCCGAGGTCGATCTCGGCCAGGCGAAAGCCGTCGTCATGCTCCACCAGTGCACGCAGCTTGGGCGAGTCCGCCGCTGCGGCGCCTGACAGCAGAAAGCAGCTCGCGCGATGCTCGCCGCGCCCGACCCGCCCGCGCAGCTGGTGCAGCTGGGAGATACCGAAGCGCTCGGCGTTCTCGACCATCATCACGGTGGCGTTGGGCACGTCTATGCCCACCTCGACGACCGTGGTGGCCACCAGCACATCGGCCTTGCCGGAGGCGAACGCGGACATCGCCTGCTGCTTCTCGCGGGGGCGCATGCCGCCGTGCAGCAGCACGAGCTGATACCCCTCGAGCTCACCGCCGCGCAGGCGCTCGAGCTCGTCGGTGGCCGCGCGTTGAGCGCCCTGCGCTCCCCCGCCCGCGCCCGGCGCCTGCCCGGCGGCGTCCGCCTCGCCGCCGGAGGGCTCCTCCACCAGCGGGCAGACGACGTAGGCCTGCCTGCCCTGCTCGAGCTGCTCGCGCAGCTTCTGATAGGCGCGCTCGCGCCCGCCGTGCCCCGCCACGAGGCGCGTATCGATCGGCTGCCTGCCGCTCGGCAGCTCGCGCAGGGCGCTCGCGTCGAGGTCGCCGTAGCCCGCCAGGGCCAGCGTGCGGGGGATCGGCGTGGCGGTCATGTGAAGCATGTGCGGCGGGTGGGCGGGCTTCTGCTGTGCGAGCGCAGCCCGCTGGCGCACGCCGAAGCGGTGCTGCTCGTCGACCACCGCCACGGCCAGCGAATCGAAGCGTACGTCGGGCTCGATCAGCGCATGCGTCCCCACGATCAGCGACAGCTCGCCGCTCAGGAGCTTTGCCAGCGTGTCCTCGCGGCGGGCCGCGGGCGTCGAGCCGGTCAGCAGCGCGAGCGTCACGGGCTCTGGTCCGATCAGCCGCTGGAGCGTTGCGAAGTGCTGCTCGGCGAGCGTCTCGGTGGGCGCCATCAGGGCCGCCTGACGGCCATGCTCGACGGCGCGCAGCATCGCATACAGGGCCACCACGGTCTTACCGCTGCCGACCTCGCCCATCAGCAGCCGCTGCATTGCCCTTGTCTGTGAGAGATCCTCGCCGATCACCTCGATCGCCCTGCGCTGGTCGCCGGTCAGGGCAAACGGCAAACCCCTCTGAAGCCAGCGGGCGCTGAGCGACGGCGGCGCGGTGAGCGCGGGCGCGCCGGCGCGCGCCCTTCTCGCGGCACGGCGGCGCAGAAACACGAGCTGGGTCAGCAGGAGCTCCTCGAAGGCGAGCCTTGAGCGCCCGGTCTCCGAGTCGGTCTGCTCGTGGGGAAAGTGCATGGCCGCGAGCGCGCTTGCGCGGTCGGGCAGCTCCTCGGCGACCCGCATGGTCGCGGGCAGCGTCTCGGCGACGTCGCGCAGCCCGCCCCGCAGACCCTGCACGAGCGTGAGGATCTGGGTGGAGGAGATGCCCTCGGCGGCAGGATAGTGCGCGACCGCCCCGGCTTGCTCGGGCGCTGCCCCGCCGGCATCGCCCCCGCTGATCGAGGCGGCGGCGGCGCCATCGGAATCCGGCGCGTGGTGGGACACGCGAAAGCCGCCCTTGGCGTCGGCCTTGCCATGCAGCAAAAGGCGGGCGCCCGGCGGGTAGCGCGTGACCAGCCAGGGCTGGTTGAAGAACGTCGCACGCATGCTGCCCGTCGCATCGAGCACGGTCGCCTCGACCAGCGGGCGCATCCCGCGCCGGCGCACCGCCCGCATGGCTATCTTGGCGACCGCCACCGCCACCGTCGCCTGCTCACCGGCTCGCAGCCCGGCCACCGTGCGCGTCTGGCGGCTGGCGCTCGGCAGGTGCGCCAAGAGCTCGCCGAGGGTGTGCACGCCGAGGGTGTGCAGGCCGTTCAACGCCCTTGCGGACTTCAGCTCGAGCGGAGCGTCCAGCCGAGACGGCCGCGGCCAGTGCACGGGCGCGGCGATCAGCTCGCCCCTGGTGAGGACCCGCCGCGACGCGAACGCGCGCGCTGGGGCGGGCGAGCGCTCGCCCGCTGAGGAACGCGCCGCGGCCGGCGCGTGGGTCTCGGTCGCGGGCATTCGCTTTCCATGATGATCGTGACGGCGGTCGTAACCGCGGATCGCAGCGAATCTGAAGAGGGGCGCTACTCGGCGCTCAGGAGCCACCAGTAGGCGGGCTGGCCGCCGTGACGCAGCTCGAGCTCGACGTCGCCGTTGACCATCGCTTCGATGTCGCCCAGCCGCACCGGGGCGTCCTGGCCGGCCAGCACGCAGATCAGCTCCGGCGCGCCCAGGCCGTTGGCGCCCTCGCGCAGCTCGTCGAGAATCGCGCGCAGGGTCTCGCCGGGCTCGCCCCAGGCCCACACCTCCTCCTCCACGAACCCCACCGCCTGCCCGCGCCGGAAGCGCCCCTGGGTGTCGTCGCGGGCCGCGGGCGCGACCGCACCGGTGCGCACGCGCGCCAGCGCCTCGTTGAGCGCCCCCGCATTCTCCTCGACCGACCGCTCCGGTGCCAGCGCCACCGCGGCGGCGAGGCCGGCCTGCTGGCTGGTCGTGGGCGCCACGTGCACCTGCTTGTCCGAGAGCTCCGCCGCACGCTCGGCGGCCATGATCACGTTGGCGCTGTTGGCCAGCACCACCACCTCCTCGGCAGGGACCTCGTGGATGCCGGCCAGCAGGTCGTAGGTGGAGGGGTTTAGCGTGGGGCCGCCGTCGATCGTGTGCACCCCCAGCTCGCGATACATCTCGGCCAGTCCATCCCCGCTGACCACCGCCACCGCTCCGCAGCGCTGGCGCCCGCCGCCGGAGGCGGGCAGGGCGGGCGCGCGGACGCTGTCGGGCAGCTCGCCGCCCGGCGATCCTCCGTCGCCGTCGCCGCCGGCCTCTGCGCCGGCGCCCGGAGCTCGGACGCCGAGGCGCTCGTTGCGCTGCGCGAGCTGCAGGCGCATGTCCGCGACGTCCAGCCGCGATACCTCACCGGCGCCCTCGAACACCGCGGTCGCGACCCCTGGCTGGTCGGTGTGCAGGTGCACCTTCAGGGTGGTCGTGTCGCCGACGACGAGCACCGAGTCCCCGAGCGCCTCGAGCGGCGCGATGAAGCGACCGGCGCTCAGCCCGCTGCCGGTGACCGCGAAGTTGGTGCAGAAGCGATAGGTGCTCGAGCTGTGCTCGGGGTGGGAGATGCGCGCCGGTGCATGATGGTCGAGCTCGGGAGGATCATCGCCGCGCAGAGCCGCGACCACGCCCGCGAAGATGATCGTCAGGCCGTAGCCGCCGGCGTCCACGACGCCCGCCTCGCGCAGCGCCGCCAGCAGCTCGGGGCCCCGCTTGACGGAGTCCTGCCCGGCGTCGACGGCGCTGGCGAGCGCCTCGGCGATCGCCGCATCCTGCTCGCTGCGCGCGGTGGCGGGCCCCAGACGCGGATTCTCGGGGCTGTGAGCGACGTCGGTGACGATCTTGTGGGCCATCTCCCGGGCCACCGTCAGGATCGTTCCCTCGGCCGGATCTCGCACCGATGAGTAGGCGCGGTCGGCGGCGTTGGCGAGCGCTGCGCCGATCAGGGTCGCGTCGATCAGCTGGCCGGGCCTTGAGACCAGCTCCTCGGCGGCGCCGCGGATGAGCTGGGAGAGGATCACGCCGGAGTTGCCCCGGGCGCCAAGCAGCGCGGCGCGGGCGACCGACTGCACGATCTCCTCGCGTCCGATCTCGTCGATCGTGCGCTGGCCGTCGGCGCCCTGCAGGCGATCGAGCTCGTCGAGCACGGCGCGCAGCGTGAGCGCCATGTTGTCGCCGGTGTCCCCGTCGGCGACGGGAAACACGTTGAGGTCGTTGACCTCCTCGCGACGCGATTCCAGATGCGCGAGCGCCCCCGCGACGGCGACGCGAAAGCGCAGGAGGTTGGTATCGGTCACGACGGCACGTAGCGGCGGCTCAGAGAGCCTTTGTGACCTTGCCCGCTTTCAGGCAGCGCGTACACACATACACGCGCCGGGGCGCCTTGCCAACGAGGATCCTGACCTTCTGCAGGTTTGGATCAAAGCGCCGCTTGGTCGCAACCATCGAGTGGCTGCGGCTGTTGCCGAACGCCGGTCCCTTGCCGCAGCTGTGACATACCCTGGCCATGGTCAGGCCGAGTCTAGATGATCTTTTGATGAGGACCCCTGTCGGGGTCCTGGGCCTCACGGCCGGCTCGCCGGCCCGATCTCCTCCCGCAGCGCCGCCATCCGGAGCACCACCTCGGCGGCGCGGCGGCCCTGGTCGCGCTTGTCGCCCCCGGCGCGCGCGAGCGCCTGCTCCATCGTGTGGCAGGTGAGCACGCCAAACGCGCACGGCACGCCGGTGTCGAGTTGGACCCTCATCAGGCCGCTGGCCACCTCCGTGCAGACGAAGTCGTAGTGGTCGGTCTCGCCGCGGATCACGGCGCCCAGGCAGGCGACGCCCGAGAAGCGACCCGACCCGGCGGCGTAGCTCGCCGCCAGCGGCAGCTCGAACGCGCCCGGCACGTCGAACACCTCGACCTCGGAGTGACCGGCCCGGGCAAACGCCGCCCTGGCTGCGGACAGCAGGCGCTCGGCCAGATCCTCATAGAAGCGCGCGACGGCGATCGCGTATGAGCCGCTCACGGCTCGTGGCGCCGCTCGTCACGTTTGCGCTCGGAGTCCAACAGCTCCTCGTCGAGGTTCAGGCCCTGATGGTGCAGCGTGTGCCCCATCCGCTGCGCCTTGGTCCGCAGGTACGCCTCGTTGTGCTCGTTGGGAGCATGCTCGATCGGGATCTGCGCGCTGACCGACAGCCCGTAGCCCTCGAGGCCCTTGATCTTCTTGGGGTTGTTGGTGAGGATGCGGATCGAGGTGAGGCCGAGGTCCGCCAGGATCTGGGCGCCGATCCCGTAGTCGCGCAGGTCCGCCGGCAGGCCCAGTCGCTCGTTGGCTTCGACCGTGTCCAGGCCGTCCTCCTGCAGGCGGTAGGCGCGAAGCTTGTTCAGCAGGCCGATGCCGCGACCCTCCTGGGAGAGGTACAGGAGCACCCCCTCACCCTCGCGCTCGATCATCGCGAGCGCCGATGACAGCTGCTCGCCGCAGTCGCAGCGCAGCGAGTGGAAGACGTCGCCGGTGAGGCACTCCGAGTGCACCCGCACGAGCACGTCGGGCTGCCCGGAGACGTCGCCCTTGACCAGTGCGACGTGGTGCTTGTCATCGACGAGCGAGCGGTAGCCCACCGCCTGGAACTCCCCGAAGCCGGTGGGCAGCGCCGTCGAGACGACCCGTTCGACGAGCTTGTCGTGGCGCCGGCGGTAGGCGATCAGGTCGGCGACGGTGATCATCAACAGCCCGTGGCGGCGGCAGTAGTCGAGCAGGTCCGGGACGCGGGCCATGGTGCCGTCGTCGTTCATCACCTCGCAGATGACTCCGGCCGGGTTGAGGCCCGCCAGCCGCGCCAGGTCGACCGCGGCCTCGGTCTGACCGGCGCGCTCGAGGACCCCGCCCGCGCGGCTCTTCAGCGGGAACACGTGGCCCGGTTGAACCAGATCGTGGGGCCGGCTCTCGGGATCGATCGCGACCTGGATGGTGTGCGCCCGGTCGTGCGCGGAGATCCCGGTCGTGACCCCCTCGCGGGCCTCGACCGAGACCGTGAACGGGGTCTCGAACGCGGACTCGTTCTTCGCCGCCATGAGGTCGAGTGAGAGCTCCTCACAGCGCTCGGGCGTCAGCGACAGGCAGATCAGCCCGCGCCCCTCCTTGGCCATGAAGTTGATCGCCTCGGGCGTGGCGAACTGCGCCGCGAGCGTCAGGTCGCCCTCGTTCTCGCGGTCCTCGTCGTCGCACACGACGACCATCCTGCCCTGGCGGATCTCGTCGATCGCCTCCTCGATGGTGGCGAATACGGTGGTGGTGGTTCTGGGCTCAGTCATGCTCTTGCCTCCATCAGCCTCTCCACCTGCTTGGCGAGGATGTCGACCTCGATGTTCAGTACAGCACCCTCTCCAATCCCTCCCAGGTTGGTGCGCTTGAGCGTCTCGGGAATCAACGAGACCGCGAAGCCGTCGGCCAGCAACGCGCTGACTGTAAGGCTAACGCCGTCGAGCGCGACCGAGCCCTTCTCCACCAGGTAGCGCTCGAGGTGGGGGTCGATCGCGATCTCGAGGACCCGCGCAAAGCCCTCGTCGCGAACCGCTGAGACGGTGCCCGTTCCGTCGACGTGACCCTGCACGATATGCCCGCCCAGGCGCTCTGAGGCGCGCAGCGCCAGCTCGAGGTTGACCTCGGCGCCAGCCTCAAGGACGCCCAGCGACGAGCGCCTGAGCGTCTCACTCATGGCCTCGGCCTGGAAGCCGTGATTGCTGATCGCGGTCGCTGTCAGGCACACGCCGTTGACGGCGATCGAGTCGCCCTCGCCGAGCTCCGCCGCCAGCCGGGTGCGGATCTCGAGCGTCGCGCCCGCCCCGTTCTGCGTGAGCGCGCTGACGCTGCCCACGTCGGCGATCAATCCCGTGAACATCCGCCCGCGCCCGCGCTTCTCACCACTCGCGCAGGCGCGCGGAGATCAGCAGGTCCTCGCCGACGCTGTGTGACTCGAAGGTGAGCGCGCGCAGGGCCTCGGAGATGTGCTCGACCCCCTTGCCCTCCAGCGGGTCGCGGGCCGCCGAGCCGCCCAGCAGAAGCGGCGCGAGGAACAGCCGGATCTCGTCGATCTCGCCGGCATCGAGGAAGGCGCCGGCGAGGTGCGGACCGCCCTCGAGCAACACCGAGGTGACGCCCTGGGTGCCCAGCTGGTCGAGCCCCGAGCGCACCCGTGCCGGCTCGTTTTCGCCGGTGGCCACGACCACCTGCACGCCGGCGGCCTCGAGCGCGTCGGTGTCCGCGCGGGCGGCGGCCCGGGAGACCACCACCGTCAGCGGGATCTCGGCCGCCGCGCCGACGAGCTGGGAGGAGGGCGGAAGGCGCGCGAGCGAGTCGAACACGACGCGCCGCGGCTGGGCGCCGAGCTGGGCGGGCGGGCCGTCCGGCCGCGCCGTCAGCTGCGGGTCGTCCGCGAGCGCGGTGCCGATGCCGACGACCACGGCGTCGACCGAGGCGCGCCAGCGGTGGGCGAGCTCGCGGCTGTCCTCGCCTGAGATCCACTTGGAGTCCCCGGTGCGGGTCGCGACCTTGCCGTCGAGCGTCATCGCCGACTTGAACAGGACCCACGGGCGCCCGACGCGGGCGTGCTTGCGGAAGGCCTGGTTGAGCAGCCGCGCGGTCGCGGCGAGCTCACCGTCGGCGATCACCACCTCGACGCCCTCGTCGCGCAGGATGCCCAGCCCGCGCCCCGAGGCCTTCTCCGTGGGGTCATCGGAGGCGATCACCACGCGGCCGATGCCGGCCTGCAGGATCGCGTCGGTGCACGGCGGAGTCTTGCCGTCGTGGCAGCAGGGCTCGAGCGACACGTACAG
>Ga0302178_10003147_pt1 | contig 12611 bp, 10 predicted proteins | sample I_Palsa_E1_3_FD_198790 | JGI IMG/M metagenome (GOLD analysis project Ga0302178, IMG submission 198790) | Peat permafrost microbial communities from Stordalen Mire near Abisko, Sweden - I_Palsa_E1_3 | ecosystem: Environmental > Terrestrial > Soil > Palsa > Peat permafrost | place: Sweden... | reverse complement strand
TACAAGCGGCTCACGCTCATGCTGAACGATCCTGAGCGGCTCAGCGAGCTGTTGAACGACCCGGAGCGGCCGCTGCAGATCGTGGTGGCGGGCAAGGCCCACCCCGCCGACGAGGGCGGCAAGGCCCTGATCCAGCATCTGGTCCAGTTCGCCGACTCCGCCGACGTGCGGCGCCGGATCGTGTTCCTGCCCGACTACGACATGGCCATGGCGCACTCCCTGGTGCAGGGCTGCGACGTCTGGCTGAACAACCCGCTGCGGCCGCTGGAGGCCTGCGGCACCTCGGGCATGAAGGCCGCGCTGAACGGCGGGCTCAACGTCTCGGTCCGGGACGGCTGGTGGGACGAGTGGTACGACGGCGCGAACGGGTGGGAGATACCGTCGGCTGACGGCGTGGCCGATCCCGCCCGGCGCGACGAGCTCGAGGCCACGGCGCTGTACGAGCTGCTGGCCAAGTCGGTGTCGCCGCTGTTCTACGAGCGTGACGGCGACGGGGTCCCGCTGGGCTGGGTGGAGCGGATCCGGCACACGCTCCGCTCGCTCGGGCCGAAGGTCCAGGCCGAGCGGATGGTCCGCGAGTACGTCTCGTCGCTGTACGTGCCCGCCGCGATAGCCTCACGTAACCTGGGCGACGCCGAGGACGGGTTCGGGCCCGCCCGGAAACTGGCGGCCTGGAAGAAGCGCGTAGTCCAGGCGTGGCCGCAGGTGCGGATCGAGCACGTGGAGTCGGAGGCCTCGTCCGGCGCGACGGGTCAGCGCCTGGGTTCGGCGCTGGTGGTGCGGGTCTCGGTGGCCCTGGGCGAGCTCACCCCGGACGACGTGACGGTCGAGGTGGTGTACGGGCGCCCCGACGACGACGACGAGATCATCTCGCCCGGCTATGTTGCCCTTGCCCTCGGGGGGGACGAACCCAAAAGCCCCCCCCAGACGGTCACTCTCCGGGGGGACGATCCCGCCCAGGCCCCCCCTGCTCACGGGGGGGCTACCCGCCCCCCCGTGCCCCCGGGGCCCCCCTCCGGGGGGACTTCCGGGCCCTCCGGGCCCGGGGGACTGGTGCGCTATTCCGGTGAGATCTCGCTTGACCAACCCGGATCGTTGGGGTACACCGTGCGGGTACTGCCGAGGCACCCGCTGCTCGACAGCCGCGCCGAGCTCGGGCTCGTCACCTATCCGCATGCCCCGGCCGGCATGACGAACGGTGACCTTCGCTAGAGCCGTTTTTCGCTAGAGTCGTTCGCAAAACCGTTTCCGAAAGGGGTCCTTATGGGTGAGCTTGTCAAGCTGGAGGTCGCGGACGGCATCGGCACGATCTTGCTGAACCGGCCTCCGGTCAACGCGCTGAACGACCAGCTGACCGGCGAGCTCGCCGAGGCGGCGGGTCAGGCCGCGGCCTCCGGCGAGGTCCGCGCGGTGATCATCTACGGCGGCGAGAAGTGCTTTGCGGGGGGCGCCGACATCAGCGAGATGACCGAGGCGGACTACGCCGCGATGGCCATCCGCGCGGGCCAGCTGCAGGCCGTCATGTCGCTGGTGGCCGGCATACCCAAGCCGGTGGTCGCCGCGATCACCGGGTACGCCCTCGGCGGCGGGCTCGAGCTCGCGCTCGCCGCCGACTTCCGGGTCGCGGGGGAGAGCGCCCGGCTCGGCCAGCCCGAGATCCTGCTCGGGATCATCCCCGGCGCCGGCGGCACGCAGCGACTGCCTCGCCTGGTCGGACCGGCCAAGGCCAAGGACCTCATCTTCAGCGGCCGGATGGTCAAGGCCGCGGAGGCGCACGCCATCGGCCTGGCCGACCTGGTCGTGCCAGACGATGGCGTGTACGAGGCGGCCCGCGGCATGGTGCAGCGGTACGCGACCGGTCCCGCCCTGGCCCTGCGGGCGGCCAAGCAGGCCATCGACCACGGTCTGGACGTGGCTCTGGCCACCGGCCTGGAGATCGAGCGCGTCCAGTTCGCCGCCCTGTTCAGCACCGAAGACCAGCGCGTCGGCATGACGAGCTTCCTGCAAAACGGTCCAGGCAAAGCCACCTTCACCGGCCGCTAGCCCGTCCGGCGTCATCGTGTGTATTTACCGCCCGTCATTCGGGGGGTAAATACACACGATCCTGGAAATCAGCTCCCGGCGACGAGTTTGCGGAGAGCCTGGGCGGCTTGGGCGTTCTGGCCGGCGTAGGCAACCAGCGCGCTGGCCAGGGCGGCGGCCCATTCGCCGATCGGCACCGTCTGCCGGGACAGCACCACGCCGCGCACCGCGCGGCAGATCTCCGCGGACGGCTGGCCGTTACGCACGGCCAGCGTCATCTGCTGTTCACCGAGCTTGGCCACGATCTTGGAGATCTCGCCGGGGCGCCCGCGCATCCGGTCGGACATGGTCCGTTCCCGCTCCACCGACACCAGGTCGCCCGGCAGGGCCTCGCCCAGGGACTGCGCCAGCACCCGAGCGTAGATGGCCACGTCTGTGCTGTCGGCGCGCAACGCGGCAGTGACCATATCCAGCGAGAGCGCGTCGTCAGGTCGTGCGAGCGCATCGTCATGCTCAGTCATCGGTCAGCCCCACAGGTAGAGATACCGTGATTCTAGTGCGCCCGCGTCCAGCGCCAGGATGAAGCCGCCGCCGGGCCCTACCCGAGCCGCCCCCGCCGCGCCCGCGTCACCTCGAAGCCGCGCCCGTTACAAACGCCCGTTACAAATAGGATAACTTCTCGTTGTCTCCACAAGGTGGCATCCGTTTCGTACTCTGGATGACGCGATGCCTGCCACGGAACGACTGCCGGGTACTCTCGGCCCGTATCGCCTTCTGGACCGCCTCGGGGAAGGCGGCATGGGGGTGGTTCATCTCGCCCGTGATCGCCAGGGCCGCCTGGTGGCGGTCAAGGTGCTCCAGCCGCTGGGCACCGAGGACCCCAACGCCCGCCGCCGCCTGGGCCGCGAGGTCGAGACCATGCGCCGGGTCCGCAGCCCGTACGTCGCCGAGGTCCTCGACGCCGACGTGACCGGTGAGTTTCCCTATATCGTGACGCGGTTCGTGTCCGGGCCCACGCTCGATGAGATGGTGCGCGGCCGCGGCCCACTGCCCGGCCCTGGCCTGCGCAGGCTCGCCTACGGGACGGCGGAGGCACTGGCCGCGATCCACGCGGCGGGCGTGGTGCACCGCGACCTGAAGCCGGGCAACGTGATGCTCGCCGAGGATCGCCCGATCGTGATCGACTTCGGCATCGCCCAGGCCGGCGACGCCACCCGGCTGACCCAGACCGGGCTGGTCATGGGCACGCCCGGCTACCTAGCGCCCGAGGTGATCGAGGGACAGCCGAGCAGTCCCGCGTCGGACGTGCATTGCTGGGGCGCGACGATGGTATTCGCGGCGACTGGCCGCCTGCCGTTCGGCGGCGGTTCCTACGAGTCGATCTTCTACCGGATCGTCTCGGGGCGCGCCGATCTCGAGGGTGTCCCGGCCCCGCTCGTGCCGCTCATCTCCGCCGCGCTGGCCCGGGACCCCGCCCACCGTCCGTCGGCCAGCTGGCTCAGCGCCCAGGCGAGCGCACTGGAACTGCCGTCTGGGAGCCCCCGCCCGACGGCCGTCTACACCGGCTCCCCCTTCCCGCTCACCGAGAGCGCCGCGGAAGCACCCCAAGAACCCCAAGCACCCCAGAAACCCCGAAAGTCCGCCAGCCCGCCCTGGCCCCAAGATCAGCTGCAGAAATACCAGCGCCAGAGGGAGCAATGGCGTCAGGACCAAGAGCTAGCCAATCGGGCAAATCACACCGGCCAAGCACCCCCGCAGCCCCGAGCACCTCAGCAGCCCCAGCAGCCCCAAGCGCCCCAGCAGCCTCAGGAACCCTGGCAGCCTCAGGGCCCCCAGGCCCGAGGCCAGTTCCGCCCGCCCGCCAAACCCCCGACCCGCCCGAACACGATGGCCGGCCTCGCCGTCATGGTCGCCGCCGTGGCGCTCACCGTGGTGCTTCCTGTGGCCGGCCTGGTCCTGTCGCTGGCCGTGATTACCCTGCTCCGGGCCGCGGACCGGGGGCAGAGCACGCTGGCCGTGCGCCGTTCTGTGCGCGGGCCAAGGGCCAGCGACCTGCTGGTAGTGCTGATCACGGCGCCGCTGACAGTGGCCAGGGCGGTTCTCACCGAGGCGCTGATGGCCCCGCTCGCGTTCATCGCCGGCGCGGTCGTGTACGGGGTCACGGTGGTGACGACGCACAGCCTGAACATGCCCCGGGCGGGTGCGTACGCGGCCGCGGCCGTGGTGGCCTGGTACGGCATCGGTCCGGGATCAGGCAAGCCGCGGCGCCAGCTGAACCGGATGGCAGGCGTCCTGGCCCGGACCCGGATGTCCGCCGCGGTGACCGCGCTGGCGGTGTGGGGGCTGGCCGCCGCGGCCGTGTTGTTCGCGTCGTCGCAGACCCCGTACTACTGGCCCGCGATGGCCCCGCACCTGCCAGGGCTGCACGGCCTGATCACCTCAGCCGCCAGCTGGCTGCTGAAGCACACGCACCCATGACATCTAACATCTCGCCGGGGTCGGCCGACGGCATCGGCTTGAGCGGCATCGGCCTGAGCGGCATCGGCTTGAGCGGCATCGGCTTGAGCGGCATCGGCTTGACCAGGCCGATCGCGACGACCTCGTTCGCGAGTCTGGTGCGCCGGTTCGGCCCCTCGGGGACCCGGAACTTCTGGTAAAGCCTGAGCAGGTGCTGCTTGACGGCCGCTTCGGTCACGACCAGGTCGGTAGCGATCTCGTGGGCCGTGGCGGGGGTGGCGAAGGCCTCGTCGGACAGCGCGGGCTGGCACAGCGAGGTCAGCACGTCGAGCTCGCGTCGGGTGAGCTCGGGGACGGCCGACCGGCGCAGTTCGGCGTCGGCGGCGATTTCCTCCGGCGGGATCCCTCCGATCCGGCCGCGGGCCGCACCGAAGCTGAGCACGTCGCCCTCATCTAGCACCCTGCGGGCGACGGGACGCCCGTTAACCCTTGTTCCGTTCCGTGATAAACCGAGGTCGACGACGTAGACGTAAGGTCCGCGGCGGATGAGCTCGGCGTGCAGCCGAGAAACGCTGGGATCGTCGAGACGGATATTAGCCCCCTGTCCGCGGCCGACGGTTGTCACCTCGTCGCGCAGCGGGAAGACTTCGCCGCTCTCCTCGATACGGAGGAACGGTGTGTCCACGCAGAACCCCCCTCTCCCCGACGCTGTCAGGGATATCTGATCATTGTGATACCCACCGTGTCACTGGTCCTACCGTGAGATTACCTGCCATACGGGGTAGAGCGTGGTACCGCCCGTCCGCGCGCCGGTAAACTTCCCTGCGGAAAGCCGGGAGGCACGTGCATGGCGAATAAGCCGGCGAAGGCTGGCACGAGCAGGGGACAGGCGCCGCGAGACCGCCCTGTCCGGCCGCCGCGTCCCGCGACGGCCTCCGCCGCGCCCGGGCTCGCCGAGCCCGTGACTGCGCCCGTGGCTCCCCGGGCCTCGGCCGGTCACCGGGCCGCCCGGCCGGCCGATTCCGGGCCGGGCCCGCTGGCCTGGGTGCCCTACCTGATCGCGCTGGCCGGCGTGGCCGCCGGGCTGTTCCTGGCCTTCGACGCATCGCGCGACGCGGGCCGGGGGGCGGGCCTGGTGGGCTGCTCGCTGCTGGCCGCCGGGCTGGCCCGGCTGGTGCTGCCGCCGCGCTACGCGACGATGCTGTCCACGCGGGGGAAAACGTCCGACGTGCTGGCGTTCGCGGCGTTCGGGGCCGGGGTGCTCGCGGTCGCGCTGATGCTGCCATGAGCAGCTGTCGATAAAGGAGAGAAATGTCCAAAATCAAGGTAGCGAACCCCGTCGTCGAACTCGACGGGGACGAGATGACCAGGATCATCTGGCAGTACATCAAGGACGAGCTGATTCTGCCCTACCTGGATGTCGAGCTCGAGTACTACGACCTGTCCGTGCAGCACCGCGACGCGACCGATGATCAGGTGACGATCGACGCGGCGTACGCCATCCAGCGGCACGGCGTGGGTGTGAAATGCGCCACGATCACGCCGGATGAGGTGCGGGTCACCGAGTTCGGGCTGAAGAAGATGTGGCGGTCGCCGAACGGCACCATCCGTAACATCCTCGGCGGTGTCATCTTCCGCGAGCCGATCGTCATCTCGAACATTCCCCGGCTGGTGCCCAGCTGGACCAAGCCCATCATCATCGGCCGGCACGCGCACGCCGACCAGTACAAGGCCAGCGACTTCGTGGTGCCGGGACCGGGCACCGTGACGATCACCTACGTCCCCGACGATGACAGCAACCAGCCCATCGAGATGGAGGTCGCGCGGTTCACGGGCGGCGGCGTCGCGATGGCGATGTACAACTACGACGACTCGATCCGCGATTTCGCCCGGGCCACGATGCGCTACGCGCTCGACCGGAAGTTCCCGCTCTACCTGTCCACTAAGAACACGATCCTGAAGGCCTACGACGGCCGTTTCAAGGACATTTTCGCGGAGCTCTTCGAGTCCGAATTCAAGGCGGAATTCGAGGCGGCCGGGATCACCTATGAGCACCGCCTGATAGATGACATGGTGGCGCAGGTGCTCAAGTGGGAGGGCGGCATCGTCTGGGCCACCAAGAACTACGACGGCGACGTGCAGTCCGACATAGTGGCCCAGGGTTTCGGCTCGCTCGGGCTGATGACCAGCGTGCTGATGACGCCAGACGGCCGCACGGTCGAGGCCGAGGCCGCGCACGGCACCGTGACCAGGCACTACCGGCAGCACCAGCAGGGCAACCCCACCTCGACCAATCCGGTCGCGTCGATCTTCGCCTGGACCCGGGGCCTGGCCCACCGCGGCAAGCTCGACAACACCCCCGAGGTCACCGCGTTCGCCCGCACGCTCGAGGAAGTCTGCGTGCAGACCATCGAGAACGGCGAGATGACCAAGGACCTCGCCCTGCTCGTCAGCAAGGACACCCCGTTCCTGAACACGCAGGACTTCCTGGCGGCCCTTGACCGTAACCTGCGCAAGGCCATGGGTGTTTAAAACATTTAATCAGAACGGGCCGTGGTACTTCCCCTGCCCGCTGACGCGTATTCACGAATAGGAGTTTCCCAGGATGGCACGTACGGGCAAGGTAACCGTCGTCGGCGCGGGTTTCTACGGCTCGACCACCGCGCAGCGGCTGGCCGAGTACGACATTTTCAACGAGGTGGTGCTGACCGACATCGTCGACGGCAAGCCGGAGGGGCTGGCCCTGGACATGAACCAGTCGCGCCCGGTCGAGGGTTTCGAGACCAAGGTCACCGGCCAGACCACGGGCGCGGCCGGCGAGGGCTACGAGGCGATCGCCGGGTCGGACATCGTGATCGTCACCGCCGGGCTGCCGCGCAAGCCCGGCATGAGCCGGATGGACCTGATCGAGGTCAACGCCAAGATCGTCCGCAGCGTGGTGGAGAACGTGGCCAAGTTCGCGCCGGACGCGGTGCTGATCGTGGTGTCCAACCCGCTGGACGAGATGACCGCGCTGGCCGCCAAGGTATCCGGCTTCCCGTCGCACCGGGTGCTTGGCCAGGCGGGCATGCTCGACACCGCCCGGTTCAGCTACTTCGTGGCGGAGAAGCTGGCCGTGCCGGTCGGCGCGGTGCGGACGCTGACCCTCGGCTCGCACGGCGACACGATGGTGCCGGTGCCCTCGGCCTGCACGGTCAACGGCCAGCCGCTGGCCAGCCTGCTGCCTGCCGAGGAGATTGAGGCGCTGGTCAACCGGACCAGGAACGGCGGCGGCGAGATCGTCGCGCTGCTGAAGACGGGCTCGGCATACTACGCCCCCTCGGCCGCGGCGGCCCGGATGGCCCGCGCGGTGGCGCAGGACTCCGGCGCGGTCATGCCGGTGTGCGCGTGGGTGGACGGCCAGTACGGCATCTCCGGCGTCTACCTGGGCGTCGAGGCCGAGATCGGCGCGACCGGCGTCCGCCGCGTGGTCGAGCGCGACCTGACCGAGCCCGAGCTGGAAGGCTTGCGCGCCGCCGCCGAGGCAGTCCGCGCCAAGCAGGCCGACGTAGCCGCCCTCTAAGGCTGGGCGAGGCGGCGCAGGGCTAGCTCGGCGTACAGCGCGGTGCCCTCGACCAGGGCCGCGTCGTCGAAGGTCGCGAGCGCGGAGTGGTTGGTGGGTGCGTTCTCCGGGTCCCGGTCCGGCGGGCACGCCCCGAGGAACACGAACGCGCCGGGTACCTCCTCGAGCACGAAGGAGAAGTCCTCCGCGCCGGTGATCGGAAACTGGGCCGTCTCACCCCGCTCCGGCCCGAACGCCGCCGCGATCGTCTCCCCGGCGAACGCCGCTTCGGCCGCGTCGTTGACGGTTACCGGGTATTCCGCCGCGTACTCAACGTCCACGCCCAGCCCGTGCGCGGCGGCGATGTCCCTGATCAGCTCGGGCACCAGCTCGGCCAGCGCCCTCCGCGACCGGGCGCTGTAGGAGCGCGCCGTGGCCAGGAACCTGGCCTGGTCGGGAATCACGTTGTCGATCGTGCCGGCGTGCAGGCTGCCGACGGTGATGACAACCGGGTCGAACACGTCGAACTTCCTGGTCACCATCGTCTGCAGGGCCAGCACCATCTCGCAGGCGGCCGGGATCGGGTCCGCGGCCAGGTGCGGCTGGGAGGCGTGCCCGCCGCGTCCGTGCACCGTGACGGTGATCTGGTCGGCGGCGGCGAGCATCGGGCCCGGCCGGGTGGAGAACACCCCCAACGCCAACCGGTTGGACGTCACGTGCAGGCCGTAGGCCGCGACCGGACGCGGGCCCGCCGCCTCGAGCACGCCTTCGCGGATCATCTGCCGGGCGCCGGCGTAGCCTTCCTCGCCGGGCTGGAACATGAAGATCACCGAGCCGGGCAGCTCGGCCTTCCGGACCGACAGCACCTGGGCGGCGCCGGCCAGCATGGCGGTGTGCAGGTCGTGCCCGCAGGCGTGCATCACGCCGGGGATCGCCGAGGCGTACGGGAGCTGGGTCTCCTCGGTGACAGGCAGCGCGTCCATGTCGCCCCGCAGCAGTACGACCGGACCAGGCTGGCCGCCGCGCAGCACCGCGGTCACCGAGGACAGGCCGCGGCCGGTGCTGATCTCCAGCGGCAGCCCAGCCAGCGCATCGAGCACCTTGGCTTGCGTCTTCGGCAGGTCCAGGCCGATCTCGGGCTCGCGGTGGATCGCGTGCCGCAGCTCGGCGATATCGCCCGCGATGGCCGCCGCCTCGTCACGTACCGGCACCGGTATCTCCCTCGGGTTGGCTGTCTGCTTGATCCCGGCATGACCCTATCGCGGCCGCGGTCGCACCCACGATGGGCACCGCAGCTCGCAAAAATACATACTAGTCTGGAAACGAAACGTGAGGTACTTTAGTGAACATGACTGTTCATTCACTCACTGCGGCGTCCAGCCGGAGCCGCGGGAGCCGCGCGGCCAAACGGTCGCTGCTCGACGTGGCCGCGGAAGTGCTCGTCGCCGATCCGTCGGCGTCGCTGACCCAGGTCGCCGAGGCGGCCGGGATCGGCCGCACCACCCTGCACAAGCAGTACGCCACCCGGGAGGACCTGCTCCGCGCGGTCGGTCACCGGGTCATCGACCTGTGGGAGAAAGTGACCGAGGTGGCCAGCGCCGATGACCCCGACGGGGGACTGCGCGCGGCGATCGAGGCGATGATCCCGATCGGCCCGCAGCTGGCGTTCCTGTGGCGGACGCCCAGCTTCGATCACGACCAGGACCTGGAGACGCGCTGGAACGAGTTCACGCAGGAAACGCTGGCCATCCTCAAGCGGGCGCAGGACCGGGGAGTGATCTCGGCGGCGATCCCCGACTGGTGGCTGCTGAGCACGTTCCACGCGGTGATCTACATCGCGTCCGAACGGGTGCAGCTCGGCCACCTGGCTCGCCTCGACGCCCCCGGCCTGGCCCTCAGCACGCTCCTGCACGGCATCGCCCCGCAAGCCCAACCCCAAGACCACGGAAAGAGGCAGCCATGAGCGACCTCGGTCAGGTCATCACCTTTGCCGCCAAGCTCTACGGCGAGCACGCCAGCGTCCGCTACGCCGGCTACCTGCGCCGCGACCCGATGGCGCGGCTCGAGCTGCGCCCGGGCCAGCTGAACCCGTATCCGATCTACGCCGAGCTGCGGGAGCAAGGTCCGCTGGCTCGCACCCGCAACGGCAACTGGGTGAGTACCAGCCACCGGGTGTGCGACGCGGTGCTGCGCGACCGGCGCTTCGGCGTGCGCCTGGAGGAGGAGAGCCCGGAATTCGAAGCGTCCTTCCTCACCCAGAACCCGCCGGACCATACCCGGCTGCGGCGGCTCGCGCTCCCGGCGTTCAGCCCGAAAGCGGTGGCCGGCTACCAGGGCAGGATCGAGCGCACGGTCGGCGACCTGCTCGACCGGGCCCTGGCGGCGGGCCAGTTCGACCTGGTCGCCGGGTTCGCCGCGCCGTTGCCGATCGCCGTCATCACCGACCTGCTCGGCATCCCGGACGCGGCCGCGGCCGCCTTCGCCCGCTACGGCGCGATCATCGGCAGCGCACTGGACGGCGTCAAGTCGATGCGGCACGTGCAGCAGCTGATCGCCAGCAGCAACGCCATCCAGGAGATCTTCCGGAACCTGTTCGAGCTGCGCCGCAGCGAGCCGGGCGACGACATCGTCAGCAGCCTGGTCGCGTCCTCGCCGGACCGCATCTCCGCGGCGGAGATGCGGGCTATGTGCGTGCTCCTGCTGGTGGCGGGGTTCGAGACCACAGTCAACCTGATCAGCAACGCGGTGCTGGCCCTGCTCGGGCACGAGCAGCAGTGGCAGGCCCTGTGCGCCGACCCCGACGGCCTGGCTCCCCGCGCGGTCGAGGAGGTGCTGCGCTGGGATCCGCCGGTGCAGCGCACCGACCGGTTTGCGCTGCATGACCTCGAGCTCGAGGGTCAGGCCATCCGCCGGGGGGAGAAGGTGGTCGCGCTGATCGGGGCCGCGAACCGGGACCCGCAGGTCTACCCCGATCCGGACACGTTCGACATCAGGCGCGAGCACGCGGTCGGCCACCTCGCGTTCTCCAGCGGTATCCACTACTGCCTGGGCCAGCCGCTGGCCCGGCTCGAGGCCACGATCGCGCTCCGGTCGCTGGCCGCCCGGATGCCCGGCCTGGCCCGCGACGGCCGCGTGATGATGCGAAACGCGACCACGATCCGCGGCCCGCTGCACCTGCCGGTAACCGCGCAATCAGACAAAAAAATCTCAAGCGTCCTAACGGCGGGGGCTCAAGCCCCGGGTAACGCCAGAGCTCCCGGGGTAACGCCAGCCGCCTGGCGTGATCCGACGGGGCGGCGTCGAGGAACTCCGGCGCCGTCCAGCCGCGGGCTGCGTACGCCTCGCTGACCGCGCCGCGGACCGGGCCGCCGGCCGTCTCGGGCACCAGCGTGAGCACGCAGCCGCCGAACCCGCCGCCCATCATCCGTGCGCCGAGCGCGCCCGCGGCCAGCGCCGCCTCGACGGCCGCGTCGGCCTCCGGCCAGGAGATCTCGAAGTCATCGCGCAGCGAGGAGTGCGCCTGGGTCAGCAGCCGCCCGATCTCGCGGTAGGTATTGGGACGGTCCCCGGGCGAGCCGCGGAGCAGCCCGGTGACCTGCAGGACCCGCTGGTTGTCGGTGACGACGTGGCGGACCCGGCGCCGCAGCACGGGATCGGCAAGCCGTGCGGTGTCACCGGCGTCCGTTAGGTCTCTCAATGACGAGATGCCGAGCAGGCGCGCCGCTTCCTCGCACTCGGCCCGCCGGCGGCCATAGCCCCCGTCGCTCAGGTCGTGCCTGGCCCGCGTGTTGATCAGCAGCAGCCGCGACCCGGCGGCGGCCGGGTCGAACGGGACCTGGGAGCGGTCCAGCGAACGGCAGTCGAGCAGCAGCACGTGACCGGCCTGGCTCAGCAGTGACGCGGACTGGTCCATGATGCCGGACGGCACCCCGACGAAGTCGTTCTCCGCCCGCCGGGCGATCGCCGCGAGTTCGCCGCGCGGCACGGGCACCCCGTCGAGCTCGGTCAGGGCCAACGCGGTCGCGCACTCCAGTGCGGCCGAGGAGGACAGGCCCGCGCCCACGGGCACGTCGGAGTCGATGGCGATACAGGCGCCGGAGACCTGGCAGCCGGCCGACCTCAGCGCCCAGGCCACCCCGGCCGGGTAGGCGCCCCAGCCGGTCACCGTGCCCGGCGCCAGCCCGTCGAGCGCGATCTCAAGCACGCCGTCCGGCTCTTGCCCGGAGCAGAGCAGCAGCCGCCCGTCGGTCCGCCGGGCGGCTGCGGCCGTCGTCGCCTGGCTGAGCGCGAACGGCAGCACGAACCCGCCGTTGTAGTCGGTGTGCTCGCCCATCAGGTTGGCCCGGCCCGGCGCCAGCCACACGCCGTCAGGCACCCCGCCGAACCGGTTCCTGAACAGCTCGGCGGCCCTTTCCGCTCTCACCCGCTCGCCTCGTCTCCCGCTCGCTGGCGCCCCTCGGGCTCGCTCACCGCTGGCTGCGGGCCTGGGTGAACTGCCAGGCGTCGGCGGCCATGGTGCGCAGGTCCCTGGTTGCACGCCAGCCGAGTTCGGCCTGGATCTTCGCGGCCGAGGCGACCAGCACGGCCGGGT
>Ga0302178_10003135_pt1 | contig 12643 bp, 14 predicted proteins | sample I_Palsa_E1_3_FD_198790 | JGI IMG/M metagenome (GOLD analysis project Ga0302178, IMG submission 198790) | Peat permafrost microbial communities from Stordalen Mire near Abisko, Sweden - I_Palsa_E1_3 | ecosystem: Environmental > Terrestrial > Soil > Palsa > Peat permafrost | place: Sweden... | reverse complement strand
GGGCCGGGTGGAGAAGATTAAACCCGCGTTGACGAGCCAGCGGTGCTCGGCGTGCGGGCAGGTGGACCGGGCTTCGCGTGAGAGCCAAGCCGTGTTCCGGTGCACTGCCTGCGGTGTCGCCTGTAACGCTGATGTGAATGCGGCCTTGAACATCGCGGCGGGGCACGCCGTGACTGCGCGGGGAGGCGACGGGGTTGCCCGGCCTGTGAACCGCGAACCTCAACTGCTGCTCCAATCGGCGTAGTAGCTGGATCCCTCGCCTTCAGTTCAGGCGGGGGAGGATGTCAAGCCATCAGGTGGGTCACTTGGAGGAAGGAGTCGATGCCGTATGCGGCTCCGCAGAGCCCGACGAACGCGATAACGGTGATCCCGATCGCGTTAGTTGAGCGCTTGTTCGCCCACCGGCCCATCAGGGCTTTGTCGTTGGCGAGCATGACCATGAAGACCAGGCTGACGGGGAGCAGCACGGTCGCGAGGACGTTGGCGTTGAGCGCGATCGACAGCAGCGGCGCACCCGGGATGAGGATGACCACCGCGGCGAGCACCGCGATCCCGATATTGGCGGCGTAAAAGACGGCGGCGTTACGCGGCGAGCTGTTGAAGCTGTGCGAGACCCCGGCACATTCTCCCGCCGCGTAGGCGGTGCTGGCGCAGATCGTGAGGATGGCTACCGCTCCGGCCTCGATGAGTCCCAGCGCGAAGACGGTTCCGGCAGCGCTGCCTGCGACCTGCCTGAGCGCCGCCGGGAACCCGGCCCCCGTGAATCCACCGATGCCCGATCCGTTGTGGGTAAGCAGCGCCGCCCCGGCGATCAGCGCCCCGACCCCGAAGACGGCGGCTAGGACCGCGCCTGCCGCGGTGTCATAGCGGCCGTGTTTGACGTCGCGGGCGGTCATGCCCTTGTCGGCGGACGCGCCCTGCTGGAAGAAGATCATCCATGGCGTCACCGTGGCGCCAACCGTGGAAGCTAGCAGCAGCAGCAACGTGTTGAAGCTCCCGCCGGGAAAGGGCGCGAAGGCCACGGAGCGCACGACGGCTCCCGCGTGGGGTTTGACCAGGATCGCGGCCACCAGGAACAGCCCGTTGAACAGGGCCAGGCCGATCACGATGCGCTCCCAGCGCCAGTACCGCCCGCCGCTGAGAGTGATCGCGACCAACGCTAGTCCGAGCGCGACGGCCACCCCGGAGCCGAGATGGAAGTAAGCCAGCCCGACCCGGATGGAGACGAACTCGGCTACCAGGGTAACCAGGTTGGTCAGGGCGAGATCGGCGGCGCCGAACCAGCCCCAGGCCCGTCCGTAACGCTGCAGGACCAGCCCGCCATAGCCACGGTGGGTGACCGCGCCGACGCGCATGCACATCTCCTGGCAGATGAACGCCATCGCGAACAGCACCGGAATGAGCGGCACGAAGAACCCGAGCCCGTACTGCGCGCCGTCGGCGGCGTAGGCGATCATGCTCGGCCCGTCGTTCTCCCCGAGCATGGCCACGATCCCCGGACCCGCGAGCAGCCACAGCAGCAGCCAGCGCCTGCTGTGCCCGCGAGCCCGGTCAACCCGCGAGCGGTCCCGTGACCGCGTCGTGTCCTCCCCGGTCAGCGGCAGCTCAGAGGGGGTAAGGGTCACTAGTCCGCCTCTACCCTGATGGCGGTGGTCACGGTGGCGTCGAGCAGGTGTACCCCTGATGGCGCCTGGACAGTGACGGCCCCGCCGGGACGGACCTGTATGACCTCCAAGATGTCGCCCAGCGAGATGCCCCGGGCCGTCAGGAAGCGCAGGATCGCGGGGTCGCGGTCGGAGACCCGCGCCACCCGGCCCCGCTGGCCCGGCGTGAGCGAGCCCAGGTTCTGGCTGGGTGCCTCGACCACCTGGCCGTCCCGGGTGGGGATGGGATCGCCGTGCGGATCGGTCCTGGGGTCGCCCAGTCTGGCCGCGATCACCTCGCACAGTCCGGGTGAGAGGGCGTGCTCCAGCGCCTCGGCCTCGTCGTGGACCCGGTCCCAGGACAGCCCCAGGGTCTCGGCGAGGAACGTCTCGAGCAGGCGGTGCCGACGTACGACCCCGAGCGCCGCCCGCCGGCCGGCCTCGCTCAGCCGCACCCCCCGGTAGGGGACGTAGACGACCAGCCGCAGGTCATCCAGCTTCTTCAGCATCCCGGTCGCCGACGGCGCCGTCACGCCCAGCCAGCCGCCCAGGGCGTTGGTGGTCACCGGGTCGCCCGCCTCGCCCTCCAGCCGGTAGATGGCCTTGAGGTAGTCCTCCACCGCCGGGGAGAACGAGCGCACTGGGGTCACACTTGATTTCGGTATACCTAAAAAAATAGCAGGGGCGTCTCAGAATGCGAAAACCGCGGTTAACGAGGCCCGCGAAGGTGGCGATGGATGCGGCCCGCGCGGACGCGTACGCTTAGACGCCGTGCGTACGACGGTCGCGGGCGTCCTGCTCGCCGCGGGGGAAGGCTCCAGGTTCGGCCAGCCCAAGGCGCTGGTCGAGTTCAGTGGGCAGACCCTCGCCGAACGCGGCGTGAACCTGCTGCGGGCCGGCGGCGCGGACCCGATCCTGGTCGTCACCGGCGCCGTCCCCCTCGAGCTCGACGGGACACTGACCGTAGACAACCCGCAGTGGCGTACCGGCATGGGTTCCTCCCTCCGGGCCGCCCTGCAAGCCCTCACCGCGGCCCGAGCCGGAGCCGGAGCCGGAGCCGGAGCCGCAGCCGGAGCCGCAGCCGGAGCCGGCCGTGACGTCGGCGCGGTCGTGGTCGCCCTGGCCGACCAGCCGCTGGTCGGAGCCGAGGCGGTCGCCCGCCTGATCGCCGCCCACCGCGACGGCGCCAGCGTGGCGGTGGCCGCCTACGACGGGCAGCCGCGCAATCCCGTGCTCCTGGCCCGCGAGCACTGGCCCGAGGTGATCGAGACAGCCACCGGCGACCAGGGCGCCCGGACGTTCCTGCGCGCCCATCCCGATCTGGTCACCCTGGTCGAGTGCGGCGACACCGGCCGCCCCGACGACATCGACACCCCGGCCGACCTGGCCCGGATCACCGCTGCCGCGGACCAGGCGCCATGAGGCTGGGCGTCATCGCCGACATTCACGGGAACGAGCCCGCGCTGCGGGCCGTGCTCGATGACGCGGCCCGCTATCGCGTCGACCGGTGGTGGGTCCTGGGCGACCTGGTCCTGTTCGGCTCCCGCCCTGCGGAATCCCTTGAGCTGCTGCGAGGGTTGCCCGGGGTCAGCATGCTGAGCGGGAACACCGACCGTTACGTGCTGACCGGCGAGCAGCCTGCGCCGCACGCCACCGCGGCCGACGCCGTCGGCCGCCTCGACCTAGTGGAACGCTACGCGGCGATGGCGGCGGGCATCGGCTGGACTCGCGGCGTGCTGGACCAGGCCGGCACGCTCGAATACCTGGCCGCCTTGCCCGCGCAGCTGCACCTGCAGTTCCCCGGCGGTACCACCCTGCTGGGCGTGCACGCCTCACCACGTGCCGACGACGGCCTCGGCATCGATCCCAGCCTCTCCGACGACCAGCTCCGCAGCCTGCTGACCGGGTGCAGCGCCGACGTTGTCGTGGGCGGTCACACCCACTATCAGGCTGACCGCATGGTCGGCGTTATCCGCGCCCTCAACCCCGGCAGCACCGGGATGCCCCGACCGCCCGGCCAGGCCAACTGGCTTCTCCTGGCCGAACGCGGCCGAGGCGACGTGATCGCCGAGCACCGCACCGTGCCTTTCGACGTCGGTGTCGTGGTCCGCGACCTGCACCGCCGCCGTCACCCCAACGCTGCCTTCCTCGAGGGCGTCCTCACCGGTCAGCGCGAGCAACTACGGACGCCTTCGGCGACGGCTCCGTAACGACGCCTGGATGCCCCAGGTGTGCGTGACTGCCTCGCCGGGCTGCAGTACCAGCAGGTCGTCACCGGTCACGAAGGCGTTCGGCGGGCAGGTCATGGGCTCGACGGCCAGCGCCTTGCGGTGCCGGTCGGGGCCCAGCGGGTCCCCGGTGAACACCTGCAGCCAGCGGTAGCCCGCTCCGGCCCACAGGCTGACCCGGGATCCCGCGCCGGCGTCGGCGGTCAGGTGCGCCCAGGCGCGGCCGTCGCTGTCCCGGTCCAGTCCGGTCAGCGCGTGATCGAGCCGGGTGGCGCCGATCGTGCGCGGGCGGCGGAAGTCGTATGGCGTGTCCGCGACCGTAACCGGGGACCCGGACGGGATACCGCGATCGTCGACGGGCAGCCAGGACTCCGCGTGCAGGGACAACTCCCAATCGTCGACCGCGGTCCCGAAGGTCAGGTACGGGTGCGAGCCGGTGCCGTAGGGGGCCGCGCGGCTCCCGCGGTTGCGCGCGGTGATGTCGACGTGCAGTCCGCTGTCCGGGTGCAGGCGGTATCCTGCCTCGATCTCCAGGCTGAACGGATATCCCTGATAACCGTGCGGGGCACTGCGCAGCAGCACCGAACCGGCGTCGTGACTGACCAGCGTCCACGCCGTCCAGCGCGTCAGGCCGTGGATCGCGTTGCCGTGGGCCGGCTCGGTCAGGCCCAGCTGGAACTCGGCACCGCCGAAGGCATATCGTCCGCCGTCGATCCTGTTCGGCCAGGGCACGAGCAGCTGGCCCGCGCCAGCTGGGGGAAGCTCGTCGGGCTCGTAGCCGGCTATCACCGGCTTGCCGCGGAACAGCAGCTCACGCAGCCCTGCGCCCAGCTCGGTCACTGTGGCCTGGTACGGTCCGGCTTCGATGCGGTGCTGCTGTCCGGTCAGCGGAACGGTCACCCCGTAAGGATACGGATAGCAACAGCGCCGCGTGGCAACCCGCCACCAAACCCCAGGCCAGATCGGCTCCCTGAGCCGCGGCGAGCAGCTTAGCGGCCGCGGGTTCGAGCGGCTCCTGCCCGGCCATCCCCAGCAGGACGGCGGATACCTCCGCGGCGGCCTGGCCGCTGGCCGCGCACTGCAGCAGCGAGGCCGCCAGCGTCGTGGTCCGCTGCGCCGAATAGCACGTCGCCGAGGCGCTGAGCCAGTTCGCCAGCCACACCGCCCGCGTCCCGCCGGCGATCCCGCCGCCGAGCAGCCGAAGCGCGAGCAACACGCCGCTGACCACGCTGTCGCCGCTCGGTACCAGGCCTGGGCCGAGGCCGACCAGTTTCTCGACCGCCTCGACCGCGCCCGCCAAGTCACCGCGGCCGCAGCAGGCGGCCAGCTGGACCGGCGCATCGTGGCCGGCCAGGCCCGGCGTCTGCTCGGCGGCCGCGCAGAACCTGGCCAGGACGCTGCAGCCATGATCGAGCCGGGCCCGCGAGAGCGGCCCGAACACGGGGGAGGGGTCCCACCAGCGCACGATCCGGATGTCCAGCCCGCAGGCCCGCACCCGACCCTCGCCCGCCCAGCAGTCCGCCGACGCGCGTGCCTCCCAGGGGCCGGTGACGATCGCGTTCGGCAGTCGGAGGGCGTCTGGTGGTGCAATGGCGATGACGCGCGGCTCGGTCACCAGGTCGGTGAATTCCAGGTAGATCGCGTCCGGCAGGGCGGCCAGGACCTTGCCGAACCGGCGTGGGCCGCGCAGCACATCGCGGACGGCCAGGCTAGCTACCCCCGTGGTTACCAGCGGCGGATTCGTGTCCTCAACAGGCGCGGACGGTCGCCTGCCGCGTGCCCCAGTCACCCACGCCACAGTACCTGGGCGGGCCGCCCGGCCCGCCCGGCGCCAGCGGCCCCGCGTTCGGCGGCCCGCGCCGACGGCTAACGACCTGTTGTGAAGTTATGAACAGTATGTCCATTAAAGAAAAAGAAACCGATTTGTGATACCCAAGACAAATTAGTCAACTTGAGCTTCGGGGAGGCCGACGGGGCTGCTTGGGGAGCGGGGGACCGTCAGCCCCGCCGGCTAAATAAACCCTAGCCGGATGAGATGCCGAGTTGGGTGACTTTCTCTCTTGTAAGTACTTCGAAACGTTTCCCGTTGAGGCCGACGATGTCCCCGGCGGTCCCGCGGGGACGGATCCGTTGCGGTGCCCGTTGGCCCCGTTCGGCCCGAGCCGACCGCTGCGAACCGCCTCCGCGGCCAGCACCCCGAACAGGTAAAAGTAGGCCGCTTCCTCGTCCTCGAAGAAGTGCACCTCCAGCCGCGCGTCGTCGGTCCGGCTGAACACCTCGAAGCCGCCGTTCGCCTCGATCAGGCACATCGCGCCCGGTACCTCCTCGTCGACCGCATACGCGGCCCGCGGGATGGCGGCCAGGGACAGCAGTTCGGCGAAGACCGACTCGGGCGAGATGCGGTCCTTGCGTCCGGTGCGCCGGTCCGGTTCCTGGGCCGTCTCGGATGCCGGCCCCGCTTCGTCCTCGGTCCACGGCTCAGGTCCGGGCTTGCCTTCCGTCCACGGCTGAGGCCACGACCCTGGCCGGTGCTCGCGCTGCGGCCACAACTGGCCTTCGGTCCCGTCCTCGGCGAGTTTCCCGGCCCCGTCGTTCAACGTGGTCTGCGGTCCCGGCCAGGGCTCGGGCGACCCATGCCAGGCGGTCATCCGGTCCGGCATGCGGGACGCGTGATCCGTACCGCCATATCCGGCTAGCTGGCTATTTTCGGTCGGCCCGCCGTTTACTACCGCATCGTGATATGCCTCAAGTCCAGCCTTTTCCGGCGGCTTCGGATATTCATTCGCCGCGGCAAATCCCGCAGGCTCTGCGTAAGCCGGCGGCTCCGCGTATCCGACAGGCGGGGCCTCGGGCGCCGATTGCCCGCCGACCGGGAACATGGCCGCGGTCAGCGGGAAGTCCACCCGTTCCTCGGTCAGGCCGGTGACATCGCTGCGGGCCACCACGACCTCGAAGACCTCCCGGTCGATTTCCCAGTAGCCCAGTTGCGCGGCGCGCGCGGCGTCCCGGCCCAGGTAGGCGATGTGCAGCCGGTCGCCCATGTCGTCGAGCACCAGGCACGGCTCGCCCCGGTAGTCGCCCGCCGGCCGCTCCTGCCACAGCGCGTCGAGGTCGGTGATGCTGACCCGTTTACGCCAGTGCCCGGCCACGGCCGTGAACCCGAGTTCCTCCGGCGGCGGGGCGGGGGAAAACAGCGTCAGCGCCGCGCCGTCCGGGCCCAGTCCCGCCTGGTACGGGACGCCGAGGTAGGTTGCCATCAGCCGCAGATGCATGGCTCAGGGCTCCGCAGGATGCCAGGCCAGGCCGTCGTACCGGGCGACGAGCTCGTCTCCCTCGGCGCCCAGTCGGCACATGCCCGCCCCGACCGGTATCGGGATCGGCTCGAGGTAAAACTCGCCCGCGCTCGGGCTCGTGGGCTGCTGGTAGCCATCAACCGCCCGGGCCAGCCAGCACAGCAGGTACAGCTCGCTCATGACCGGCGTGAACTCGGAGTCCTCCCAGCCGAGGCTGAGCGCGAGGTAGGCTTCGGCCGGGTTGTGGAACCGGACATCCTGGGCGCGGTACACGTAGCCAGCCAGCACCGATCGCTGCCCGCTCAGGTAGGGGTCCACCAAGCGTGGCGGGACGGCCTTCCACATCGGCGTGCCCGGTGCGATCGCGGGCACCCGGTCGGGCTGTGTCACCAAGCTCCCTCCCGTTCACGCCGAACTCCCCGCACAACTGATTGTGCCTAGTTAATGACGCCAATTAGCGGGAAAGCGCCTCATTCAGAGGATTATTACTCTGCGTAGTAGACCGGTAGGTCTCGATGCCCGCCACCAGCCACGAGGTGGGGCAACGCGGCCCGTGCCATAGGGTCGGTGGCGTGTCGGGTCATCTGAATCCTGGTGGGCAGCAGTTCCGCGGCGACCGCGGCGCGACCGATCCCCGGGTTGCCGCGGCGCTCGCCGCGTACCAGGCCGGACAGGGCAGCGAGCAGGCCGCGCTCGGCGCGCTGGCCGCCGCGCGGCTGCTCGTCCCGGTGATTGCCGTCCTGAGCGGCGGGTCCGCGACGGACCCGGAAACCCCGCAGCGCGGCTTCAAGGCGCCGGGCGACCAGGCGCCGGGCGATAAGGACAGCGAGATGGTGCTGCCCACGCTGATCGGCCGGGACGGCAGGCCCGCGGTGCTCGTCTTTACCGGCCTGGAGGCGCTGGCCCGGTGGCGCCCGGACGCCCGCCCGATCCCGGCCGAGGCGGACCGGGTGTGGCGCGGCGCCGTCGCCGACGGCTGCGCCGTGGTCATCGACGTGGCCGGGCCGGTGCCGCTCGCCGTAGAAGGCGCCCGGCTGACCGCGCTGGCCTCCGGGCAGCCGGTGCCGCCGCCGCACGAAGATCCCGATGTGCACGCTGAAGTCCAGGCCGCGGTCGCCGCCGAACTCGCCATCGCCGGGTTCAGCCTGGCGCCAGGCTGCGCCGACGCCGCGGATCTCGCGGTCCGGCTGCACCTGGCCAAGCCCGGGCCGACCGCGGACTGGCGGCCCGCGGTGAACCGGGCGGCGGCTGGTATCGCGGCCCGGCTCGGCGCCCGGCTGCGCCGCGGCATCGAGGTCGTCATCGCAGAATGATCAGGTCCGACCCCTTAGGATCAGGTGCATGTTTCGCTGGCTGACCGCAGGCGAATCGCACGGGCAGGCACTCGTCGCGATCTGTGAGGGCGTGCCCGCCGGAGTACAGGTCACTACCGAGGACCTCGCTGCCGCGCTGGCCCGGCGCCGGGCCGGTTACGGCCGCGGCGCCAGGATGACCTTCGAGCGCGACGAGGTGGAGCTCACCGCCGGAGTCCGGCACGGGCGCACGCTCGGCGGCCCGGTCGCGATCAGGATCGCCAACACCGAATGGCCCAAGTGGGAAACGGTCATGTCCGCTGACCCCGTCGACGCCGACGTGCTGGCCGGGCTGGCCAGGAACGCACCGCTGACCCGGCCGCGCCCCGGGCACGCCGACCTGGCTGGCATGCAGAAGTTCGGCCACACCGACGCCCGGCCCGTCCTGGAGCGGGCCAGCGCGCGGGAGACGGCCGCCCGGGTCGCCCTCGGCGAGGTGGCCCGGCGCCTGCTCAGCCAGGTACTCGGCATCGAGATCCTCAGCCATGTGGTGTCCATCGGCGCGGTCAAGGCGCCCGACGACCTGATGCCGGGGCCCGGCCCGCAGGACCAAGCCGCCATCGACGCCGACCCCGTGCGCTGTGCCGATCCCGCGACCAGCCAGGCCATGGTGGCCGAGATCGACGCGGTCCGCAAGGACGGCGACACCCTCGGCGGCGTCGTCGAGGTGCTGGCCTTCGGGCTGCCGCCCGGGCTGGGCAGCTTCACCCACTGGGACCGGCGGCTCGACGCCCGGCTGGCCGGGGCGCTGATGTCCATCCAGGCCATCAAGGGCGTCGAGGTGGGAGACGGCTTCACCACCGCCACCCGGCGCGGGTCGGCAGCCCACGACGAGATCGAGGCGAGCGCTCATGGCGTCACCCGGCGCACCAACCGGGCGGGCGGCATCGAGGGCGGCATGAGCACCGGTGAGGTCATCCGGGTCCGGGCCGCGATGAAGCCCATCTCCACCGTGCCGCGCGCCCTGGACACCATCGACACCAGTACCGGCGAGCCGGCCAAGGCGATCAACCAGCGCAGCGACGTGACCGCGGTCCCGGCGGCGGGCGTGGTGGCCGAGGCCATGGTGGCGCTCGTGCTGGCCGAGGCGGCGATCGAGAAGTTCGGCGGCGACTCGGCCGAGGAGATGCGCCGCAACGTGGAGAGCTACCTGAAGGAGCTGGTCATCTCATGACGGCCCCGGCAGCGGTGCTGATCGGCCCGCCGGGCGCGGGCAAGTCCGCCGTGGGCCCGCTCCTAGCCGAGCTCCTCGGAGTCAGCTTCCGCGACACCGATACTGATGTCGCGGAAGCGGCGGGCCAGCCGGTCAGCGACATCTTCATCACCCGCGGCGAGCCGGCCTTCCGTGAACTCGAACGCGCCGCTGCGGCCAGCGCGCTGCGTGAGCACGACGGCGTGCTCGTGCTCGGCAGCGGCGCGGTCCTCGACCCGGATCTCCAGCCCCTGCTCGACGGCCTGCCCGTGGTGTACCTGGCCGCCGACTTCGCCACCGTCGCGCGGCGCCTGGGGCTGGACCGGCCCCGAGTGGTGGTCCCGGGGAACCCGCGCGGCCGGTTGCGCGCCATGCTGGAGGAGCGCCGCCCGCTCTACGAGCGGCTGGCCACGGTCACGGTCAAGACCGACGACCTGGATCCCGACGAGGTCGCCGCGCAGATCGCCGCGACCCTGACCGACGCGACCACCAGCGAGCAACCCCGATGAGCAGTGAGCAGCCAACATGACCGCGACCAGAATCGACGTCCGGCCCTCGGACGGCGGCCCGCCCTACCAGGTGGTCGTCGGCGTCGGGGTGCTCGGCGAACTGCCCGGTATGATCCCGAAGGAATCCCGCACCGTCGTCGTCATCCACCCCGTAGGCCTGGGCGAGATCGCGCGCCCGGTCTGCGGGACGCTGACCGCGGCCGGTTTCCGCGTCTTGGCCGAGCCCGTCCCGGACGGCGAAACCGCCAAGACCGTCGACGTCGCCGCCCGGCTGTGGTCGAGCCTGGCCCAGCACAAGGTGACCCGGTCCGACTGCATCGTCGGCCTGGGCGGGGGAGCGACCACCGACCTGGCCGGGTTCGTGGCCGCCACCTGGTTGCGCGGCGTGCAGGTGGTACTGGTTCCGACCACCCTGCTGGGCATGGCGGACGCCGCGGTCGGCGGCAAGACCGCGATCGACATTCCGGCGGGCAAGAACCTGGTCGGCGCGTTCCATTCCCCGGCGGGGGTGCTTGCCGACCTGGCCACGCTCGAGACCTTGCCCCGGGCCGACTACGTGGCCGGACTGGCCGAGGTGATCAAGGCCGGCTTCATCGCCGACCCCGTCATTCTGGACCGGGTCCAGGAGGATCCTGGCGGCGCCATCGTGCCGCACGGCCCGTACGCACGCGAGCTGATCGAGCGCGCCATCCGGGTCAAGGCCGGCGTGGTATCGAACGACCTCACCGAGAAGGGCCTCCGGGAGATCCTCAACTACGGGCACACCCTCGGCCACGCCATCGAGCGGGTGGAGGAGTACCGGTTCCGGCATGGCGACGCGGTCGCCATCGGCATGGTGTATGTCGCCGAGCTGGCCCGCCTGGCCGGGCGGCTCGACGAGCAGACCAGCAAGCTGCACCGGACCGTCCTGACCAGCGTCGGCCTCCCCACTAATTACCGGCCGGGCGCGTGGCCGTCGCTGCGCGAGGCCATGAGCGTGGACAAGAAGGCTCGCGGCGCACGGCTGCGGCTAGTGGTGCTCGACGGCCTGGCCCGCCCCGGCATCCTCGACGACCCCTCCGAACAGCTCCTGCAGCAGGCCTACCAGGAGGTATCCACATGATCACGCAGGTGCTCGTGCTCAACGGCCCGAACCTGGGCCGCCTCGGCATCCGGGAACCGGAGATCTACGGCTCGGTGTCGTTCGACGAACTGGCCGACCTGTGCCGCTCGACCGGCCGCGCCCTGGGCCTGCACGTGGACGTCCGGCAGACCGACGACGAGCGGGAGATGATCAGCTGGGTGCACGAGGCCGCCGACGCCCGGATGCCGGTGGTGATCAACCCCGCCGCGTTCACGCACTACTCCTACGCGCTGCGGGATGCTCTGGCCATGCGGACCGCTCCGCTAGTCGAAGTGCACATCTCCAACCCGGCGGCGCGCGAGTCGTTCCGGCACACCTCGGTGGTGGCCGCGGTGGCGGACGGGACGGTGGCCGGGTTCGGCCTGGTTTCCTACCAGCTGGCCCTGCAGGCCATCGCCGAACTGATCGCCGAGCAGGCCAAGCGGGCCGAGTTGACCGCCGAACGGGCCAAGCAGGCCGAGCCGTGATCTGCTGACGGACCGTGAGTCTGGGTGGCACTATCGCTGCTCCCGCTCCAGGACCGAATCGAGCGCTCGCCGCGCGCGGGCCGCGAACGCGGCGGGATCGAGACGGCCCGCCGGATGCGGGGCCTCAACGGCGACGGGAACGGTGCTGGGCACCGCGGCGAGCAGGTCGCCTAGCGGCAGCTCGCCGGCTCCGGGCAGCAGCCGTGCGGTGCGGGCCTCGGCCACCGCATCGCGCGGCGGGGCCAGTGGCGCGTCGCATATCTGCAGGTACGCGACGAGCCCGGGATCGAGGCCGGCCAGCTCGCGCAGGTCGACGCCGCACCGCCACACGTGCAGCGCGTCGATCAAGATCCCGCCACCGTCCGACCGCGCGGTGATCATGGCCGCGTCGGCCAGGGTCCGTAGGCTCCGGTAGGCCATGAACTCGATGACCGGCCGCAACCCGTACGGTTTGGCCGACCGCACCAGCTCGGCGAAGTGATCCGACAGCCGCTCCAGGTCAGGATCCTCGCCGACCGTAATGACGTACCGGGCGCCCAGCTCGGCCGCGGCCTCGAGCACCGGCCCGACGTCGGTCGGCTCCGGGCCGAGCCGGATCGCCTCCACGTCGAGCACCTCGACCTGCGCCGCCGCGCAGCGGCGCACGGTCTCGGCCAGCATGGGGGAGCCGGGGCGCATCGGCCAGGGCTCCTCTCCCGCCGAGGCCGGCGAGATGCGCAGGCCGACCGCGCCGAAGCCCGCCCCGGCCGCGACGCCGACGAACTCGGGCGGCGCGAGGCCGAGCAGCGTCAGGTGCTCCAGACCCGTCACCCTGGCCATCGGCGGTCTCCACGCTA